>Ga0268386_10001435_pt1 | contig 16371 bp, 15 predicted proteins | sample RVTome_15_FD_200260 | JGI IMG/M metagenome (GOLD analysis project Ga0268386, IMG submission 200260) | Soil microbial communities from uranium-contaminated site in the Upper Colorado River Basin, Wyoming, United States - RVT150D86... ...
CGCCGGACACTTTCTGTTGGAGTCAGGGAATCGGTATGTGCAGGAAAAACCCAGCAGCTGTGCTGCTTGCAGCCGTTCTGGCGGGTCTGCTCGGCTGCGCGAGCGCGCATGCGCAGTCCGGCCGCGACTACATATATATCGTCGGGTCTTCAACCGTTTATCCGTTCTCGACCGTCGTCGCCGAGCGCTTCGGCCGCGGCAGCGAGTTCAAGACCCCCAAAGTCGAATCGACCGGATCGGGTGGCGGATTGAAGCTGTTCTGCGACGGCGTAGGCGTGCAGCATCCCGATATCGCAAATTCATCCCGCGCGATCAAGCAATCCGAGATTGATGCCTGTGCGAGGAACGGCGTAAAAGACATCATCGAAGTCAATATCGGCTATGACGGGATCGTGCTGGCGAATGCCGTCGCGGCGCCGTCTATGGACCTGACCCGCCGGGATATCTTCCTGGCGCTGGCGAAAGACGTGCCGGGAGACGCGGACGGCGAACTCGTGCCGAACCCGCATCGCACCTGGCGTGACATCAATGCAGAGTTGCCGGCAACCCGGATCGAGGTGCTGGGACCTCCGCCGACGTCCGGTACCCGCGACGCGTTCGTTGAACTCGCCATGGAAGGAGGATGCAAGACGATCCCTTGGATCAACGCTCTCGCCTCGGCGGATGAAGACCGCTTCAGGACACTCTGTCACAGCATCCGGGAGGATGGCATATTCATCGAGGCGGGCGAGAACGACAATCTCATCGTGCAGAAGCTCGAGGCAAATCCGCGAGCGATGGGTGTCTTCGGGTTCAGCTTCCTGGACCAGAATGCAGACAAAGTAAAGGGAGCGACCATTGACGGCACAGGGCCCACGTTCGACAGCATCGCCGACGGATCCTACCCGGTATCAAGACCGGTCTTTTTTTATGTCAAAAAGGCGCACGTCGACGTGATTCCGGGACTCCGCGACTTCCTGACGGAATTCACCAGCGAAAGAGCCTGGGGCGACTTCGGGTACCTTTCCGACCGGGGCCTGATCCCTCTTCCGCCGGACGAGCGCGCGGAGGTCGCGGCAGCCGTCCGGTCGCTGGCGCCGATTGACACGGCCGCGCGGCGTCAATAACGCCATCGCAGGACCCGGCGTAAACGCGACCCCCATTGAAACGTAACGATGAAACGTAACGATGAAACACAATGACGAAACGCGACCATTTTGCCTGAGGTTACGCCCCGGCCCGGAGTGACAGCCGGTTCAAGCATATGCAGCCAACGACCCTTGTCCTCGTCCTTATCGCGCTGTCGCTGACCGCCTGGTACGCCGGCCGCGCACGCGCGCTCGCGGCGGCCGGGGGGCATGGCCGCAATGTCCGGCTGCATTCGTTGCCTGGATACTACGGCTACTACGTGGCGATCTGGTGCCTGCTGCCTGCCTTGGGCCTCACGTTGTTGTGGATTACCGTCGAGCCGCGCGTCGTTGCGGCGCTCGTCATCAAGGGGTTGCCGGAGGCACAGCGCTCCCTCTCGCCGGGCGAGCTCGATCTTCTGTTCAACACCATCCGGAATCTGGCCGCCGGCGACACCGCGGCCGGTCAGCCGGGCGGGGTCATGACCGATGCAGTGGCGACATTGCGCGAGTATTCTCGCGCCAGCCGCCGTCTGCTCGCGACCGTCAGTCTGGCACTGGCCGTAACCGGCGGGGTTGTGGCGTGGCGGCGCATCGCGCCGGATTTCCGGGCGCGAAATCGGGTTGAGACCGTCATCCTTGCGCTGCTTCTGGCGGCCTCGACTATCGCGATCGTCACCACCATAGGAATCGTGCTGTCCGTCGTCTTCGAGTCGGTCCGCTTCTTCCGGGAAGTTCCGCTGACGGAGTTCCTGTTCGGCCTGAACTGGAGCCCGCAGACGGCAATTCGCGCCGACCAGGTGGCGTCGTCCGGAAGTTTCGGCACAGTGCCGTTGTTCGCAGGCACGTTGCTCATCACGTCGATCGCAATGTTTGTAGCGGTGCCCGTCGGGCTCATGACGGCAATCTTCCTGGCCGAGTATGCGTCGGCCAGGGTGCGATCTGTTGCGAAGCCCCTGCTCGAGATACTCGCCGGTATACCCACTGTCGTGTACGGCTTCTTTGCGGCCCTCACGATGGCGCCGGCGATCAGGCGCATGGGAGAGTCGGTCGGCCTCGAAGTCGCGTCCGAGAGCGCGCTTGCGGCGGGCGTCGTCATGGGCATCATGATCATTCCGCTGGTGTCGTCGTTGTCCGACGATGCGATCAATGCTGTGCCGCGCGCAATGCGCGATGGCGCCCTCGGACTGGGATCGACCCGTTCCGAGACGATGCTGCACATCATCCTCCCAGCGGCACTGCCGGGCATCATCGGCGGAGTCCTGCTGGCGGTGTCGCGCGCCATTGGCGAGACCATGATCGTGGTCATGGCGGCCGGTCTTGCCGCAAACCTGACGGCCAATCCGCTCGAAGCCGTGACGACAGTAACCGTGCAGATCGTCACCTTGCTGGTTGGCGATCAGGAATTCGACAGTGCGAAGACCCTGGCGGCGTTCGCGCTGGGACTCGCGCTGTTCATCGCGACACTTGCCTTGAACATCGTTGGCTTGCACGTGGTGCGCAAGTACCGCGAGCAGTACGAGTGACAGGCGGATTCATGACGGGCCTTACCACGCAGGAGATCGTAGAAGCAGGCCTGCGCCGCCGCCACCGCAAGGAGGCGCTGTTCCGCACGTTCGGAGTGCTGGCGACCGCGGTCGGCATCACGTTTCTCGGCGTGTTCTTTTTCAGCCTCATCGGCCAGGGCGCCGCCGCCTTCCAGCAGACATTCATCGAGCTGCAGATCGAGTATTCGGAAGAGATTCTGGCGCCCGGAGGAGAACTCGATCTCGAGTATGCGGATTACGACGCATTGATAAGAAACGCGCTATGGGGGGAGTTTCCCGAGGTTACCGACAGAAGGACACGCCGTGAGCTTTCCCGGCTCGTCAGTGCCGCCGCCGGCTTCCAGTTGCGCGACGCGCTGCTGCAGGATCCGGAGCTGCTGGGCACTCGTGCGCGAGTTGCGGTGCCCGCGTCCGCTACTGTCGACATGCTGGCGAAAGGGAAAATCGATCGCAGCCTCGATGCAGCACAGCGCCCGCTGACAGACCGGCAGCTTGAGTGGATCGACGCACTCGAGGAACGTGGTCGTCTGCAAACCAAGTTCAACGCCGCGTTGTTTACCAACGGAGATTCCCGCGAGCCGGAGCTGGCCGGCATCAAGGGTGCGCTGATGGGATCCTTCTACATGCTGATCGTGACGATATCGATTTCGTTTCCGCTAGGCGTGGCGGCAGCGATCTATCTCGAGGAGTTTGCGCCGAAGAGCCGCTGGGCCGATCTGATTGAAGTGAACATAAACAATCTGGCCGCCGTGCCGTCGATCGTCTTCGGCCTGCTCGGCCTTGCCGTATTCGTCAACTGGCTCGGCATGCCGCGCTCGGCGCCTCTCGTCGGCGGGCTGGTACTGGCATTGCTGACGCTGCCTGTGATCATCATCGCCTCGCGTGCGGCGATCACGGCGGTGCCGCCCTCCATCCGCGAAGCCGCGCTCGGCATAGGAGCTTCCAGGATGCAGGTCGTATTCCACCATGTGGTGCCCCTGGCACTTCCCGGCATGCTGACCGGCGCGATCATCGGAATGAGCCGGGCGCTTGGTGAAACCGCGCCTCTGCTCATGATCGGCATGGTGGCATTCATCGTCGACGTTCCGGGCGGATTCTCCGATCCGGCGACCGCGTTGCCGGTGCAGATATTCCTGTGGGCGGACAGTCCGGAAAGGGCTTTTGCCGAACGGACATCCGCGGCAATCATCGTGTTGCTCGGGTTTCTTCTCCTGATGAATCTCGCGGCAATCATCTTGCGCAAGAAGTTGGGGCGCCAGTGGTAATGGTCAGTGTATTCACCCCGAACCGGATGTACGAGAATGAGAGCCATGTCCGAGCTTGAGCCCGCAAAGATGCCTCCGCCGATTGACCCTTCGACCGGGGAAGCGGACGAACCGTCGCCTGCTGCCCGGCTAAAGGTAGCGACGCGCCGCCGGCAGCTGGAGGAGATTTCCGACCTCGCGGGCAACACGGTGGGGCAGGTTCGCTGCGAAGACCCTTTCATTGTCGCTGAGAACGTCAATGTGCATTACGGCGAGCTGCACGCCATAAAGGATGTCACGCTCGAGATCGGAAAGCGCCAGGTAGTGGCGCTGATCGGCCCATCCGGCTGCGGCAAGACGACATTCCTGCGCTGCCTGAACCGCATGAACGATTCGATCGAATCCGCAAGGGTGACCGGCCGCATCACCCTTGATGGCGAGGACATCTATTCGAAAAGCCTCGACCCGGTGGCCCTCAGGGCCCGCGTCGGCATCGTGTTCCAGAAGCCGAATCCTTTTCCGAAGAGCATTTATGACAATGTTGCCTACGGTCCGCGAATTCACGGGCTCGCCGCAGACAGGGCCGAACTCGACGATATTGTGCACACGAGCCTCGAACGGGCAGGACTGCTGAAGGAAGTGCGGGACCGGCTCGATGAACCAGGAACCAGCCTTTCCGGGGGGCAGCAGCAACGGCTCTGCATCGCGCGCACCATTGCCGTCAATCCAGAGGTCATCCTGATGGACGAACCCTGTTCCGCTCTCGATCCCATCGCTACAGCGCGGATCGAGGACCTGATCGACGAGCTTTCGGAGAATTATGCGATTGTCATCGTCACCCATTCGATGCAACAGGCGGCTCGCGTGTCCCGACGTGTTGCGTACTTCCACCTCGGCACGCTGGTCGAGGTCGACGACACCGACAGGATTTTTACGAACCCGCAACACAAGCTGACAGAGAACTACATCACCGGGCGGTTCGGCTAGAAAGCGCCTGCGAATATCCTGGTCGAAGCACTGCAGGAGCCCGATTGCCATAGACGGCGGGAGTTGCGCTTTCCCTGTAAGGAATACAGCTACTGGTAACGATTACACTGCTCCCTGGACGACGCCGGCGGAAGAAATTACCCACCCAACGTCCCTTCGGCCTTTGAATCTCACTCAACCCGCGCATCGTTCGTCGACCGGATCGCGCATCCGTTCGGCGGCACAGAACTTGTATATCTCCACCCTCTCGACATCAGGTTCGAGCTTTCATTAGTGGAGAAGAGCTGTGGAAAGAATCGAAAAATCAGTACAGGTAAATTGCCCCGTCGACGTGGTTTACAACCAGTGGACCCAGTTCGAGGAGTTCCCGCAATTCATGGCGGGCGTAAAGGAGGTCAAACAGATCGACGACACGCACGTGCGCTGGCACGCAGAGGTCTGGGGCAAGGACAAGGAATGGGATGCCGAAATAACCGAACAGGTGCCGGACCAGCATATCGCGTGGCGCAGTATCTCGGGCGACGCGCCTAACGCGGGCGCAGTGCGCTTCGAGGCGTTGTCCAACGACAGTACGCGCGTCCACCTGACGATGGAGTATGAACCGGAAGGCGCCCTGGAAAGTATCGGTGACGCCCTCGGCGCCATGGACAGGCGCGTGCAGAGCACCGTCGACGACTTCAAGGAGTTCATCGAGAGCCGCGAGCGCGAAACGGGCGCATGGCGCGGTGAGGTTCGTGGGGGGCAGGAGAAGCCCCGACACTAGCCGGATGGAAATACTCCGGCAGGGCGGACCTGCCCTGCCGGCTTCCGGAGCACATGGCTGGCTCTGTCCGGCCGACCGTTGCGCGTCCGATTGCCAGCGTCCGCCGGCGCCTACGCGCCCAGCGCTACGAAGTCGCCCTCGAAGTGGCCGGCTTCCTCGCCGCGGAAGAACAGGTCGCACCACACCGTGATTCTTGCCTTTCCCCTGCGACTCAGCATTCGCACGAAAGCCTGCCACTGCCCGTCGTCAGCGAAGGATGATCGCGCTGTGAATGCGCCGGTTATCGGGGCTGCAAAACTCATTGTGTTTCGCTGAATGACGAGACGGCCGGGTAGCGCGGCATCGACGAGCCGTGTATGTACCAGTGACCACGCAGCCAACACGGCGACCGCGGCGGCGCTACCGCCGAATACCGTGTCCCGGTGGTTGATGTTCGGCTCCAGCGGCGCGCACAGAGTCACATGCTCCGGTTTCACCTCGCGAACCGATACCTGCATCGCTTTGGAGAGCGGAATATGCCGATGCAGGTATTGTTCCAGTTCAAGCGGTGTCACGCGCGCGGCCCGAGCGCCAACGCCAGTTTCGTGACGGCTAGTGAGCCCCTTTTGACAAAGTGATATCGACCTCTTGTTCGCTGGACAACCAGTCGGCGAGCGGGTCGCCTCCCGCGAAGCCCCGCTTTTCGGCGCGGAAGTAGGCTGCCTCCCGGATCATTTCCTCTCGCAGCTCGGGCGACAGGGCAACTGTTTTCGGCCTGGAATTGGTCCGCCGTTTCGTCGCCTTGGTGGCTGCTTTTGTTCCGGTAGTCTGGTTGGGCATCAACGTTACTCCTGTCTGGCGTGGGGGAATGCAATGGAGGATCGGATTATGCGCCAAAGTTGTTACAGATTCATGTGGCAAGGCCGGCATCGGAAGCACACAACCTCTTGGCGTGTGTAACCATTTCGTCACGAATAACCAGCACCGATGTCACATTCGTTCGGCTAAATGACACTCGCGTTAGTGTTACCGATGATTTGGTGCAGAAAATGTCGATGCGACCCCGGTGCCACGCTTCGAAGAAATGGAGCGCGTTGCCCGAAGCCGAACGGAAGACCTGGCTGCCTACCCGATATACCGTGCTGGCAAGGCGCTCGTCGGGATCGTTGCGGTCGTTGAGCTGGATGAACACGCGGGCAGAGCCGAAACCCGCCGGTTCTCAAGGCGCAACGCGACGATCGGCGAGTCAGCCGAAAAGGGATTTACAGACACCGCACATCTGCGCGGTGTGGGAGTCCCGCAGGGTGCGCCTGCGCGGGTCTGTCACGCGCGGGAACCATTCCGGTTTTCGATGTCATGACCGGATGCCCGTTTGATCAGCGCATCCTGCGACGAGATTTGATCCGTTCGCTCCGGGACGAGCTGGACATAGGTCCCATCCGGCTGCATTTCCCAGGCGCTGCGGCGGTCGGCAAGCTGCAAATCGAGGTATGCCCGAAGTTCCGCCATTAACGACGGGTGCTCGATCGGCGCGATCGCTTCCAGGCGTCCCGTCAGGTTGCGTGTCATGCAGTCGGCGGAACCGATGTAGTACTCTTCGCCGCCGCCGTTCCGAAAGTAATAGATACGGCTGTGCTCGAGAAATCGACCGACAATACTGACAACCCGTATATTTTCCGACAGACCGGGAATTCCCGGACGAAGCCTGCAGGTGTCACGCACGATCAGGTCGACCTGGACGCCGCCCTGCGAGGCCTGGTAGAGCGCACGGGTGATGTCCTTGTCCTCGAGGGCGTTCATCTTCATCTGGATGAGTCCCGGCGCGTTCCCGCTGCCTGGCTGCGCCTCCCGCTCGATTTTTTCGATTAGCGATTTCTTCAGGTAGCGCGGCGAGGTGAGCAGCTTTCGGTAATGACGGTCTTTGAGTGTGCCGGTGGTGAGGGAATTGAACAGTTCCGTTGCATCAACACACAGGTCGTCGTCACAACTCACCAAACAGATGTCGCAGTATTGGCTTGCGGTGCCGGAATGATAATTGCCGGTCCCGATGTGCACATAGCGACGCAACCGATCTGCTTCCTTGCGCAGAATCAGGATCATCTTGGCATGGGTCTTGTAGCCGACCACGCCGTACGACAGGTGAATCCCCGCCTCTTCGAGACGGTACGCCCACTGGATATTGGCGGCCTCGTCGAAGCGCGCCTGCAATTCGAGGACGACGGCAACTTGCTTGCCTCGCATGGCGGCCTCTATCAGCAAGGGTATGACCTGTGAATCGGCCGACGTGCGGTAAAGCGTCATCTTGATCGCCAGGACGTCCGGATCATCGACCGCTTCCTGCAGCAATCGCGTAACGGAGCCGGTGTAGGACTGATATGGGTGTTGCAGCAGCAGGGGCACGCGCTGGACTTCCGTAAATATCGAAGACGCACCTATCAACCGGGGATGGTCGGCCGGTTCGTGCGGCGGATAGCGCAGCTCGGCGATCGGCAACCCTGCAATCTCCACCAAGTCGCGGCGGCCAAGCATTTCGTCGACCTCTGCTATGTCGGCGTCATCGGTGAGCTCGAGATGCTGAGCAAGATAATGCCGCAGGCGATGCGGCATGTTTCTCTCGACTTCGAGCCTGACTACCGGCGCGAATTTTCGTTCCCTGAGTTCCGCCCGAATCGACTCCAGCAGGTCATTCGCCTGTTCGCCGTCGCGCTCGGAAATTGCATTCCGGATGATGCGAAAAAGGTAGATTTCCCCTGTTGCGACGCCCGGCAGAAGCAGATCCAGATTCTCGGTAATGAGTTGCTCGAGCGGTACGAAGATCGGCTCATCGTGAACGCGGATGAATCGCGGGATGTGCGCGCTGACCGGCGTCTTGATGCGGATCAGTGCTTGTTCGACCGGCGAATTATCGAGGGTAACGATTACATTGACGGACAGGTTCGAAACGAAGGGAAACGGATGGGATGGATCGATTGCGAGCGGAGTGACGAGCGGAAATACATTCTTGAAATAGTGCTGCCGTAGCCACTTCCGATGATGCGGTTCCAGATCCCGGTAGGCCTCCAGGAAGATACCGGCAGCGGACAATTCTCGAACAAGGTCGCGCAATAACAATGTCTGGTCGGAGAGCAGATCCTGGACTACGGCGAGCGACTCCTCGATCTGTTGTGGAGGCGTGCGGCCGTCGACCGTCACCACATTCACGCCGGCGCCGATTTGCTGCTTCAGGCCGCCAATTCGCTTCATGAAGAACTCGTCGAGATTAGAACTGAGGATCGACAGGAACCGCAGTCGCTCGAGAAGGGGCGTACGAGGATCGGCGCCCTCGTTGAGAACGCGGCGATTGAACTCGAGCCACGTCAGCTCGCGGTTGAGGTACCACTTCGCTTCGTCGAGATTGAATTCGTGCGTTTCGTTCAGAGGCTCGCTGGCAGCAGGATCGTTCATAAATCCGTAAAAGGGCAGGTAGCCGGAATTGGTGTTGACGACGCGCAAGGGCGGACGGCAGCCCGACGTCCAATCGAGGCTATCACGATCGGCAACGATGTAACGTGGCATCGTCTCCGGCAAGCGACGGAACGATGCAATTCACTCGCATAACCAGCTAGTTGCGAGATGGCTGCCGAACCCACGTAACCTGTTCGTAATACTTCACCAGCCATGCATGCGCGTAACCCCCGCGGCCGGCGTGCCGGGAGGCTGAAACAAAACCTTCACCGAAGCTTAAAGCCGTTGTCAGGAAAGTCTCCCTAACATTCTAATTACGTTGTCAATACGCCTTAACCGGGTCCTATGATGCGGCATGAATACCGGACACTCTGGCTTTCTGATATCCATCTTGGAACCAGCGCATCTCGCGCTGCCGACCTCCTGGCGTTCCTGGACAAGGTATCCGCAGAAGTCATCTACCTCGCGGGCGACATTGTCGACCTCGAGCGAATGAAATGTCGCCCGGTATTTCCGCTGCTGCACCAGCGCGTCGTCGGACGTTTTTTACAGCTCGCCAGCACCGGGAGCAGGGTAATTTACGTTCCCGGCAATCACGACATGGAATTCCGCCTCGAATTACTTCGCTGGTCGGCGGATACAGTGATCGCCGCGCCGCGGCCTGCCGCTGAATCGCTCGCTGCCTGATATGTCCGCTGAAGACGAACTGACATTTCACCTGGAGCTGCCGCTCGGAGAAGGACCGGAAGGCGCAGAATTCGCAAAGTTCTGGGATGACTCCGCATCGGACTTCCACAATATTCAGGTCATAAGCTGGTGGCTGCATTGCGACGAACCCAGCGGCCGTGAGCCGTCGGGCTGATATCGCGACATTCCCTTTGCGACCTGACCGGTCGTCGCACGGGCCTGCCTTTCGGGGAACCTGACGTTGGGAAAACCCGGAAACACCGGCGTACGCCGGCTCATGTTGGCGGCCAGATGTTCAGCAATGGGTTTGGTTCACGCCTGGAAATACGAGGCGGCGTTTCGCCAGGAAATAGCACTCACCCTCGTTCTCGTGCCGCCGGCGATGTTGCTCGGACGAACGGGCGTGGAGCGGGTCATCCTGGTTGGATCCTGCCTGCTGGTTCTGATCGTCGAACTGCTCAATTCGGCCGTCGAGGCAGCCATCGATCGCGTCGGAGACGCGCACCACGAGCTTTCGGGAAGGGCCAAGGATCTTGGATCGGCTGCCGTCTTCGTCAGTCTCGTTGCCGTCGCGACAGTGTGGGTAACGGTAGCATGGCAACGTTTCATCGGCTGAACGATACGCGACATCCGGCGATCCCGATTTCGCTGTTACAGGCCACTAGATGAGCCTTCAAAGGAATAAGCTGATACTTGCCAGGAGCGCTCCGATGGCCGCACCTGCCAGCACGTCGCTCGGGTAGTGCAGCCCGAGGACAATCCTCGAGGCCGCGACGAGAACGGCGAATGGAGCGGCGACGATCAGCAGCAGCGGTTCGAATGTCCCGAACAGGGTCGTAAAACTAGCCGCATGCAACGTGTGACCGGATGGAAAGCTGTAACGGTCGAGCGGCGGCGCGCCGCACAGAATCATGTTGTTTGCGATGTACGGCCTTTCCCTGACGAGCCGATGCTTGAGCAGTTTGTATATGGTCACGCCAATTGCCGCGACGGCCGATGAGTGCAGGATGAACGGTATCGCCTGGGGACCTCGCATGAGAAGGAGGACGCATGCGAGCAGCAGCCACGCTCCACCGTCGCCGAGGCGGCTTATGACGGAAAAGAACCGCCCCACGGCTTCGGGCCGGCCGTATTTGTTGACGCGCAGACACAGTCCTATTTCCAGTTCGTCGAAGTATTGAAGGATCGCAGCCATCCGGCATCCTCCAGCATTTGCCTACGCTGCAGAGGATGGGGCCGCTGTGCTACCGGCGGATGACCCTCCGATGACAATCCTGTGAAATATCAAAAGGTTTGCACGCAACCTGTAACCGTAGTGTAACGTGATCGTCACGGCGGCCGAGGAACATGCGCAGCCATGAAAATCGCAATCGCGACGGACGCCTGGGCACCGCAGGTCAATGGCGTCGTCACCACTTTGTTACATACGCGGGCGGAACTGACCGCGCTGGGGCACGAAGTGCTGATGATCACGCCTGCGGGACGGCGAACGATTCCCTGCCCGACCTACCCGGAAATCAGGCTTGCACTGTTCCAGGGCCGGAAGGTGGCGAAACAGCTCGACTCCTTCTCACCGGACTGCATCCATATCGCGACGGAGGGCCCGTTGGGAAGCTCCGCGAGGAGCTATTGCATAAAGCGCCAGATACCGTTTACGACCTCGTATCACACGCAGTTCCCGGAATATGTTCGGGCAAGGACGCCGGTTCCCATCCGGATTTCCTTCGCCTTTCTGCGGTGGTATCACGGCGCAGCGGTAAGAACACTTGTACCGACAGGGAGCATGAAGAAGATGCTCGACGCAAGACGATTCAATCATGTGGAAATCTGGTCGCGTGGCGTGGATACGGGTTTGTTCAACCCCCATGTCAAAGCCGGGTTCGAGTGGCCGGGTCCTGTCTGGATAAATGTAGGCAGGGTTTCGGTCGAAAAGAATGTCGAGGAGTTTCTTAGGCTGAACCTGCCGGGAAGCAAGGTCGTTATCGGTGACGGACCGGATCGCGCACGGCTGGAACGGCAGTACCCGGATTGTCATTTCCTCGGTTACAAGTTCGGCGCAGAGCTATCGGCTCATCTTGCAGGGGCCGATGTTTTTGTCTTCCCGAGCCGCACGGACACTTTCGGTCTCGTAATGCTGGAGGCTATGGCCTGCGGTGTGCCGGTCGCCGCCTTACCGGTCACCGGGCCGGTCGACGTAGTGCAGAACGGTGTAACCGGGGTGCTGGACGATGATCTCGGACGCGCGTGCATGGCGGCTCTTCAGATCGATCGCAGCGCCTGCCGTCGTTTCGCCGAAAGTCGAAGCTGGCGTCATTCCACCGGGCAGTTCCTTTCGCACCTCGCGCACCGGTTTGAGGAGAGCAGCCCGGTCCTGACATCTACCGGAGCGAACTCCTGACGCCCGGTCTTTCGGGTATCCCATCCATGAGCAGAAGTATTCCTGTAACGGAATAGACTGCGGCTTGCGGTCCGATACGGAAAGTCCGTGGTGGGCCCCGGTTTTGGTATGCTTGCTGCGTAGCCCGGCGCCGCATGTGTCATTCCGGAGTAAAGCACATGACTGCCATCTGGAACCTCGCGAGTCTGGAGGACCGGCGCTACCCAGCCCTGCAGGACAATATTGACGTTGAAGTCGCGATAATAGGGGGTGGCGTTACCGGCCTTTCCACGGCACTGCGACTGCTGGAGGAAGGAAAGAACGTCGCTGTGCTGGAGGCTCGGCAGGTCGGCCAGGGCAACAGCGGCAATTCCACCGGCAATCTCTATGGCACCCTATCGCAAGGGTTGCGCCGGGTGCGCAGCACCTGGGACGACGACACGGTACGCGAAGTCGTTGCCGCACGTTCTGCGGCCGTCGACGAGATCGAACAACGGATTGCCCGCTATTCCATCGACTGTCAGTTTTCGAGACGTCCTCTCTACTTCTGCCTTCCGGATCCCGACGACAGTCAGCAGCGGGATCTGGAGGCGGAGTACGAGGCATCGCTGCTCGCGGGACTGCATGCAAAACTCGTGGACAACGTAGCCGAAATGCCGGTGCCTGTGCAAAGAGCGCTGCTGCTGGAACAGCAGGCGCAATATAACCCGCTGCGATACGTGCAGGAGCTGGCGGGAGTCGTCGCCGATCAAGGAGGACGGGTATTCGAACACACGGCGGTGCTGGACGTCGACGCAAGCGAAGGAGTGGTATCGACGCAGTCGGGCACCGTTACGGCCGCGCATATCGTATTCGCTACCCACACGCCCAAAGGTGTGAACCTGCTGCAGGCGGAGATGGAGCCGTCCCGGGAGTACGGCGTGGCTGCTTCGCTACGGGGCGAATCGCAACCGGAGGGTATATTCTGGCTGCTCGACGAGTTCCACTCCGTGCGGACGTACCAGTACCAGGACGAGACTTACCTCGTCGTCATTGGCGAGAAACATCAGACCGGCCACGGCGAAGCGGGCGATGGCTATTACAGCAACCTCGAAGACTACGCTCGTGAGCACTTCGACGTGGGGACGTTCTCTCACTGGTGGTCAGCGCAGCAATACAAAAGCGCAGACCAGTTGCCGTACATCGGCCGAAGTGCGCACGACAACGTCTATGTCGGTACAGGATTTGCCGCGGATGGCCTGACCTGGGGCGAAGTAGCTGCACGGATTATCTGCAGCCTCATTGTGGAAAAAACCGGCGATGTGACCAGCCGCCTGTTCAATCCCAGGCGATTCACGCCGGTCAAATCCGCAAAAAGCTGGGCCGCTCTCAATGCCAAAGTGGCAAAGCACCTGACGACGGACTATCTCACTCTGGATAAAATAGAAGACCTGGACCTCGTGCCCACAGGAGAGGGTCGGGTAGTCAGCGTCGGCGGTGACAAGGTCGCGGTCTACCGCGCCCCTGACAACACGCTGATTGCACTGTCACCGGTTTGCCCGCACCTGAAATGCGCCGTCAAATGGAACGCCGCGGACCTCACCTGGGACTGCCCGTGTCACGGGAGCCGCTTCGCCACCGACGGAAGCGTTATCGAAGGGCCTGCCTACGGCCCGCTGACCCGGCTGGAGGTGGGCTGATCGTTGCGCTTCAATCCACCGCTCAATTGCCGCCATGCAGCAGCCGCCACGTTGCATTCGCGATAATCGGTTCCTCGTCCACCGTGATTACGTGCACCTCTATGGACGATGCGTCGGTCGAGATTCGTCCTTCTTCGCCGAGGCGGCCGGCGTTGGCTTCCGCGTCGAGTTCGAGTCCCAGCCACCTGAGTCCCGCGCACAGGCGGGCGCGTATGACCGGAGAGTTTTCGCCGATGCCGCCGCCGATGACTATCGCGTCGATGCCGCCCAGCACGGCTGCGTAGGCACCGAGGTATTTGTGGATGCGATGGCAGAAAGCCGCGAGTGCCAGACGGGCGCCCGCGTGCTCCTCTGCCTCCAGCTCGAGCAGTCGTCGCACGTCATCTGACTCGCCCGATAACCCGAGCAGTCCTGACCGCCGGTTGAGCATGTCTTCCAGTTCATTCCACTTCTGTCCCTTGCGCGCAAGGTAGAGCAGGACTCCTGCGTCCACATCGCCCGAACGGGTGCCCATGACCAGCCCTTCCAGCGGCGTGAATCCCATCGATGTTTCCATCGGCCGCCCGTTTTTCAGCGCCGCAATCGAACAGCCCTGGCCGAGATGCACGCTCAGGACCCTTTCGCGGGTTTTCTCCGGAAGTGCAAGCGTCTCCAGTTGCTGCGACATGTACTGGTGGGCGATTCCGTGAAATCCGTAACGGCGAATGCCGTGTTCCCTCGCCAGCTCCGCCGGAATGGCGTAAGCGCGGGTTGTCTCCGGCAGGTCGTGGAAAAAAGCAGTGTCGAATTCGGCAACTGCGGGAACGCCGGGAAAGCACCCCTCGACTGCTCTTATGACAGCAAGTGCATGCGGATTGTGCAGCGGCGCGAGACTGTTCAGGGATTCCAGTTTCGCTAAGGTTGCACGGTCGAGGCGCGCGGCTCTCGCAAAGTGTTCACCGCCGTGGACGACCCGGTGACCTGTGGCGACGACGTTCCGACGATCGAGACGCAGCCCCTCGACGCCGTTCGCCATTCGTTCGAGGACGAGAGCCGCGGCGTCCGCCACACTGTTGATTCCCCCTGCCTCTTCCGACAGTTCGCCCGCGGTCAAAGTCGCGTGTTCGCGCCCGATGTCCCGCACCGCACCGCGGAGTCGCGAACGCAACCGGTTCGAACAATCGAAAACGCCGAACTTGAGCGACGAACTGCCGGCGTTGAACGTCAGCAGCCAGTGCGCGTCATTCATGCAGGCAGCATCTGATCAGGCGCCACGTTCCAGGCGCGGTTCCGCTGCGACATTGCGCGTCGCAAGCGCCGAGCGACGGGCAACTTCCAGGGACGTGATCAGGGAGTCGTACGGCTTCACGAACTTTTCGATGCCCTGATGCAGCAGCCGCTCCGTAATATCGTCGAGGTCGAGGCCGAGCTCGCCGAGTTGCTGCAGTTTTGCATAAGCATCCCCGGCCTGCCCGGTAAGCCGAAGCTGCGGCTTTCCGTGATCGTCATACGCTCGGATGGTCTGCAGCGGCATCGTATTGACGGTGCGCGGACCGATCAGGGCTTCGACATACTTGACGTCGCTGTAGGCTGGATCCTTGGTGCCCGTACTTGCCCAGAGCAGCCTTTGTGGCCGAGCTCCGTGTTCGCTTATCGCACGATGCGGCGCGCTGTCGACGAACTCCTCGAAGACCGAGTACGCATGCCGCGCGCTCGCAATGGCGGCCTCCCCCCGGAGTTTCGCGGCTTCGCGGCCCCGCGCGTCACCCGCTGCGGCGAGCCTGTCGAGTTCAGCGTCCACCATCGTATCCACGCGGCTCAGGAAGAAACTGGCAACAGACGCGATGCGGCCCGGATCATGCCCGGCGGCTATCGCTTTCTGCATTCCGAGCAGGTGCGCTTCCAATACCTGCCGGTAGCGCTGCACCGAGAACAGCAGGGTTACGTTGACGTTGATCCCGTCTGCAACCAGCGCTCGTAACGCAATGAGACCGGCCTCGGTTGCAGGCACCTTCAGCATGACGTTGCGGCGACCCAGCACCCCCCACAGGCGCTTTGCTTCCGCGATCGTCGCCTCGGCGTCGTTCGCCTTGTGCGGCGAAACTTCGAAGCTGGCAAATCCGTCTGCCCGGTCGGTTTTCTCATACACCGGGAGCAGGAGATCGGCCGCCTGCTGAACGTCCTGTATCGCCAGCGTTTCGTAGATCTCCTCGGCGTTCGAACCCTCCCTGGACAACGCCGCGATGTCGCTGGCGTACTCATCCGTATGCGCAATCGCTTTCTCGAAAATGACCGGGTTAGAGGTAAGGCCGCGCAGGCCCCATTGCGAGATCATGCGTTCGAGCCCACCGCCGGCAAGAAGTCCGCGCTGGATGAAGTCCAGCCAGGGGCTTTGCCCGTAGTCGAGCAGCGCTTTCACCGGGCTTTTCCGCGTGCCATTGTCCTGCATGGTTCAGTCCTCCTGCTCGCTCCGCCATGCCCATTGCCGCACTTCCGGCAGGTCTTCGCCGTGTTCGTAGATGTATTGCTTGTGCTCGATCAGTTTGTCGCGGATGAGCTGCTTGCCGTGTGCGGCGACC
>Ga0268386_10001437_pt1 | contig 16370 bp, 15 predicted proteins | sample RVTome_15_FD_200260 | JGI IMG/M metagenome (GOLD analysis project Ga0268386, IMG submission 200260) | Soil microbial communities from uranium-contaminated site in the Upper Colorado River Basin, Wyoming, United States - RVT150D86... ...
CGGGCGCGCAGGCGTACTCGACAGTACGTCGAGCACCCGGACCGAGCGCAACGCAGGATTTTCCCGAGCTCCGCGTCCGCAGCCGTGGACCGGTGAGAAATGCGGGCTAGATCGGCGCGGGCCCCGGCGCCGGTCCGAGCGTGCCGAGGAAGTCTGCAGGCGACTCCCCGCGCTCCAGTGCCTCCACCAGCGCCGAGCCCACGACCACGCCCGGCACGACCTCGCCCAGCTCCCGCACCTGATCCGCGCGGCGCACGCCGAAGCCGGCACACACCGGCACGGGGGATGCGGCCTGCACGCGCGTCAGATACGCCTTCAGGTCGCCGGCGTCGAGCGTCGCGCCGCCGGTGATGCCGGTGACGTTGACCGCATAGAGAAAGCCGCGGCTGGCCCGTGCCGCCGCCGCGAGCCGCTCCGGCGGCGTGACCGGACTGACGAGCTGCACGAGCGCGAGCCCCCGGGCCGCGAGCGCCGCGTCGAGCTCAGCGCTCTCATCCAGCGGCAGGTCGGGGACAATGAAGCCCGCCACCCCCGCGGCCGCGGCGCGCGCGGCGAGTGCCTCGAAACCCATTGCCAGGAGCGGGTTGAGATAGCTCATGAGCAGCACCGGCGCGGCGGGGCGCGGCTGCAGTGCGCCGATCTCGTCCAGGATCCAGGACAGCGTGACGCCCTGCGCGAGCGCCTCGCGACTCGCGCGCTGGATGGTCAGCCCGTCGGCCATGGGATCCGTGAAGGGCACTCCGACCTCCACGACGTCCGCGGCCGCGGCCACCTCCGCCAGGGTGGCGCCGAAGCGCGCCCGCACCGGATAGCCGGCCGTGATGAACGCCACGAGCGCGGTGCGCCCCTCGTCGGCCGCCGCGCGTATGGCCGCGGCGACGGTCTCGTGCGGCTTCATCAGTCGCTGCGCCTCCTGGGATGCTTCGCGAGAGTCGGCATGTCCTTGTCGCCGCGCCCGGAGACGCCGACGAGCACGCGTCGCCCGGGATTGTCGCGCGCCCAGCGCCGCGCGCCGGCAAACGCGTGCGCGGTTTCCAGCGCCGGCATGATGCCTTCCAGCTCGCAGCACTCGTCGAGCGCCGCCAGCGCCCCTTCGTCGTCGACCCATTCGTAACGCACGCGCCCGGTGGAGGCGAGCAGCGCGTGCTCCGGCCCCACGCCGGGATAATCCAGCCCGGCGGAGATGCTGTGCGTCTCCTGCACCTGGCCGTGCTCGTCGGACAACAGCAGCGAATAACAGCCGTGCAGCACGCCGGCGCGGCCGAAGCTGATCGTCGCGGCGTTCGCGCCGAGCCCCGGGCCGCGACCCCCCGCCTCGACTCCGATGATCCCGACGGCCTCGTCGCCGAGGAACGCATGGAACAGGCCGATGGCATTCGAGCCGCCGCCGACGCACGCGACCACGGCGTCCGGCAGCCCGCCGGCGCGCTCCAGGAGCTGTGCGCGCGCCTCGCGCCCGATCACCGCCTGCAGCTCGCGCACGAGATAGGGATAGGGATGCGGTCCGACCGCGGAGCCGAGCAGGTAGTAGGTGCCCTCGGGATCGGACACCCAATCCCTGAGCGCCTCGTCGATTGCCGCGCGCAGCGTGCGGTCGCCGCTGGTCACCGGCACCACCTCGGCGCCCATCCTGCGCATGCGATCGACGTTCAGCGCCTGTCGCTCGCAGTCGATCTCGCCCATGTACACGAGGCACGGGAGCCCGAGGCGCGCGCAGGCCGCGGCCGAGGCAACGCCGTGCTGCCCCGCGCCCGTCTCGGCCACCACTCGCTTCGCACCGAGCCGCTCGGCGAGCAAGGCCTGTCCCAGCGCGTTGTTGATCTTGTGGGCCCCGGTATGTGCGAGGTCCTCGCGCTTCAGCCATACCTCCGCACCCCAGGCCGCCGACAGGCGCGGCGCGAACGTCAGCGCCGTGGGACGACCCGCCCAGTCGCGCAGCTCATCTGCGAGCCGCGCCTGAAAGTCGGCGGAATGGAGGTGCCGCGAAACGCCGGCCTGCAGGCGATCGAGCGCCGGAACCAGCGTTTCCGGCACGTAGCGTCCGCCCCAGGGGCCGAAGCGGCCGCGCGCATCCGGCAACCGGCCGGCCAGCAGCTCTCCGAGGAGGTCACGCGCCTCGTCCGCCTGCACCGTCGCCCTCATGCACCGTTCTCCTTCAGCTCGGCAAACGCACGGCGTGCCGCGCTCACGAACGCCGCCACGCGCTCCGGATCCTTCACGCCGCGCTCGCGCTCCACGCCCGTAGACACATCCACGCCCCACGGCCGCACGGCTCGCACGGCTTCGCCTACGTTCTCCGCGGTCAGGCCGCCCGCCAGCATCAGCGACGTGCGCCGCGCCAGCCGCGCGGCCGCCTTCCAGTCCGTCACGGCGCCGCTGCCGCTATGCGGCCCCTCGAACAGCATCCGCGCGGGCACGGACTCCGGCAGTACGCTCCCGGCACGCACGACCGGCAGCGGCTCGACGTTGGGGAACGTCAGGCCATCGAGGTCCTCGGCGTCGCTCTGCACCCAGTCTGCGGGAAAATCCGCGAGCACGGTTTCGATCCAGCCTCGGGGCGGGTGACGGAACACGGCCACGCGCTTCACGCGGGCCGGCAGGTCATCGGCGAGCAGCGCCGCGCGCATGGGGCCGATCAGCCTGGCCGACGGCGCGAACACGAAACCGCAGGCGTCCACGCCGGACTCTACCGCCGCGGCCACCGCGTCGACCGTCGTGATCCCGCAGACCTTCACGAAGCCGCTCATGCCGCCGCCCTGCCCGCGTCTCGCATGGCGCGGGCGAGCTCCGCGGGCGCGGCGCTACGCATGAGCGCGGTGCCGACCAGCGCCAGCCGGTAGCCGAGGCGCGCGGCCGCGGCCGCGTCATCCGGCGTACGGATGCCGCTTTCCGCCACCGCGGGCAGGCCGACCGGCAGGCGCGGCGCGAGCGCCACGAGCCGCTGCGGGTCGACCTGCAGCGTCTTCAGGTCACGGGTATTCACGCCTACGAGCAGTGGCGCCTCCGGCCCGTCTGTTGCCAGCCTCGCCGCCCGCTCGAGGTCGGCCTCGTTGAAGGCCTCCAGCAGCACGAACAGGCCCTGCTCGCGCGCCGCGGCCAGCAACTCGCGCACCGCCGCGTCGTCGAGCATCGCGAGGATGACGAGGACGCCCCCCGCGCCGGCCGCGCGCGCCTCGAGCACCTGCCAGGTATCGACCAGAAAGTCCTTGCGCATCGCCGGCACACCGGCCGGCCACGCCGCACACGCGGCCCGGCCCAGATCGTCGAGACTGCCGCCGAAGCGCTCCGGCTCGGTGAGCACCGAAATCGCCGCCGCGCCCCCGTCCGCGTAGCAGCGCGCCAGCGTCGCGGCGTCCGCTGCCGGGGACAGCGCGCCCTCGGCGGGCGACTGGCGCTTCACCTCGGCGATGACGCCGAACTCCGCGAGCGACAGCGGCGGCGGCGCGGGCGCGTCCCGGCATTCCGCGAGCAGCGCGGCCTCGCCGCGCGCGGCGCGCGCCTGGCGCACGCGCTGTCGCGCAGCCGCCGCGCGCTCCGCGAGAAAGTTCATGCCGGCTGCCCGGCGAAGAATTCCTCGAGCCGGACGAGCAGCGCCGCCGCGCGGCCGTCGCCGAGTGCGGCGCGCGCCTGTTCCACCCCGTCCTCGGCGCTGGCCACGCGGCCCGAGACCTCCAGCGCCAGCGCCGCGCCCAGCACCAGCGCGTCGGCGTGAGGCCCGTCGTCCTCGCACGCAAAGACGGCGCGCAGGCTGGCCGCGTTGTGCGCGGCGTCGCCGCCCGCCAGTGCGACGGCATCGCAACGCGTCAGGCCGAGCGCCAGCGGGTCGCGGGTTTCGTGCCGGACCTGGCCGTCGCGGACGTCGAACAGGCGGAAAGGCCCGACCGGCGTCGCCTCGTCCCAGCCGGGCTCGCCGTGCACCACGAACGCGCGCGTGACTCCCGGGTCGCCCGCCAGCGCGCCGGCCATTCGCTCCGCGGCCGCGGGGCTGAACGCGCCCAGCAACAGGAACTGGGGCGCTGCCGGATTCGTGAGCGGCCCGAGCAGGTTGAAGACCGTGCGCACGCCCAGCGCCCGCCGCACCGGCGCGAGCGACTTCATCGCCGGGTGGTACCACGGCGCGAACAGGAAGGTGAAGCCGGTTTCAGCAAGGCAGCGACCCGCCACCGACTCGTCCAGCGGCAGCCGCATCCCCAGCGCCTCCAGCACGTCGGCGCTGCCGCACCGGGAGGAGACGCTGCGATTGCCGTGCTTGGCCACGGGCGCGCCGCACGCGGCGGCGAGCAGCGCCGCGCCGGTCGACAGATTCAGGCTGCCGGAGCCGTCGCCGCCGGTGCCGACGACGTCGAGCAGCGGGCCCTCGACGTTCGGGCGGCGCGCCAGCGAGCGCATCGCGGCGGCGAAGCCGCGCAGCTCCTCGGCGGTTTCGCCCTTCGCGCGCAGCGCAGTGAGCAGCGCGCCGGCCAGCGCCGGGTCCATGTCGCCGCCGGCGAGCGTTTCCAGCAGCCGCCCGGCCTCCACCTCCGTCAGGTTCTCGCCGCACAGCAGGCGCTCGAGCAGCCCGGACAGGCCGCTCATCGCGCCGCCTCCGCGCCGCTGGGGCGCTGCGCGTACTCCGGCGCGAGGAAACGCCTGATCATGGTCAGGCCGTCCGGCGTCAGCACGCTCTCCGGGTGGAACTGCACGCCCTCGACGGGCCACCGGCGGTGCCGCACGCCCATCACCTCGCCGTCGCTCGTAAAGGCGCTGACCTCCAGCTCCGCGGGCAGCTCCTCCCTGCGCACCGCCAGCGAGTGGTAGCGGCCGGCCTCGAACGGCTGCGGAAGACCCGCAAACACGCCCTTGCCGTCGTGGAAGATCTGCGAGGTCTTGCCGTGCATCAGGGATCGCGCCGCCACCGTCCGGCCGCCCCAGGCCTCCACCAGCGCCTGGTGGCCGAGGCAGACCCCGAGCACGGGAATGTGCCCGGCAAACGCACGGATGATGGCGATCGAGATCCCCGCGTCCGCCGGCACGCCGGGGCCGGGGGAGACCACCAGGTGCGATGGCTCCATCGCCTTCGCCTCGTCGATGCCGACGGCGTCGTTGCGCTTCACGATCACGTCCGCGCCCTGCATGCGCAGGTACTGCACCAGGTTGTAGGTGAACGAGTCATAGTTGTCGATCATCAGGACCCGCGTCGTCACAGGCCATCCTCCGCCATCTGCAGGGCACTGCGCAGTATGGCGCTCTTCGCCATCACCTCGTTGTACTCGTTCTCCGGCACGCTGTCGGCCACGATGCCGGCGCCGGCCTGGTAGCTGTACGTGTCGCCCTCGAAGACGAGCGTCCGGATCGCAATCGCCTGGTCCATGTCGCCGCGCTTGGCGAAGTAGCCGACGGTGCCGGCGTACAGGTCGCGCCCCACCGGCTCGTACTCCTCGATCAGCTCCATCGCGCGGACCTTCGGTGCGCCCACCAGCGTGCCCGCCGGGAAGGTCGCCGCGAACAGGTCGAAGGCGTCGCGGCCGGCTTCCAGCACGCCGTTCACGCCGGACACGATGTGCATGACGTGGCTGTAGCGCTCGATCGCACGGCTCGGAGAGACCTGCACGCTGCCGGGGACGGCCACGCGGCCGAGGTCGTTGCGTGCCAGGTCCACCAGCATTACATGCTCGGCGTTCTCCTTCGGATCGGCGAGCAGCTCAGCCTCGCGAACTCTGTCGATGTCCGGATCGTCGCTGCGCGGGCGCGTGCCGGCGATGGGGCGCAGGCTGGCGCGGCGCCCGGCGAGCTTCACCAGCGCCTCGGGCGACGACCCGGCGACGGACAGCCCGTCCAGCTCCAGAAAGTACATGTAGGGCGACGGGTTGAGCAGCCGCAGCGCGCGGTAGGCCTCGAACGGGGCGAGATCGGTGCGGCCCGAGAAACGCACGGAGAGCACGAGCTGGAACACGTCTCCCGCCGCGATGTTCGCCTTCGCCCTGTGCACGGCGTCGACATAGCCCGGCTCGCTCATGCTGGCTGCCGGCTCGGCGTGGCGGCCGGCGCGGCGGAACGGCACGCCGCCGGCCAGCGCGCTCACGACCTCGCGCCGCAGGCCGGTCCGCTCGGCCTCGCTGCCGGCATGCAGCAGCGCCGCGCGCCGGCTCAGGTGATCGAACACGAGCAGAGACTCGGGCGCCACCCACAGGCCCTGCGGGAACGCGCTCCCGTTGCCCGGCACGCGCTCGAAGCGGCGCACGATGTCGTAGCCCGCGATGCCGACCAGTCCGCCGTCGAACGGCAGCGCTGCCTCCGGTGCCAGCGCGGGGGCGGCGGCGAGCGCCGCTCGCAGCCCGTCGAGCAGCCCCGTCCCGTCGGTCGCGCCCGTCGGCAGGCCGCCGGCCGGCGTGAACGCGCCGCCGACGTGCAGCCCGGTGTGGTCGAGTCGCAGGGTCAGCGCGTCGCCGAAGCCGATGAACGAGTAGCGCCCCAGCCGCTCGCCGCGCTCCACGCTCTCCAGCAGGAACCGCGTGCCAAAAGGTGCGAGCTTGCGGTACGCGGAAACCGGCGTGTCGAGGTCGGCGGGTATGTCGAACGGGGGCTGCATGAATCCTCCTCGGGCTGTACTCGTCCGGGAGGAAGCAGGTGACGCGCACCCCCGGAGCCAATCGGAGGCGGGTCTGCGGTGAAGCGCGTCAGCCGGACGCGTGCACCCGGACCCCCTCCGGGGACCCGTCCCACCACCAGTGGATGCGCGCGTTGACGATCTCGGCGATCACGCGGCGATGTTCCACTTGCGAACGACTGCCGGTCAACCCCCCGGCAGCGCCCACGGCACGCCGTAGCGCAATACGAGCGCGGCGGACACGGCAATCCATACCAGCACGGTGAGCGGCAGTCCCACGCGCAGGAAATCCCGGCCGCGATAGCCGCCCGCCGTGAGCACGAGCAGGTTGGGCCGCGAGCCGAGCGCGGTGGCGAAGCTCAGGTTGGCGCCGAACAGCACCGCGAGCACGAACGGCTCGGGCGGCACGTCGAGCCCGCCTGCGATGGCCACGGCCACCGGCACGGACAGCACGGCCACGGCGACGTTCGGCGCGAGGCTGCCGGCGAGCGCGACCCCCAGCACGACCAGGGTCAGGGAGAAGGCGGCCGGCAGCACGCCCGCGGCCTGCAGGAACAGCCCGGCCACGAAGGTGTGGACGCCGGTCAGGACCGCGGCATTGGCGAGAGCCAGGCTGGCGACGATCACCATGACGACCGCCGAGGACAGCGCGCCCCCGATCTCCCGCCAGTGCAGGGAGCCGGTCGCGACGAGCACCGCAGCACCGGCCGCGGCGCTAACCGAAATGGACACGAAGCCCGCCGCCGCGACCAGGATGACGCCGGCGACGACGGCCAGGGCGAGATGCGCCTTGGCGGTTCGCGGCAGGTCGACGCTGCCCTCGAGCACGAGCAGTGTGCCGCTGGCGCGCAGCTCGTGCAGGCGGTCGGGCGGCCCCTGCACGAGGATGACGTCCCCCGCCTGCAGCACGGCGTCCTCGAAGTCGCCGGTCACGTCGCTGGTGCCACCCGGCGCGGCGCGATGCATGCCCAAAGGCGTCAGGCCAAAGCGCTGGCGGAAGTGGGACGCGGACAGCGTCTTCGCGTGCAGCGGCGAATCCGGCGTGACCACGACCTCCGCGAGCTGGCGCACCTTCGCCTCGCCCGCCACCTCGCCGGCGGCGTCCTCGCCGATGCCGTGCAGGCTCACCCCCAGCAGGCGCTCGTATTCCTTCAGCGCCTCGCGGGTGTCGGCGATCTGCAGGCGGTCGCCGGCCTGCAGGCGCATGGACGGCAGCTTCGCGACGGACAGCCCCTCGCCGCGCTGCACGCGCGCCACGTTCATGCGCCGGCCGGTGCGCTCGCGCAGCTCGGCCAGCGTGCGCCCGACGGCCCAGCTGTTCTCGTCGACGAACAGCAGGGTCTTGAAGATGCGCGGCGCCGCCTCCCGCAGCGGGGCGTCCCGGTCGGGCAGCAGCCGCGGCGCCACCAGCCAGAGAAACAGCAGCCCGACGACCGCGCCGACGGCAGCCGGCATCACGAAATGAAACATCCCGAACGGCGGCAGCCCCAGCGCCTCGGCCTCGTTCACGACGAGGAGGTTGGTCGACGTGCCGATGGTGGTGGCCATGCCGCCCATGAGGGCGGCAAAGCCGACCGGCATGAGCACCCTGGAGGCGGCCCAGCGGCCGCGCAGGGACGCGCCGATCAGCACGGGCAGCAACGTCACGACGGTCAGGGTGTTGGAAAGAAAGGCGGACATGAGCACGCAGACGACCAGCGTAACGAGCAGGGCAAGCGACCAGGGCCCGTTCCACAGCCGGCCGAGCAGGGTGGTCAGCGGCTGCAGCGCGCCGGTGGCCTCGAGTGCGCGGCCGATGATGAGCAGGGCGGCGATGGTAATGAGCGCCTCGTTGCCGAAGCCGCCGAGGAACATCGTCGGCTCGACGGCGCCGCCGCCGGGCGTCGGATACGGAAAGAACTGGAACCCGAGCACGAGCAGGAGGAGCACGAGCAGGCTGGCGGATTCCTGCGGAACCGTCGGGCGGGTGAACAGCACGAGCGCGAACAGCGCCAGGCCGAGCACGGCGAGACCGTGGGTGTCGGGCAAGGCGAGGGTCGCGAGCGGCTCCATGGGGTCCCGGTCGTGCTGCGGGGCGCCAATGGGTACCACACGGGCCTCCCGGGCGCCACGGATTGACAGCCGGGACCCGCCTGCGAGGCTCGGCTCACGAACTCAGGGCGCGCCGGCTAGCTGCGCAGGGCGGTGGCCCAGGCGAAGCGCAGCACCTCGCCGTAGACGGCCTCGTCGATCGGGCCGTCGGGGCGTCGCCAGGCGATGCTGTCGGCCCAGGCCAGCGCCGGCAGGAGGCCGACGCAGTCGCGCCCGGTTTCGGGCGGCGCGAGGCTCCATGGCGAGAGGCAGACGAGGTGCGAATGGCGCGCGCCGTGTTGCAGGACGGCCCGGTCCAGCGCGCCGGTCTCGGCAACGGCCAGACTGTCCGGCAAGGGAAAGGGCTCGAGGCCCCCGCGGGCGCCGCGCTGGCGCGCGAGACGCACCGAGGCGGCGCGTGCGCCGTCGCGAAACGCCCGCAGGCGCCGGTTGAGCCACGCCAGCGCCGCATAGCTGCGCGGGTCCCGGCCGGAGGCCAGCACCGCGTGAGCCAGCCGCTGCAGCCGGATCGCCAGGCGACGCGGGCCCGGGACGCCGCCCAGCAGCTCGTCGGCCGCGGATACGAGGCGCCCGGCGAGGCGCGCCAGCTCGTCGGGTCGGTCTTCCGTGACGGCGAGGAGTAGGGCGAAGTCGAGGTCCAGCCGCACGCGCGTCGGCGCGGCCGGGATGAGCTCCGCCAGACCGGGCGACGGCCCGCACCAGCCGCCGCGGGTCGCGAGCACGCACAGCCCGCGGCCGGGCACGCCGGGGACGAGGCTCACGTCGCGTGCCATGGCGGCCAGCGCCAGCAGCGCGCCCCACCAATGCCGCGCGGCTGTCTCGCCGCCGCCGGCGAGCGCCATCGGCCGGTTGCGCTGCACGGCCTCGAGGGCCTCCGCGGGGAGCAGCAGATAAACGGGCGGTCCGCCTTCGCACGCGGCCGCCGCGGCGAGTGCCAGTTCCTCCGGATGGCCGACGGCGGCCGGCAGGGCCAGTGCGGCCGGGGCGAGGCGGCGGCCGTCCCTCGCCAGCTCGCCGGCGAGTGCCTCGAGCCGCGCCACGCCGTCGCGCTCCGGACGCTCCAGGTGTTCCGTGCCGGCCAGCGCCAGCGTGGGCCGCGTGCCGATCGACTGGGCGGTCGCGAGGCGTTCCGCCGGCAGCGCCAGCGCGTCGTCATCTGCGGACGCGTCGAGAACCACCACCCGGGCGGGCGCTGGCGGCGTCCCTGCCGCCAGCTCCGCGAACAGCTCGGAATGTGCCATCCCTGGCTCCTAACCGTGAACTACAGCGACCCACGTGGCTCATTCTCGGTGCGCCAGCGTTCGTTCGGCACCCCGCCAATACGGCGGGTGTCGCCCGTTAGTGCGGCGTCTTGCGGTGCAGCGCGGCCGCCACCATCATTCGGGCACCGGCGGAGGAGATCCGTGTGAAAGTCAGGGAACTGCTGCAACACTGGAACGGCGCGCGCGCTCCCGAGCTGACGGCCGAGCGCTACGCCATCCGCCTCACGGTCGAGGAAGCGGCCCGCGTGCACGCGCTGGCGGAGCTGTATCCGGCCGTCCCGATTGAGGACATTCTCCGCGACCTCATCTCGGCCGCGCTGGCAGAGGTCGAGGAAGCGATGCCGTACGTGCCGGGTCCGACCGTCGTGTCGGTCGACGACCATGGCGATCCGGTTTTCGAGGACGCAGGCCCCACGCCGCGCTTCATCGCGCTGGCCCGCAAGCACAGGGAGCGCCTTTCCGGCTAGCGGCCGCCGGCCCGGGCGAAAGACGACATGCCTTCATTCGACGTCGTATCGGAGCTGGATGCCCACGAGGTGGCCAACGCCGTGGACCAGGCCAACCGCGAGGTGGACACGCGCTTCGACTTCAAGGGCAGTGGTGCAAAGTTCGAGCTGAACGAGTTCGTCGTCGCGCTCGAGGCGCCGGCCGACTTCCAGCTCAAGCAGATGATGGACATACTCACGCAGAAGCTCGCCAGGCGCGGGATCGATGTCGCCTGCATGGCGCCCGACGCGCCGGAAATTGCGCTCAACAAGGCGCGGCAGAAGGTCGTGCTGAAACACGGCGTGGAGTCGGACATCGCGCGCAAGATAGTGAAGATGGTGAAGGACGCGAAGCTGAAAGTGCAGGCGCAGGTGCAGGGCGACCAGGTGCGCGTCACCGGCAAGAAACGGGACGACCTGCAGGGCGTGATCTCGATGCTGAAGCAGGCCGAGCTGGGATTGCCGCTGCAGTTCACCAACTTCCGCGATTGACGTCCGCGTGGCCGAGCCGGTGATCGATCTCTACACGGCGGCCACGCCCAACGGCCGCAAGATCTCGATTGCGCTCGAGGAGATGGCGATCCCCTATGAAGTGCACGCGCTGCGCCTCTCGGAGAACGAGCAAAAGTCCGCCTGGTTTCTCGCGCTCAACCCGAACGGCCGGATTCCGACGATCGTGGATCGCGAGGCTGGCAACTTTGCCGTTTTCGAGTCCGGCGCGATCCTCGTGTGGCTTGCGGAAAAAAGCGGCCGGTTCCTGCCGGCGGACGCGAAGGCGCGCTCCGAAGTCCTCCAGTGGCTGTTCTTCCAGGTTGGCGGGCTGGGGCCGATGCAGGGCCAGGCGAACGTGTTCTTTCGCTACGCGGAAGAACAGATCCCGTACGCAATCGGCCGCTACCAGCGCGAGGTGCGCCGCCTGTTCGGGATTTACGACCGGCGGCTTGCCGGGCACGAGTTCCTGTGCGGCGAATTCTCCATCGCCGACATCGCGACTTTCCCGTGGATTGCCTCGCACGACTGGTCCGGCGTGAGCGTGGACGGGCTGGAGCACCTGCAAAGGTGGCTGCGGGTCATGGGCGAACGGCCCGCGGTCAGGCGCGGCATGAACGTGCCGAAGCCCTGGAAACGAACGAAGGACGTTGAGCGCTTCGTGGGCGAGGCGCGGAAGATGCTGGTGTGAGCCCGCAGCGGGGGCCGGCGCGCAAGCCCCTGGAATTCGATCCCAAGGACGAGCATCTCAGAGACGACGTCCGCGAGCTCGGCGCAATTGTCGGCGACGTGATCCGGGAGCAATGCGGCGCGGCGGTCTACGAGGCCGTCGAGGCGATCCGCCAGGCGGCGATCCGCCAGCGCGAGGCCGGCGCTCGCGATGACCTGCGCGGGCTGCTGGATACGCTCGACACGGCCAGGGCCAGCGAGATCATCCGCGGCTTCTCCGCCTACTTCCAGGTGGTGAACATCGCGGAGAAGGTGCACCGCATCCGGCGCCGGCGTGCGTGGCTGAGCGGCACGGGACGTACGCGCGAGGACAGCCTGGAGCACGCCGTTCGCCTGCTGGCGGATCGCTATCCGACGGCCGCGGATGCGAAGCCGTTCCTCGATCGGCTGCGCATCGAGCCCGTCTTCACCGCGCATCCGACGGAGCCTACCCGCCGCACGATCCTGCAGAAGCAGCAGCAGATCGCGCGCCGGCTCGTCGAGCGCATGGACACATCGCTCACGCCCCAGGAGCGGGCGGCGCTGCTGGCCAATATCCGCGCCCGGATCGCCGCGAGCTGGCAGACGGACGAGCACCCGTCCGCGAGCATCACCGTGGGCGACGAGCTCGAGCACGTGCTGTATTTCCTTGCCGAGGTCATCTACCGCGTGGTGCCGGCCGTCTACGAGCACCTCGAGCACGCCATGCGCAGCGTCTGGGGTTCCGACTCCGTGCTGCCGCGGCCCGGCGTCTTCCTGCGCTTCGCGAGCTGGGTCGGCGGGGACATGGACGGCAACCCCAACGTCGGACCGGACACCATACGCGCGACGCTCGCCCAGCACCGGCTCACGGTGCTCGAGCTGTACCGCAACGAAATGCGGCACCTCTACGGGGAGCTGTCCCAGTCACCCTCGCGCGTGGGCATCGACGCCGGCGTCATCGAACGGGCGCAGCGCTATGCCGAGGAGTTTCCGGACGCGCTGGCGCGGGTGCCGCACCGGCACCGCGACATGCCGTACCGCGTGCTGTGCGCGTTGATCGCGCGGCGGCTGGAGGCGACGCGCCACGAGGAGGAGACGGCGTATCCGGACGCCGAAAGCTTCCTGGTCGACCTGCGGCTGATCGCGACCAGCCTCGCGGGCAACAAGGGCGCGAACGCGGGTCTGTACGCCGTCGAGCGGCTGCTGTGGCGCGTCGAGACCTTCCGCTTTCACCTCGCCACGCTGGATCTCAGGCAGGACGCCGAAGTGCACCGGCGCGCGGTCGGCCGTTGCCTGCACGACGACGAGTGGATGGCGCGGCCGCGCGCCCAACGCGCCAGCCGCCTGCGGGAGCTGCTGGACGAGGGGGCGTCCTGTCCGCTGGTGTCGGACAACGAAGCCACGCGCACACTGGAGGTCTTCCGCGCGGCCGGCGAGTGCCTCGAGCGCTACGGCGAGCGCGCCATCGGCCCCTGCATCATTTCCATGGCGCAGGGCGCCGACGACGTGCTGAGCGTGCTGCTGCTCGCCCGCTGGGCCGGCCTGTGCGACGCCAACGGCAACGTGCCGCTCGACATCGCACCGCTGCTGGAGACCGTGGACGACCTGGCACAGGGCGCCGGCATTCTCGCCGAGCTGCTGGACGATCGCGTCTACGGCGCGCACGTCGCGCGGCGCGAAGGCCGGCAGGTGGTGATGATTGGTTACTCGGACTCGAACAAGGACTCCGGCATCGCGAGCGCGCGCTGGGCGCTGCACCGGGCGCAGGAACAGATCGTCGCCGTTGCGGAGGCGCGCGACGTCGACCTGATCCTGTTTCATGGCCGCGGCGGCACGATCAGCCGCGGCGGCGGCAAGACACACACCGCGGTGCTGGCGGCGCCGCGGGGTGCCGTGCGGGGTCGCCTGCGCGTTACGGAACAGGGCGAGATCATCAACGCGAAGTATGGGCTGCGCGGCATCGCGATCCGCACCTTCGAGCAGGCGGCCAGCTCCGTGGCCGAAGCGACGCTGAAGGATGGCGGCGAAGCCGTGCCGCCCTTGTGGCGGGAGGTCATGAGCCTCGTCGCCGACGCATCGCGCGACGCCTACAGGGCGCTCGTCCACGAGGATCCCGATTTCTTCCACTACTTCCGTCAGGCGACGCCGATCGACGTCATCGAGAGGATGAACATCGGCTCCCGGCCGCCGTCGCGGCGGCAGATGCAGGGCATCCGCGACCTCCGGGCGATTCCCTGGGTGTTCGCCTGGACGCAGTGCCGCGCGATCCTGCCGGGCTGGTACGGCGTCGGCACCGGACTCGCCGCGGCCATCTCGCGCTACGGCGAGGAAACGCTCGCCGAGATGTTCCGGCGCTGGCTGTTCATGCGCGCCATGCTCGAGGACCTCGAGATGGTGCTCGCGAAATCCGACCTCGACATCGCCGCTCGCTATGCGGAGCTCGCGGCGCCGGAGCTGCGACACTACCACTATGCAATCTGCGGCGAGTTCGACAGGACCGTCGGATTGCTGCTGCGGCTCAAGGGCGACGACGAGCTGCTGGCCCGCGACAGCACGCTGCGCCGGACGATCCGGCTCCGGAACCCCTACGTCGACCCCATGAGTCTCCTGCAGGTGAACCTGCTGCGCCGCTGGCGGGAGGGCGAGCGGCAGGACGAGGCGCTGTTCCGGGCGCTCCTGCTGTCCGTGAACGGCATCGCCCACGGGCTGCAGAACACCGGCTAGTGTCCTGTCCGGGCGGTCGCTCAGCCCTCGAGAGACGCGTCCATGCTGATCTTTGCGTTCAACACCTTGCTGACGGGACAACCGTCCTTTGCCTTTTTGGCGGCCGCCTCGAAAGCGGCTTCATCCATGCCGGGCGCGCGCACGCGCACGTCCAGGTGCACGGTGGTGATGGCGAACCCGCCGCCCGACTTCTCCAGCGCGACGGTGGCGCTGGTGTTGATCTGCTCCGGCGTGACGCCTGCCTCGCCGAGAATCATGGACAGCGCCATGGAGTAGCACCCGGCATGCGCCGCGGCGATCAGCTCCTCGGGATTCGTGCCCTTGCTCTCTCCGAAGCGCGTGGCAAACGAGTAGGGCGTGGCATTCAGCACGCCGCTCGGCGACGTGAGCGTCCCCTTGCCGTCCCGGATTCCACCCCGCCACGAGGCGGATGCATTGCGATTCATGCGCTGGTCCCTCCGTTGTCGAAGCTGCGGCCGAGTCACTGCCCAACTATAGGCAACCGCCGTAGCGGGTGCGGAGCGGCGGGCTAATCGCCTGCTGCTTCGCGCACCCTCGCCAGCCGGGTATCCAGGTCCGCGCGGTCGTGCCAGCGGCCGTTCACCATCACGCCGGCGATGCGGCTGGCGTGCGCGACGTCGGCGAGCGGGTTGGCCTCGACCAGTACGAGATCCGCGTCCATGCCGGGCGCGATCGTACCGCGGCGCCCGGCCGCGCCCAGATGGGTGGCGACGTTGATCGTACCGGTGCGCAGCGCTTCGTAAGGCGACAGTCCCGCGGCGACCATCAGCGCAAGCTCGCGGTGCGCTGAAAAACCCGGGACGTTGAACCACTGCGGCGCGTCGGAGCCCAGCAGGATGCCGACGCCGCCGTCGTGCAACGCCTTCAGCAGCTCGCGGCGGAGCTCGAGGTAGCGCCGCGCCGCGCCCGGATCGAAATCCGGCGAGGCACGCAGCTCTGCGCGCGAGCGCAACCAGCGCGCCTTCTCGCCAGCGTCGACGTAGGCGTACTCGGCGCGCTCCAGCATGGCCTCCGCGCTCGTGGCACCGAGCATCGACGTCAGCAGCGTTTCCGTCGGCGAGAGCCAGACGCCCGCCTCGCGGCTCCAGGCCACCAGCTCGGGAATCCGTGCCGGGTCGGCCGCCTCGGCCTGCGGCAGGCCGAAGAAGCCGGGGTCGGCGCTGCGTGCCGGATGGCCATCCGGCACGAGCGCACGGACGTAGTCGTCGAGATGCTCGATGCCGCTCATGCCCTGCGCCAGCGCGTGCTGCAATCCCACTGCGGCCGGCACATGCCCTACGACCATCATGTCGCGCTCGCGGGCCGCGGCCAGAATGGCGTCGAACCGCGGCCGATCGAGCCCCGGGTGGATCTTGAGCAGGTCGTAGCCGGCGCGGTGAAATTCGTCCACGAGCACCGCACCGTGCGCCGGGTCGCGCACGGAATTCCCGTTCAGCGATGGGCCGGCGGTATACAGGCGAGGGCCGGCGCGCCGACCCCCGGCGAGCTCCTCGCGAAGGCGGAGCTGCCCGGGCTCGCCGAGCACCCCGCGCAGCGTCGTGACGCCATTGGCAAGGAACAGGTCGAGCACCGGCTCGAGGTCGGGGCTGTCGTACGGGGGCACGTGCGCGTGCATCTCGCCCAGGCCCGGCAGCAGGTACTTCCCCGCCGCGTCGACGACCGTCGCGCCGTCCGGAACGGCGACCTCGGACGTGCCGCCGAGCGCCACGATCCGCCCGTCATCGATCAGGACGGTGCGATCCTCCAGCACCACTTCCCGGTCCATGGGCACGACGGCGACGTTGCGAAATACGACCGTGTCTGCCCCGGCATGGACGGGCAGCAGGGCCAGCGCCAGGATGAAGGGTCGAATGGACATTGGACGAACTCCGATGCGCGCGGAGCCTGTATCCTCGCAGGCCGCGCGCGCGGGCGCATCCCGCCCCAGGGAAGGTCTGCAAGGGTGCAGACCTTCCCGTGCGGGGCACGGATGCCCCGCCGCGCCAATCGCACAAGCGATTGATGGCGCGTGAGCAAGGGCGA
>Ga0268386_10001438_pt1 | contig 16363 bp, 14 predicted proteins | sample RVTome_15_FD_200260 | JGI IMG/M metagenome (GOLD analysis project Ga0268386, IMG submission 200260) | Soil microbial communities from uranium-contaminated site in the Upper Colorado River Basin, Wyoming, United States - RVT150D86... ...
ACGCGATCGCTAACGGCAAGGTCGTCTTCGTGCAGTCGTACGCGTTGCACTCGACCGAGGTCGCGGCCAGTCAGAGCGCCGCCGAGATCATGTACCTCTTCGCGACGCGTCAGGACGACGGCATCAGCGAGATCCTCGACGAGACCGTCTCGATCATCATTCCGGGCTTCAACCCGGACGGCATCAACATCGTCACGGACTGGTACGACCGCTGGGTCGGCACCGACTACGAGGGCTCCGCGCCGCCCGAGCTCTATCACCACTACATCGGTCACGACAACAATCGTGACGCCTTCATGCAGAACACGGTGGAGTCGCGGTACGCCGCCGAGATCATGTTCCGCGAGTGGACTCCGCAGGCGTTCATCGATCATCACCAGATGGGCGCTTATACCGCGCGCATCTACCTGCCTCCGTACGCGGAGCCGATCCGTCCGGCGGGTGACCCGCTCGTCTGGCGGGAGATGGCGTGGTACGGCGCGCACATGGCGTATAAGATGGACGAGGAGGAGCTCCCCGGCGCGATCGGCGCGGCGATCTACTCGGGATGGGGGCACTTCGGATTCCACTGGATCACGCCCTTCCACAACATCGCCGGCATGCTGACCGAGTCGGCCAGCGCACGGCTCGCCACGCCGCTGTACGTCCACCCCGACCAGCTCGGTGGCTCGCGGCAGCTCCCCGAGTACGAGGAGCAGACCACGTTCCCCAGCCCGTGGCCGGGTGGCTGGTGGCATGTGCGCGACATCGTCGAGCGCCAGATCGTCGCGACGTTCTCTCCCCTCGAGCTCGCTGCCAAGAACCGTGAGACGGTCCTGCGCAACGCGTACCACAAGGCGAGCCGGCAGACGGAGCGCGGGCGCGAAGGGGAGATCAAGGCGTTCGTGATCCCCGCGACGCAGCACGACCCGCTGACCATGCAGAAGATGGTCAACAAGTTGCTCGCGCAGGGTATCACGGTCGAGCGCGCGGCCCGTGACTTCGAGCACGAGGGGCGCGCGTACGCCGGCGGCACCTACGTCGTCTCGATGGCGCAGCCGAAGCGCGGGGTGATTCGCTGGCTGCTCGGCCGGACGCACTATCCGGACAACAGCTACACGCGCGACCGCGACGGTGAGCCGATCCGTCCGTACGACATGTCGACGGACAACCTCGCCGAGTTCATGGGCGTGAGGGTCGACCCCGTCCAGACGCCGGTCGAGACGTCGCTCGCCCGGGTCGCGATGGGGCTCAGCACCAGCGGGACGGTTGCACCGGGCGCCAACGGCTACGTCCTCGACGGTCGGTTGAACGATTCGTTCGAGGCCGTCAACCGACTCCTGGAAGCGGGCGCGACCGTGCGCCGCGCCGAGGCTGACGGGGAGGGCTTTCGTCAGGGCGACTTCCTCGTGCCGGCCTCCGCCGACGGCGACCTGGTCCGTCGCATAGCGGACGAGACGGGCGTGGACTTCGCCTCGCTCGAGGCCGACGCCACCGCGTCCAGCCATGCGATCGGGCCGCAGAGGATCGCCATGTACCAGCGGTATTACGGCGGCAACATGGACGAGGGATGGACGCGCTGGCTCCTGGAGGACTTCGCCTTCGAGTTCACGTCGATCATGGACGAGGAGATTCTCAGCGGGAACCTACACCAGCGGTGGGACGTGATCCTCCTGCCGGCCGACTCGAAGGAGGCCATGACCGGTGCTTTCTCGGACGGGCCTCGCGACGACGTCCCGCCCGAGTACCGAAGCGGCTTCGGTCAGGAGGGCGTCCAGGCGCTGAAAGCGTTCGTCGACAACGGTGGGACGCTCGTCACGTTCGCGCAGGCCGGGGATCTGGTCCTCGACGAGTTCGACGTGCCGGTTCGCAACGCCGTCGCCGGCCTCTCGGGTGACGACTTCTGGAGCCCGGGCTCGACTCTGCGCATCGACGTGAACACCGACCACCCGTACGCCTACGGCATGCCGGAGGACGCGCTCGCGACGTTCCTGGCGGGCGGGCAGGTCTACGAGACCGTGCCCGGCGCGCGCAGCGCCGACGTCGAACGCATCGCCACGTACGTCGGGCGCGACATCCTCCAGAGCGGCTGGCTCCTCGGGGAGGAGGCGATCGCGAACAAGGCCGCAGCGGTTGCGGTGCGCCAGGGCGAGGGCTCGATCCTGATGTTGGGCTTCCGGGCTCAGCACCGGGCGCAGACCCACGGCACCTACAAGCTGCTCTTCAACGCGCTCGTCGAAAGATCGGCGTCGGGCGCCCCGATCTCGGCCGGGGCGGGGGGCTGACGCGACCGGCGGGCTGACAGGACCGACCGCCCCCCGACCGCGCGCGGTCCGTGGGTGGACCTCGTCGAGCCCTCACCCGGGCTCACTGCACGATCGTCGCCGTGACGATCCGGGTCAGCTCGGGAAATTCCTCGTCGAGGTACGCGTTGCCGCGCGCCTGAGCCATCGCCTGGTAGGGACCCTCACCCCTGGGTGGCCCGTCGCCGTAGGCGGAGTAAAACGCATCGACGGCGTCCATTCCCTCCACGACCTCACCGATCGGGGCGAAGCCCTCGCCGTCGAGCGTCCGGTTGTCCTTGTAGCTGATGAAGATCTCGGTCGCGCGCGTGTGCAGTCCGCCTTTGGCGAAGGCCACCCGCCCCCGCGCGTTGGTCTCCGCCACGGGATCGTCCACGATGTATTGCGACTTCCACGCCTGGTTCACATACGGATCGCCGTTCAGGCCGAACTGCGCCATGAACCCGTCGATCACCCGGTAGACGCGTGTGTCGTCGTAGAAGCCGGCCTTCACGAGGTTGTAGAACCGGTCCGCGCCGAGCGGCGCCCAGTCGCGGTGGACCTCGACGACGACGTCGCCGGCGGTCGTCTCCATGCGGACGCGGTAGGTCGCCGGTGCGGTTTCCGTGAACTGCTGGGGGCTCAGTAGCGGGCTGCGCGCCACGCGTTCGGAGGAGTCTCCGGAATCGGAGGTGCACGCCGCTGTCGCGGCGAGCAGGGCGATCGCGGCGGCGGTGGTGAGGTGGCTTCGTCCGTTCACGGGAGGCTCCGGTGGGGTTCGTCGTCGAGTTCGATGTGCCTGACCGGCGGCGTCGCGTCAAGCTCGGGGTTGCCACCGGATCGGGCCCAGGGGATCCTTCGCCTCCATTGGGTCGAGGCATGCCTGGAATCGAGAGGGCGGGTGGCCGGCCGCTGCATTTCAACCACGGGCTCCCAGAGGGACGATGATCGATCTACGCAGCGACACCGTGACGGTGCCGACGCCGGCGATGCGCGACGCGATGGCTTCCGCGCCGGTCGGTGACGACGTGTACGGCGACGACCCGACCGTCAATCGACTCGAGGAGCGCGTCGCGGAGCTCCTCGGCAAGGAGGCCGCGGTCTTCGTTCCGACCGGGACGATGTCCAACCAGATCGCCGTGCGCACGCACACCGAGCCCGGGGACCTGGTCCTGATCGACGGGCAGGGGCATGTCGTGCGCAGCGAGGGCGGCGGAGCCGCGGCGATCAGCGGGGTCACCATGCGGCACCTTCCGAGCGACCGGGGCGTGTTCGCCGCGGACGCGATCCACGACGCGATGGGCCGTCCGCACCCCTTCAATCCCTCGACGATCCCCCCCGTCCCGCGCCTCGTGTGCGTCGAGAACACGCACAACGGCGGTGGCGGCACCGTGTGGCCGCTGCCCGCGCTCGACGCGGTGGCCGGCGCCGCGCGCGCGCACGGGCTCGCGCTCCACCTCGACGGCGCGCGCCTCTGGCACGCGGCCGCGGCCTCGGGCGTGCCGGAGGAGCGGCTCGCGGAGCCGTTCGACACCGTGAACGTGTGCTTCAGCAAGGGCCTCGGCGCCCCCGTCGGCTCGGCTCTGGCGGGTTCGCGGCCGCTGATCGAGCGCGCGCGGAGGTTCAGGCAGCAGTTCGGCGGCGGGATGCGACAGGCCGGCATCATCGCGGCCGGTGCGCTCCACGCCTTGGAGCACCACCGCGAGGGCCTGATCGGCGACGTGGACCACGCACGCGCCTTCGCCGAGGGACTCTCCGCGATCCCAGGCGTGCGCGTGGAGCTCGAGCGCGTGCAATCCAACATCGTGCGCTTCGAGGTCGAGGCCGTCGAGGCGGGCGCCTTCGCCACGCGCTGCCACGAGCTCGGCGTGCACATGCTCCCGAACGGGACGAGGGGCGTGCGGGCCGTGATGCACCGGGACGTGGACTCCAGCGACCTGGCCCGTGCGCTCGAGGTCGTGCGTGAGGTCACGGCGGGCGTCCTGGCCGGTAGCGGCGCATGAGGGACGTGAGGGACGTGAGGGACGTGAGGGACGTGAAGGGCGTGGTCCGACGCGTCCTCGTGCTGGCCGGTGGCGGCGCCGTCGTCCTGGTGCTCGTCGCCGCGGGCATGCATCTGTACGCTTCGGCTCGGCGGAACGCGTTCATCGAGGCCGGCGCACAGGCGGCCCCTGTCCGCGTGACCGACCTCGGCGTCCTCCCGCCGGAGGTGCGCGAGAGCTCGGGACTCGCGGTCAGCCGGGCGCACCCCGGCACCTTCTGGACGCACAACGACTCGGGGGATCGCCCTCGGCTGTACGCGCTCGACTCGACCGCCTCACTGGTCGCGACCTTCGAGGTCGCCGACGCGGAGGCCCGGGACTGGGAGGCGCTCGACATCGGCGCCTGTCCGGGTGGCCTGACGAGTGCCGCGTGGTGCTTGTACGTGGGTGACACCGGCGACAACGCCCGGCGGCGGGATCACGTGACGGTCTACGTCGTGGCCGAGCCCGATCCCGCGGACTCCTCGCAGGCCGTGGACGTGATCGCTCGCGTCCGGTTCCGATACGAGGGCGGGCCCTTCGATGCCGAGGCGCTTGCGGTGACTCCGGCGGGCGATCTCATCATCGCCACGAAGGGACGCGCTCCGGCGATGTGGGTCTTCACGATGCCGGTCGACACGGTCGTGCGCTACGCCGACGGAGAGCGGGTGGCCGTCCTGACCGATCCCGTCCGCCTCCCCGTCGAGCCGGAGTTCCGCCTCGGGCGGTGGCTGACGGGGGGATCGCTCGACGGCTCCGGGTCGATCCTGGCACTTCGGACCTACACCGAGGTGTATTTCTATCGGTGGCCCATGGCCGACGTGCCCGAGCCGGTGGCGGAGACGTGCTTCCTGGGCCTCATCGAGCCGAACGGCGAGGCGATAGCCTTCGCGGGAGAGGAGGGTCGGCTCTTCCTGACCAGTGAGAGCCCGGGCCGCCTGCGAGGGCATCTTCTCGAGATCGAATGCAGTGGTGTAGGAGGCTGATGGGCCGTGGGTCCGCAGCGATGAAGCCGTCGAAGGAGAGAGCGCATGGTTCGAGTCGTTCGGCACCGCGGACCGACGGACTTCCTCGAGAGGGCGGAGCCCTGGCTCCTGGCGGCGGAGGATCGCAACAATCTGATCCTCGGCCTGGCGTACGGCCTCGCGGCCCGCGACGCGGATGGTAGCGACGTGTTCTATGCGACGGTGGAGCGTGACGACCTCGTCGTCGGATGCGCGCTCCGGACGCCTCCTTACAAGGTGCTCGTCACGGACGCTCCGCCGGAGGCGTGTGAACCGCTCGCCGAGGCACTGTCGAGCGCGTACGACGTGATCCCGGCGGTGCTCGGGCCCGAGCCGCTGGCGGAGGCCGTCGCGATGGCTTGGGTCGCGCGTCGCGGCGGCGGTTGGCGCCCAGGCATGGAGCAACGCGTCTACCGACTCGACGAGGTCACGCCTCCGAGCGGAGTCCCGGGGTCGCTGCGCGAGGCGAATTCCGGCGACGTGGACCTCGCCGTCGAGTGGGGCGCCGGCTTCGCGCGCGATACCGGCCTCCGATTCGCGGCCACGCGCGAGTCGATCGGGGGGTGGGTCGAGAAGCGCCAGCTCTTCCTCTGGGAGGACGACGAGCCGCGTAGCATCGCGGTGGCGCACGGCCGCACTCCGAAGGGCGCGCGCGTCGGCTACGTCTATACGCCTCCCGAGAGCCGCGGACGCGGGTACGCGAGCGCGTGCGTCGGGGCGCTCAGTCAGGGGCTGCTCGACGGAGGCGTCGAGTTTTGCGTCCTGTACACGGATCTCTCGAATCCCACGTCGAATGCGATCTACACGCGGCTCGGCTACTATCCGATCGACGACGTGCGGGACGTCGATCTCGTGCCGGAGGTAGCCTCCGGATGACCGCCCTGCTCGTCGCGCTTCTGGCCACGCTGGGCCCGCCCCCCGCGGGCGTTCCTGCCCCTGCCGTGCGCGGCATCCTCGACGAGCGCGCCATCCACGAGATGTACGTCGATGTGGGCGGCCTCACCATTCGAGCGTTGTGCACGGACGGCGCGAGGCGCGTCGTGCTCTGGCACGGAGAGGGCGGGTCGGCCGACTCCTGGCGGCCGGTGCTCGAGCGCCTCGACGGCTCCATCGGGGCCTGCGCGTTCGACCGGAGGGGAGCCGGACGGAGCGAGCCGCCGCCAGGTGAGCGCGGCTGGTTCGAGTTCGTCGACGAGCTCCGGCGAATCCACCTGGCGTTGGGATTCGAGCACGGCTACGTGCTCACCGCGCATTCACTGGGCGGTTTGTACGCACGCGTCTACGCGGCGGACCGCCGAACGGACCTCGCGGGTTTGGTCCTGATCGATCCCGCCCACGAGGACGCGCCGGCCCTGGTGCGCCAGGGCATGCCGCCCCGGGAGTGGGAGCGTTGGAACGCGGCCCGGGCGTTGCCCAACGCGGACGGGGTCGTGGAGCAGGTCGTGGCACGGAGGGCCCGCCGGGCGGTGCTCCCCGAGGTGCCGGTCACGGTCGTCACGGCCGCCCTGCGACGGGACGGCGAGGGTTGGGACGCGCGCTTCCTGAACGAGGCGGCGCGACAGGGTCACGTATCGATCGTCCGTAGCGCGACGTTCGGCCGCCACGTACCGGCCCAGCGCAGCGGCCACGACGTGCACCTGGACGAGCCCGGCCTCGTGGCGGACGAGATTCTCAGAGTCGTGCGGGCCTCGAGGCGCTGACCACCGACGGATGCGTCGCGGACCGGCGAGGGAGTGCGCCGGCGATCGGGGAGGAGGGCGCCGGGCGCGTGGTGCCGCGGAACGATCCCGAGGCGTCGGGGGTTCGCAGGCGGATGACTCCCACGACCACCCCCTCGGAGCGCGCCACCCTCGGCGGCGGATGCTTCTGGTGTCTTGAGGCTGTCTTCGAGATGCTCGACGGTGTCACCTCGGTCAAGTCGGGCTACGCCGGCGGAAACGTGCCCGACCCGACCTATGAACAGGTGTGCACCGGGACGACCGGTCACGCGGAGGTCGTCCAGGTCGGCTTCGATCCGTCGGTCCTGCCCTACCGCGAGCTCCTGGAGCTCTTCTTCGTGATCCACGACCCGACCACGCCGAACCGGCAGGGCGGCGACGTGGGGACGCAGTATCGCTCCGTCATCTTCACCCACTCCGACGAGCATGCCGAGACGGCTCGCTCGGTGATCGCGGCGCTCGACGGGGGCGGCCTGTGGGACGCGCCAATCGTGACGCAGGTGGAGCCGATGGGGTCGTTCTACGAGGCCGAGGGCTATCACGACCAGTACTTCCGCCGAAACGGGACGCAGCCTTATTGCCAGGTCGTGATCGCTCCGAAGGTCTCGAAGTTCAGGGCCAGGTTCGCGACACGGCTGCGGCCGACGACCTGATACCGCCGCCGTCGGCCGAACCCGCGGCGACAGCTCGGGCGCACGGCCTGACTCCGCGACGCATTCCACGCCGCTCGAACCTACGCGTGCGCGCGCACGGCCCTCGCGGCGCCCCCCGGAGCGCGTCCTTCACGCAACCGCCGCGGGTATCTTGGGCTCGACGACGGATCAGTTGCGATTTGAAGTGTGGAACTTCGGGTCGCGCGAAGGTATAAGGGCGCTTCACTCCACCCATTGCCCCCCAAGGAGACATCCGAATGCCGAAGCCCGACGACACGATGGTCGTCAAGTGGCGGAAGCTGGCGGAGGAGGGATTCCTGTATGCGGAGATTGCGCGCATGCACCCGGGATACTCCGTCGACCAGGTCCGTCACTATTGTCTGGGCCACACCGGTCGTGAATTGCCGGGGCCGATCCAGCAGGTAGATCGCTGGTACGGTTCCAACGTGTGGCTCCGGGGTGAGAATTCGCCCCACTCCGAGTTGTCTGCGAAGCAGGTCAAGCGCGTCCTGGACGACTGGGACGAGAAGGCCGACCGCTGGAAGACCTCGGGCGCGGATTGGGCGCGCAAGCTGGGCGTTTCTCCCAGCACGATCTACATGTTGCGCCGCGGTGAGACCTGGAAGCATCTGGGCCATCCCAACCAGGGCCGCAAGCCGAAGAAGCGCCGCAAGAAGAAGTAGGGGCCGAGCGCTCCGGATTCGTCCCGCCGCGTCCCGACCGCACTTTCGGGGCGCACGGATCCGGACGCCGTCCCTCAGGCCCTCTCGGCTACCGCGTCGGTCAGCCGGTGTCGCCCGGCTCCCGCTCCGCGCGATCCTCGGGGACGAGCCGCGAGGGCGGTGGGGCCAGGGGAATCGCTCCGTCGAGCAGCCGTTCCGTGAAGTCCAGCCGCGCGTCCATGTTCCGCAGGTGACGATGCAGGTCCGCCACCTCGGCCCGAAGCGCGTCCCGCTCCGCCGCGTCGAGCCGGTTCGCGGGCTCGGGGGCCGAGTCGACCTTCCGCAGCAGCCACTGCGCGAAGAGCGTGCCCACCGACCCGATCGCGCCGCCGCTGACGAACACGGCGGCGATCCCGACCCAGATCTCAGGATCCATTCGACGTCATCCCATTCGGGAGGGTGGCGCTCCCGGCACGCGCGTGCACTATCGGACGGGCACTCCGAGCGGAAAGTTTCGTACGTCGCGGCTACATCGAGCCGAGGATCCGCTCGAGCCTGGCCCGCGCGTCGGTCGCCGCCTCGGACTCGCCCAACGCCTCGGCCGCGACGACCACGCCGCGCAACGCGACGGTACGCTCCGGAGTGAAGTCGAGCGCCCGGCGAAACGCTTCCAGGGCCGCCGCGTTCTCGCCCAGCTCCAGACTCACCTCGCCGAGCAGCTCGTGCGGGGGTTTGAGGCTGGCCGGAGGCCCGAACTCGAAGGGCAGCGACTCCTCGATCGCGACGGCCTCGTGCAGGAGTTGGACGGCCCGCTCGCCATCCCCCGAATCGAGCGCGATCAGAGCCTCCAACTCGAGACGCATGATCGAGCCGCGCGGGTCGTCGTCGCCGGGATAGGCCGCGCGGAGCGTCGCGAGAGCGTTCGAGCCCTCGGTGCGGTCCCCCTCCTGAGCGGCCGCGTACCCCGATACGAACACGTAGCCGGGGTGATCGACGTCCGCCGTGATGCTGCGCGCGGCGTCCCATTCCCCGGTGTCGAAGACGTGACGCGCGCGCATGCTCACGAAGTACGAGACCTCCCCCGGATTGGCCTCGCCGGAGCGCACGAGCTGCGCGCACTCGTCCATGCCCCGTTGCGCGTCGTCGGCGCTGCCCTTCATCAGCCAGCCGTAGTGCAGCCAGGCCGTGTAGTGGCCGCACACGTTGGGTCCGCGTCCCAGCTCCGCGTTGCGCGCGTTCTGGACGTCGCGCGCCCGGATGTTGGCGGCAACCACGTCGTCCCACATGCCGAGCGCGACGAAGATGTGTGACGTCATGTGCTGCGCGTGACCCGCGTCGGGCGCCACGCCCGAGTAGGCTCGCGCCGCAGCGAGGCCGAGCGGTGCGTGCACGGGATCGTCGAACGAATGAATGATGTAGTGCACCGCGCCGGGATGGTCCGGATTGGCGTCGAAGACCGGCTGGGCCACGGCTGCCGCCCGCATGTAGGTCGCAAAGTCGCGCTCGCCGTCCGTGCTGCCCAGAATCGCCAGCGCATGGAATGCGCGCGCCTCCAGGTCATCCGGATACGCCGCGGACAGGCGCGCCATCGCGCGCATGTAGTCGGCGTCGCGCTCGGCCTTCGTGCCTTTGCCGTACAGGATGTCGAGCGTCGCCAGATAGGCCGCTTCCCGCTCGGTCGGGGCCTTCTCGGCGCGGGCCGTGGGCGTGGGGGCGTAGCGGTCCAACGCGGCGAGCGCCGCGGCCTTGTCCTGCTGGCGCCAGAGCGGGTGGTTGTACGTCATCGCCTCGCCCCAGAACGCGAGGGCGAAGTCGGGATCCGCCTCCTGGGCCGATCGGAAGGCAAGAGCCGCATCCTCGAACTCGAAGGAGTGGAGGAGGAGGACGCCTTCCATGAACGGGCCCTGCGCCGCCGCGGAGCCCGAGTTCGGGAAGTCGATCGCGCCGAGCTGACGGTGCTGTGCGTCCGCGGGTCCGGCGGCCCAGGCCAGGGCGGCGAGAAGGGTCGGTACGAGGAGAAGACGGCGGCTCATTTGCGGCACTCCTGGTAGCACGTGATGCTGAACCGTTCAGGCCGAGCGGCGCGGACGCAAGGGGCGGGGGCCCGAACGCGACTGGCGGCGCCGGCTCGCTCGCGACTGGCGGCGGCGGTCCGCACGCGTTTCCTTGAGGGGCGAAGGTCGGGCGGGGCCGAGATCGCGCGCCGGTCGTGCGCGACGTGGTCGATGCCCCCGACCTCATCCGACGAACCGTCCAGCGCCGACCGAGGAGGAGCGACGCGTGGAGCTCCACGTGGGCACGAGCGGATACAGCTACAAGGAGTGGAAGGGGCCCTTCTATCCCGAGGACCTCCCTGCCAAGGAGATGCTCTCCTACTACGGCGAGCGGCTGAACGGCGTGGAGATCAACAATACGTTCTACCGCCTTCCCAAGGCGTCGGTGCTGGAGAGTTGGGCGGATCAGGTGCCCGAAGGCTTCCGCTTCTCCATCAAGGCGTCACGTCGCATCACCCACTTCGCTCGCCTGAAGGAAGAGGCACGCGATCCGACCGAGTATCTGATCGCCACGGTGCAGACCATGGGGTCCAAGCTGGGAGTGTTGTTGTTCCAGCTCCCGCCCAACCTCAAGAAGGACGCCGAGCGCCTCGCCGGATTCCTGGAGATGCTCCCGCAGGGCGCGCCGGCCGCGTTCGAGTTCCGAAACGAGACGTGGAGGTCCGAAGACGTCCACGAGCTCCTCGCCTCCCGGGGGATGCCCCTCGTGTGCGCGGACACCGACGACCGGGACGACGACGAGCCGATCGTCTCGACGGGGACCTGGGGGTACCTCCGGCTTCGACGTCCCGACTACGAGGACGCGGATCTGGAGCGGTGGGCCGCCAAGGTGGCGGACACGGGCTGGGAGCGGGCGTTCGTCTTCTTCAAGCACGAAGACGAGGGTGCGGGCCCGCGCCTGGCCCGCCGATTCCACGAGATCATGGGTAACAGGGCGACATGAGCGGCGGCCCGAAGGCGCTGGACGCCCCGCTGGCTTTCGACGCGGTCATCGCCGGCGCGCGTGGGGGCGGAGCCCTCGTCGAGATCCCCTTCGACGTCTCGGAGGTCTACGGTACCCGCGGCCAGGTGAGGGTCCGTGCGACGTTCGACGGATATGAGTACCGCGGGTCGATTGCCCCGATGGGCGGCGGCGTTCACGTCCTGGGTCTGAGGAAGGACGTGCGCGTGGCGATCGGCAAGGACATCGGTGACACCGTGACCGTCACACTGGAGGAGGACACCGAGCCGCGGACGGTCGGGACCCCGCCGGAGTTGCTGCGGGAACTCGCGGAGGACGACGAGGCGCGACGCCGCTACGAGGGGCTCTCCCACACGCACCGACGCGAGTTCGCCGAGTGGGTCGCGGAGGCCAGGAAACCGGAAACGCGCGACCGGCGCGCCGCCGAGGCGGTCGCGATGCTCCGGTCGGGCGAGACCCGCTGACGGGCCTCGCGCGTCGGCCCCCCGGGGGCCGCGGCGGTGGGCAACCCCCCGCCCGTCGGGCGGGTCGCGGTGCGGGTGGACAAGCCCGCCAGCGGCATATAGAATCGGGCGGTTTTTTTCGCGCCGACGCTTTTACGATCAAGCGTTCCGGGTCCAGCTCGACCGGTCGAGGGCCTTCTCCCTCCATCGCGTGCAGCCACGTCGAGCGACAGCCCGGCGCGGCTTTTTTCGTTTCATCTGGGGAGACGGAATGATCACTGTCGCCGACGTGACCAAGCGGTACGGGCACGTGCGCGCCGTACAGAGCTTGAGCTTCGACGTGCAGCGTGGCGAGGTCGTCGGGTTCCTGGGCCCGAACGGGGCCGGAAAGACGACCACCATGCGGATGATCACGGGCACGCTCCAGCCGGACGAAGGCGAGATCCTCTTCGACGGCGAGCCGATCTCGGAGAATCCGACCGAGGCGAAGCGCCGCGTGGGCTACCTGCCCGAGGCCAACCCGCTCTACGACGAGCTCCTGGTGGCCGAATACCTCGAGTACGTGGCCGAGATCCGGGGCATGTCCCGCCCGGAGACCCGCTCCGCCGTGGCCGACGCGGTCGACGAGACCGCCATCGGCGACGTGTTCTACCGCCCGATCGGTGAGTGCTCGAAGGGGTACCGGCAGCGCATCGGCCTGGCGGGTGCGATCCTGCACCGGCCCGAGCTGCTGATCCTCGACGAGCCGACCGAGGGCTTGGATCCGAACCAGCGCGTCGAGATCCGCCGCCTGGTGAGCTCGCTCGGTCACGAACGCACGGTCCTGCTCAGCACCCACGTGATGCAGGAGGCCGAGGCCACCTGCTCGCGGCTGGTGATCCTGCGCAGGGGCCGACTGGCCGCGATGGGCAGCGTACACGAGCTCATCGCGAACCGCTCGGGCGGGGCCCGCTACGTCGTCGAGATCGAGGGGGACGGTGCCGTGGCTGCCCTCACGAACCTGGATGGCGTCACGAGCCATACGGCCGAGCCGGTGAACGGTCGCACCCGCATCGAGCTGCTGTCGACGATGGCGGAGGAGCTGCGGCCGCGGATCTTCGAGCTCGCGCGCGATCATGGTTGGACCCTCTGGGAGCTCCACCGTGAGAAGGCGAGCCTCGAGGAGCTGTTCCGCACGCTCACGGCCGATGCGTCCGAGGGGGACGACGACGAGGGTGGCGCAGCCGACGAGCGAGCCCAGGGATCCGACGCCGGGGTCGACGCTTCCAGGGAGCAAGAGGAACGGCTCGAGGGAGGCGCGTCATGATGCGGCGCACGCTCACGGTCGCACGCAGGGAGCTGCGGGGCTACTTCGATCAGGCGACGGCCTACGTCCTGATCGTGGCCTTCCTGGCGATCACGCTGTTCCTCGCGTTCCGGACGATGTACGCGGCGGGCATCGCGTCGCTGCGCCCGATCTTCGACCTGCTACCGGTGCTGTTCGCGATCTTCGTGCCCGCGGCGACCATGCGCACGCTCGCCGAGGAGCGGCGGAGCAAGACCCTGGAATGGCTCGTCTCGCAGCCGCTCACCGAGGGCGAGATCGTGCTCGGGAAGTTCCTCGGCAACTGGGCGTTCGTGATGCTCGCGCTCGCGGGGACGGTACCGACCGCCCTCGGGATCCTGCTGCTGTCCGAGGCCGACAGCGGGATCGTCGTCGCCCAGTACGTCGGCGGCGCGCTTCTCGCGGGCCAGTTCGTCGCGATCGGCGTGTGGGCGTCGAGCATCACGCGCAATCAGATCACGGCGTTCATCGTGGCCGCGGCGGTGTGCTTCACGCTCTTCCTCATCGGGCTTCCGGTCGTGCAGGTCGGGCTTCCGCCGAGCATCTCCGGCCTCTTCGCGCGCCTCTCCGTCCTGAGCCATTTCGAGAACGTCGCCCGCGGGGTGATCGACCTGCGCGATGTCCTCTACTTCGTGTCGACGGCCGGGCTGTTCCTGACGCTCGCGCTGATGGCCGTCGGGGGCGAGCGCCTGAGCCGTAAGCGGCCGGAATACCGGAGGCTCCGGACCGGCACGGCGGTCGTCGCTGGGCTCGTCATCGCCCTCAACCTCCTCGGAAGCCATGTACGCGGGCGACTCGACCTGACCGATGGCAACCTCTATACGCTCTCAGAGGGCTCCGAGCAGATTCTCGGCGGCCTCGACGACCTCGTGCAGGTGAAGCTGTTCGCGTCGGCCGGCTTGCCCCCCGAGGTCCAGCTCCAGCTCCGTGACGTTCGGGACCTGCTCGCCGACATGCGGCGGGCCTCGAACGGCAATCTGCTCGTCACGACCGTCGATCCCGACGCCGACGAGGCCGCGGCCAACGAGGCAGCGGAGCTCGGCATCATGCCCGTGGAGTTCAACGTGCTGCGCGACGAGGAGTTCGTCGTGCGCCAGGGCTACTACGGGCTGGCGGTCGTCTACGCCGACCAGAGCGAGGTTACGCCCTTCATCCAACGGACGGACGATCTGGAGTTCCGACTGGTCTCGCAGATCTATCGCATGACGACCGACGAGCGGCCCGGGGTCTCGTTCGTCGAAGGATTCGGGGCCCGTACGCCCGGCCAGATCCCCGGCCTCGGCGAGAGCCTCGCCGATCGGTACCGTTTGGGCACCGTCGCCATCGCGGGAGACTCCGCCGACGCGATCCCGCTCGATTCGACGTCGGTGCTCGTGGTGGCCGGAGCGACCCAGCCGCTCGACAGTGCGGCGGTTCGGCGCGTGACCGAATACGTGGAAGCCGGCGGCGCCGCGCTCTTCCTGATGGAGACCGTAACGCTCGACCCGCAGTCGCCCATGCCGATTCCCGCCTCGTCGGGGCTCGAACCGTTTCTGGAGGAGCGCGGGGTGACGCTCACCGACGGGCTCGTGCTCGACCTCGCGTCGAGCCAGCGGGTCAACATCGGGCGGCAGGGCATCTTCAGCGTGATCGCGCCGTACCCTCTGTGGCCGATCGTCGGGCCGTCGGGCGACCATACGATCACCAACGGCGTGCGGTCGCTGTCGCTGTCCTGGGCGGCGGGCCTCGAGCTCGCGGCCGGCTACACGACCATCACGCCGCTCTGGCAGACGAGCCAGGACGGGGCGGTCCATCCGGCCGGCGCCCCGATCTTGCCGGATCAGGAGTGGGCGGTCCCGCCTGAGGAGTTGCGCATCGTCCCGGTGGCGGCGGCCGCCCTCCCGCCCGATGGCTCGTCGGCGGGGCGCCTGGTCGTGGTCGGGGACGCCTCGTTCACGGACGCCCAGTTCATGCAGGCCAGCTCCGGCAACCTCGTCTTCCTCGCCAACGCGATCGATTGGCTGGCGCAGGAGGAGGCGCTGATCAACATCCGCTCGAAGGACCGCGCCCCGCCGCGGCTCGTGCTGTCTTCCGACGCTGCTCGCACCATCCTCAAGTGGGGCAACCTCGTGGGGATGCCGCTGCTCTTCGTCCTGGTGGGCGTGATCCGGGTCACGGGGCGTCGCAACCGCGCCGAAGGGATCTGGAAGGAGGTGGTCGCGTGAGCGATCGGGGGCTGAAGCGCCTCGTAGGCGCGCTGATCGTGGTCGTCGCGATCTGGCTCGTCACTTCGCTGCTATCCAGGGGGGACGGATCGATACGCGCTACCGGCGACATCGCCGGGCTCTTCGACGACGTCAGCCGCGAGTCGATCACCGGCGTGCGCGTGTCGGGGCCGAGCGGAGAGATGGAGCTGCGACGCGCGAACGGAGCGTGGCGGGCGAACGGCTTCGAGGCGGACACGTCGGCCATCAGCCGCCTGTTGAGCACGGTGACCGCCACGCGGGTCGGGGACCTGGCCGCGGCCAACCCCGCCAACCACGAGCGGATGGGCGTCTCGGCCGACAGCGCGGTGGTCCTCGAGCTCGAGGTGGACGGCGTGACGCGCACGCTCCTCGTCGGCAAACAGGGCCCGCGCTTCGCGACCGCGTACGGGCGCCTGCCCGACGACGATCAGGTCTACGTGCTGGAGGGCGACCTGCGGGTGCAACTCCGCCGGCCGCTGACCGACTGGCGGAACAAGGACATCGTGACGGTGGACTCGAGTCTCGTGGCCCGCATCGAGATCGAGCGCGACGGCGAAGCCTACACGCTCGTGAGGAGCGACGGCGCGTGGACCCTCGAGGACGGCGGCGAGGCCGATCCGACGCAGGTTCGCAATGTCCTTAGTGAGCTCACGACGGTGCTCGCCGCGGGCTTCCTGACCGAGGGCGACTCGCTGTACGCGCTGCCACAGGGCGGATCGAACGTCGCGTACTCGGCGGACGGCGACGTGCTCTCCCAAGTCACGATCGGGACAGGGGAAGGCGAGCGGTGGGCGAGGGCGGCCGGTGACTCGGTCGTGTACCGGTTGTCGACGTTCCGGGTCGGTCGGCTGGCGCCGACGCTGGAGGAGATCCGGTCGGGGGGTGGCTGAAGGCGCGGTCAGCGCATTCCTCGCGGGGGTCCCCCGTCAGCCTCCCACGTCGAACGAGATCCCCTGCGCGAGCGGCAGATCCCGGCTCCAGTTCACCGTGTTCGTCTGGCGCCGCATGTACGCCTTCCACGCGTCGGAGCCCGACTC
>Ga0268386_10001439_pt1 | contig 16358 bp, 14 predicted proteins | sample RVTome_15_FD_200260 | JGI IMG/M metagenome (GOLD analysis project Ga0268386, IMG submission 200260) | Soil microbial communities from uranium-contaminated site in the Upper Colorado River Basin, Wyoming, United States - RVT150D86... ...
GACTCTCAGGAACCGGGCCCAAGGCCGGTGGTCCACACTACATGCTGCGATTCGCCACTGAAAGAACGCTCACCATCAACACCGCCGCCGTCGGCGGCAACGCGAGCCTCATGTCGCTGGACGATTAATGTCAATTGTCTATCTCAAGTATTTCGAACTCAACGAGACGCCGTTTGCGATCACGCCGGACCCCGCCTTCGTCTACCTCAGCCCGGCCCACCGTGACGCTCTGGCCCACCTGCTGCACGGGGTGGGACAGGGCGGCTCCGGCGGTTTCGTTCAGCTCACCGGCGAGGTCGGAACCGGCAAGACCACGATGTGCCGCTGCCTGCTGGAACAGCTCCCTGAGAAAACCCAGGTCGCGCTGATCCTCAACCCGCTCGTCACGCCGCGAGAAATGTTGGCGACAATCTGCGAGGAGCTTGGCATCGACACCCGTGATATCGCCGGCAGCAGCAAGCAGCTGGTCGACGCCCTCAACGCTTACCTGCTCGAAAAACACGCCCAGGGCTGGCGAATCGTCGCGGTCATCGACGAGGCCCAGAACCTCAGCCCCGAGGCGCTCGAGCAGATACGCCTGCTGACGAATCTCGAGACTGCCAAGCACAAGTTGTTGCAGATGGTGCTGCTGGGGCAGCCCGAGCTACGCAACCTGCTGCAGCGGCGGGATCTGAGGCAACTCGCTCAGCGCATCACGGCGCGTTACCACCTGGCGCCGCTCGAGGCTGACGAAACGGCCGCCTACGTGCGGCATCGCTTGCAGGTCGCCGGCGCGCCACGCAATCCATTCTCCCGCGCGGCACTGCGTGCGCTGCACCAGCGCTCGGGCGGCATTCCCCGGCTGATCAATATCATCGCCGATCGCGCGCTGGCCGGGGCCTACGCCGTGGAGTCACCCAAGATCGGCGCTCGGCTGATTCATGCCGCGGCAAACGAGGTGCAACCTGGCGAGCGCCAGGTTCACGGCAATCGGCTGCCCTGGCTGATCGCCGGTGCTTCGGCGGCCGTACTGCTGGTGGTGACGGTGGCCATGTTCGGCTGGCCGCTTTCTGATCAGCCAGGTGTCGCGACCATCCGTTCGGCGGAGCCGGAAGTGGCCGCGGCTGCACCTGAGCTGGCCGACCACGAGGCGTCCGAGTACATGGCAGAATCCATGAGCGGGACCGGCCTGGCCGATTCCGGGGAGCGCCGAGGCGAGACCTCGCGGACGCCGGCGGCGCCGGCCGGCGAGGCCTCCCTGGACGAGGAATGGCTGGATGAACAGCATTCCCTGGCCTGGCACGGTTTGGCCGAGCTGTGGGAGGACGCGGGAAAAGCCGACGCCATCCGCTCGGCCTGCGAGGGTGGAAGCCGCACCGGCTTCGGCTGCCTGCGGGATTTGGGCAACTGGTCGCGAATCGGCCGCCTCGGCCTGCCGGTGCTGCTGGTCCTGCAGTCCGAGCAACCACGCCACCTGTTGTTGCGGGGCATCGGCGCTTCACAGGTTCTGGTGGGCGCGGGCGACGACACCCGTTGGCTGCCCCGCAGCCTGGTCGAGGAGCATTGGCTGGGGAACTACATCGTGCCCTGGCCGCAGGCCCCGGACTGGCCGGCCGAAATCCGCCGGGGCGGAAGCGGGGAGGCGGTCGAAATCGTGTTGGACATGGCGGCCCGCGCCGATACGCCTTGGACCGGTGGAGCCGAGTTCAACGAACGATTCGAGTCCTGGCTGAAGGATTTCCAGAGGCGGCATGGTCTTAGCGCCGACGGCATCGTCGGCCCCGTGACCCTGCTCCACCTGATGGCGCCGACGATCACTGCCCCCCGCCTTGCCACGCGCCACGAGCTCACCGCGCAGGAATCCTGAACATGTCAATATTGCTCGATTCCCTGAGAAAGTCCGAGGCCCAGCGCCGGATCAAGGATGCGCCTTCCATACATTCTGCCGAGGTGTACGGCTCACGGGCGCAGCGCCCGCGACAGTGGCTGGCCCTCGCCATGATCGGCTTGACGGCCGGCGCGATCGCCTGGTTCGGATGGCAGCAGTTCGCCGACCCGGCAAGCCGGCCGGGTGCGGTCCCGGCCGTTACGGCAAACGACCGCGCGTCGGCGGCCGAAAGCGATGCCGGAACGGATCCGCCCGCGTCCCCCGAAGCGTCCCAGGACGCTCCGCCCCGTACGCCGGTGGAACGCCTGTCGCAGGCGCAGGAAGCGGCGTCGGCGGAGCCGCCCGCCGCATCCTCGCCGGCCAACAGGATTGCCGACTTCGTCGCTGAAGAACAGGAAATGGGTGAGGAAGCCGGGGAGCCATTCGCCGAAGAATTCGCGCAGGATAGCGAGGAGCTGGCCGTAGCCGACGAATCGCCTGACGACATCTTGTCCGACGATTTTGGGGCCGAAGATTTTGGGGCTGAAGACTTTGACGGGCTCGAGCCACCCGCTCGCGATCCTGCCCGTCGGGCCGAGCCCGACGAGTCGGGCCCCCGCGGTTACTGGCAACTGCCGCAGTCGTGGCGTAGCGAGATGCCCGAGTTCAAGATCACGGTGCTGGTTTTTGCCGAATCGGCGGAAGACCGGTTCCTCTTGATGAACGGCGAACGCCTGCGCGAGGGCGACGAGGTGGAGGGGGGCGTCGTGCTCGAGGAGATCAGGCGTGATGGTGCCGTGTTCTCCTATCGCCAGACCCGCTTTCTCGTCAAGAGCTGAACACCGACAAACGTGCAACAGGGTATCGTCAGCCACTGGGCCGATAAGCGTCCGCTGCAGCCGTACGCCACCATCACCATTGCGCTCATCTGCCTCGCCCTGCTGGGGCTTTATTCCGTACTGAACCCGATGATGCAGCAACTGCTGATCGAAGTCGCCGGCATGCAGCCGGTCGCCTTGCACGCGCTGTTCAGCCTTCCGCTTCGCGACTGGTGGGATCCGGCGTTGCTGAACCTGTTCACCGCATTGTTCATTCACGCGAGCTGGCTGCACTTGCTGGGCAATCTCGCCTACCTGCTGGTATTCGGCATTCCGGTGGAGCATCGACTCGGCAGTGTGGCGACGCTCGCGATCTTCCTGCTGGGCGGTGCGCTGGCCAACGCCATCGTGAGCGAACGCGTGGCGTGGCTCGACACACCTATCATCGGCGCCAGCGGGGGCGTTTCCGCGGTGGTCGGGGCCTACCTGGGGCTGTTTCCGAAGGGCCGGATCGGGCTCTACATTCCACTCGGGCTCTACCTGCAGTTCGCGCGGGTTCCGGCCCTGTTGGTGATCGGTTCGTGGTTCACGCTCCAGTTGCTTTACACCGCCTTCGGCCCCATAAATGAAACGGTCGCGCTGTGGACGCACCTCGCCGGTTTTGCCCTTGGGCTGATGTTCGTCCTGCTGGTGCGTGCGATGGCCCAGGTGCGTTTCCGCTGACTCGACGGAGTTTGAACCCCGGATCTTCCGATGCCGAAGAAATCGCTTTTCAAGGTCATTTTTCTCAACCACGGCAAGGTCTACGAGCTTTACGCCCATGGCGTGTCTTCGAGTGGCCTGTGGGGTTTCATCGAGGTTTCGGACCTGGTCTTCGAGACTGGCAAAGGCGTCGTGGTGGACCCCACCGAGGAGCGCATGCGCGATGAGTTCTCGGACGCCAAAGTGCTGCACCTTCCCCTCCAGAGCGTGATGCGCGTCGAGGAGGTCGAAAAGCGCGGTCAGTGCCTGATCCGCGAACAGCAATCCGGCGAGAACATCACCCCGTTCCCGCTACCGCCCAGCAAGTCCCAGAACTGAGTTTTATTCGAGTCTTCCGCCGTCGGCGCCGTCGCCCGCCTTCGAAAGTATCCTGGCACCCTTCAGCAGGCTGAGGGCCTCGCGCACGTAGTAATCGTCGCTCAGCCGCTCGACTTCCGCGGAATTGGTCTTGACGACTCCGGGCGCAGCCGCCGGACCTTCGCGGTCGAGGTGGCGGTCGAGATCCGCCTCACGCAGCCGCCTGTCGGATTCCTCCACGAAACGGATCGGCTTGAGGGCGAGATCGGGCACGATGCCCTCGGCCTGGATGGAACGCCCGGATGGCGTGTAATAGCGCGCCGTGGTCAGCTTGATCCCCGAGCCGTTGCGAAGGAGCAGAACGGACTGGACCGAACCCTTGCCGAACGACTTTTCCCCGATGATCAGAGCGCGGCCGTGATCCTGCAGCGCACCGGCGAGCACTTCGGAAGCAGAGGCGGAACCGCGGTCGATTAGAACGACCACCGGCACGCCCGGCAGCCATTCGGATGGATCGGCTGTGAATTCCAGTTGCATGGCGGAGTTGCGTCCGCGAGTGGAAACGATCACGCCGTCAACCAGGAATCCGTCGGCGAGGTCAACGGCCGGCTGCAGCACGCCGCCGGGGTTGTCGCGCAAATCCAGGATTACGCCCCGCAGCGTGATCCCGTCGGCCTCGATGGACCCGAGCGTGCGCTCGAAGTGGCTGGCCGACTCGCGATTGAAATGGCTGAGCTTGAAATAGCCGTAATGGTCCTCGATCAACTCGAAACCGAGGCTGGGGATCTCCACAGAAGTCCGTACCAGCGTGACGTCGCGGGCATCGGATTCGGGCGTCAGGATTTCGAGGGTAACTTCGCTGCCAGGCTCTCCGCGCAATTCGTCGATGGCTTCCTGCAGGTTGCGGCCCCTAACCGGTCGGCCGTCGATGGCGATGATGACATCACGCGGTTTGATGCCGGCATCGTCGGCGGGGCTCGGCAAGATCACCGCCTGCACCACGATGCGCTGATCGACGATCTCGACGTTGACGCCGATGCCGTCGAAGCGGCCGCGTGAGGATTCGTCGAGGTCGTGGAGCTGGTCGTCAAGAAGGTAAGCAGAATGCGGGTCGAGTTCGGAGAGCATGCCGTTGATCGCCGCGTTGAGCAGCATCTTGTCGTCCACCGGCTCGACATAATTGTTCCTGATCTGGCTGAACACGTCGGTGAAGGTGCGCAGGTCGTCGAGCGTGAGCGCCGGGCCGGATGGGCCGGCCCCCGCCTCTTCGGATTGCCCCTCCTGGAACGCCAGCGCCGGACCCACGCTCGCGCAGAGCAACATCAAGTTACTGAATAACCATATTTTTATCATCGCTGTATCCATGCCGCCGGATCCACGGCCTTGCCATCCTTTCTCAGCTCGAAATACAAACCCTGGCTCATGCCCGGGTTAGAGCCTACGACACTGATCAGCTCTCCCGGTTCGACCCAGTCGCCGACTTCGGCGACCAGGCTCTCATTATTACCATACAGGCTGAGAAATCCATCGCCGTGATCGATGATCAGCATCAGGCCGTAGCCGCGCAGCCAATCGGCAAAGGCCACGCGGCCGTAGGCCACTGTGCGCACTTCCGAGCCGGTTTCCACGCCGATAAGCCAGCCCTGCCAATGCAGGGAACCGGCACGCCGCTGCCCGAAGGCGTGATGGACCCGTCCCGAAGCCGGCATCGGCAGGCGGCCCTTTTGCTGTGCCACCCCCAGGCGCGTGCCGAGGTCCGCCGGGATGTCCGCCAGGGCGTTCTCGAGCCTTTCGAGCAGTTTGACGAGGTCCTGTCGGTTCCGTTCGAGTTCCTCCAGGCGCGCCTCGTCGTCGCCGATTCGGTCATCCAGTCTAACGATCAGGCCGAGACGGGACTTTCGCTGGGCGTTGAGCTGTTGCAGGGTTTCGTCGAGTTGCCTGCGCGTCGACTCCAGGCGGGCAAGTTCCTCCGAGATCTGCTCTTGCATTCGCTGCAGGGTCTCGAGCGACTCCCGCAGCAGCGCGATGTTTTCGAGTTGACGGCGGTTGAAATACTCGTAATAGGCCAACATGCGGTTGAGTTGTGCGGGGTCGTCCTGGTTCAGCACCAGCTTGAGCCGCGAGTTTCGGTCGAGGCGGTAAGCCGATCGCAGTACGTCCGCCAGCTGGTCGTGCCGTTCAGCCATGCGCGCAAGCTGCGCAGCGCGCTCGGCGGCCAGGCGGTCGAGCTCGGCGCGGTGTTCGGCCTGCTGGCGCTCGAGCGTCCTCGCGTTCTTCGAAGTGTCGTCGAGGCGAAGGTCGAGGTCTCGAAGCTCCTCCTGCTCGCGGCGATGTTCCGACCTCGCCGCATCGAGTGTCTGGTGCAGTCCTGAGATTTCCTCCTGCAGCTCGTTGAGGCGCCGTTCGGTTTCGTCGCGGCTGAGGGCATCCGCCGAATCGCCCCGGGCAAGAGCTGGTTCACCGGCGGTAAAGGTCCAGCTGATTGCCAGGCTGGCAAGCAAGCGAATCGCTCCAGCCGGGCGTCGGTGCATCCGTCACTCCAGGGAAAGCAATGAGTGGCCGGTCATTTCGTCGGGCTGGGGCAGGCCCAGCAGAGCCAGCATGGTGGGCGCGATGTCGCGAAGCTGGCCGGAATCCGCGATGGAGGCCTCGCGCCCGCTGAAAACAAAGGGCACCGGGTTGGTGGTATGGGCCGTATGCGGCTGGCCCGACTGCTCGTCGGACAGCTGCTCGACATTGCCGTGATCGGCCGTAATTAGAAGCTCTCCGCCGGCGGACTTCACTGCCTCCTGAACGGCGCCGAGCAGGTCATCCACCGCTTCCACCGCCTCAATCGAGGCATCGAGCTTGCCACTGTGGCCGACCATGTCCGGGTTGGCGACGTTGCAGATGATGACGTCGTACTCGCCCGATTCGATGGCCCCGACGAGCCGCCGCGTCAATTCCGGCGCACTCATTTCGGGCTGCAGGTCGTAGGTCGCGACGTCCGGCGAGGGGATCAGCACGCGGTCCTCCAGCTCGTACGGCGCCTCTTCGCCGCCGTTCAGGAAGAAGGTGACGTGCGCGTATTTTTCGGTCTCGGCGATGCGCAGTTGCCTGAGGCCGTTGCGCGCCAGGATTTCGCCGAGGAGATGCTCCAGCGCCTCGACGGGAAAAGCCACCGAGGCGGGCAGGCCGGCGAGGTATTGGGTCATGCACACAAACTCCGCCAGCTCGATTTTGTGGCGCTCGAAGCCGCTGAACGGCTCCTCCATGAAGGCCCGCGATAGCTGCCGTGCGCGGTCTGCACGGAAGTTGACGAAGATCACGCTGTCGCCGTTGCGCACCGTCGCTACGGCTTGTCCCTCACCGTTTGCCTCGTGGATGATGACCGTTGGCTTGACGAACTCGTCGTTCTCGCCGCGTTCGTAGCCGCTCTCGACGGCCTTTTTGGCACTTTTTGCCTGCAGCTCGGATTCACCCAGCGCCACGGCCCGGTACGCCAGCTCGGTGCGGGTCCAGCGCTGATCACGGTCCATGGCGTAATAGCGGCCGGTCACCGAGGCGATCACCGCGCCCGGAATCCCGTCCACCAGCGCCTGCAGCCGGTCGATCGAGGGCAGCGCACTGCGCGGCGGCGTGTCGCGGCCATCCAGGAAGGCATGCACCGCGATCGACTTCGCGCCGCGCCTGGCGGCCAGTTCGATCGTGGCGAAGAACTGTTGTTCGTGGCTATGCACCCCGCCGGGCGACAGCAGCCCCATGATGTGTACCGTGTGCCCGTCTTCGCGCGCGACATCCGCCGCGTGGCACAGCACTGGGTTCTCGTAAAAGCTGCCGTCTTCGATGGCGTGATCAATGCGGGTGAAGTCCTGGTAAACGGTACGCCCCGCGCCGATGTTCATGTGCCCCACTTCGGAGTTGCCCATCTGTCCTGCGGGCAGGCCCACGGCTTCGCCGGAGGTGTCGATCAGGGTATGGAGGGAATTTGCCCATAACCGGTCCCAGTTCGGGGTGTTGGCCAGCGCGATGGCGTTGTCGCTTTCCACTTCGCGATAGCCCCAGCCGTCCAGGATGACCAGGACAAGAGGGCGGTGTCGTGCCGGTCGGCCGGCCTGTTCAGACTTTGCTTCGCTCATTGAGTTTTCGATCGTTGTTGGGTTTGCCCGGGCTTGCAATCCGACTGTGCTGCCTACAGATGTGCCTGCGGGTTTGCGGCTGAGTCATGGCTGAGTCATGGCTGAGTCATGAATCGCAGTCCCGGTGACCGCAGTCCTGGCAATTATCACACAAGGACCAATAGCCCGCAGACCACAGGCCGGGCTGAACAAGACTCTATGGATATGCAGCAATTAATGGAGTTTGTCGGCAATCATCCCTACCTCACGGGCGGGTTCGCCGCCGTATTGGTGTTCTGGCTGTTCACCGAATTCAAGCGCAAGTTCCAGGGCTATTCGGAGCTGACCGCTGCGCAGGCAGTGTCAATGATCAACCGCAATGATGCGGTCGTCGTCGATGTGTCCTCCGCCGCTGATTACAACAAGGCGCATATCGTCGACGCCCTGCACATCCCGCACAGCCAGCTCGACGGCTCCAATGCCAATCTGGCCAAGCTCAAGGGCAGGCCCGTGCTGGTGGTGGACAAGGCAGGTCAGACGGCCGGACAGGCCGCCGCCAAGCTGCTGAAGCTGGGCACCGAGGAAGTCGCGGTGCTCAAGGGTGGCATGGCGTCTTGGATCAGTGACCAGTTCCCGGTCACGCGGAAATAGGCCGGCACATCGTCCGCAGACTTTTGATGCGATAATTCCACCTTTTTTACGAGTGACCAATATCATGGCTAAAGACAAGAAAACCGATTCCGTAATGAGTCCGGAGGACATTGCCGACGAGCAAGCCCAATCTGGAGACTCCGCCGAGATGCCCGAAGCACAGCAAAGCGTGGCCGGAATGAGCCCGGAGCAAGTTGCCCAGGCACAGTTTCAGATCCAGAAAATCTACGCGAAGGACATGTCCTTCGAGGTCCCCAACGGGCCGGCCATCTTCCGCGAAAAAGGCCAGGCCGACGTCAAGATGAGCCTTTCGCAACGTGTCGAAGATCTTGGGGACGATGTCCGCGAAGTGGTTCTCACGGTCACCATCACGGCCACGCTTGGCGACAAGACAGCCTATCTGGCCGAAGTCGCCCAGTGCGGCATCTTCCTGATGAAAGGATTTCCCGACCCTGCCCTTCACGCGGTCATCAATACGGTGTGTCCGAATACGCTTTTCCCATACGCACGGGTGAACATCTCCGAACTCGTGAACCACGGGGGCTTCCCTGCGATTACGCTGCAGCCGGTGAATTTCGAGCAACTGTACGCGCAACGCCTGCAAGAACTTGCCGAGGAACAGCAAGGCAATGCCTCCGGTGGCAACGGGGCGGGCCAGGCGAACCAGTCCCCCCCGCAGTTTTCGACGGATTCCTGACCCAGCGCGATGGTGGGCAGCCGGCCGCCCGAGCGTGATGCCCGCCTGGATCTGCCGGGTGGGGCGGCTGATTCCCGTTGTGTCGCCGTCCTTGGAGCTGGCTCATGGGGCACTGCGCTCGCGATGCAGGCCGCACGTTGCGGACATCGGGCCCTGTTGTGGGGCCGCGATGCCGCCCAAATCGAGACGATACGCACCTGCGAAAGTAACGAGCGCTTTCTTCCTGGCCTGAAATTCCCGCCTGGGGTGGAGCCCCGGGCTTCGCTGGCCGGGGTCATCAAGGACAGCGATGACCTCATCGTGGCCGTCCCCAGCCAGGCGTTCACTTCCGTGGTTCAAAGCTTGTCCGGTGACATCCGCCGCGGGCGAGGGCTGTCCTGGGCCTGCAAGGGTCTCGAGCGCGGCAGCGGGCGGTTCCTTCATTCAGCCGCGCGGCACATTCTCGGACAGGGTGTGCCGTTGGCGGTGATTACGGGCCCGTCGTTTGCCATCGAGGTGGCGCGCAACCTGCCGACCGCGGTGACCGTGGCCGCGACCGACGAGGCATTTGCCGTCCGCATCGCTTCCTTGCTTCACGGTGGCAATTTCCGCACCTATACCAGCGACGACATCAAGGGTGCGGAACTCGGCGGCGCGGTCAAGAACGTGCTGGCGGTCGCCACCGGCATCTGCGACGGCCTCGGGCTTGGCAACAATGCCAGGGCCGCCCTGATCACGCGGGGGTTGGCGGAAATGATGCGGCTCGGGCAGGCGCTGGGGGCGCAGGAGAAGACCCTGATGGGTCTCGCCGGGATGGGCGACCTGGTCCTGACCTGCACCAGCGATCTTTCACGCAACCGGCGGCTCGGCCTCGCCCTCGGCGCCGGCAAGAGCTTGCACGACGCCGTGAAGGAAATTGGCCAGGTGGTCGAAGGCGTCGGCACCTCAGAGGAAGTTTGGCGGCTAGGTCAGCTGCATCAAGTCGAAATGCCGATTTCCGAGCAGGTTTACGGCATCATCCACAAGGGTTGGGATCCCAGCGAGGGGGTACGCCAGTTGCTGTCACGCGAGCCTAAATCGGAATCCTCCTAGCTCCGACCGATCAGCTCAAAAAATTTCGGCTTTGCGATAAACCGAAATCCCTCCGACCATGCGGGTTTACAGGGAGCGTCGGATTTACCGGCCTGGGGCCGCACGATTGCTTCTGTATAAATATCTGATTTTAAACATAAATACGGAATGCCTTTCCATTCGCCAAGGTATGGAAGGCCATTTGACAGCACCCCCATGCAGGCGTATTGTGAATCTCCGCGACACAACATCTTGTGTCTTTTTATAAACCAGAGCACAATAGATTGTGCCTATAATTCAAAGAAAAGCAAGGGATTAAGCGGGTAAATTCATGAGCAGCGTTCAGGTTGAGGCGATTGGTGCTGATTCGATGGAAATTCCTTACCAGGAAGCGTCCCTCGATATCTGGGACAAGAAATACCGTCTGAAGTCAAAAAACGGGGAATTCATCGACGAGACCATGGACGACACCTTCAAGCGGGTCGCCCGGGCTCTCGCCGATGTCGAAGTCAGCAAGGTCAAACGCGAGGAATGTTACGAGTCGTTTCTATGGGCCCTGCGCCAAGGTGCCATCCCGGCCGGCCGGATCACCTCCAACGCCGGCGCCCACGAGCATAAGCCGGCCACCTCGACCATCAACTGCACCGTTTCGGGAACCATCGAGGACTCGATGAACGGCATCCTGGAGAAAGTCCACGAGGCCGGCCTCACGCTCAAGGCAGGTTGCGGCATTGGCTACGAGTTTTCCACCTTACGGCCCAAGGGCGCATATGTCTCGGGCGCGGGCGCCTACACCTCGGGGCCGCTCAGCTTCATGGACATCTACGACAAGATGTGTTTTACGGTGTCGTCCGCCGGCGGACGGAGAGGTGCGCAGATGGCGACCTTCGAAGTCGGGCACCCGGACGCCATGGAGTTCATCCGCGCAAAGCGCGAGGACGGCCGCCTGCGCCAGTTCAATTGCTCCTTGCTGATCACCGACGAATTCATGGAAGCGGTGGCGGAGGATCGCGATTGGCCGCTGGCTTTTCCGATCAGCGAGAAGGAAGCGGATGACATCGACCTCGAGGACAGCGACGATGTCCTGTGGCGGGAATGGCCCACCACCCGCGGCTACGTGAGCCGGGACGACGGTCTGGTGGCCTGCCGAATCTACAAGTCCGTGCTGGCGCGCCGCATGTGGGACATGATCATGTCCTCGACCTACGATTTTGCTGAGCCGGGGTTCATCCTCATCGATCGCATCAACGAGATGAACAACAACTGGTTCTGCGAGAACATTCGTGCCACCAATCCCTGTGGTGAACAGCCCTTGCCGCCCTACGGCGCCTGTCTGCTGGGATCGGTCAACCTGACGCGTTTCGTTGAGGCGCCCTTCACCGAGGAGGCGCGATTCAACTGGCAACAGTACGACCAGGTGGTTCGGATTTTCACGCGCATGCTCGACAACGTGGTCGAAATCAACGGCCTCCCGCTGGAGCGCCAACGCGCTGAAATCGCGCGCAAGCGGCGACACGGCATGGGCTTCCTCGGCCTTGGCTCCACGCTGACCATGCTCGGCATGCGTTACGGCTCGCCGCAGTCCGTGGAGTTCACCGAGAAAGTCGCACGGGAAATGGCGCTGTCGGGTTGGCGCGAGGCACTCGAGTTGAGCCGCGAGAAAGGGCCGGCCCCGATCATGCACGAAGAGTTCACCATTACCGGTGACATGCTGCGCCGCAGGCCCGAGCTAAAGGCAGACGGATTCCGCGTTGGCGACAAGATCAAAGGGAGCGTGCTGCATGCGAAATACAGCCGTTACATGCAGAAGGTCGCCCGGCTCGATCCCGAGCTGGTGGAAGACCTGGCGGAGGAAGGCGCGCGCTTCACTCACCATACCTCGATCGCGCCGACGGGAACGATCTCGCTGTCGATCGGCAACAATGTCTCCAACGGCATCGAGCCCAGCTTCGCCCATCACTACAGTCGCAACGTGATCCGCGAAGGGCGCAAATCGAAAGAGAAAGTGGAGGTGATCAGCTACGAGCTGCTCGCTTACAGGGTGCTGGCCAACGCGGACGCAATGCCCGACACCGATGAACCTGAATTGCGGTTGCCTGATTACTTCGTGACGGCAGGCGACATCACGCCGAGGGAGCACGTCGATATCCAGGCCGCGGCTCAGGAGTGGATCGATTCTTCCATCTCCAAGACGGCCAACGTGCCAACCGACTATCCCTACGAGGATTTCAAAGACATCTATACCTATGCGCACAGCAAGGGGCTGAAGGGGTGCACGACCTTCCGGTTCAACCCGGAGGCGTTTCAGGGGGTTCTGGTCAAGGATTCGGATCTCAGGAACACCACCTACCGCTTCATTCTCGACGATGGGGAGGTGGTTGAAGCCCGTGGCGATGAGGAAATCGAGTATGACGGGGAAACTCACACCGCGGCTAACCTGTTTGACGCGCTCAAGGAAGGCTATTACGGCAAGTTTTGACGCTGTCGGCAGCCTTCAGGAAGGGCGGGACAAGGAGTGGTGCACTGAAGATACAGGGAAGTGCACATAACGATAACGATAAAACAAGGATCAAGTGGCGGCGAGGGACGTTTGGGAACCGCCAAATGCATGGATGGGCGTACGTACATGGACGTACCCCTTTTTTGACGGGCCAAAGTCAAAGTTTCAAAGTCGAAAATTGGAAGTCGAAAATTCGAAGTCGAAAATTCGAAGCCTAAGAATCTGAAATTCACGGTGTATGAAATGGCGATCAAGATCAACCACAAGATCATCGGCTACGAAGTCGTAAAGTCGGGGCCGGCCCCCGACGGCGCCGGGGAAGCGAGGCCGAAAGAAGAGCGCAGCACGGCCAAGATCATCCGCATGACGGAGCAGGTGGCCCGACCTGAGGGCATGGAAGCCCTGGAAGGAGCCACCTACAAGATCAAGACCCCGCTGGTCGACCACGCGATGTACGTCACCATCAACGACATCATTCTCAACCCGGGAACCGAACACGAACAGCGCCGGCCCTTCGAGATTTTCATCAACTCGAAGAACATGGATCACTTCCAGTGGATCGTCGCCCTCACAAGGCTGATGTCGGCGGTCTTCCGCAAAGGCGGCGACGTGACTTTCCTTGCTGAGGAACTGCAGGCGGTGTTCGATCCCAAGGGCGGGTACTTCAAGCCCGGCGGGAAATTCATGCCGTCCATCATTGCCGAGATCGGGGCGGTCATCGAGCACCACCTTCAGAAAATCGGCTTGATGGAAAAGGAAGAATTATCCGAGCAGCAACAACTGCTGCTGAAAGAAAAGCGCGCGGAGGTCGACAAGAAGGCCAATGTCGGTAGCGCCGCCCCCAGGGAGGCCGCGGCAAACGACGCCGAGGCCTCCGACTATCCGGCTTCAGCCACGCTGTGCAACAAGTGCCACACCAAGGCGGTGGTCATCATGGACAATTGCGCGACGTGTCTGTCCTGCGGCTACAGCAAATGCGGCTAACCTAGCCCTCGCGAGCCATGGCGCGAGTGAACGCCGGGCGGGCGATGCAGCGGTCGGCATAGTCGAACAGAACTTGGCTGTCGGGCAACATACCGAAACTGCGCATGAAGTTCACCGAGGACCCCACCAGCACGTCGGCCGCCGAGAAGCGTTCGCCCAGCAGCCAGGGTCCGGGCTGAAGGCCCAGTTCCAGCGTCTCGATCATCAGATCGAAGCTTCCCCAGCCTGACTGTGAGGGGTTCACCTCCCAGCCGTTGAATTTTTCGGACATGGCAGGCTCGATGACACCGGGCGTGAACGTCATCCAGAACAGGTAGCGCCCGCGGTCGGGATGGTCGACGGCCGGGGCCAGGCTCGCCTCGGGATAGCGGTCGGCCAGGTAAATGCCGATCGCGGCCGAATCGGCCAGCTTTACCGGACCGTCGCTCAGCGCGGGTACTTTACTCATGGGGCTCGCCTCGCGGAAGGCCTCGTTCGATCGAGACGACGCGTCGCGGATGTCGATCTCCACGATCTCGAAGTCTTGTCCCAGCTCCTCGAGTAGCCAGAGCGCGCGCGATGCCCTGGTCCTCGGGCACCAGTAGAGCTTGATCACGCGTGCTAAAACGGCAGCCGGAGGTTCACTCGGAGCCCTCCAGCTCGTCACGGTAATCCTGGTACAACTTGTAGTTGTGCTGAAGCGCTGCCGAACCCTCGCCGCGCTGTATTCGGGCGACCCGGAGCTGCTCCTTGACCCACATGTGCTCGGCCCAGTTGCCACCCGCGGTCTTGACGATCTCCATCTCGGCGTTGTTGGCACCGATCGCGGTGCCCACCCCGCCGTAGGCGCGGGCGAGGTCGCCGGGAGAAAGCGTGCCGGCCTTCTCCTTGGCTTCCAGTTCCGCCCCGAGTTTCTCCATGTCGGCCGCGTATTCGCCCTGCAATTCGCGCGTCTTGCGCAGCACGTCGGCAAAGGCTTCCACCTGGGCTTTGGAAAGCTCGCCATCGGAAGGCGGGTCGTAGGTGTCGGACTGGGCCGCTTCGAAGAGACGCCCCTGTCGTTCCATTTCCCCGAGCATTCCCGAGCCGAACACCGGAGCACTGTCGGTACCCCGGCTGAAGTCCCTCGCAGCGTAGCCTCGACCCATCGTTCCCGCGCCAAGCACAGCTGCCACGATGAGGTTGATGACGAACACGCAGACGATCGAGGCGATGAAGTGCACAACGCGCTTGTCTTCCGGGACCTCCAGTGCCAGCGGGATGATCTTGTAAAGATACACCAGCGACAGGATGGCGCCGGCCAGCGCGATCAGCCAGCCAATCCAGGGGATGAGAGCACCCACGATACCCGCAACCCAGCTCGGTATGGCCGCCAGGGATACCGCGGCGAAGGCTCTGGAGAAATTGGTCTTGCCCTTGAACACGCCGGCCAGAAAGGAGAACACCGCGACCACGACCGCAAAACCGATCGCCGCGAACACCAGGCCGGTGACCAGGGCGGCGAAGAAATTCTGCCCATAACCAAAATATACGTATCCACCGATCATGCGGGAGAAAATCAGGGTCAACAGGACATTGGCGATCAGCAGGGGGCCCGTGAGCTGGATGGCCGTGTCCTGCCATGACGGGTTTTCTCCCAAGTAGCGCGTCCAGGTATTCTTCGGGTCGAGCAGCCCGCCTTTGATCAGATCGAGGGTCTTCTTGATGTCGAACGCCATGGGAATTCTCCGCGAGTTGGTTCAGCCTAATCTTAGCCGAACGGGACGAATTTTGTTTACGGCATCGAGAGTCGATTTTTCGGCGATACAGAATTGGCCTTAAAATGAGGCAATCCATGGATACGACGTTCTCGCAGCACTGGCATCTCGCCTGGATCCTCCCGGCGCTGTTCCTGATCGCCTATCTGGGATCGCCGCGCCACGGCGGCCGCATGGCCTACCGTCGCGTGAAGCGGCTGCTGGAGCATTCGTTGGACCGTCGGCGCTTCACGCAATTTCATGGCATGGTTCTGCCTACGGGCGGCGGAACCGAAGCCTTGGATCACGTGCTGGTATCGCGCCACGGCATTGTCGTCATCGTTTCCGAACATCGCCCGGGCTCGCTGAGCGGCGGTGAATCCCAGGAACTCTGGAAGCAAGAGCGCTTTGGACGCACCCGGCGATGGCCGAACCCGCTCTACAGGGCGAAGCTGCAAATGGAGACCCTGCAACGGCTTCTCGAAATTCCGCGCGATCGTTTCCACCTCGCGGTGGTGCTCAGCGGGCAGGACAAAGTGTCCAAGGACCTTCCTCGGCAGGTTCTTGCGGCCGACCGCCTGGTGCCGTTCGTGGAATCGAAAGTGGAACAGCTCCTGACTCCGGAGCAGGCGGACAAGGTCGTCGAAAAACTAAAAGAGAGCCGGCTGGGTGCCGGCAAATCCTGGTCCAGGACAGCGGTTGCCCGGCTTGCGCTCGGCGTGGCCGTCATCGGCGGCATCTGGTTCGTGTACGGTGATGATCTGCGCTCTTTCTTTTCCAACTTCGACGAAAACGTTGAGCGCCGCGCCGCCCGGCAACGTTTCGACGAGCGCGGCGAGCGCAAGAGCGAGGAGCAATTGTTCGAGGAATCGCTGACCTGCGCCTTCTCAACCGACACCATGCGCTGCTCCTGCTACCAGGTGGGCGGAGAGAAAGTGGAG
>Ga0268386_10001440_pt1 | contig 16353 bp, 18 predicted proteins | sample RVTome_15_FD_200260 | JGI IMG/M metagenome (GOLD analysis project Ga0268386, IMG submission 200260) | Soil microbial communities from uranium-contaminated site in the Upper Colorado River Basin, Wyoming, United States - RVT150D86... ...
GGCCGCACCACAGGCGAAACTCGAAAGGTCCGCGGACCGCGACCAGAGAGCGTGCGCCCGGTCGTGGCAGACTGAGTTGAGCGAAGGCGTCGGGCGCGCCCGGTGGCGGTGGTCCGGTGGTACTACGAGTTGCCGGTGTCGATGACGTTGTTGGCTGCGGTGATCGCGTTCGGTGATGCGGTTCGATCGCGTCGCTCGATCAGTGCCAAAGGCCGACGACAACACATCGAGGAGGAGCGTCAGCGGGAACGGGAGGCGGCTCGGCTGGTTGAACAGGAGCGGCTGCAGATCGCACGAGAACTCGACGACGTGCTCGCACACACCATGGCGGTCATCTCCATCCCAGTCCCGGTGACCGGTTCGACCCAGATCGCCTCGATCGCGACCGACCTGGGACGGGTCGGAATACCACAGCCACGTCTCGAGGCCGGTCGGCCCGTTGTCAGGTCCATGTACGGGTTCGACTCCCAGCGCGGACCCGCCAACGCTCCAGTTGCGGATGCGAGTTCGTCCCAGATCTCGTCCTCGCCCTCTTCGAGGTCGATGCATTCGGTCTGCGTCTCGACTACCTCTCCGTCGACGATGTGATCCCGGAGTGCCACAACGAGTCCCGTCGCGTCCATTTCCTCTTCCTGAATCCCCTTGACGTCACGTACCAAGCTCGCGCTTGTCGAACCGTCCGCGTCGTACGGATGAATGTCTTGTATGCGGAATTTGTGTGTTTTTCCAAGGTTTGTCGGTGTACGCACCGCGAATCTGCCTGCTACGACCGGGAACGATGACTGCGTCGCCGACGGTTTTGGGACCTGAACAAAATGGCGGAACCACCCTTCCAGCGCGCGTTGGCGGCCTTGGACTGCGACGAATTCGGCGGCGACTCGACTCGTTCGAACCCCGTCAGGCTGATGGCCCCATGTGGCCGCGGTAAGCGTCAGCCAACTCGTGGCTGACGCTTCGCTTCTTTGTTTGCGGTCACCGGGCCTCCCATCAGGTACCAGGTCTCCATCTCGCCCATGCCCTTGACCGCGATAGTGCCGCGCGGCTCTAGCTCGAACTCGTCCTTCAGCAGCTCATAAGTTTGCAGAGTGACCTGGACCCGACCTGGCGTGCCAGCCGACTCCATCCGGGAAGCGAGGTTCACCGTATCGCCCCAGAGGTCGTAGAGGAACTTCCGCCGCCCGATGACGCCGGCCACCACCGGCCCCGAGTTGATCCCGATCCGCATCTGGAGGTCTAGGTCGCCGCAAGGGCCGCCGGGCGCCGCCGACTCCACCATGTCGAGCGCCAGCAGGGCGATCGCCCGCGCGTGGTCCGGCCTCCGGATCGGTGCGCCCGCAGCCACCATGTAGGCATCGCCGATGGTTTTGATCTTCTCGAGGCCGTGCCGCTCAGTGAGGGTGTCGAAGTGACTAAACAGTCGATCGAGCAGCCCGACGACCTCGGCAGCGGGGAGGTCCTTCGAGCGCGCGGTGAAATCTACGACATCCGCGAACAGGACCGACGCGGCCGTGAACTGGTCGGCGATGGTGCCGGTCTCGCCCTTGAGGCGCTCGGCGATCGAGGCCGGAAGGATGTTCAGGAGCAGGCCCTCTGAACGCTGCTGCTCCGACCGGAGAGCCGTCAACGCTTCCTCGCGCTGCTTCGCGAACAGCGCGAGCAGCGTGAAGAAAATCGTCCCGCCGACGACGACGTTGAGGGCCAGCAGCATGCCGGAGAACCACACGGGCAGGGGGGACGGAATCCCCAGCGCGACTCCGATGAGCCCCGACGCAAGGAAGATCGTCACGAAGGCGATGAACCACCGGACGCCGGCGCGCACACCATCGAAGACCAGAGCGCCGAGTGGGGCGAGAATGCCCCAGATACCCGGCGAGCCGCCGGGGAGGAATCCGCCGAGGGCGATCATCGACAGCGTCGGCGCCAGCAGGATATCCCAGAGCTGGATGCGCAAGAGCACGGGGAAGTTGCCGGTCCGGGCGAAGAGCGCGATGGACACGATGGAAATGGCCGCGTAGAGCAGCGCCACGGAGCCCGACCAGGCGCCGAAGGCGAGGTATAGGCCGGCCCACAGAAACGAGATCGGCAGGATCAGGAGCGCTATCAAGACGAGCAGCGCCTTGCGGATGCGCGCCTCGTGGTCATCGGCCGGGTCGGCGCCGACCTTCGCGAGCCGGTCCCTTGCGCGGTCGAGCAGGCCCCGAAGAGACGTCACCGCGCGAGGATAGGCGCGCCTGTCCTGCGTGACGTCGGCGCGGCGCACGGTTGCGGGCGCTAGCGCCGCTACGGATGCAACCGAACACGTACCGAGATGGCACCACGTGCCGATGGTGGTCGTCGGCGAGGTTTTTCTTCGTAGCGGGGCGGGATTTGAACCCGCGACCCTCGCGCTATGAGCCCTACGAGGTACTCCTCAGGGCCGTGAGCCGGCTCATCGACGATAGTCAGCGTGGCGACGAATCTGAACGCCTGTCAACCGATAACAGGCGGTACTCCGACTGAAAGCTACTCCCGATGACGTTACATCGAAATGACAAGCCAGAAGGCGATGGGAGTTACGCCGCCCCTGGTCCAGGTTGAGCCACGAAACCGGCCCCTAAGGCTCTCATCGAGAAGAGACCCTGAGCAGACCTGAAACGCGTGGAGTAGTTTCCTGCCCTGGCATCGTCGAAGGAGCAACCACGTCTCGTCAAAGGCTGGTATTAGCCACCGTTTCGCTCATAGGGACAGCAATCTTCGTTGTTCTTATCGCAGCCCTGCACTTTGTTAGTGATATCGACCCGATCCAGCGTCCAACGAGTGAGTATGCGGTCGGACCGACCGGGTACCTCATGACGTTGGCGTTTGTCGCCTTGAGCGTGAGTACCTGGGCGTTGGTCATCGGCCTTTATCGAGACCTCTCCGAGCCAGCCCGATCTCGACTCGGGCTCGGTCTCTTGGGAGTTTTTGGGATTGGCGTTCTAGTGGCCGCAATTTTTCCCATCGACTTGGAAGGCGCTCCACAAACCCTCCACGGGACCATCCATTCCATCAATGGTCCACTGGCATTCTTGAGCCTTGTCGTCGGCATCAACCTGGTGTCGCGCAAACTCAAACACGATGAGAGATGGCAACCGATCCATCGGTTCGCCTCGGTCCTCGCGGTCATCATGATCCCCGAGTTCCTCGCTGGTGGTCTAGCGGCCGCCAGGGAAACCGGAGCCGGGATCGCACAGCGCCTCCTCGTCGTAACCTTCGCCGCCTGGTTTTTGCTAATGGCCATGCGTCTTCGAAAAACCGCCACGCAGACGGCAGCTGCGCGGAGATGACTTATCGTCGGCGCTAGGGTTGGCACACCAAGGAGGGCTTGTCTAGACGTGGGTTGCGGTGTCTAGACCATGTCGACTCTGGTCATATCTGCTCGGCAAGTACCTCTGGTCGTCACCCGATAAGGTCGTCTGAGGTAGTCGGCAACCTTCTTGCCCTGATCCCGGTCGCTGCGAAAATCGCGTTTGCTACCGCCGGGGCCACCGGCGGTACGGCGGGCTCTCCAACCCTTGCCGGCGACTCGTCGCTTGGCATGATCAGGACCTCGATCCGGGGCATGTAACTCATCCGCATCAGTTGGTAAGTGTCGAAGGTGTGCTGTTCGATCTTGCCGTGCCGAACGGTTATGGCCGACCGCAGTGCCGTGGCAAGTCCATCGACAATCGCGCCCTCTACCTGGGAAGTAACGATGCTCGGGCACGAGGAAAACGCGACTGTTGGGCTTCAGCGTGGCTTCAGAGCCCCACCAAAATGGCTCCCCAAACCCACCCGAACAGCGAAAAACCCTTGCGATGCAAGGGTTTTTCGGTGGTAGCGGGGGCGGGATTTGAACCCGCGACCTTCGAGTTATGAGCCCGAGTCCGGGTATTCGGTGACCAGGAGAAACGGGCGACATCCCTGAGGCCATTTCTGGTTCGCGTCATTTCGGGTTCTTGCCCGTCCCATCGCACCCTCTCGCGCGATGGACGCGCGATGGCGTGGTGTCTGCCGTCGCACCATCGTTCCCAGGGGTCATCGCTCAACGCCGCTCTCATCCACGTCAACGTCATCATCAGGTGTCCGTCAAGAGATGGTGGTCCATTAACCGACAGCTCTGTGTCATCTGATGAAGAACGAAGCGGAGCTCTATTCGCCACCCATGGAACCGAAGAATTCGATGATCCGCTGAGTGTCATCGGAGAATGCCCATCGCTCCGTGAGCTTGCCGTCCTTCATGTGGGCAATCTCGGCGGTGCGATAGGTGAAGCTCTGGCCACCCATGTTCAGCGTGGTCTCAACCAGTCCGATGACGTGCTCGTCGTTGCCGACGACATCATGGACGTCGATAGTGAAAACGTCCGCGCCGAACTCCTCCATACCGGACATGCTCGCCACGACGGCATCCTTGCCGTAGAGAGTCTCGGCGCCGAGCTGATGCCAGACAACATCGTCGTCGAGAGCGTCGAAGGCCGCCTCGAAATTGCCTTGTTGGAGTTGCTCGTGGACCCCTCGAAAGATCGCCACGTGGGGATGTTCGGCCATGGTCGTGCTCTCCTTTCTGAGCATCATCAAGCTACACACCCAGGGAAGTCGATCGGCTCGACATCGTGATCGGGTTCCGTCGCGCTGCTGCCTTCATCGGCAGTCCTCGCTGACGCCCCCTCCCATCGCACCCTCTCGCGCGATGGACGCGCGATGGGGCCTACCGGTGTCAGACGCCGTTGGCCCTGTAGACCCGGACGTCGACGCGTTCTATGGTGATGAGGCCATCGCCGATCATGTGGTCCAGGGCGGGGAGGACGGCTTCGATCTTGTCCGCGGTGTCGACACATTCGATGATGATGGGGAGGTCTTCGGAGAGTCTGAGGATGTGGGCGGTGTGGAGTGTGCTCGACTTGCCAAATCCCTCGATACCTCGCAGGACGGTGGCCCCGGCGAGGCCATCGCGGCGCAGCGTTTCGACGATCGCCTGGTAGAGGGGGCGGCCATCGTGGGTATCGGATTCTCCGATGAAGATTCGGAGGAGTCGGGCGTCGGTCTGTTGTTCCATGGTGCCTCTTTTCAATTGGTCAGGCTATAGCCGGCGGCGCAGAGGATTACTCCGGGGACGAGGGTGATAAGGAGGTTGGCGATTGGTCTGAGCCGGAACGGAGATGGTCCAAGCCGAAGCGTTTCGATCATCCAGGTGGAGAAGGTGGTGAACCCGGCGAGGAAGGCGGCAGTGGCCAAGGTGGTGGACGATTCGAGGTTGTCGACACCGGCGACCAGGCCGAGGAGAAAGGCGCCGCTGAGATTGACGGTGAGCGTGCCCAGAGGGAATCCGGAGCGAGTGCGCCGTTGCACCACCCCGGACACGACGTAGCGGAGGACGGCTCCGGCGGCTCCCGCCAAGGTGGCTACCAACAACGTCAACGGAGGACCATTCCTGTGCGCTCTCCGACCAGGGCGAGGCCGAGACCACCAACAAGCGACGCGAATACATAGAGGACGGCCGTGAGCGTCCGCTGGTCTTGGACGAGGTGGACGACGTCGAGGCTGAACGCGGAGAAGGTGGTGAACGATCCCAGCATTCCGATGCCCCAGAACTGGAGCGACCATCTGGCCGAGACACCTTGCTCCCGTCGGGCCAAGTAAAAGCCGAGCAGGAGCGAGCCGACCAGGTTGGTGGCGAGAATCGCGAATGGGAATCCGCCCGGGGAGGTGGGGCTCCAGTAACCGATCCCGGTCCGTGCTGCAGAACCGAACAAGCCTCCTGCAAATACGGCAGCCGCAGGGCCGAGGCGATTGCCGAGCGTTAGAGCGATGCGATGCGATCGGACAGCGGGGGGCGGTGTTGGTGGTGACATGGCTCGACGTTTGAAGGAGCCATCAGCCCGACCGGGCGGGCGGTTAGCGGCGAGCCCCATCGCCGTCCAGCCATCCTAACCAGCCACGAATCCACATCCCGGCGCGGATCGAAGATCACATCATTTGGCACCGTGTTGGCTCGCATCGTCCAGACTGCTCGACTGCGAGATCTACGATCCGCGATCCATCCGCTGGAGAAAGACCCTGAGCTTCAAACGGACCGTTGTCCTCGTGGCGGTTCTCAACCTCTCCTACTTCGGGATCGAGTTCATCACGGCGCGCCGCATCGGTTCGGTGTCGCTGCTCGCCGACAGCATCGACTTCCTCGAGGACGCATCGGTCAACCTGCTCATCGTCGCCGCTCTCGGCATGACCCTGGCATGGAGGGCCCGAGTGGGAATGGTCCTAGCCGGGATCCTGTTGATCCCGGCGGGTGTGACTCTGTGGACCGCATGGGAGAAGCTCCGCGACCCGGTGGCGCCCGACCCCCTCCAACTATCGCTTGTTGGACTCGGCGCCCTCGTAGTCAACCTGACATGCGCCCTACTGCTAGTCGGGTTCCGCGCCAAGCAAGGCAGCCTGGCCCGAGCCGCATTCCTCTCGGCCCGCAACGACGCCATCGCCAACATCGCGATCATCGCAGCCGGCCTGGTAACCGCCTTCCTCATCCGATCGGCATGGCCCGATCTCATCGTCGGACTCGGGATCGCTGCACTAAACGCCGACGCGGCACACGAGGTGTTCACCGCGGCTAAAACAGAACGGGTAGAAGCCCAAGCCTGACATCTGGCGAGATCGCCTATCCCGACTAACCAGAGGGAACGGTCACATCGGCTTGCGCACCGGCCGATGTCGAACGACCCTGGCCGCAGCAGAGGCGTCAAGACGGACCACACCCGCTGCGGTTGCCGGCTTCAGACTGGCTTCAGGAGACGATTCGAGTCCCTGCGGGTCCTAGGGCCAGAAACGAGAAAAACCCAGGTGGTGCCTGGGTTTTCTTCTCGTAGCGGGGGCGGGATTTGAACCCGCGACCTTCGGGTTATGACGAGTGGGCTTCCAGGAAGGTTGATAAGCGGCGATCAGCGATGATCGACGTCAGAACGAGTGGGAACGGCTGCCAACCGATGTCAAGTGATGTCAGGCTGTGCCAGGCAGTTGGGCACCAGTTCGGCACCAGGATCGCTTCAGAGCAGTTCCCGGAATTCCAGCTCGCTCTCGGTTTTCCCTCCGGACTTATCGGTTCCAGTCAGATAGTGCATCACTCACGGCGGTGGCGTTTTAGCATGCTGACGTCATGACCGACCGCGACGACTTCCTACGCTGGGTCAAGACCGCGCTGTACGAAGCCGAGCTCGCCCTGCACAACGGCGACGCGGGCCCACGCCGGGCGCTCTGGTCTCGCAACGAGCCAGTGAGCATCTTGGGTGCGTTTCGCAACGCCCTTGGGCAACGTGAGCTCGACGAACTCTTCTCTTCACTCGAGACGACCTTCTCCAATTGCACGTCGCACGCGTTCGAACTGCAGGCGTACGACGTAGTGGGCGACATGGCCTACACCGCCGGCCTTGAGCACACTTCGTGCTCGGTCGACGGACAGCCGGGCAGCTACACCTTGCGGGCTACGCAGGTGTACCGCCTCGAGGACGGCGAGTGGAAGGTAGCCCACCGCCATGGCGACACCGTGAGCGAGTGACGGCGCCGCATCGGCGAGGGGCGACGCGGATTCGGCGCCTTCGAGGCTCGATTCCTGAAGATTCGGTTGCTCGTGGTTCGAGACCGCCCTGAGAAGGCCTTTCTCTTTGGGTCTCAAAACGAAGAGCACAGCAGAGACGTGCGAGCAGATCCTCATGAAGTCGATCATTAGGTGGCACAGCCCCGGACCGTGCAGTACCCCACCCTGCTCGACCACCTGGCTTCCCGACCCCGCGCCTATCCACCCGAGCCAGTGGCGGCCGAGAAGTTCCAGGCCATGGTGGCCCTCAGGATCGCCAACACCCGGATTAGGAACTTCGGTGGCGGTCCTCGGGGGATGACTCTCAGATCGGATGCCGCTCCCTCGACGTCCGCAAGTACGTGAGGTCGAACAGTTCGGTGTCCGGGCCTACCAGAGCATCAATGTCCTGGGGCTCTTCGAAGCCGTCGAACTCCGCTCTGAGGTTGAGAACGTTCCGCACCCCGATCGGATCGATCTCTCCATCCGGGATGTTGCCGACACCCGGTCGCAACTGGACCAGATAGAACTGTTGGGCCAGCTCAGGGGTGGTGTTGGGGATGCCTTCGAGGATTGCCAGGCACTCGTCTTTGTTGGCGGGATCGAACATCCAGGCGGAGGCCTCGCGGTAGGCGGTGACGAAGTCGATCGCTCGCTCCGGATCCTCCTGCAGCCACTCTCTACGGGCAGCAGCCCAGACCCCGACATAGGGATCGTAATTGTCGTGAACCGACTCAAGGAGCACGAATCCACGGTTGGCCGCCCGGGTCTCGAACCCGCCGCTCATGAGAGTGGCGGCGAAGTCAGCATCTTTCTCGACCATGGCGACGTATCTGTCGTAGACCCCACCGGTCATGACGATGTCGTAGTCACGGTCCCGCTCCAACCCGTGATTGGCCAGGATCTTGTAAATGACGTAGGCAAATCCGGAGGCGGCGGCATCAACCGAGATGGTCTTGCCCCGTAGGTCAGCGATCGACCCGATTTCGGGTCGGGCCACGACGACCAGGTACATCCCGTAGTCGAGTCCGACGAAGCCCTGAGCATCCACCTTTCGACCAATCGGATTGCCGACGTTGAGCCGGTAGTTGGCGCTGTTGTCGGGCGAGGTCTGCACCACGTCGTATCGGCCGTCACTCAGATACTCGAACTGCTGGGTCGACGAGCTGACCTGCCCGAACTCGACATCGAGGTCATGGGCGGCATAGAAGCCCTTCTGCTCGGCCACTGCCAGCGGCAACGAGCGGTAGAAGCCGCCGAGAGAAATATGTCTGGTCATCGAGGTCTCCGTTTCATCACACGTGCTTTCACTTGGGCAGGGCCGACTCGGCCTGCCAGAACACGAGACGGCGCCCTGCGATCACGACCAACCGGTGGAGCAGAAAACCCTGCACCGACAGAAGGACGATCGCGGAGAAGGCGTCGTCGAGTCTGAACAGCTCCTGGGCCAGCAGGGTGACGTACCCGAGACCGGCATTGCCTGCCATGAACTCGCCGATCACGGCTCCTACCGCTGAGAACAGCATGGCAGTCTCGAGACCGGCGAAGATGTATGGCAGAGCGGTCGGTATCCGCACCCTCCACAGCAATTGGGATCTGGTCGCCCCGAGGGAACGCATCAAACGCAGGTCATCGCGGTCCGTCGCGGCGAGGCCGGCCATGGTGTTCACGATCACGGGGAACACGGCGACCGCCACCGCCATCACCACTTTCGACGCCCAATCGAAGCCAAACCAGATCACCACGAGGGGTGCGAATGCGATGCGGGGCGTCGCGTTGGCCGCAACCACATAGGGGTAGGTCGCCCTCTGTATCGTCTTGAACTCGGCGAGGATGGCGCCCACGGCCACACCGATCACCGCGGAGAAGAAGAAGCCGAGCAGTATCTCGACCAGCGTCGTGTAGAAGTGGGTCCACATCGGTCCACCGGTCAGGATGTCACGGATGTCCTCACCCAAAGCGGCCAGAACCTCGCTGGCGGTGGGAAGCAGATAGGAGGGGATGACTCCGCTGACGGTCAGCGCCTCCCAGGCCCCGAGAAAGATGACGAGCGCCGAGACCTGGAGTGCGACGGTCTTGATGACCGATGCGCCGCGACCGTCCTCTCTCGGTGACTCGGCCCCCTGCTCGAGCTCGTCGAAAACGATCTGCTCGGTCAACCTGTCCAGTGCTCCGACATCGCATCCCGGATCCGACGCACGTTCTCGGTGAACCCCAGAGTGCCGATCATGTCCTTGTGCCGGGGGCGGGGGAGATCGATCGCCACCTCGGCCACCACTCTGCCCGGTCGTGGTGTCATCACTAGCACCCGGTCTGACAAAAAGGCGCTCTCGAAGATGTTGTGCGTCACGAATATCCCAGTGAAACCCTGTCTCTCCCAGATACTCAAGAGCTCGACGTGCATCTGCTCTCGGGTGAACTCGTCGAGAGCTGCGAAAGGCTCATCCATACACATAACCTCAGCTTCGAGGAGAAGGGCGCGGGCGATCGACACACGCTGCTGCATCCCACCGGACAGCTCCCAGGGATACTTCTCGGCGAAACCCGAGAGACCCACCAGGTCGAGCAGCTCTCGGGCACGCGAGTCCAGTGCATCATCAGTCTTCGCCGCCGGCTCCAGCCCCAGCTGCGCCGCGAGGTAGACGTTCTGCAGGGCCGTCCTCCAGGGAAGCAACACCGGCTTCTGAAACACGAGTCCGACCCGTGTCGATTGGCCCGGATCGGCGCCGCCGTTGCCAAAGTTGACCGAACCGGAAGTCTCCGGTATCAGGCCGGCGACGATATCGAGAAGGGTGCTCTTACCACATCCACTCGGGCCGACCAGGGTCACGAACTCTCCCGACGAGATCTCCGTCGTGACACCCTCGAGGGCGACGACCTCGCCGCCACCACGCGACGAGTAGACCTTCCTCAGATCCCGGATGGTCACCTGCAATGAGTTCTTCCCTTCCGTCGGGTCGGGGGGGAATCAGCCTTCGTAGGACCGGGCCGCCTCTGCTTCGGCATCCACATCGAAGTCCCAGATGTCATCGATCAGGTCGTTGGTGAAGAGGATGTTGGCGTCATATGCCTCGTCGATCAGCTCTTGTTCGGCATGCTTGTCGACCATCTCCTGGTAGACGTCCAGCTCCATCGCACCACGGGCGTCATATGAGGCCTGATTGGCCTCGTTGCCGGCTTCGATGAGACGGATCGCCTGCTCCTCGCTCTCCGCCGATTCCGGGAACATCTCATAGATGAGCCTCCCGGTTGCCTCCGGGTTCTCCCATGTCCAGACCATGGCACGGGCTACAGCCCTACCGAAGCGGACGGCGAGGTCACGGTCGTTTTCGAGCTGGTCCAGAGTCAGCATGCTGCCGACGTTGTAGTAGCTCTCGGCCGCCTCGTTCTCGATGATCCTCAGCTCGGTGTCGGTGAAGTCTCGGATTGCCGCCACAGACACCGCCCCGGCGGTGACGAACGCGTCGATGGCACCCTCTTCGAGCTGTACCAGGGCCGGCAAGTCTTCTCCGACGGGGACCAGCTCGTAGTTGCCCATCTCCACCCCGGCAGCCCCCATCAGGAAGTCGGCATCGAGACTGTCGTGGGGGGCGTTGATACCGATCACTCCACCCTCGAGGTCGGCTGCAGTCTGGAATTCGGAGTTGGCCAGGGTCACCATCACCCAGAGGTAGCGGTCGACGTTCATGAACCATTTGGGTGGATCGTCCAATGTCGGTGCCTGCAGGATGTAGTCGAGCCCGGTGCCCGAGAACGTCAAGCGGCCGGAGAGGAGGGACTGTTGGACTGCGGTCTGAACGTTCTCGAACTCGATGTCGATGCCTTCGTCCTCGTAGAAGCCGAGGGGCTCAGCGATGTAGTAGTAAGGCCAGTAGACAGGGAGCGGAGCAGTCGGAGCGAACGACACCGTTGTCGGTTCTCCAGCGGGCTCCTCGGGAGCAGTGGTGTCGCTAGCGGTCGTGTCACCCGCGGTCGTGTCGTCGGTGCCATCGCCGCCACAGGCAGCCAGGACCAAGACCATCACGATCAGGAGTATCCACCGGGTCCCGGACAGGCGATCACTCATAACTCGCTCCTTGATCCTCTCTTGGCACCGTGTTCCGCAACCGATTGCAGCCGACCCTAATCCGGGGTGGTCGGGGGTGCAAGAGCCTCCCGGCGGCGTGGTGATCAAGGCGAGAGGTGAACGATTCTTCCCCCCACAAGCGTGGCATGGGCTGGAATCAGGGGAAGATCCCCGGTGTCGATCGTGAAAGGGTCAGCGTCCAGGCGGTCAATGCCTCCTCCACGGTGAGACGATGACGCTCGATACGGGGGGGTGCACCATCGAACGATCGTCCGGTGACCAGCCACCAGATCGCCAGCCACGGATTGTGCGGTGTGACGACGCTGGCATCGGTACCACCTCCGAGAGGGATCCCCATTTCGAGGATGTCCCGTAGCGGTGGGGCGGCCTGCGCCACCTCTTCCCCCCACAACGCAGCCAAGTCGTCCCGAGGCCAACACCGTCTCCCACCCGGCTCCCCCGCCTCGCTGCAAATGCTGCTCCAGCCGGTGCCCGCCGTCGATTCGGCTACAAAGACCCAGCGATGACGACCAGGATCATTTGGCAGCGATGAAGTCGATCTCGATGCGCCACTCTGGTTCGGACAGCCCCACTACGTACATGAGGGTCGAGGCCGGGCGATGGTCCCCGAGCACCCGCCTCCGGACCGCATGGGCCCCTTCACGATCGGCCCTGTCGAGTAAGAGCATGTTGAGTTGCACGATATTGGCGACCTCCATGTCCGCCGATGCAAGAACCTCGGTAATGTTCGCCCAGACGAGACGAGCCTGCTCCTCGATGCCCTCCCCTACGGTGCCGTCGGCCCGGACACCCACCTGGCCCGCTCCGAAGAGGATCCGCTCGGGGCGCACCACCTCGATTCCGTGGCTATAGGTCGCAAACGGCTGTGCGAGGGTTGCCGGATTGTGTCTCTTCATGCTTGTCCTTCGTTTTCCCGGTCCGATTCAACACGAATCTGGGCGCGTCGCGCCCTCCCAGGCTCAACGGCAAAGTTGAGATGTCACATCGGATCGACGAGGAAGAGTCCTACCGGATGCTCGACGGAGTCGTCATCGACGACACCGAACTGTTCAACGACCGGCTGCAAGAGTGGGAGGACAATTACTACTCAACCGGCCACACGGAGCCCTCGACAGACAAACCCCTTACGAACGGCTTAGAGAAGAGCCACGGAGCCCACCGGTGTATGCAGGGACCGTCGGTTGCACACACATTTGTCATCAGTCTGTCATCACAAGACCGGTGGCGCTCCTACTCATGGACTCCCACAAGCAGAAAACCCAGGCGGTGCCTGGGTTTTCTATGGTAGCGGGGGCGGGATTTGAACCCGCGACCTTCGGGTTCTGAGCCCTACGGCACCCCCTCGAATAGCAGACAGCGCCGGCGATTACCGATAATCAGCATCAACACGGTGCGAGACGGCTGGTAACGAGTGACGGACCATGTCACCCCGTGTCAGGTCGTTGGGCATCAGTCTGGCAGCAGTCAGAGGAAATCCTTGAACACCTTCCCGGTTTCCCCGACTTTGGTGCGCTCCCCGCGTTCGTTGCCGATGAGCGTTTCGACGAGGGGGCAATCGATCGCGACGAGACTGAAACCCAGCCACTCCGCCCTTTGCATCTTCTCATCCTCATATCGCAGAAGAGCAGCTGCGGGGTCGAGGAATCGCTTGCGTGACAACGTTGATCACCATGTAGCCGATGGCCCCGCTGGTTTCGGCGACGGCTGGGAACTCCTCGGGGAACCTGCCGAAAGCCGAGGGCTTCTCGTGGCCGAGCCGCTAAGCATGACGGAGGTGTGCTGGAAGCCGAGCAGGTAGGAGCCTGCAAGCAGGTAGGACAAAATCGCTGTGGACTGGCTCTGATGAGTAAGCCGAGCGGCAGGGCGAACAGGATCGTGTAGGCGAGATTCACGCGACTCCTTGGTTTGGTGTTCCGAGTCTCGGCAAATGAGTGCGTTGTGGAAGACGACTACGACTGGGCGACCGAGGTGACCGGCCGCGGGGCCGTGATCGGGTCGGCGTGGCGGTGCACGACCTTCCAGCCCTCGTCCTCGCGACGGAAGATCATCGTGACGCGCAGCGAGATGGGGCTGACCTCATCAGCTCCGCCGAGCTTCGCCTGCGCGCGCTCGATCTGCACGACGTAGCCGAGGTCAGAGGTGCTGTATCGAGACACCTCCTCGAGCTCGCGGAGCGAGCCGTCGGTCACCTGCGCGGCGGCCATCGCGACGACCTGGTTGACGGCTGCCCAGCCGCGAACCGGCGGGCCGAGCGGGTTGGCGAGCGTGACGTCGTCCTTGTGCGAGAAGTGGGCGGCGTTCGTTGTGTGGTCACCGTGGAGGAAGGCGGGCAATGCCTGGGAACGGAACGCCTCGACGGCGCTGTCAAATGTGTCTGCACTCGTTGCATTGAAGGTGTTCATGCCGCCACCATATGGTGAGCGCCCCGCCCAGGGCGTCCGAAGAATTACGTAACTTCGACCTGGGCCATGAGCCCGTGCTCGTGCGCCCATGCGGTCAATTGGCCTCGGGAGCCGAAGCCGAGCTTCGTGAGGATCCGGTCGACGTGTGTCTCCACCGTCCGCACGGACAGCACCAGCCTCTCGGCGATCTCCCGGTTGGTCAGGCCAGCGGCCACCAGCTCGGCCACCTCAGTCTCCCGACGGGTGAGGCCCTGCCATGGCGCTTCGACGTCATCGGCAAGCACGGCTGCGACTGCCTGGTCGACCGTCATGCCGCGACCATCGTCGCGGACGGCGTCTGACACGGCGGCGCCCAGCTTGGAGCGCACCGGAGCCAGCAGCTGTTCGGTCAGAAGGCGCAGTGGCGGCGGCCCCGTCACCTCGTGGAAACGCTCGAACTCGTCGCGCACGCCCGTCAGCCGTAGCGCCAGCCGCGGCCGCGAGGTCGCCAGCGCCAACATGACCAGCGCGCCCAGCCCGAGGGAGATGCCGAATCGGTCGCCGCTCTCGACGACCGCGGGTACGCCCTCAGCCAGAGCCGCCCGCGCCGCAGCGAGGTTGTCAGCACGGAGGTGGGCGATACCCAGCACCTGCAGCGTGCGCGCGCGCACGTTGGTGAGGTCAAGCTCACGGCAGAGCTCGGCACAGGGCTCCAAGATGGCGCATGCGACCTCCGGAGGCGCGGAAATGGACGCACCTGCTCCGAGTAGGAGCGACGCGGCCGCCACGCCCTTCCGGTCGCCCGCGGCCTCGAAGATCGACTTCGCCGTCCCGACCAGTTGCGCGGCGGCATCCACGTCCCCGGCGGAGAGCTCCAGCCGGCCCAGAGTGAGCAGGGCGGTGCCCTCGCCCACCCGGTCCCCGATGGAGCTGGCGATCTCGAGACTCTCGGCAAGGATGTCTTCGGACGGCTCCCCTTGGTCCTGCGCAAGCCACGCAGACCCGTTGAGGGCGGCAACACGGTCCGGCGTTCCTTCGGGCACGAGGTCGAGCACGTCCCGCAGCCGGCGTCGGCCCTCGCCGAAGTGGCCGCGGATCGCCCAGAACGCGCTGAGCTTCGCCACCATGTGCAGCGCGGCGGGCGGATCGTTCCCCTGCAGCCAGTCGAGCGCAGCCCGCACGTTGTCGTGCTCTGCGTCGAGCCCGGCCAGGTACTCGTTGGACTGCCAGATGGGCGGGCGATCCAGCGGCTCGACCTTCTGCGCGAAGACCGTCGCGTGCGCCTGCGCGATCTGCCGTGAGTCGCGATGGAGCGTCAGTCGTTCGACCGCGAACTCGCGAACCGTCTCCAGCATCGCGTACCGTGCCTGGTCGGGCAGCGGTCGCAGCAGGCTGTGGTCGACGAGTTCCTGGACGGCGCCGACCACATCGGCGACACGGCCTGTGGCAACGGCTTCGAGATCCACCAACGCCGCCCCGCCCCGGAACGCCGCGCACACCGCGAAGGCCTCCCGCGCCGCCGCGCTCAGCAGATCGTGGCTCCAAGCAATCGTCGAGCGCAGAGTCTGCTGTCGATCGGGCAGGTCGGGCCCACCACCAACGAGCAGATCCAGCGACTGGTCCAACCTGGCCAGCAGGGCCTCGGGAGGAAGCACCCGCGTGCGCGCCGCCGCGAGCTCGATCGCCAGCGGCAGGCCGTCAAGTCGTTGCGCGATGGCGCCCACGGTCGAGGCGTCAGCGCTGAAGTCGGGCATGAGCGATCGTGCCCGCGCGACGAACAGCGCAACGGCGTCGGAATCGACGGGCAGCGGCGGCACCGGGAAGACCTGCTCGCCGGTCAGATGCAGCGGAGCACGGCTCGTGACCACCACGTGTGTTCCGCTTCCCGCTCCAACGAGCTCAGAGACGACACCGGCTCCGTGGAGCAGGTGCTCGAAATTGTCCAAGACCAGCAGCATGTCGCGCTTGGCGAGATAGTCGGCGAGACGTTGGACGAGGGGCCGGCCGCGCGAGTCCTGTAGTCCCAGCCGCTCCGCAACGGTTGGCACGATCAAGGCCGGATCGTGGATGGGCGCCAACGGCACGAAGACGGCGCCGTCGCCAAATTCGTCGCTCACCCGCTCGGCCAACTCGATGGCGAGCCGGGTCTTGCCACTGCCACCCGGCCCGGTGAGCGTGATGAGCTGGCGCTCGCGCAGCAGCACACCCAGATCGGCGAGCGTGCCTATGCGACCCACGAAACTGCTGAGCGGCCGTGGCACGCGCATGACCGAACTGTAATGCCGGAATCACGCTGCCAAGCCTCGTTAGCGACGTTCGGCAGC
>Ga0268386_10001441_pt1 | contig 16348 bp, 13 predicted proteins | sample RVTome_15_FD_200260 | JGI IMG/M metagenome (GOLD analysis project Ga0268386, IMG submission 200260) | Soil microbial communities from uranium-contaminated site in the Upper Colorado River Basin, Wyoming, United States - RVT150D86... ...
CGGGTCCCCTCGCCCTCAGCGGGGAGACCCTGGTGATCGACCACGGTCAGGGGGTGGTGAGCGCGCTCTTCCACCTCGGGCGCCTCGACGTGCGGACGGGCGACCGGGTGGAGCCCCGCTCGGTGGTGGGCCTGTCGGGCAACACCGGGATCGCCCCCGGTCCCCAGGTCCACTGGCGGACGTACCTGCACGGGGTGGCGGTCGACCCCGCGGTCCTGCAGTCGGCCCTCGACTGAGCGACCGCCGGCTCGGACGCGGAGCGCGCCGGAACGAGGGGACGGCGACGGGCGGCGCTGTCGCTGTGCGAGGACCGTGGGGCTCGCCCAGACCGACCTACGACTGGTCGCGACGTCGCTTCGCGGCGAGAAGGGAGCGCAGCGTCGGCAGAGCCTCGAGGTCCTTCCTTCGCCCCGCCGCCTCCTTCGACCGGATGACGTCTTCCAGGGCAGCCACCGGCACGGACAGCCCGGCGAGATCGTAAGCGACGACCCGCTCGCGGAGCTCCTCGAAGCCCCTTGTACCGGCCGGCTGCCTCGACAAGTCGAGATCGCCGAATCGGGTGGTCAGGGTGAGAACGTGCATGGTCGCCAGGAAGGCTCCGTCACGCTACCGAGGCTCGTCCCGTTGGCGCGCAGTGTGCGCCAACTCCTCGAACTCCAGCATGTCGAGGAGGTAGCGCAGCCTTTCCGCAGGCGTCCACCCCAGCCTCTCGACGATCTGATCGAGGTCTACATCCTCGGGAACGGGGGCGCCCGCCGCGTCGTCGGGGACCGACCGCCTCTCCATCCCCACAAGATACCACCCCGCCCGGGCCCCTCGGTCCAGAAGGTGAGGACCCGGGCGACGCAGGTCGACCAGCGAGCGTGCCGGAGACGCCCGGGTTCGCTCCCTCGATCCCCCTACGGCACGACCAGCGACTGCCCCGGGTGGATCGTGCTGCGGGTGGTGAGGCCGTTGGCATGGAGGAGCGCGGACAGGGAGACGCCGTGGGCGGCCGCGATCGCGCCGAGGGTATCGCCCCTCGACACGCGGTAGCGGCGGAGGCCGTGGTCGCCGCCCGTCTGGGAGACGGTCCGCACCACGGGGGCTCCCCGGGACGGGATGCGGAGGCGCTGGCCGGGCCAGATGCGGTTGGCGCTGCGCAGGCCGTTCGCCCGCATGATCGCCGACACGCTCGAGCCGTAGCGGCGGGCGATCACCGACAGCGTCTCCCCTGACCGTACCCGGTGGGTCGTGTACTCGACCACCGGCCGCTTCCAGACCGGGACCGACTCGAGCTTGGCGAGCACCGCCTCCTCGTAGCCCGTGGGCACCCGGAGGTCGTAGGCGCGCTGGGGGGTGGCCCGGTGGCGCAGCTCGGGATTGAGCTCGGCGAGGGCCCCCGCGTCCAGGGCGACCGCTCCCGCGAGTTCCTGGAGCTTGACCGCCCGCTCGACCCGGACGGTCGTGGTGTCGCCGTCGGCCGGGTCCGGCTCGGGGAGGGTGACCCCGTACTTCGCGGGGTCCTCGATGATCTGGAGGGCGGCGAACAGCCGGGGGACGTAGCGGCGGGTCTCCCGGGGGAGCATCTCGTAGAGGTCCCAGAAGTCGAGGTACTCCTCGGAGCGCCGCTGGAGGCGATGGACCCGGGCCTCCCCGCAGTTGTAGCCGGCGAGGGCCTTGGGCCAGTCGCCGAAGAGCGCGTGCAGCTCGACGAGGTAGGCGATCGCGGCGTCGGTGGACTTCTCGGGGTCGAACCGCTCGTCGACCCAGGCGTCGCGGCGCAGGCCGTAGCGCATGCCCGTCGAGGAGATGAACTGCCACATCCCGAGCGCGCTCGCCCGGGAGAGGGCCCGGACCTTGAACCAGCTCTCCACCAGGGGGAGCCAGCTCAGCTGGGCGGGCAGGCCGGCCTCCGCGAGCTTGGCGAGGATCATCGGCCGGTAGCGGCCCGAGCGGCGGTAGCCGTCCAGGAACTGGTCCCGCTCCACCGTGGTCATGCTCCTGATCTCGCGCTGCACGTGGTCGTTGCTCACGATGGGCAGGGCGAGGTCCCAGGACGTCCGGGGAGCGGCCGGGGGCGTCCGCCCCGCCTGGTAGATGCGGGTGACGAGGCCGGCCACGAGGAGCCGGACGTCCTCCTTGGCCTGGACGAACTCGTCTTCGCCGTCGCCGGGCAGCTCCAGCATCAGCTCGTAGGCCCGGTCCAGCGCGGCGACCGCCTCCTCGATCTCCCCGCGCTCGAACGCAGCCTCGGCCTGCTCGCACATCTCGAGGGCCTCCCGCTGCACCGCGTGGGGGTCGCCGGCCTCGGCGGGGGCCTCCTCCCCGGGCAGCGGGTCGGCGGGCAGCGCCTCGGCCACCGGCTCGGGCGGGGCCTCGTCCGGCGGAGGCGCCAGGTCTGACGTCGGCTCCGGGGCGGCGGCCGCCGGGGCGGGGTCGGGGACCATGGGGGCGGCGGCGGGAGCCGCCGAGCGACAGCCGGCGAGGCCGACCGCGACCACGAGAGTCCAGGCGAGTGATGGGAAGCGCACGGGGATGGGAACCTCCTCTCCAGAAAAGGGACGCCCGGCCCTCGCGGGGATGTCCGGGCGTCCCTCCCGCCGCCGGCGACAAGCCGGCGGCGGGCCCTACAGCAACGCCATCGCGGCCCGGCGGGCCAGGGCGAGCACCGGCGCCGGGTACACCCCGAGGCCGAGCACCACCGCCACCGACACCGCGAGGGCGAGGGCGGAGCCGGGAGTGACCCGGCCCCAGTCGTCGTCGGCGAGCGGCTCGCGCATGTACATCTGCACGACCACCCGGAGGTAATAGTATGCCGAGACCGCGCTCATCAGCCCGCCCACCACCGCGAGGACCACCCAGCCTCCGCTCACCGCCGCCGTGAACAGGTAGAACTTCCCCACGAAGCCGGCGGAGACCGGCACTCCCGTGAGGGAGATCAGGAAGACGGTGAGGGCGGCCGCGAGGGCGGGCCGCCGATCGGCGAGGCCGGCCACGTCGGAGAGCGACAGCGGCTCGCGGCCCCCCCGGGCGAGGGCGGCGAGCGCCCCGAACCCGCCGAGGTTCACCGCCGCGTAGGCCACGAGGTAGAAGAGGACCGCCTCGGTGGCGGTCGCGGGGGCGGCCACGAGGGCGGTCAGGAGGTACCCCGCGTGGGCCACCGAGGACCAGGCGAGCATCCTCTTTATGTTGGTCTGGGCGAGGGCCCCCAGGTTGCCCCCGATCATCGTCAGGATCGCGAGCACCGCGAGGAGCGGCTTCCACTCCCCGGCCAGGGAAGGGAGGCCGTGGAGGAAGACGCGGAGGAGGGCCCCGAAGGCCGCCGCCTTGACCCCCGCCGACATGAGGGCGGTCACGGTGGTGGGGGCGCCCTCGTAGACGTCGGGGGCCCACATGTGGAAGGGGACGCTCGCGACCTTGAAGCCGAAGCCGACCACGAGGAAGCCCGCCCCGAGGACGGCCACCGTCGAGGATTCCGGAGAGAGCGCCCCCAGGGAGCGCGAGATCCGCTCGAGACCGGTGCTCCCCGTCACCCCGTAGACGAGCGCGACCCCGTAGAGGAAGAACGCCGAGGAGAAGGCGCCGGTGAGGAAGTACTTGAAGGCCGACTCCTGGCTCTCGATCCGCGCCCGGTGCATCCCCGCCATCCCGTAGAGGGCGATCGACATGATCTCCAGGGCCACGAAGATCGAGACGAGATCGAGGCAGGAGACGAGCCCGAGCATCCCCACGATCGAGAAGAGGAGGAGGGCGTAGTACTCGCCGCGATCGATGCCGGTCGCCCTCAGGTACGAGGGCGAGAGGAGGACGACCAGGATCCCGATGGCGAGGAGGAGGGCGTGGAAGAAGAGCGAGAAGTCGTCGGCGACGACGCTCCCCCCCGTGTTCGCCCCCCGGGCCCCCCGGGCGAGCAGCCAGACCGAGCCGAGGGCCCCCGCGAGCCCGGCCAGGGACAGGGCGGCCGAAGGGGCGGGGCGGCCCTTCGGGGTGAACGCCTGGGCGAGGAGCACCGCGACCCCGGTGATCGCGAGGATCGCCGCGGGGGCGAGGGGCCGCAGGTCGAGCACGCCGCTCACCGCGGCACCTCCGGGGGCGCGGGGGGAACCGGGGGCACGACGGCCCCGGAGGGGGCGACGTCGCTCGCGAGGGACGCCGGGACCGGCGCGGCCGCGGTCCGGGGCCGGTTCGCACGGGCCTTCTCCTGGACGTGCCGGACGAGCCGGTTGGCCGCGGGCTCGATGCTGCGGGTGAACAGCGGGCTCGCCACCCCCATGAACAGGGCGAGCCCGGCGAGGGGGAGGAGCACCGCGTGCTCCCGGGGCGTGAGGTCGGGGAGCGAGGCGTTCTTCGGGTTCGTGACCTCTCCGTAGAGGACCCGCTTCACCATCCAGAGCACGTAGCCCGCGGCGAGGACGACCCCCAGGGTGGCCACGACCACGAGCCGCGGGTCGAACCGCCAGGAGCCGATGAGGATCAGGAACTCGCCCACGAAGCCGTTGAAGCCGGGGACCGCGATCGACGAGAGGCAGATCAGCAGGAACACCGCGGCGTACCACGGCATCACCGTCTTGAGCCCCCCGAACTCCGAGATCGAGCGGGTGTGCCGGCGGTCGTAGAGCATCCCCACCAGGAAGAAGAGCGCCCCGGTGGAGATCCCGTGGTTGAGCATCTGGTAGACCGCCCCCACCACCGAGGTGGTGCTGAGGGCGGCGATGCCGAGCATCACGAAGCCCAGGTGGGACACCGACGAGTAGGCCACGAGCTTCTTGAGGTCGGGCTGGACGAGGGACACCAGCGCCCCGTAGACGATCCCGACCACCGCGAGGAGCCCGATCAGGGGGGCGAAGCGGAGGGCGGCGTCCGGGAAGAGGGGCATCGCGAGCCGGAGGAAGCCGTAGCCCCCCATCTTGAGGAGGACCCCCGCCAGGATCACCGAGCCCGCGGTGGGCGCCTCCACGTGGGCGTCGGGGAGCCAGGTGTGGAAGGGCCACATCGGGACCTTGATCGCGAAGGCGAGGGCGCAGGCGGCGAAGAGCCACACCTGCAGCTCGGGGGCGACCGGGGCGGCGGCCAAGGTCTCGATGTCGAAGGTGCGGCGGCCGGCCGCCCGGTAGAGCACGATGAAGGCGACCAGCATCAGCACGCTGCCCGCGAAGGTGTAGAGGAAGAACTTCACCGCCGCGTAGATCCGCCGCTCGTGCCCCCAGATCCCGATGAGGAAGTACATCGGGATCAGCATCGCCTCCCAGAAGACGTAGAAGAGGAAGAGGTCGAGGGCCACGAAGACCCCGACCATCCCCGCCTCGAGGAGGAGCATCAGCACCCCGAACTCGCGCACCCGGGTCTCGATCGACGTCCACGAGCCGAGGAGGCACAGGGGGGTGAGGAAGGTGGTGAGGATGACGAGCCACAGGGAAAGGCCGTCCACCCCGACGTGGTAGGAGATCCCATAGGCGGGGATCCACGCCCGCTGCTCCACGAACTGCATCTCCGCGGTCGCGCGGAAGCCCGGGAGGAGCGCGAGGGAGAGGACGAAGACGCCGGCGCTCACCGCGAGGCCGATCGTCCTCTGGAGCCCCACCGACTCGCGCCGGGTCAGGGCGAGGAAGACCGCCCCCGCCACCGGGAGGAAGACGAGGGCGGAGAGCAGGCGCCCGTCGAGCCAGCTCATGACCACAGCAGGTAGCCGAGCACGGCCACCGCTCCCCCGAGGATCGCGAGGGCGTAGGCGCGGACGAAGCCCGTCTGGGCCCGGCGTGCCCCCTCCGCGACGGACTCCCAGGAGGCGGCGAGGCCGTTCACCGCCCCGTCGATCAGCCCGACGTCCATCCACTTCCAGAGGAAGGATTCGCTGCCTCCGACCACCACCCGGCGGGTGAAGCCGTCGTAGACGTGGTCGAAGTAGTACTTGGCCTCGAAGAGGGAGCGGAGGGGGGCGAGGGCGGTCCCGATCCGTCCGGGCAGGTCGGTCCGCTGGAGGTAGAGGTGGAAGGCGAGGGCGATCCCCGCCACCGCGCTGAGGGTGGCGACCCAGGGGAGCCAGCCCACGTGGTGCCCGTGGTCGGCGGGAAGGCGGAAGACCGGGGCGACGAACCGGGGGATGTTCAGGAACCCGACCGACGCGGAGCCGATCGCGAGGATCACCAGGGGCCCGAGCATGCTCAGGGGCGACTCGTGGACGTGGTGCTCGGCTTCGCTCCCCCCCCGGAAGGAGCCGAAGAAGGTCATGAACAGGAGCCGGGACATGTAGAAGGCGGTGAGGAGGGCGGTGAAGAGGCCGAGGCCGAACAGGACCCGCTGGTGGGCGTTCCACGCCCCGAGGAGGATCTCGTCCTTGCTGAAGAAGCCCGCGAAGGGCCAGATCCCGGCGATCGCGAGGGTCCCCGCCGCGAACGTCCAGAAGGTCACGGGGATCTTCCCGCGGAGGCCCCCCATCTTCCGCATGTCCTGCTCGCCGGACATCGCGTGGATGACCGAGCCCGAGCCGAGGAAGAGGAGGGCCTTGAAGAAGGCGTGGGTGAAGAGGTGGAAGACCGCCACCCCGAAGGCCCCCACCCCGCAGGCGAGGAACATGTAGCCGAGCTGGCTGACCGTGGAGTAGGCGAGGACCCGCTTGATGTCGGTCTGGACGAGGGCGATCGTGGCCGCCATGAGGGCGGTCGCCGCCCCCACCACCGCCACCACCGCCATCGCGGTCTCCGACTGGTGGTAGAGGGGGGCGAGCCGCGCCACCATGTACACCCCCGCGGTGACCATGGTCGCGGCGTGGATGAGCGCGGAGACCGGGGTGGGGCCCTCCATGGCGTCGGGGAGCCAGACGTGGAGGGGGATCTGGGCGCTCTTCCCGCAGGCCCCCAGGAAGAGCAGGAGGCCGGCGATCGTGACCGGCCCCAGCTCGCCCCAGGGCTCGGCCGCGAGGGCCCCCGCGTTCGTGGCGATGTCCACGAGGTCGAGCGACCCGAACTGGTGGAAGACGAAGACCATCCCCAGGATCAGCCCGGCGTCGCCGATCCGGTTCACCACGAAGGCCTTCATCCCCGCGGCGGAGGCGGAGTCCTTCTTGTACCAGAAGCCGATGAGGAGGTAGGAGCAGAGCCCCACCCCCTCCCAGCCCACGAAGAGGACGGGGAGGCTGCCCCCGAGCACGAGCAGCAGCATGAAGAAGGTGAAGAGGTTCAGGTAGGAAAAATAGCTGACCCTCTCCGCGTCTTTGGCCATGTAGCCGAGGGAGTAGACGTGGATGAGGGAGCCCACCCCGGTGACGACGAGGATCATCACCACCGAGAGGGGGTCCACGAGCAGGCTCATCGGCACCCGGAAGCCCCCCGCCTCGATCCACTCGAAGCCGAGGTAAGGCGAGCTGAACCGCAGGCCCTCGGGCCCCCCCACCAGGCCGTAGAGCCGGAGGGTGGTCCAGCAGGAGAGCGCGAACGAGGCGAGGACGGTGAAGCAGGCGATGTAGCCCGCCCCCGCGTCCTCCTTGTCCCGCTTGATCCACTCCCCGAACAGGGCGAGGACGGTGAAGCCCGCGAGGGGGAGGAGCAGGATCACCCAGGGGACGACGTGGATGAGGGGGTCTTCGAGCAGCATGACTACCACCTCATCAGGCTGAAGGCGTCCACGTCCAGGGTGTCCCGGTGCCGCTGGAGGGCGATCACGATCGCGAGGCCCACCGCCGCCTCCGCCGCCGCCACTACCATCACGAAGAAGACGAGGACCTGGCCGTCGAGGGTCCCGTGGGCCCGGCTGAAGGCCACGAACGCGAGGTTGGCCGCGTTGAGCATCAGCTCCACGCACATGAAGATCGTGATCACGTTGCGCCGAAGGAAGACCCCGAGCGCCCCGATCCCGAAGAGGAGCAGGCTCAGGAGGAGGGCGTGCTGGAGGAAGCCGGGGGCGTCCACCGCGTCAGAGCTCCTTCTTCGCGAGGACCACCGCCCCCACGATCGCGGACAGGATCAGGACCGAGGTCGCCTCGAAGGCGTAGAGGAAGTAGGGGGAGAAGAGGATCTCCGCCATCCTCCGGGTGGAGGCGTCGTAGGCCGCCGCCCCCGTTCCCCCGGGGCGGGCCCGGAGGAGCACCGCCCCCGCCTGGGCCACGAGGACCGCGCACAGGAGGAAGCCCGCCGCCTTCAGCCGGACCCCGTCCCCCGGCGACCGCTCCTCCCGCTTCACGTTGAGGAGCATCAGGACGAAGAGGAAGAGCACCATGATCGCCCCCGCGTAGACCACGATCTGGAGGGTGGCGATGAACGGGGAGCCGAGGAGCCCGTAGATGGCCGACAGGCAGCAGAGGACCGCGATGAGGCAGAAGGCGGAGTAGACCGGGTTGCGCTGGGCCACCACGAGGACGGCGTTCACCACCGCGAGGACGGCGAAGACGTAGAAGAGGACCGCGTCCATCAGCGGCGCGCCAGGGCCACCACCGCGGCGGTGGCGAGGATGTTGAGGACGGCCAGGGGGATGAGGACCTTCCAGCCGAAGCTCATGAGCTGGTCGTAGCGGAACCGGGGGAGGGTCCCCCGGAGCCAGATGAAGACGAAGAGGATGAGCCCCACCTTCGCCGAGAACCAGACGAAGCCGGGGATCCCCTCGGCGGGGAGCCCGGGGACGCCGGGGTGCCAGCCCCCGAGGAACAGGTTGGTGGCGAGGACGGCCACCGTGATCATGTTCACGTACTCCGCCATCTGGAGGAGGGCGAAGCGCATGGAGGAGTACTCGGTGTGGAAGCCCGCCACCAGCTCGCTCTCCCCCTCCGGGAGGTCGAAGGGGGTGCGGCTCACCTCGGCGCAGGCGGCGATGGAGTAGACGAGGAAGGCGGGGAACTGCACGATCGCGTTCCAGTTCCAGAAGCCCCCCGCCTGGCGGTCCACGATGTCGGCGATCCGGAAGGAGCCCGCGAGGAGGATGACGCCCACGAAGGAGAGGCCGAGGGACAGCTCGTAGGAGAACATCTGGGCGGCGGAGCGGAGGCCGCCGAGGAGCGACCACTTGTTGTTGGCCGCCCAGCCCGCCATCACGATCCCGTAGACCCCGAGGGAGCTGATCGCGAACAGGAAGAGGAGGCCGACGTCGAGGTCGGCGATCTGGATCTGCCACCGCCGGCCGAACGCCTCGAAGGGCGGGCCGTAGGGGATCACCGCCACCGCCATGAAGGCGGTGGCGATCGCCACCACGGGAGCCCCCAGGAAGGCGAGCCGGTTGGCGGCGGCCGGCATCAGCTCCTCCTTGAAGAAGAGCTTGATCCCGTCGGCCACCGGCTGGAGGAGGCCCAGGGGGCCGGTGCGGTTGGGCCCCAGGCGGAACTGCATGAAGGCGAGCAGCCGGCGCTCGACGTAGGTCATGCCGGAGAAGAGGCCGAGGAGGACCCCCACCACCAGGAGGACCTTGACGGTGGCGGCGAGCAGCTCGACTTGCAGCTCGGTGAGCCCTTCCACGCTAGCCGCCCGCTCCCACGGCCGCGCCCGCCCGGGCCACCGCCTCCGCGAAGGTGGGCGCCGCCCGCCTCCAGCAGCGCTTCTCCCGCACGTGGTAGTCGAACTCCTCGCGGAACTTGGCGATGTTCGACTGGGGGGGAGCGATCGCGGCGTCCCCGAAGGGGCAGACCGTCTTGCCCGCGATCGAGTCGGAGATCTTGAGCACCTGCTCGACGTCGCGCTCCGTCCCCTGGCCTTCCTCGATGCGGTCGAGCAGCCGGAGCAGCCAGCCCGTCCCCTCCCGGCAGGGGGTGCACTTGCCGCAGGACTCGTGTTTGTAGAAGGCGATGAGGTTGCGGGCGGCCCAGACCATGCACCGGCTGTCGTCCATCACGATCGTGCCCGCGGAGCCGAGCATGGACCCCGCCTTCGCGATGCTGTCGAAGTCCATGGGCACGTCGATCTCGTCGGCCCGGAGGATCGGGGTGGAGGAGCCGCCCGGGATCACCGCCCGGAGCTTCTTCCCTCCCTTGATCCCCCCCGCGTAGTCGAAGATGAGCTGCCGCATGGTGATGCGGCCCATGGCCGCCTCGTAGCTCCCCGGGCGGACCACGTCGCCGCTGATCGAGTAGAGCTTGGGGCCGCCGTTCTTCTCCGTCCCCAGGGCGGCGAACCACTCCGGGCCCCGCTCGAGAATGAGGGGGACGTTGACGAGGGTCTCGACGTTGTTGACGATCGTCGGGCAGCCGTAGAGGCCGACCACCGCCGGGAAGGGCGGCTTCAGCCGGGGCTGCCCCCGCTTGCCCTCGAGGCTCTCGATGAGCGCCGTCTCCTCGCCGCACTCGTAGGAGCCGGCCCCCCGGTGGACCACGATCTCCACGTCCACCCCGGTCCCGAGGATGTCCCGGCCGACGTAGCCGGCGGCGTAGGCCTCCTCCACCGCCTTCTGGAGGGTCCGGTATCCCTCGTGGAACTCCCCGCGGATGTAGACGTAGGCCTGCTTCGAGCGGATCGCGTGGCAGGACACCACCGTGGCCTCGACGAGCTGGTGGGGGTCCTGCTCGATGATGACCCGGTCCTTGTAGGTCCCCGGCTCGCTCTCGTCGGCGTTCACGCAGAGGTAGCGGGGCTTGGGGTTGTCCTTGGGGAGGAAGCTCCACTTGAGGCCGGTCGGGAAGCCCGCCCCCCCGCGCCCGCGCAGGCCGGACTTCTTGACGATGTCCACGATCTCGTCCGGGGTCATCGACAGGTGCTTCTTCAGGTCCCGGTAGCCGCCCCCCGCCCGGTAGGTCTCGAGGGAGGCCGAGTCCTTCTTCCAGACGTTGCGGAAGAGGACGTGCTCGCCGGGGCTCTTCGGCCAGTCGAAGCTGCGGTAGACCCGCTCCCCGGCGAGGACCCGGTCGAGGTCGGCCTCGGTCGCGTGCTCGAGCCACTCCCCGTTCACCTGCACGGCGGGGGCCCCCCCGCAGGCGGCCAGGCACTCCACCCCCTTCACGGTGAACTTCCCGTCGGCGGTCGTCCCTCCCGGGCGGATGCCGAGCTTGCCGCAGCTCCGGCCCATCAGCTCCTCCGCCCCGGAGAGGGCGCAGGAGAGGGTGGTGCAGAACTCGATGAGCGTCTTCCCCTCCGGCTTGAACCGGAACATCGTGTAGAAGCTCGCGGTGTCGTGCACCTGGGCGACCGAGAGGTCGAGGAGGGACGCGAGGTGCTCGAGGGCCTCCCGGGTGAGGTGGCCCTCCTGCTCCTGGGCGAGGTGGAGGGCGGGGAGGAGGGCGGAGCGCTTGACCGGGTAGCGGGTCAGCAGCTCGTCGAACCTCTTCCTGTTCTCGGGGGTGAATTGCATGCGGTCGCGCCTACCAGTCGAGGGCCCCCACCTTCCACGCGTACACGAAGCCGCCCCCCAGGAGGGCGACGAAGACCCCCATCTCGGCGAGCGCGTAGGCCCCCATCCCCGCGGCCACGAAGTCCTTGAACATGAGGGCCCAGGGGTAGAGGAAGGCCGCGTCCACGTCGAAGAGGATGAAGAGCATGCACACGAGGTAGAACTTGATCGGGAAGCGCTCGCGGGCGCTGCCGACGGCGGGGACTCCGCACTCGTAGGTCGCGGCCTTGGCCGCGTCCATCCGCGGCCGCCCGATCAGCCAGGAGACCACGATGGTGAAGACGGCGAAGCCGAGGGCGACCGCACCGAGGATGATGAGGGGGACGTAGCTGGGCATGGTCAGGACGCGGGGCGACCCGGTGACGAAGGTCCGAAGTGGCGGCGCCGAGCGACGGATAAAACGGCTGAACTATAGGCCGTCCGGCAGGGGGTGTCAACGCGGAGCGTGGCCGGTCGGGCCGGCGCTCACCGGGTCCAGTCCACGACCTCGAGGCCCGGGATCCGGCGGAACTCGCGGACGTCGTTCGTCACGAGATTGGCGCCGATCGCGAGAGCGTGCGCGCCGATGATCGTGTCGAACGGGCCGATCGGCGTCCCCTGGGCTCAGCCCCGGCCGGCCAGGACGTCTCCGCGCTCGTGGGGGTGGGAGCGGTCCCCGACGTCGAAGTCGGGGGCCGCGCCGGCGAGGCTTCACCACGCCCGCGGCCAGCCCTTCGCGTCGCGCGCGAGGTCGACTAGAGCTCCTCGGGGTACCGCTCCAGCGCGACGCGGACGAGCTGGCCGCGGGTGCGCACGCCGGTCTTGCCGAAGAGCTGCTGGAGGGCCGCCTTCACCGAGCTCTCGGACAGGCCGAGGCCGGCGGCGATCTCCTTGTTGGCGAGGCCGGCGAAGACGCCGCGCAGGACGTCCCGCTCGCGCCCGGTGAGGCCCGCCCGCGGCTCGCTCGACCCGCCGGCGTCGCCGGGGGCGAGCCGCGGCAGGTACCGTGGGTCGATCCAGCCGTCCCCCGCCGCCCCCCCGCGGATGATGCGGACGAGGTCGGCGAGCGGGCTGTGCTTCAGGAAGATCCCGCTGGCGCCCCGGGCCATCAGGCGGACCGCCTCCAGGCCCTCCCCGCCCGCGGTGACGATCATGACGCGCCCGGGGAAACCGGCGGCGCGGGCCCGCGCCAGGAAGTCGCCCCCCCTCTCCGGCCCGAGGTCGAGGTCGAGGAGGACGAGGTCCGCCCCCCGGGAGGCGAGCAGGCCGAGGGCGTCCTCCACCCCCGCGCAGTGGCCGACCACCTCGAACTCGGCCTCGGCGTCGAGCAGGCGGGCCAGGCTCTCCCGGAAGAGCGAGTGGTCGTCCACGATCAGCACGCGGGTCGGGGCGGCGGCCGGGACCCTCACGAGACCGCCCCGTTCTCCGCGGGGACCAGGCGGAGGAGGAAACACCCCCCGCGGCCGGTCGTCTCGTAGCTGAGGTCCCCCGCGAACGAGCGCGCGATCGCCCGGGAGACGTAGAGCCCGAGGCCGGTCGCGTCGCTGCCGTCCTGGAAGGGCCGGAAGAGCCGCTCGGGCGAGGCCGCGCCGGGGCCGGTGTCGCGGAAGCGCACGTCGACCCATTCCTCGGCGGTGACCGCGACCCGCAGCTCCTTCTCGGGGGACGCCGCCATCGCCCGCAGGCTGTTCTGCCCGAGGTTGAGGAAGACCTGCAGGAGGCCGTGGTGATCGCCCCAGACCGGGGGGAGGCGGTCGGGCAGCGACCAGGCCAGCCTCGCCCCGGCGTCGGCGAGCGCCGGCTTCAGGACGACCCGGAACTCGCCGAGGGTCTGGTGCAGGCTGACGCGGGCCAGCGCGCGCTCGGCGCTCAGCGACAGGTCGGCGGAGGCCAGCCTCTCCAGGCCCCCGACGAGGCTCCCGAGCGCCTCGAAGTCCCGGTGGCCGGCGAGGCCGACCTCCCGGGCGAGGTTCGCGTGGGCGGCCGCCGCGGCCCCCGCGAGGTTGCGGACCTCGTGGGAGACCGCGCCGAAGGCCACCCGGGAGGCGACGGCGAGCGCGCTGAGGCCCAGCTCCTCCCGGTCCCGGAGCTGCTCGGAGGCGTCGAGGACGATCGCCGCCAGCTCCGGGCCGGAACGGGTCTCGTAGGTCGAGAACCAGACGTGGGCCAGGAAGACGTCGCCCGCGGCGGTCCGCCCCATGCATTCGAGGCAGGTGCGGACGGGCGTGGGGGGTGTGCGGCCCTCGGCGGCCACCGACGCGAGGGCGGGCAGGTAGGACTCGATCCGGCGCGCTCCCGGAGGGTCCCGGTCCAGGGCGAGGAGGCGGACGGCCGCGTCGTTCGCGAGGTCGATGCCGCCCCGGGAGTCGACGGTCAGGATCGCGGCCGGGCTGCTCTCCACGAGCACGCGCAGCCGCTCCCGCGCTTCCTCGCGCAGCTCCACCTGTCGGGCGAGCTGGCGGCCGTGGGCCAGGGCGAGCCGCCGGTTGCGCGCCATCTCGGAGACGAAGAGGCCGGAGGCCAGGAAGGCCACGAAGCCGAGGGCGCAGCGCGTCGGGGCGTCGGCGTCCCAGGCGTCGGGTCTGGCGGCCTCCTTGAGGAGGGTGCAGGCGGCGGCGAGGGCGACGATCGCCCGCCGCTCGAGGAACGCGCTCAGGACGAGGATCGGAAGGACGTAGAACAGCCCGAGGGAGACGTCAGGCTTCAGCTTCCAGTCGACGAGCGCGACGAGCGCGAAGCCCAGGGCGCTGCCCAGGGCGGCCTTCCTGCGGCTCGCCGGGGCGTCGAGGGCCCAGGGGCTCCGAACGGCGGGTTCGGCCATCGTCGTGTCGCACCTCGTCTCGATTATAAGGACGCCGAGGTCCCCTCGGGCGGTCGCGGGCTCCGATTGTCCGAAAGATAGGCGGCCCTGGCCGGAAGATCTGTTGCCCGGGAGGCGGCGGGAGCCGATCCTGCAACCGGGGGCCAGGTGCGAGCCGGGCCCGCGGCATGCGCGAGTGGCGAGCGGGAGCTTGCCTTCGCCCGGCCCGTCGTGCTGTTACGCCCGTTCCCCCCGGGGAAACCGCGCATGACGCACTGAGGGAGGGGTCCCACGCTCGGGCCGTCCAGCCGGCCGAGCGTCCCCCGCAGGGAGGAACGGTGAAGGTGCGCTCGATCATGACCCAGCCGGCGATCGTCGTCCGGGAGGACGCGACCCTGGAGGAGGTCGCCCGCACGATGCTCCACCACCGCGTCGGCTGCCTTCCCGTGGTCGACCGCGAGGGCCGGGTCGAGGGGATCATCACCGCGGCCGACCTCGGGGCCAAGCGGCGCAGCCTGCCGTTCTGCGCCGTCGACGTGCTCGAGCTGTTCGGGGACTGGATGGCGGCGGAGGGGGTGGAGAGGACCTACGCCGCCGCCCGCCGCCGCACCGCCCGGGAGGTCATGAGCCGGCGGGTGGTGTTCGTGAGCCCGGACGCCCCGGTCGAGAAGCTGATGGAGATGATGGCGCGGCGGGGTCTCAGCCGCATCCCGGTCGTCCACCAGGGCGTGCCGGTCGGGGTGGTCGCCCGCCACGACCTGCTGAAGCTGATGGCCGCCTGCCCCGGCGGGGCATGACCGGCCTCCGGCGCGCGGCGGCGCGGGGACGGGCGCCCCCGGCCCGGGCGCCGCCCCGCCAAGGAGATCGATCCGATGGTCTTGACGACGGCCGTCTTCGCCGGCTTCGCGGCCGCGCTCGTCGCCCCGCTCGTGCTGCGGCGCGCCCCCCGCGCGGGCGCCACCCTGCTCGCCCTCGTGCCCCTCGGGATCTCCGCCCTTCTCGCGACGCGCCTCGACGCCGTCGGGCTCCCCGCCGGGCTCCGCGAGGATCACGCCTGGGTCCCCGGCCTCGGCCTCCGCCTCTCGTTCGCCCTCGACGGCCTCGCCCTGCTGTTCGCCCTGCTCGTCGTCGGGGTGGGCGCCCTCGTGGTCTTCTATTCCGGGGGCTACCTCGCCCGCCACGCGGGGGCCGGCCGCTTCCAGGCTTTCCTCCTCCTCTTCATGGCGTCGATGCTGGGCCTGGTCCTCGCCGACAACGTGCTCCTCCTCTTCGTGTTCTGGGAGCTGACCGGGATCGCGTCCTACCTCCTGATCGGCTTCGAGCACCGCGACGCCGCCGCGCGCCGGGCCGCCCTGCAGGCCCTCCTGGTGACCGGCCTCGGGGGCCTCGCCCTCCTCGCGGGGCTCGTCCTCCTCGCCCAGGCGGGGGGGAGCTGGGAGCTGTCCGAGCTGGTCCGGGGGGGAGACCGCCTCCGGGCCCACCCCACCTACCCGGCGGCGCTCCTCCTCGTCCTCCTCGGCGCCTTCACCAAGTCGGCCCAGTTCCCGTTCCACTTCTGGCTCCCGAACGCGATGTCCGCCCCCACCCCGGCCAGCGCCTACCTGCACTCGGCCACGATGGTGAAGGCGGGCATCTACCTGCTCGCCCGCCTCGCCCCCGCCCTCGGCGACACCGACCTGTGGCGCGGCCTCCTGACCACCGCGGGGGGCGCGACCATGCTCCTCGGGGCGGTGCTCGCCCTCCGGCAGGCCGACCTCAAGCGGGTGCTCGCCTGGTCCACCGTGGGCATCCTCGGGATGCTCACCCTCCTCCTCGGCGTCGGCTCCGCCCCCGCGGTGACGGCGGCGATGGTGCTCGTGGTCGTCCACTCGCTCTACAAGGGCGGGCTCTTCCTGGTCGCGGGAGCGATCGACCACGAGACGGGGACGCGCGACCTCGACCGGCTCTCCGGCCTCGCCCGGGCGATGCCGGTGGTCGCGGTGGCAGGCGTCCTCGCCGGGATCTCGATGATGGGGCTGCCCCCCTCCTTCGGCTTCATCGCCAAGGAGCTCGTGTACGAGGCCACGATCCAGGCGCCCCGGGCGGCCGCCTGGCTCACCGCGGCCGTCCTCGGGGCGGGGGCCCTGAACGTGGCGGTGGCGCTGGTGGTGGCCGTCCGGCCGTTCCTCGGCCCCGCGCGGGACACCCCGCGGGCGCCCCACTCGCCGCCGGCGTCGCTGTGGATCGCTCCCCTCGTCCTCGCCTTCCTCGGGCTCCTGATCGGCCTTTTCCCGGGGCCGCTGGCGCTCC
>Ga0268386_10001443_pt1 | contig 16346 bp, 11 predicted proteins | sample RVTome_15_FD_200260 | JGI IMG/M metagenome (GOLD analysis project Ga0268386, IMG submission 200260) | Soil microbial communities from uranium-contaminated site in the Upper Colorado River Basin, Wyoming, United States - RVT150D86... ...
CTCGACCCGACGCTCCCCGAGCCGGCGTACCTCGCGGGCCTGCTCGCGTGGCGACAGGGCCGCCGCGACGACGCGCAGCGCGCGTTCCGCGAGGCGATCCGCCGCGACTCGACGTGGACCGCGCCGGCCGTGGCGCTGGTGCGCTCGCGGCTCCCGCTCGCGCCCGATCCGCTGCCCGAGTCGTTCTTCACCGGGCTCCGGCGTGTGGCCGAGCTCACCGCCGTGGACGGGCCCAAGCACGAGCACTTCCGCCAGATGGAGCATCCGGCGGCGCTGCGGAAGAGAGTCGAGCCCGACTTCCCGCCGGAGGCACGCGCTGAAACGCCGCCGCCGCCGCTCGCCTTCAGTGTGTTACTGGATGCGCAAGGCCGCCCCGTGCTGCACGATCTGCCGTGGCTGCCGCCTGGCGTCGTGAGCGAAGCATGGGTCGCCGCGGTCCTGCGCGCGCTGCCGGAGTGGGAGTACACCCCGGCGATGCGGCACGGCGAGCCGCAGCCCGTGTGGATCACGGTCGAGTACCGGCAGTCGAGTCCTTGAACGTTCCGGCCGCCTTGGTGGCCGTCCGCAATCGAAAGGAGTCAGTCGTGTCGAAGTCGTATGACGTGGCCGTGGTCGCAGGCGACGGCATCGGCCCCGAAGTCGTCCGCGAGGGACTTCGGGTGCTCGAGCGCGTGGCTGCCATCGAGGGCTTCCGGGTGAAGCCGACGCACTATCCGTTCGGCGCCGAGCATTACCTCGAGACGCAGGAGGTGTTTCCGGACAGCGCCTTCGAAGAGGTGAAGCAGCAGCACGCGATCCTGCTCGGCGCGATCGGCGATCCGCGCATCCCGGTCGGCTACCTGGAGTTCGGCATCATCGCGCGCATGCGCTTCGGGCTCGACCTGTACGTCAACCTGCGGCCGGTGAAGCTCTACGCGGAGCACCTCTGCCCGCTCAAGGACAAGCGCCCCGAAGACGTCGACTTCGTCGTCGTGCGCGAGAACACGGAGGACGCCTACGCCGGCAGCTACGGCCACTTCAAGCAGGGCACGCCGGACGAGGTCGCGACGCAGCAGATGATCTTCACGCGCAAGGGCACCGAGCGCGTGATCCGCTACGCGTTCGAGCTGGCGAGGAAGCGCGGCCGGGCGAAGAAGCTCACGATGGTCGACAAGGCGAATGCCGTACGCGCGATGAGTCTGTGGACCCGCACGTTCGAGGAGGTCGGCGCCGACTACCCGGACATCGCGCGGGAGCATGCCTACGTGGACGCCGCCTGCATGTGGTGCGTGAAGAACCCCGAGTGGTTCGACACCGTCGTCACCAGCAACATGTTCGGCGACATCCTCACCGACCTCGCCGCGATGGTGCAGGGCGGCATGGGCGTCGCAGCGTCGGGCAACCTGCACCCCGGGCGGGTGAGCCTGTTCGAGCCGATCCACGGTTCGGCGCCCAAGTACGCGGGGAAGAACGTCGCCAATCCGATTGCGACGATCATGGCCGTGCAGATGATGCTGGACTACCTCGGCGAGACCGGCGCGGCGGCCCGCATCGAGGCGGCGGTCGCCGCGCTGCTGCGTACGAGGCGCATCCCGTCGGTCGGCTCCGACTCGGGCCTTACGACCAGCGCGATCGGCGACATGGTGCTGGAGGAGCTGAGCCAGGCGCAGGTGCCGGGCGCGGCGGGCTGACGGCAGAGGCTCCTGCCCCACCGGGGGCGGGCGGCACGGCCGGGGTCGTCCGCCCTGCCACTCCTGCCCCGTACGTCGCGATTCGCAATTTGCACGATGTTTCGCATGAAGCCCGAGTCGTAAGCCGCTTTCCGCCTTGCGCTTCTCCGGAACGACCGTGCAAAATGGTGGGGTCGCAGCGCCTCCGTCCCCCTCCCGCCCTTTCCGGAGCGTGCTCGAGTCACCGTGCACGTCCACCCTCGATCCGGAACGAGTGCCATGCTTCGCCCCCGCCTCTCACGCGCACCGCGCCCCGCGCTGCGCAAGACGTCCGCTGCCCTGCTGCTCGTGGCCGGCTTCGCCAGGGCTCCCGCCGTCCAGGCCAACGTCCCCGTCGTGATCACTCCCGGGGAACAAAGCCAGCCGGTGATGGCCCCCGACGGCGCGGGCGGGGCGATCGTCGCCTGGCAGGACTTCCGCGACGGCGCCGGCTCGGACATCTACGCCCAGCGCCTCGGCGCGGATGGCATCCCGCTCTGGGCGCCGGGCGGCGTCGCCGTCTGCACGGCTCCGGCGTTCCAGACCCTGCCGCGCATCGTGGCGGACGGCGCGGGGGGCGCGATCCTCGCGTGGTCCGACTATCGGAGCGGCAACGGCGACATCTACGTGCAGCGCCTCGATGCCGCGGGCGCCGCCCTGTGGACCCCGGACGGCATGCCGATCTGCGACGACGGACAGCCGCAGCTCGGCGTCGGGATCGCTCCAGACGGCAGCGGCGGCGTCATCGCCGTCTGGGAGGACTTCCGCTCGGGATCAGACGGCGACCTGTACGCGCAGCGGGTGAGCGCGGCAGGCGCCCCCGCGTGGGGGCTCAATGGCGTGGTCGTGTGCGTGGCGGCTGGCGCACAGGCGTCACCGTCGATCTGCAGCAGCACGGCGGGGGGTGCCGTCGTGCTCTGGCGCGACCAGCGCGCGGGCGGCTCGGGTGACCTGTATGCGCAGCGCCTCTCCGCGACGGGCAGCCGCCTGTGGGCGGCCGACGGGGTGATCGTATGCGGCGCAGCGGGCGGGCAGTACGACGTGAGCCTCGTGAGCGACGGCGCGGGCGGCGGCATCGCCGTCTGGTCGGACGAGCGCGACGCGTGGTCCTCGGACATCTACGCGCAGCGCATCGGCTCCGGCGGCGCCGCACAATGGACGCCCGACGGCGTGCGGGTCTGCGGCGCGGCCTCGTTCCAGCTCTTCCCCGTCGCCGCATCCGACGGCGCGGGCGGGGTGCTGATCGCCTGGGAGGACTCGCGCAGCGACACGACCGTCGACATCTACGCGCAACGGGTGGGCGCGGACAGCACGATGCTCTGGGCGCCGGACGGAGTTCGGCTGGCCGATGCGGCCGGATACGAATCGGTGCCGTCGATCTGCGCAGACGGCGGCGGCGGCGCGATCGTCGCCTGGCAGGACCAGCGCGACCTGGGGGACGAGGACGTCTACGCCCAGCGGGTGAGCGGCGCTGGCGTCCGCCTGTGGTCGGACGACGGGATCGCCGTTTCCAGCGCGACAAACGCACAGCTCGGACCCGCGCTCGTGAGCGACGGCGACGGCGGGGCGCTGTTCGCCTGGTACGACGCGCGCAACGGCGACTGGGACCTCTACGCGCAGCACGCCGATGCCTCGGGCGGAATGGGCGGCGTCGCCGGGATCGCCCCGCAGAGGCAGACCGCGGGGCTCGATCTCGCGGCGCCCGTACCGCATCCGGTGCGCGGGACAGCGGTGCTGCGGTTCACGCTACCCGACGCGGGCGCCGTCGAGCTGGCGGTGTTCGATGCCGCGGGGCGCCGCGTCCGCACGCTGCTCGATGCGCCGCTCGCGGCCGGTTCGCACGCATACACGTTCGACGTGGCGCGCACGCTGCGACCGGGTCTCTACTTCGTGCGGCTCGCCGCGTGCGGCCGCAGCGCCTCCACCCGGCTCGTCGCGCTGCCCTGAGCCGCCGAGGCCCCGGCCGGGAATGGCGCGGGGCGGCGTCGCTGGACGCCGCCCCGCGTGGAATCGATCCCGGGCGGGATCAGTGGGTCAGCGCCACGCGCCGCACCCGGATCTCTTCGCCGGCCAGCATGCGCACGAAGTAGACGCCGCTCGGCAGCCCGCGCGGAGCCCACTCGATGCTGTGCGTCCCGGCGCCGCCCCAGCCGTTCACGACCCGTGCAACGATGCGGCCGGTGACATCGAGGACGCTGATCTGCACCGGACCGCTCTCGGCGAGCGAGTAATCGATGCGCACCGGCACGAGCCCGGCCCCGGGCACCGTGACCTCGAGTGCCAGCGCCGCAGGGGCCGTGGTGACGCTGTTGTCGATCAGCTTCACGCAGTCACTCGCCTCGAAGGTCTGAATGAAGCCGCCGTTGTAGAGGTTGCCCGTGAGCGTGAGCACCCGGGTCTCACCCGGCTTCACCGGCTCGAGCAGGCCCGCCAGCTTCTGCGTGTCGAACTTGAGCAGCAGATCGTCCCAGCCATCGGGCCCCTCGGTGGTGCAGTCGCACACGTCGTCGCGGCCCTCGACCGGGCGGCTCACGTCGCCGAGGGCGATGCTCTCCGGTGCCAGGCCTTCGAGCCGCAGGCTCGAGAGCTCGACCTTGGAGATGTCGAAGTTCTCCGAGCCGAGCAGCGCCACGGGGGTGAGCCCCTGCCCGTTCGAGTTGATCGGGTTCGGGCAGGACGTCGGGTGGATGTCCAGGTCGCCGACGTCAGGGCAGTTGAGGTCGAGCTTGCCGTCGTGGCGGAACAGGTAGCCCGCGGGGACCACCGAGGCGTTCCACGTCGTGCCGCCGTTGAAGAGGCCGGGGCACTCTCCGCCCACGTTGTTCGTCCAGACGCTCAGCAGCGATCCGCCCGAGAAGAACATCACGCCCTCGGCGTTGCCCACCGAGAACTGGCTGAAGTTGTTGGTCTGGGTGCGGAACGACGTGAAGTAGCCCGACAGCAGCAGGGTCCCGTCGGTGTAGTTCGAGGGCACCGTCGCATTCGGCGGGTTGGGGTCGAACGAGGACTCGGGGGTCAGGTCCTCGTACAGCTCGAAGAACCCCCCCGTGTACTCGGTCAGGTAGAACGTCGTGCTCGGCGGCCCCGTCGCCACCGTGCCCTGCGAGATCAGTCCGTAGATGTAGAACGTGTATTCTTTCGTGGGATCGCTCGCATCGAGGAAGTCGAGCGGCGGACCGAAGTCGCTGACGATGCCGACGGCCTTGAGCTCGCCGCCGACGGGTGCATTGGTCGGGGTCGCCCCCGTCTGCCAGAAGTACGCCGGGTCCCAGTCGAGCGCAATGCCCGCGTGAACCGGCGCGGCGGCCATGAGCAACGCGACGACCGCCCACAGGCCCGAGGTCTTGACTCTCATGATGGCTCCTTCGCTGCGTCTGTCGTGGCGCCGCATCATCGGTAGATCGCCTTGAGCGCGCCCCAGCTCGAGGACTGGCTGTGGGTCGGCTTCGTCAGCAGAACCTGCCCGTCGACCTGGTGGTCGTAGCCCAGGGGGATGTTCGTCGCGTTACCGGTGATGCCGGAGAACGTCCAGCCGTCGCGATCCGAGGGAGGAATGGTGCCGATCTGTGAACCGCCCGTCGCCTCGAAGTCGGAGTTGAAGCTGCCGGACTCGTTGGTCGTGTTGAAGACCACCTGGAAGTTCGTCAGCGTGCCTTCGAGGTACAGAGTGCCGTCGGTGAAGTTGCCCGGGACGGTGCCGTTCGGGGGATGGACGCCGTAGAGCGCCGGCGTGCCGCCGGCGATCGCGTCTTCATACACGCGCACGTAGCCGGCCGAATAGTCGACGACGACGAAGTCGCCGTACACGTTGCGCGCCGTCGCGACCATGCCGCTGATCACGTAGGTGTACTGGTACGTGGACTCGTCGAAGACCAGCGGCGCAAAGAGGTTTTCCACGGTGCCGACGCTCACGTAGCCGCTGCCGACGTCGCCGAACTCGGAGGGGTCCGGATCGGGGGACTCGTAGTCGAACCCCACGTAGTCGAACAGCAGCAGCGCCTCTTCCGCGTGGGGCGCGGCCGTCGCTGCGAGAGTCAGCACGAGGACGACGAGCGTAGCGATTCGCTTCATGCAGCACCTCGATGAAAGTCGTGAACGAGCAAAGGGTGAACGGCCGCGCAGTGGGATCGTCTTGACCCTCTGAGGGCCCAGCCCGGGAGAATCGCCAACGGGGCACAGGCCCCATGATGATACGCGAGAAGCCGCCGGATCGAACGTCAAATTATTGGTATTGCGGCCGTTCCGGGAACCCTGTGCACGAAAGCGCGCAGGGCTCAGGCGCTCCCGCTACGCCCGAGCCACGCCAGCGCCTCGGCCACGGCATCGCCCAGCCGGACTCCCTGGGCGGCGGCAACGACCGCGGCCACATGTCGTGCAGCCAGCTTTTCCCGGATGGCGGAATTGAAGCGGTCGTGCTCGGCCTCCTCGGTGGGGCTGAGCGCCAGCCCAACGGCTGAGCGCACGTTGCCGCCGACCGCGCTCAGGCGCAGTGCGAGTGCCGCCTCCCCAAGCGCCAGTGCCAGTTCCGCACAGGCATCGAGGAGATCCACCTCCACGCGCTTGGCCTCGACGCTGTCCGCCAGCGTCATCGCCTCGACCAGCCCGGCGCGCGCCCCCTCCAGATCGCCGAGCCGGACCAGCGTCACGGCCCGTTCGCCGCCGGTGAGCGCAATGGACTCCTGGTCGCCGATCGCGCGCTCGAGCTCGAGCGCCTGCTCGTAGCGGGCCCGCGCCCGCTCGAGTTCCCCCCGGCAACGCGCGACGAACCCGAGGTTGTGCAGCGTCAGCGCCATGCCGCGCTTCTGCTCGAGCTTCGTGTAGAGGCCGAGGCTCTCCTCGCCGATCCGCTCGGCGGTCTCGAAATCCTGCCGGTAGATGGCCACCGACGAGAGCCCGCTCAGCGCGCGCGCGACGCCGCGCGCGTCGTCGAGCGTCCGGTAGATGTCCGCTGCCCGCTCGAGCAGCGGCTTGGCGGCGTCGCGGTCGCCCTGCGCCAGGGCGAACTGCGCGGCGCGGACCAGCGCCGTCGCGCGCGGCGCGTTCGCCGCCTCCGGATCGCCCAGATCCAGCGCCTGGAGCAGGGCGCGGCGCGCGATTTCGTAGTGGCCGCGCACCGACCAGAAGCGCGAGACCGCTCCGGCGAGCCGCAGCGCCGCCTGCGCGCCATCCGGCGCGTAGGCGCACCAGCGCATGCTGGCGAGCAGGTTGTCGTGCTCGGTCTCGAGCGTCGCGAACCACTCGGCCTGCTTCGGCCCGGTGAGCTGTTTCTCTGCGGTCTCGGCGAGGGCCAGGAAGTAGCGCAGGTGACGCTCGCGCAGCGGCGGCTCCTCGTCCGCAGCCTTGAGCTGCTCTCGCGCATAGTCGCGCACGGTCTCGAGGAAGCGGTAACGCGCGGAAGCACCGCCGCCGCGATCCACCACGACCAGCGATTTGTCGGCGAGGCGCGCGAGCAGGTCGAGCACTTCGAACTCGTCGCCGGACTCCATGCAGATCGCGGTGGCCGAGCCGAGCGTCCACCCACCGGCGAAGACCGACAGCGCGCGCATCATGGCCCGCTCTTCGACGTGCAGCTGGTCGTAGCTCCACTGGAGCGTGGCGCGCAGCGTCTGCTGGCGCGGCAGAGCGGTGCGGCTGCCGCCGGTGAGCAGGCGGAACCGGTCGTTGAGCTTCTCGAGGATCTGACCCACCTCGAGGATCTTGACCCGCGCCGCAGCGAGCTCGATCGCCAGCGGAATGCCGTCCAGGCGCCGGCAGACGTCGGCGACGATCGCGGCATTGTCCTCGCAGATCTCGAACCCCGGCCGCACGGCCGCGGCGCGCTCGGCGAACAGGCGCACCGCCTCGGACGCGGCGATCGTCGCGGTCGTCTGCGTCCCGGGATCGGGCAGCGAGAGCGTCGGCACGGCGTACACGGACTCGCCCTGCACGCCCAGCGCCTCGCGGCTCGTCGCCACGATGCGCAGATCCGGGCAGCCCTGCGTGAGAGCGGCCACCAGCACGACGCTCGCCTGCATGACGTGCTCGCAGTTGTCGAGGATCAGGAGCGCTCGGCGCCGGGCGAGGTGCCCGACCAGCGAGTCGAGCAGCGGGCGGCCCGGCTCTTCGCGCACGCCCAGCGCCAGGGCCACCGTCTCGACCACCCGCTGGCCGTCCACGAGCGGCGCGAAATCGGCGAACCACACGCCGTCGACCCGCTCGTCCAGCAGGGCCTCGCCCAGCGCGAGCGCGAGCCGCGTCTTGCCGCACCCGCCGACCCCGGTCAGGGTCAGCAGAGCGGCGCGTTCGAGCTGCGCGAAACAGGCCCGGCGCTCCGCCTCGCGGCCGATCAGCCGCGGCAGCTGCTTCGGCAGGTTGTTCGGGGTCGCGACCTTCTCTTCGCCGGTGCGCAGCGCGGAGGCGCGGCGGATGCCGAGCACGTCCTCGATCTCGCGGCGGACGGCGCCGATGTCGCCCATGCGCTGCTCGGGGTCCTTCTCGAGGCAGTGGTCGATCAGCGCATGCACCCGGGCAGGCACGTGCTCGGGGAGCGCGGTGACGTCGTGCGGCGCGTACATGATCGCCGCCATCGCCTCGAAGTCGCTCTGCCCGGGGAACGCGCGCCGGCCGCTCATGCACTCGTAGAGCACGCAGCCGAAGGCGAAGACGTCCGCGCGGGCGTCGTGCGGTACGCCCATCGCCTGTTCCGGGCTCATGTATCCGGGCGTGCCGACCACCGCGCCGACCTGGGTGTGCGTGTCGTCGCCGGCGAGCGACGGGGGGGCCGAGCCCCCCGGCCGCGGGGCCGGGGGATCTTCGCCCGCGACAGGCGCGGGCGCTTCCCCCACATCGGCCACGTCCCCGGCCTGGACGCTGCGGGCGAGTCCGAAGTCCAGCACCTTGACCAGCCCGCGCGGCCCGATCATCACGTTGCCCGGCTTGAGATCGCGATGGATCACGCCCTGCTCGTGGGCGACCTCGAGGGCCTCCGCGATCTGTGCGCAGATGCCGAGCGCCTCCTCCACCGGCGGCAGGCCCCTCTTCAGGCGATCGCCCAGGGTCTCCCCCTGGACCCGCTCGAGGATCAGCGCGAGCGCCCCGCCCGGCCCCTCCTCGAAGCCGTGAATCGTCGCGATGTTCGGGTGGTTGAGCGCAGCCAGAGTGAGCGCCTCGCGCCGGAAGCGCCCGAGGCGGTCCGGATCATGCGCCACGTCGGCGGGCAGCATCTTGATCGCGACCTCGCGGCCGAGCCGGGTGTCGCGGGCGAGGTAGACCTCGCCCATGCCGCCCTCGCCGAGCTTCTCGAGGACCTCGTAGGGGCCGATCAGGGCGCCGGGCGCGCTCATCGGGAACCGCCCGGGCGTCCGCCCGGGATACCCGGGCCGCGGGGGTACGAAGGGGCGCCGCGTGTGGAGCCCATCGGTCGCGATCCTGCCGCCGTCACGGCCTCATGCCCGGGGTCGCGGAACGGGGCCTAGCGCGGCTCGCCCTGCGGCCCTGGCAGGTACTTCCGCTCGGCCCAGCGGAAGACTTCGAGCACGATCAGCGCGAGCACGGCGCCGGCGCTGGCGAGGGCATACGCGTGCACGCCGACCGCCACGCCGATCGCGGCCACGATCCAGATGCTCGCCGCGGTGGTGAGTCCGAACACGTTGCCGCGGTGCTGCAGGATTGCCCCCGCGCCGAGGAAGCCGACGCCGGTGACGACGCCGTGGATCACCCGGGTCGGATCGAGGTTCGGTCCGCCGATCGTCCGCCACGCGTGCGCCGCGGTGAGAACGAACATGGTGGACCCGAGGCAAACGAGGACGTGGGTCCGCAACCCCGCAGGCTTGCCGCCGGCACTCCGCTCGAGTCCCACGAGCGTGCCGAGGCCGGTCGAGATCAGCATCGGGATCAGATCGTGCATCATGGCCGCCTCCTTGCGGTCCGTGATCGCGCCGGCGCGCCGGTCGCGCCGCCTACCTGCGCTCGAAACGCGGCGGGCGTTTTTCGAGGAACGCGTTCATGCCCTCGTGCATGTCGGCGCTCGCTGCCAGCATGCCGAAGCGGCCGCTCTCGAAGCGCAGCCCCTCCTCGAGCGGCAGCGACGCGCCGCGCTGCACGGCTTCGATGGCCGCCTCCAGCGCCAGCGGCCCGTTCTTGAGGATCGCCAGCGCGACCTTCTCGCACTCGGCGACGAGCGCCTCGCGCGGGAAGACGCGGTTCACGATGCCGAGCCGTTCGGCCTCGTCGGCCTTCACGCGCCGTCCGGAGAGGATCAACTCGAGCGCGAGCCCGGGTCCGATCAGCCGCGGCAGGCGCTGCGTGCCGCCGTAGCCGGGAATGATGCCGAGCCCGACCTCGGGCAGCCCCATAACGGCGTTCTCGGAGGCGAAGCGCATGTGGCAGGCGAGCGCCAGCTCGAACCCGCCGCCGAACGCATAGCCGTTGATGGCCGCGATGACCGGCTTGGGCGAATCGGCGAAGCGTGCGACCACGGACTGGCCGAAGCGAGACAGGTCTTCGGCGCCGCGCGGATCGAGCGCGGCGAGCTCCTTGATGTCGGCGCCGGAGACGAAGCTCTTCTCGCCGGCGCCGGTGACGATCAGGGCCCCTTGCGCGGGATCCTCGACGAAGCGCGCGGCGCAGGCGTCGATCTCGCAGAGGGTCTCGCGATGGAGCGCATTGAGGACGTCCGGGCGGTGGATCGTGAGCAACGCCACGGGGCCGCGGTGCTCGAGCTTCAGAAAGCGATAGGGCACGGTGGCGGAAGCGGTCATGGTTCTCGAATCCGTGGGGCCACGGGGTTCAGGGTGAGTGCTCGGCGAGTATAGGGACACCGCGGGGACGGTCACAAGCCTTTCGGGGACCGATCGTTCCGGCGCAGGGCGGGCTTGTGCCGCCTCACCCCGGCACCTAGAATGATGCGCGTGCGCCACCCCTCGACCCGGAGTTCTCCCCGATGAGCGTTCCCGCCGGCCGCACGGCCGACAGCGACACCGACAGCGCCAAACGGCTGCGCGCCGAGTTGGAGTTCCTCTCCGAGCTCTGCTCCGTCGTGGCCTCCAATACCGAGCTCGAGCCGATCCTCGACTGGATCGTTCGCAAGACGACCTCGATGCTGAGCGCGGACGAGGGCTCGCTCAAGCTGCTCGGCCCGGACGCCGCTTCGCCGACCGCGCAGACGATCATCCGCCAGCCCGCGGCGGGCGTGATCGAGTCGGGTTCGTGGCCGATGCCGGTCACCACGACCGTCATGGGCTTCCTCATGTACAAGGGCGAGGCGCTGCACACGCCGGACCTCCTCGCCGATCCGCGCTTTCCGGGCCTGCGCAGCGTGAACACGCGGATCCGCGGTGTGCTCGCGGTGCCGCTGCGGGTCGACAACCGGATCACCGGCATGCTGGCCGTCACCACCCTCGAGCCGGGGCGCGAGTGGAACGCCGACGCGATCCAGCTCCTCACCATCGTCGCCAGCAACTCGGCGGGGGTCATCGAGCAGGCGCGGCTCCGCGACGAGTCGCGCAAGAAGGAAGAGCTCGAGAAGGAGAAGCGGCAGATGGAGCGCGAGCTCGATCTGGCGCGCGACATCCAGATGGGCCTCGTTCCCTCGCGTCCCATGACGGCCGGACCCTGGGAGGTGCACGGGATGGTCATCCCCGCCCGCCAGGTGGGAGGCGACTACTTCGACTTCTTCCCGCTCGACGAAGACCGCTTCGGGCTCGCGCTCGCCGACGTGTCCGGCAAGGGCGTCCCGGCGTCGCTGCTGATGGCCAACGTGCAGGCTTCGCTGCGCGCGTTCTGCGACGGGCGCCGCAGCCTGCCGGAGGCGGTCGGACTGCTGAACCGCAGCGTGGCCCGCGCCAGCGCGGCCGGCAAGTTCGTCACCCTGTTCTACGCCGAGATCGACCATGCCCGCGGCGTCCTGCGCTACGCGAACGCGGGGCACAATTACCCGCTGATGCGGCGGCGCGATGGCAGCGTGCATTGGCTCGAGAACAGCGGGCTGATCCTCGGCATCATGGATGGCGTCGAGTACGAAGAGGTCGAGACGCCGTTCGTCGAGGGCGATTCCCTGCTGATCTACAGCGATGGGGTCTCGGAGGCGGAGAACGCCAGCTCGGACCAGTTCAGCGAGGAGCGGCTGTTCGAGTTCTGGAGCGAGTGCGGCGCCCTGCCGGCCCGCGACATGATTCCGCGGCTCGTGCAGTCGGTCGCCGAGTTCCGCGGCAACGCCCCGCAGAGCGACGACATCACCGCGCTGGTGGTGGGGTCCCCCGGCCGCTGAGATCGCGGTCGGCTCACGCCGGCGGCGCCAGCTTCGCCTTGACGATCCGCGACACCGCATTGCCGTCGGCGCGGCCCTTCACCTGGGCCATCACCGCGCCGATCACCCTGCCCATGTCCTTCGGACCGGCGGCCCCCGTCTTCGCGATCGCCTGCTCCACCAGCGAGGCCAGCTCGTCGTCGCCCATGGCGGCAGGCAGGTAGCGCTCGGTCACCGTGATCTCGCGCTCTTCGCGGGCCTCGAGCGCGGCGTCCCCCTTGCCCTTCAGGCTCTCGAGCGTCTCGCGGCGCTGCTTGACGTAACGGCGCAGCACCGCGATCTCCTCGTCGGCGCCCATGGCTTCGTCCTTCGCCTTGCGCGTCTTCGCTTCCATGAGGGCGGCCTTCAGCATGCGCAGCGTGCTGGTGGTGTCGGCGTCGCGCTCCTTCATCGCGGCGGCGAGGTCCTTCTGGATGCGCTCGAGAATGGTCGGCTCGCTCATGGGCACTCCCGTGATGGGTACGGACTCGGCATCCCCGGCCCGCCATGCGCCGGCCGCGAAAACCTAGCACGCGCACCGGCTCAGGGCGAGACCAGCGGCCAGAACAGGGGGATCAGCCAGATCGCCAGCGCGGCGAGCATCAGGTTGAGCGGCAGACCGACGCGGACATAGTCGGAGAACCGGTAGCCGCCCGGGCCGTAGATCATCAGGCTCGTCTGGTAGCCGATCGGCGTCGCGAACGATGATGACGCACCGAGGGTGACCGCCGTGAGCAGCGTCATCGGGTTGATGCCCATCTGGACCGCGGTGGACACGGCGATCGGGCCGATCAGCGCCACGGTGCCCGAGTTGGAGAGCAGCTCGGAGGTCACGCTCGTCGCCACGAAGAACGCGGCCATGACCCACAGCGGCCCCACGTGCGCGCTCAACTGGCCCAGTCCGCCGGCGACCGCCACCGTCAGTCCCGTCTTCTCGAGCGCCAACGCGAGCGCGAGCGCGCCTGCGAGCACGAACACGATGCGCCAGTCGATGGCGGCGTACGCCTCGCGCGGCGACAGGCAGCCGGTCAGCATGAGCACCGCGCAACCGGCGCTCGCCGCGGTGACGATCGGCAGCAGTCCGGTGGACACCGACAGCACCACGCCCGCGATCGTGAGCAGGGCGATCCACAGCATGCCGGGGCGCTCGTCGGGGCGCTGCATCGAGCCGACCAGCAGGAACCCGTGCGACCGCGCGACCTGATTCAGCGCCACCGTGGAGCCCTCGAGCACGAGCACGTCGCCCCCGCGCAGCGGCGTCGCGGTCGGCCGGTCCGCGAGCCGCTCGCCGGGCCGGTGCAGGGCCAGGACCACCGCGTCGTAGCGGTCCGCGAAGCGCAGCGACTTGATCGTGCGGCCGACCAGCGGCGAGCCGGGCAGCACGACGAACTCGGCGAGCGGCGGGCTCTCGTCGGCGCCGGCGTCCGCTCCCGCGCGGGCCTCGGCGGCCGGGGTCTCCGTCGCCGGAGCCTCGGCGAGTGCCTCGGGCGCCGGTTCCGCAGCCGCCGCCGTCTGCAGCTTCCACGAGCCCGGCCGGTGCAGGTCGAGGCCGCTGCGCGCCGCCAGTGCCAGCACGTCCTCGATCGCGCCGCGGACGTGCAGCTGGTCGCCGGCCTCGTAGCGCGTCTCACCCTCCTCGATCGGCAGCTTCTCGCCGTGGCGCACCAGCTCGACCAGCTCGAGGTCGTGGTCGCGCTTGAGGGAGTGCGGCTTGACCACCCGCGAGATCCACGGCGAGTCCGCAGTCACCTCGAGCTCCGACAGATAAGGGCCCGAACGCCCAGGCAGGGCCTCGACCCCCGCCTGATTGCGCGGCAGCATCCAGCGGCCGACGGTCAGAAGGTACGCGAACCCCGCGATGAGCATCGGCAGGCCCACCTGGCCGAGGTCGAACATGCCGTAGCCCTGGAAGCCCTGGAAGCGCGCGACCGAGTGGCCGACCAGGTTCGTCGAGGTGCCGATCAGCGTGCACATGCCGCCGAGGGTGGCGGCGAACGACATCGGCATGAGCAGGCGGCTCGCGGCGACGCCGGTGCGCCGGCTGATCTCGAGCACCACCGGGATGAACACCGCCACCGCCGCGGTGTTGTTGACGAACGCCGACAGCCCACCGATCGAGGTCATCAGCAGCAGGGACAGCAGGAACTCCGAACGTCCGACCGGCAGGAGCAGGCGGCGCGCGACGAACGAGAGCGCGCCGGTGCGGTTGAGCCCCGCCGAGAGGACGAGCACCGCGGCCACCGACACCGTCGCCGGATGGCTGAACCCGGAGAACGCCTCCTGCGGGGTCAGCACCCCGGAGATCAGCAGCGCGAGCAGCGCCAGCAGGCTGTTGAGGTCGGGGGGCAGCTTCTCGCGGATGAACCCGTAGACCGTCGCCGCGAGGATGAGCACCGTGACGAACCCGGGCACCCACGGCGGCAGGTTCACGAGCAGCTGTTCCATCCCACCCCCTCGGCATGCGGACCTGCGGCGCCCGCGACGATCCGCCTTTCTACCATTCCGCCGGTGCGAAAACCAGACTCGCCTCGCGCGCCTTGACCGCCCCCCGCGCCGTCCCTACCCTCGCGCTCGCTCGAGTCCCCAACGCTTTCGGAGGCCTCTCCTTGAACCGTGAAGAGCGACTCGCCGAACTGCAGAAGCGCCGCGAGCAGTCGCGGCTCGGCGGCGGCCCCGACCGGATCGCGAAGACTCACGAAAAGGGCTGCCTGACCGCGCGCGAACGGCTGGAGCTGCTGCTCGACCCGGGCTCGTTCGTCGAGATCGGCACCCACGTCACGCACCGCAGCCACGACTTCGGCATGGAGCAGAAGCGCATCGTCGGCGACGGCGTCGTCGCCGGGTGGGGCACCGTCGACGGGCGGCTGGTCTACGTGTTCGCGCAGGACTTCACCGTGTTCGGCGGCACGATGAGCGAGGCCAACGCGAAGAAGATCTGCACGATCATGGACCTGGCCATGGACAACGGCGCGCCCGTGGTCGGCCTCAACGACTCCGGCGGCGCCCGTATCCAGGAGGGCGTGCTTTCGCTCGGCGCGTACGCGGACATCTTCCTGCGCAATACGCTGGCGTCGGGCGTCGTGCCGCAGATCTCGGCCGTCATGGGCCCGTGCGCGGGCGGCGCGGTGTATTCGCCCGCGATCACCGACTTCACGATCATGGTGCGGGGCACGAGCCACATGTTCGTGACCGGTCCCGAGGTCATCAAGGCCGTCACCGCCGAGGAGGTGTCCTTCGAGGACCTGGGCGGCGCGATGACCCACAACACGAAAAGCGGCGTGGCGCACTTCGCCGCAGCGGACGACGCCGACGGGATCCGCCACATCCGGCGGCTGCTGTCGTTCCTGCCGGCCAACAACATGGAGGATCCGCCGCGGCGCACCTGCGAGGATCCGATCGAGCGGCGCGAGAAGGCTCTGGCGGCGATCGTCCCCGACTCGCCCGACAAGCCCTACGACATGAAGGAGCTGGTCGGGCTCGTCGTCGACGACGGCGACTTCTTCGAGGTGCACGAGCACTTCGCGCAGAACGTCGTCGTCGGCTTCGCGCGCCTGAGCGGCCGCCCGGTGGGCATCGTCGGCAACCAGCCGAAGGTGCTGGCCGGCGTGCTCGACATCGAGTCGTCGGTGAAGGCGGCGCGGTTCGTGCGCTTCTGCGACGCGTTCAACATCCCGCTCGTGACGTTCGAGGACGTGCCGGGCTTCCTGCCGGGCACACGCCAGGAGTGGGGTGGCATCATCCGCCACGGCGCGAAGCTCCTGTACGCGTACTGCGAGGCCACCGTTCCGAAGCTCACGGTGGTGGTGCGCAAGGCCTACGGCGGCGCGTACGACGTCATGTCGAGCAAGCACATCCGCGGCGATTTCAACGTCGCCTGGCCGAGCGCCGAGATGGCGGTGATGGGCGCCGACGGCGCGGTGAACATTCTCTACCGCGAGCGGATCGCGAAGGCGAAGGACCCGGCCGCGGAGCGGCAGAAGCTGATCCAGGAGTACCGCGACAAGTTCGCCAGCCCCTGGGCCGCGGCCGAGCTCGGCTACCTGGACGACGTGATCGACCCCGAGGACACGCGCCCGAAGCTGATTGCGGCGCTCGAGATGCTGAACCACAAGCGCCAGAGCCTGCCGTACAAGAAGCACGGGAATCTGCCGCTGTAGGCGGACCGGCGTCAGAGCCTTCCGCCCGCGGCTCCGGCCATGTGCGAGGGCGGTTGCAAGGACAAAGGCGCCGCGGTCGAGCGAGAAGCGGAGTCGCGACCATCGGCCATGTTGGAGCGAGGAATCGGCCCTGCGACGCAGGCCTGCGACCGCCCTCGCACACGGCCTACGCCACCAGCATCGCATCCCCGTAGGAGTAGAACCGGTACTTCTCGCGGATCGCGTGCGCGTAGGCGC
>Ga0268386_10001444_pt1 | contig 16342 bp, 16 predicted proteins | sample RVTome_15_FD_200260 | JGI IMG/M metagenome (GOLD analysis project Ga0268386, IMG submission 200260) | Soil microbial communities from uranium-contaminated site in the Upper Colorado River Basin, Wyoming, United States - RVT150D86... ...
TGGAACGGCTGTTGATCCGAACGCACTCGGAGCTGCTCGATCACGCCGTGGCGAGGCTCGAGGAGGACCCGAGCCGGACGCCGGCCGGCACCTTGAACCAGAACGTCGTGTGGGCGAACGCCGACCATTTCACGCTCACGGCCGCCGGCATCCCGGGTCTGTACTTCAACACGGTGGGCACCGGGTATCTCACGATGAACTACCACACCAACCACGACGTCGTCGGGAACGTGAGCATGCCGTACCTGCGGCAGAACATGCAGGTGATCAACGACATCTGGGTCGACCACGACCGCTCGACCCTGCCGATGCTCGACTTCGTGGCCCGGGCGGTCGAGGCCGAGTCGAGGACCGACTTCCACCCCGAAGCCGCGCAGCCGGCGGGGAGCCCGAACCCGGGCATCCGCGATCTGCCCGGCACCGATCAGGGCGCGATGGACGATCTCGACGGTGCCGTCGCCGGGTTCAAGGATGCCGCGGAGGATCTCGAGGCACGGATCGAGGGCGGCCAGGTGCGCTCGAAGCGTCGCGTGGGGCAGGCGATGATGAAGGCCGAACGCCGCCTGCTCCGTGACCTGGTCGCGCTCGATGTGTTTGATCAGTACGTGTTCCCCCATCAGCAGACGCAGCGTGATGCCACGCGCATGCAGCTCGCGCTGGATCACCTGGCTCAGAGCGACCCGGCAGGTGCGGGTGAGTACGTGCGCCGGACCGGTCTCACGAGCGCCGGTCGACACTTCGCCTACGAGACGTACACCGCCGAGCTCGCCCGACACGACCCCGACGCCGATCGCCTCCAGTGGGGGAGCCAGGCGCATCTCGCCCCGTACGTTGACCTGTGGCAGGAGTACCACTCGATCGCCGAGAAGATCGCGGACGGGAAGTCGGACCCTGCCGACTTCGCCGACGAGATCACGTCGATCGGGGCCAAGCTCCAGGACACGTACGCGCGGATGAACGAGCGGCTGGAGACGATGGGCGCGACCTTCGAACGTGCTACGGCGTATCTCAGGGTGGCGCTACGGGCTGCCGGCTAGATCTCGATACCTCGAGCACGGTCGTCGTCCTCCCCTATCGAGCCTCGCGCGACCGGAGGATCCAGAGGGTACGCAGCAGCCAGATCAGCAGCACGATCCACAGGAGACGCTGGCCGAGGCCCGACCATCTCGTGTCGTGCAGCAGCGGCGCGGCCGCGGCCAGCGCGACGGCGGCGAGCGCCAGCCCGATCCCCACGCGATCGAGCGGCACATCCGACCAGCGCCGCGCCACCGGCGTGGAGTGAACGAGCACGAGGCCGACGACGACGATCGTCGCCGTGATCGACGCGCGACTGTGGATCGTCTCGCTCGATCCGGATCCACCCGTCTCGAACACGGCCGAGAGGATCATGCCGACCCCGGCCACGAGACCGGCGACGGGCACGATCCACGTCGCTCCCCGCGACCGCTCTCGCAGGAGCGCGAAGCCCAGCGCCGCCAGTCCGCACCCGAGCGCGACGAAGGCGACCGTCATGATCCAGCCGTCGGGTCCGATCGCGTACACGCTGAGCCTGCGAGCGACCGGAGGAACGTCGGATCGGACGACGTGGAGGACCGCCACGCAGGCGGCACTGCACAGCAGACCGACGATCGTGACCGTTCGTGCGCTCCTGCTCACGCGGGGCGGAACGCCTTGCGCCTGACGTGCAGTGCGGTGAGCACGAACCAGAGCAGCACGGTGAGGCTGAGGAGCCGTTGCACGGCGCCGGACCACCCGGTCCCGGCGGAGAGCGGGGTCGCCATCGCGCACAGCGCAGCGGCGACGGCAAGAGCCGCCGCCGGCCACCGGAACGACCACCACCGCTCATCCCTGCGGCACGCGAGCGCGAGGAGCAGCATCGCCATGATCAGCAGGACGAACGCCGCGATCGACGCTTCGCTGTGGATCACTTCCTCGATCGTGTCCGGCACCAAGGGCCGCTCGACCTCGAACACGCCCGAGGCGATCAGGCTCACACCGGCCGCGGCCAGGAGCCACGGGATCAGCCGGGTGACCCCATGGCGCTCGATCCCCCGACGGAGCCGGAACGCGAGCGCCAAGGACGCGAAGCCGAACGCGTAGAACACCACGGTCATGACCCGACCGTGCGATCCGTTGGCGTACTCGCTCATCACACGGCGCAGGGGGTCGACCTCCCCCCGCACGATGTGCAGGAGCATCACCGCCCCGAAGCACACGATCGCCAAGGTGATGGCGACGAGCGACGCTCCGGTCGCGCGACCCAGGGGTGGACTCTCCACGGGTGCTTCGGCGTTCACGTCCGGGCCGGTCACCGGTCCCCCCTCGCACGATCTCGGAACCGGTTCACGCCGCCGTTCGAAACGTCCCGAGGCTGGCTGTCGGCGCAGCTCACCCTCGCACTCGTCGGGGGAGTGGGCAAGGGGTGGTATCAGCCGGCGCCTTCCTGGAAGAGAGCGCTGGCGGAAGAGAGCTCTGGCGCAACATCGACAGCTGAGGGATACGTCGAGGCCGGCCCTCCTCCGCCAGCTCGATCAGGCAAGACCTTGGCTGACTCAGTACCGTGAAACTGTCACCCGACAGGGTTCCGGCTATCCGCCGGACGACCTCGCGGCGAACAGCTCGTGCTCTCGCTCGAGGCCCTTGAGGCGGCGAGGGCCCCTTGGATCGAACGCCAGTCCTGTGGCCCCCTCTGCGAGGTCGCAGGTGCTGCCCGACACCAGGACTTGACCTGCTCCGGCCTCAGCCATGACGCGGGCTGCCGTGTGGACAGCCAGGCCACGGACCTGGTCGTCGCTCATGACCACCTCGCCGCTGTGGATGCCGATCCGGATCGGGATCTGGATCGCCGACAAGGCATCGACGAGCGCAAGTCCGCAGCGGATGGCGCGCTCGGCACCGTCGAACACGACCAGGAACGAGTCGCCAGCGGTGTCGATCTCGCGACCGCCGAAGCCGGCGAGCACGCTGCGCACGATGTCGTCGTGCATGGACAGGGTCCGTTTGAAGGCCACGTCTCCGGCGTCACGTGCCAGCACCGTGGAGTCGACGATGTCCGTGAAGAGGATCGTGGCTGTGGCGCGCCGCTCCTCTCCTGGCCGGGTATCGAAGCCGGCACCGCCGGCCCAGTCGACCATCACGAGCTCCTCGTCGCCCTGCACCCAGGTGACGTGCCCCGGCGGGAGGTCGAAGACCTGGTTGGGCTCGACGATCAGCTCCTCGCCGTCATCGGTGCGAACACCCATCCGTCCATTGAGGACGACGCCGCGGTGGAAGAGCTCGCACGAGGCGGTGCCGACTTGAGGCCTGGCGTGTTCCTCCCAACTCCAGCCCGGCTGGAGGACATGCCGGGTGACCACCGTCCCGGCCAGGCGCACCTGGTAGGTCGCTCCACGGGTGTAGGTCGACACTGCCTCGGGCTCACCGAGGTCGCGGACTTCAAGACGCCGCCCCATGCGAACGACCCTAGCGCGGCCTCCCCCCGGGAGGCACCGACCTCCTCGGAGCGCGCCGAGGACACCCGTGGTACTGGTCCGGTCAGGCCATCGCCAGAAGCCCTCGCCTCAGCCTCGACTGGATGCGGTCGAGCTCTCGGGCGCACGGGTCAGTGCTGGGTCGATCGTTGGCAGCGACCGACCCACGGCGCTGGCGTACTGTGCTGAGCATGCGCGACCTGCCCACCGGCACAGTGACGTTCCTGTTCACCGATATCGAGGGGTCGACCGGGTTGCTCGAGGACCTCGGGCGCGACGCGTTCGTGCGCCAATTGGACCGACACGCCGAGATCGTGCGAACCGCGATCACCGAGCATGGGGGCGTCGAGATCGCCACCGAAGGCGACTCGTTCTTCGTCGCGTTCCCGACGGCGTCCGGCGCGCTGCGAGCCGCCGTCGCAGCGCAACGGGCGCTCGCTGCGCATCCCTGGCCTCACGCCAACCCGATCCGGGTCCGCATGGGCCTGCATACCGGCGAGGGCGTTCCGGGCGGCGACAATTACGTCGGGATCGACGTCAACCGGGCCGCTCGGATCGCTGCGGCAGGCCATGGCGGCCAGATCGTGATATCGGAAGCCACCCGCGTCCTCGTCTCGGGCGGCGTGCCTGACGGCGTGACGTTCCGAGATCTCGGGCTGCACGACCTGAAAGGCCTCGAACATCCGGAGCGGCTGCACGACCTCGTGATCGACGGGCTGAGCGCCGACTTCCCGACGTTGCGGACGCGGGGGGGCCACAGGACCAACCTGCTTCCGCGACGAACCTCGTTCGTCGGCCGAGCACGGGCGATGGGCGACATCGAGCGCCTCCTGGGTGAGACGCGGCTGCTCACGCTCACCGGCCCGGGTGGCACCGGGAAGACCCGGCTCGCGCTCGAGACCGCTTCGAGGCAGTTCGACCGGTTCCCCGACGGCGTCTTCTTCGTGGACCTGAGCCCACTGACCGATCCCACGATCGTGATCTCGTCGATCGCCGGGGTGCTCAAGGTGCGGGAGACGCCCGGTCGCGACCTCGCCAGTGGCCTTCGGCGGCACCTCGCGGATCTCCACATGTTGCTCGTGCTCGATAACTTCGAGCAGCTCGTGGACGGCAGTTCGGCGGTCGGCGATCTCCTCGACGCGGCGCCCGGGTTGACGGTGCTGGTGACGAGCCGCATCGCGCTGCGGCTCTCAGGCGAGCACGAGTACCGGGTGGCGCCGTTGGAGCTTCCCGCCCGGGAACGGCGAGGCGATGCCGCTCGGCTCGCCGTGTCGGAATCGGTGCGGCTGTTCGTCGACCGTGCCACGTCGGTCCGGCCGAACTTCACACTCACCGATGCGAACGCGTTGGCGGTCGCCGAGATCGTCGAGCGGCTCGACGGACTGCCGCTCGCGCTGGAGCTTGCGGCGAGCCGGCTCCGCGTGCTCGACCCCACGACGTTGGCCGAACGGCTCGATGATCGGCTATCGATGTTGCGGGGCGGGGATCGCGACATCCCAGAACGTCATCGCACGCTCGAAGGGACGATCCGGTGGAGCTACGAGATGCTCGAACCCGACGAGCGTCGTCTGTTCGCTCGGCTGTCGGTCTTCGCGGGCGGGTGGAAGCTGGATGCCGCAGAGGCGGTCTGTGGCGGCGGCGGTATCGACGCGCTCGAGGGACTCGGCACGCTCGTCGACGACAGTCTCGTGAGGCGCCGCGAGCTGGCCGACGGGACGCTGCGGTTCTTCATGCTCGAGACCATCCGAGCGTTCGCCTGGGAGCGCCTCGAGGAGGCGGGCGAAGCCCGGATACTGCAAGAGCGGCACGCTCGATACCACAAGTCCCTCGCAGAGCGTGTCAGCGCCGCACTCGACCGCGGACGGGGCGATTGGCTGGAGCTATTGGACGCGGAGCAAGAGAACTTCCGAGCCGCCCTGTCATGGCTCCACGAACGATCCGACTATGAGGGCTTGCAGGCGATCGCAGGCTCGCTCGGCCACTACTGGATGGACCGAGGTTTCCTCAGTGAGATGCGAACGTGGCTCGAGAGATCGCTCGAGTCAAGCGCCAAGGGCAACAACCACGCGTTGGTACTGATCCGCCTTTCCGGCGTGGACTATGTTCAAGGGCGATACGAAGTCGCTCGCACGAGAGCCGAAGAGTCGCTTGCGGAGGCCAGGAGCATCGGCGATCTCGCGAGCGTCCAGCGCGCGCTGGCGCATCTGGCGAACGCGCTTGAGGCCGAGGGTTTCGTCGAAGAGTCATGGAACCTAGGGAAGGAAGCCGCGGAGATCGCGCGGCGGCTGCAGGACGGGCACCCGCGGATGCTGCTGGTAGCGCTGATCAATCTGGGGTACTCGGCCATCGTCCGTGGCATGCTCGAGGACGCGGTCCGGCACTCGGAGGAAGCCGTCGCGCTCGCGCTCGAACTCGATGAATCTGTCGATGGGGCCGCGGCTCGGTGCAACCTTGCGTTGGCGCTCATCGAGTTGGGACGCATCGAGGATGCCGCCGAGGTGGGAGCCCAAGCGCTTGCTGCGGCCACCGACGCATCAGATCCGATGCTCGCAACTGATTGCCTGGAGGTCGTGGCCGGTGTCGAGACACGACGCGGGAATCACGTCTTCGCCGCGAGGCTGCTCGGAGCATCTGAAGCCCTTCGAGAGCTGACCGGCTCTGAGTTGGAACCTCTGGAGCGCGGGCTCCACGACCGAACATGGGAGTTGCTTCGCCGTGCTCTCTCGGACTCCGAGTTGAATGCAGCTCGGACCGAAGGAGCTGACATGGACATGATGGCGGCCTTCAATGAATCGGACCGGTAGGCCGCGCAATCGATGTTCCTGCCTGACGGTGCGCAGCACGACCAAGGGCAGCGTTTGCCTCTGATATGCGCCGGGGTGAGAACCGAAGGACGCCGCAGGCTCAGGGGCCGAGCGCTGCTCAGGGGTCAGCGTCCCGTCGTGATGCACGTCACGGTAACGGCGGTGTGTGACATCGAGAGGGGCGGACCGAGCCCGAAGGGTTCAGCCGCCGGCCGTAGCGAGACCGGCCACATCTGCGGCGTCGGCGAGCGCCGAGTCCCAGGTCGCGAAGACGACATCGGCCGGACCGGCCAGCAACGCGGTCGCGAGGTGCACGGCGTCGTAGCCGCGGAGGCCGACTCCATCGGCCAGGTCGCCGGCGAGATGCACGACCTCGTCGGACACCGCCGCAGGGGAGACTTCCTGCCACCGGTCGTCGAGGGCCTCACGCGCCGCCCTCCTCGTGCGGCCGGCGAGCCGGTGATCGCGTGAGGCGGCGGCGAGCGCGGCTCGAGCTTCGGCGTAGGTGATCAAGCTCGTCAGCCGCACGTCACTCGCGTTCCAGACTTCTGTCGCGACATCGGTGCCGGGCTCGAAGACGATCGTCTTCACGAGCGCGGACGTGTCGAGGTACGTGATCACCGCCGCTGTTCCGCGACGAGGTCCGAGACCGTCCCGCGAGCCTTCACCGCGTCGGATGCGTCGAGCCGCGATGCCGGTCGCGACGGCATACGCACCAGACCTCGGGCGATCAGCCGGTCGAGAGCCGGATGCTCACCGATGGGCACGAGCCGGGCCACCGGTCGTCCCCGGTCGGTGATCACGACGTCGTGCCGGCGCGCGGTGTCGATCCACCGGCTGATGTCGGCTCGGAGCGCCTTGATGCCCACCTCGACCGGGCGAACGGGAATCTCATCGGGTGTCTTCTTCGGCATCTGCAAAGTGTACCCCTGTCGCATCGCGACAGCCAGAGTCGCACGGTTCTCGACGCTGGGTCGTGACGACGATCACGGCCCACGTCAGCCGAGCGGATCGACGACCTCGATGCCGTCGAAGCGACGGAGGTCCCGGTCGTGCGAGTAGATCGTCGACACGTCGTTCTGGCGCATCAGCGCGACGAGGTGCGCGTCGGGGACGAGGTTCCCTCGAACGGACGCCGGCCCGGCGGCGTCGCGGAACACCGACCAGAAGCGATCCTGCTCCCCCGGTGACTGCACGTGACGCCGCGCGAGCAGCGACTCGACGTTGGCCATCGCGAGGTCGGGCGGCAACGGCGAGCGGAAGATCGACGCGTGCGTGGCGATGCGCAGGTACGCCATCACCACGGGCCAGAACACGTAGACGATCGAGGGGCCGCGGGCCAGCTCGTCGAGGAAGCCCCGGGCCCGCTCGTGGAACGGGCTTGCCTCATCGGAGGCGAACAACAACAGGTTCGCGTCGAGCGCCGCGCTCATCGTTCGTCGAGCGCCCGGTAGACCGCGTCCTTGTCCGTGAGGTCGACCCGGGCGCGCATCTTCGCCGTGTTCCAGGTGAACGGCTCGGCGGGCGCTTCCGGCTTGGCTCGAAGGGACGCGGCGAGCAGCTCCGAGACGAGCTCCCCGAGCGTCTTGCCCTCGCGGGCCTGACGTTCCTTGAGATCGCGGAGGACCTGGGCATCGATGTCGACGGTCGTTCGGGGCATGATGCGTGATGGTAGGCCAAGATGCATCAGATGTCCACCTCAGTGGGGCGTTGGAGCGGCCCGTTCGGACAGCGTGATATCCGGCTGAAGGTGGCCGGGTGGTCAGGAGCTCCGATGGGCGTCCTCGAGGCCTGAGCCTCGATTGCTCAAGATCACGTCGACCTCATCGCCAAGCGCAAGCGCGTATCGCTCCAGGGTGGACAACCTCGGGTCGGATCCACCGGCCTCGAGACGGGCGAGCGCGGACTGCGACGTTCCCATGCGTGCGGCGACCAAGGTCTGGCTGATACCCATCGCCCGTCGGCGTTCGGTGAGCGCCCGAACCAGCTGGCGGGTTCTGAGCGCGGCCTCGACCAGGTCGGGGAAGTCTGGGTTGCCGGAGGTGCGCTCGACCACGATCTCGTCGACGAGGTCCTTCGTCGCCTTCCCCACGTCCTCACCTCCAGGCGATCCAGGGGGCTCATGCCCGCCCAGCCAATCCGCCAAACGACGCTCGGCCAGGTCGACGAGTCGTGGCGGCGTCCGCTGGGTCTACTTCCGGAACGCCTCCAAGGCGAGGAGGACCGCCCCACCTAGCATCCGGTGAACCGGCTTACGCACCGAGGAAGCCGTCGGTCCCTGTGGGATCGACGTGCCTCCTGACCGCCTCGCCAAGGATGTTGACCGAGATGGTGAGGCCGAAGAGCACGAGGCCGGGGAAGAACATTAGCCACCACGCCACCGTGATGTACCGGTTGGCATTCTCGAGCATTGAGCCGAGTGACGGGGTCGTCGCCGGCACGCCGATGCCGAGGAAGGACAGCGAGGCCTCACCGAGCACGGCGAGCGGGAATGCGATCGTCACGAGGGCGACGATCTGCCCGATCAGGTTGGGAAGGATGTCCTTCCGAACGACCTGGATCCTCGAGAGTCCTTGGATGCGCGAGGCCTGAACGAAGTCCTGCTCCCGAAGCGATAGGGTGCGCGCACGCAGCACGCGAGCGGCGATCATCCAGTTGAAGAGCCCGAGCGCAATCGCGACGAGCGCCATGCCTGGTCTGATCAGGCCACCCGCACATCCCTCCGGTCCGGAGCATGCGGTCACCAGACCGAGAATCAGCAGCGTCGAGGGCAGGGCGAGCGCCACGTCGGTGACCCTCGAGATCAGCGAGTCGACGCCGCCACCCAGGAAGCCTGCGACGACGCCCGCGACGATCGCGATCGACATCGCGATGATCGTCGCGATCGTCGCGACGATGAGCGAGGTTCGAACGCCGTAGAGCGCTCGCACGAACACGTCGCGCCCGAGCTGGTCGGCTCCGAACCAGAACTCCGCCGACGGGCCCTTGGGGAGGCCGAACTCGTCGGTCGCCGTGGCCACGTACTGGTCGTTTGGCCCGTGGTGGACGACGTGGGTCGAGATGAGCGGAGCGAGCAACGCGCCGAGCAGGATCACCGCGAGGATGACGGCGGCCATGACGGTCCGCCGGTCGCGTGAGCGCTCCGGTGGGGGGTCGTCGCGCAGGGACCGCGGATCGGGCGCCGTTCCCGCCTCGGGCCCACCGACCGCCGCTCCCGGAGCCCGGCTCACGGGAAGCTCCCGTCACTTGGCGGCAAGTCTTCAGGCAGGTCTTCAGGGTGGTGACACGCCGCGGAGCGATCGGCACCCATGGGAGCCAACAGCGGGAGCTGGCGTTCGCAGAGCTCATCGGCCCGCGGGCACCGCGAGCGGAACGCACATCCGTGCTGCCACTCGGAAGCAGACGGCGTCTCACCGAGCACGGTCCGCTTCCAGGGCGGCACGGCGGGATCCGGCACAGGCACAGCGTCGAGGAGCGCCTTCGTGTAGGGGTGACGGGGTGAGGCGAAGATCTCGTCGGTTGATGCTTCCTCGACGATGCGGCCCAGGTACATCACGGCGACGCGGTCGGCCGTGTGGCGCACGACGGCGAGATCGTGGGTGATGATGAGGTAGCTGAGGCCCAACTCACGCTGCAGGGACTTCAATAGGTTCAGGATCTGCGACTGGATCGAGACGTCGAGCGCCGAGACCGGCTCATCGCAGACGAGCAGCTGCGGCTCCATCGCGAGCGCCCGCGCGATGCCGATGCGCTGCCGCTGACCCCCGGAGAATTCGTGGGGGAACCGATCGAGGTGCGCCGGGTCCAGGCCCACGCGCTGCAGCAGGGTGGTCGCCTCGTCGCGGATCCGGCCCCGGGGCACCCCCCTGGTCCGCAGCGAGGTCTCCAAGATGGACAGGATCGAGCGCTTCGGGTTCAACGACGAGTGCGGGTCCTGGAACACCATCTGGACGTCGCGCCAGACCTTCTGCAGCTCCTTCCGGCGAGTCCCCACCCGCCGACCGAGGATCGTCACCGAGCCCTCGGACGGACGGATCGATCCCACCACGCACCGCGCGAGCGTGGTCTTGCCGCAACCGGTCTCCCCGACGAGTGCGAACGCCTCGCCCCTCTTGATCGTGATCGAGACGTCGCTCACGGCCCGAAGCTCCTCTTTCGAACGGCCCACGCCCCGCCGGGCGACGAACGTCCGGCCGAGATCCCGAGCCTCGAGGACCGGGCCATTCACTTGGTGCGCACCCCTTCGCCGTCGAACGACTCCGCGAGGTGACACGCCGATCGATGGTCGCTGTCCACGATCCTCAATGGCGGTGCGACGGTCCAACAGAGCTCCTCCGCGTAGCGGCACCGGGGCGCGAACGAGCACGCCTCGGGTGGAGGGAAGGCCGGAGGAGCCCCGGGAATGAACGGAAGCTCTCCGACCGGCCGAACGTCATGACGAACGAGCGACTCCATGAGCGCCGCCGTGTAGGGATGACGAGGCCGCCGGAAGATCCGCGCCGTCGAGCTCTCCTCGACGATCGACCCCGCGTACATCACGACGGTGCGGTCCGTCCGCTGGGCGATGACCGCGAGATCGTGCGTGACGAGCACGACCGCCGCGCCGATCTCGGACCGAACGTCCTCGAGCAGGTCCAGCACCTGGGCCTGAACGGTGACGTCGAGCGCGGTCGTCGGCTCGTCGGCCAGGATCAGGCTGGGTCGCAGCGCGAGCGCCATGGCGATCATGACCCGTTGACGCATGCCACCGGAGAGCTCATGCGGATACTGACGGGCCCGCCTCGCGGCCTCGGGTAGGCCGACGTCGCGCAGCGCAGACACCGCGATGCGCCTGGCCTCCGCCTTCCCCACGTCGCGATGGCATGTGATGGCCTCCTCGATCTGCCAGCCCACCGTGTGCAGGGGATGGAGGCTCGTCAGGGGATCCTGGAACACCATCACGATCTCGCTCCCCTGCAGCCTCCTCAGTTCCTCCGCGCTCGAGCTTCGGAGATCCCGGCCGCGGTAGAGGATGGACCCGCCCTCGATGACGACCCCGTGGTCGAGCAGGCCCATCACGGCGAGCAGCAGCGTGGACTTGCCCGAGCCGGACTCCCCGACCACGCCGACGCGCTGACCCTCCGCGACCCGCAGGGACACGTCGCGCACGGCCGGGACCAGCCCCTCCGGCGTTCGGAAGGAGACGGAGAGCCCGTCGATCTCGAGGGGCGACGCACCCGGCGACACTTCAGATGCTCCCCTCGCCGTATCGGACCCGTGGGTCGAGATAGAGATACGCGACGTCGAGGACGATGCCCGTGACCACGATCGCGACCGCGAACACGACCGTCGTGCCCATGACGACGGGCAGATCGCTGGCCGTGACGGCTTCGACCGCGTAACGGCCGATCCCGGGGATGTTGAACACGGTCTCGATAACGACCGCACCCGCCACCACCGTGGCCACGTCGTAGGCGAGGACCGTCACGACCGAGCTGAGCGAGCCACGCACCACGTGTCGCACGACGATCCGGCGGCGAGGCACGCCCTTGGCCCTGGCCGTGCGCACGTAGTCGGAGCCCATCACCTCGGAGACCTCGCTGCGCAGGAGCTGGACGTAGATCGCCCCCAGGGCGACCACCGTTGTGATCCACGGCAGGATGAACCGGCCGGCCAACACCGCTTCCCATGCAGATTCCGATGCCGGTATCCCGCTCGAGGGCGCGATCCCGAGCTTAAACCAGAACACGAACAGCAGCAGACCGCCGAGCCAGAACGGCGGGATGGAGATGCTCGCTAGGACGAAGGCTCCCGCGGTGCTGTCGGTGCGGGATCGCGGCCGGAGCCCGGCTGCGACGCCGAGCGGCACCGTGATGAGGAGCGTCAACACTACGCCGCCGACGCCCAGCGCGATCGTGTACGGAGCCCGCAGGAGCAGCTCGTCCTTCACAGCGATGTTCGACTGGTACGAGAAGTAGACGTCCTCGTCGAGGAACAGCCCAGGTAACGGGATCATGCCTCGCGCGAAGCGCGCGTACTGCACGAGGATCGGGTCATCGAGCCCGAGGCGTTCTCGAGCCAGCTGGTACTCACGCGACTCGGTCGGCTTGCGGGTGATCATCCTCGCCGGGTCGCCGGCTGGAAGCTTGAAGTACATCAGGAAGGTCAGGACCGAGACCGCGAACAGGACCAATGCCCCGAACACGACCCGCCTGAGGAGGAACCACAGCATCAGCTCGGTCGATGACCGTACCGCAGGTCAGGTCATCCGTCCGGCGACAGCGAAACCTGCTCGAACGCGATGAACTGGTACAGCGGGCTCCAAGGTGCGGCGACCACGTTCTCGGACACGATCCGTGTGATCTTTTCCTCGTACAGGGGGATCCATACCGCCATCTCGGTGATCCGCTGGTTGAGCGCGACCCAACAGTCGCTACGCTGCTGTCCCAGCGGCATCTGATCGCACGCTTCGATGTCGGCATCGACGCTCGGCACGGAGTCCGACGCGAACCCCCACCCGTCGAGCTGGCTCGGGGTCGCGCCCAGCAGCACTTCGTTGCAGCACGCCTTCGGCCCGATGAACTCGGAATGGAACACCGGTCCCGCGATCTCGCTCGGGTCGTACGGCGCCGTGCCCCAAGCGGCCCACGTGTTCATGGGGACGCGGTTCGAGGGCTCGTCGAGCAACTCGTACCGGTTCTCCAGGAGCTGCACATCGATCTCGAGTCCGATGGCCTCGAGGTCGTCGGCGATCGACTGCGCGATCTCCGCGCCGGGGGATTCCGGGGAACCGAGCATGATCACGCCGGTGCACTCAGGCGCATCACATCGACCGTCGCCATCGGAGTCGTATGCCGACTGCGCCATCTCCTCCATGGCACGCTCTGGGTCCCCGGCATCGTTCGCGGTGCCGAACGGCCGGTAGTCGGCGAGCGCGCCACCGATCGAGACGTTCGGGAACACGTGGTGCGCGACGGTCCCGTTGAGCGGGCCCCCGATGAGCCGGATGACCGCCGACTTGTCGACGATCCAGTTCACCGCCCGGCGGACGTGCTCGTCGTCGAATGGCGGAGCCGCGACCGTCATCGTGCTGTACACGACGGCCGCCGTCTCTTCGGTCACCACACGGGCCTGCAGGGCCTCATCGGTCGAGTACCTGCGGAGCGCGGACGCTGGGGGCGTCCCGTCGATCTGCATGTCCAGCTCGCCTCGGTCGATCTTGAGGGAGTAGTCCTCGACGCTACCGCCGATCGTGACCTCGACGCTGTCGGGGTAGGCGTAGTCGCCCCTGATGGGATCGCTCGCACGGTCCCACGCCGGGTTCCGCACGAGCACGAGCGCCTGCCCCGGTCGGTAGCCGCTCGCAGGCTCCTGCTGACCGGACACGTCGACGGCATCGATGCCCTCGACCATGTACGGACCGGTCGAGACAAGGAAGCGCCCGTAGTCTTTCGCGTGGCCCTGCATGAGCTCTGGCGGGATCGGCGCGGCCGAGACGCTCGCGAGGTTCGGCAGGAACAACGGAGCCGCCTCGGAGAGACGGATCCTCAGGACGTTCGGTGACGGCGCTTCGAGTCCGGAGATCGTCGGTGCCTCGCCGGCGGCGAACTCCTCCGCGCCCTCGATCACCCGGTAGTTCGCGGCGTCGAACGCCTCGGTCGCGGGTGAGAGGGCGCGCTCGAACGTGGCGATGAAGTCCTCGGCGGTGACCGGCCGATCGATCGGCGGCCCGAAACGAACGCCCTCCCGCAGCGTGAACTCGAACTCGAGGCCATCGTCGGAGACCACGGGGTCCTCGGAGATGTCACCGATGAACGTCGGTCCCTCGGGCGCGGGCTCGACCTTGACCAACGTGCGGAGCAGACAGCAGTCGAACAGGGTGGTCGGGAACTGGTCCTGCTGCCGCTGCGGGTCGCAGGCCGCGCGGCAGTCCTTGACCGCTCCGAGCCGGAGCGTTCCACCCGGCTGAGCCTCGGTCGTCGGAGTTCCTTCGTCCTCGGTGCCCCCGTCTCCCGAGCAGGCCCCGAGGGTCACGAGCACGGAAACCGTCAGCGTCGCGAACAACCGCTTGGCTCGCACGTCCCGCCCTCCTCGATCGTGGATCGCGGCAGTATCACGCCTGATTGGAGGATTGTCAAGTTGTCCTACAACTGGTCGAACGAGCGATCTCCGATACGGATCGCTCCCCCGGTACGACTGGAACGAAGCCCTCAGCGTCCGCCGTCGGAGACGTCTGCCAGGAGCTGCTCCGCGTCCTCGAGATGGCGCTCGAGCAACCGCGCGCACTCGGCGCGCTTGCCATGTTCGAGCAAGTCGCAGACCTCCGTGTGCACGCGCGCCCAGTCCTTGGCCTGCTTGCCGTGCGACGCATCGATGATGAACAGCCCCAGCCGGAGCTCGGCCAGCACCCGATCGGCGAACGCGGAGAGCCGGTCGAGCCCCAGGAGGCCGACGAGCTCGAGATGGAAGGCTAGATCGAGATCCACGAGCTCCTGCGGGTCGCCCTTGCGTGCCGCCGCCTCGAGCGATGACGCGAGCGTCCGCAGCGCAGCGAGCTGCTCGTCACTCGGGCGTGCCGCGCGGATCGCCGCGATCTCGAGCACCCTCCTCGTGGCGTAGATGTCGGCGACGTCGGCGGCGGTGAGCTGGGCGACGGTGACCCCTCGATGCACGTTGTGATGCAGAATCCCCTCGCCGACGAGGATCCTGATGCCCTCGCGGACGGTGTTCCGCGAGACTCCGAGAGAGCGGGCGAGTGCGACCTCTCGCAGAGGGGTGCCGGGCGTGAGCTCACCCGCCAGAATCTCCTTCCGCAGGAGGTTCGCGACCTGGTCGGCGGTGCTGCTGCGTTGGATGAGCCGGTCCGATGCCATGGCCGCTCAGGTTAGGTTCACGCGCGAAGCGAGTCAACAGCAGGCTAGTATGCATGTTCGGTTGTTCAACAAACGGACCGGAGAGGAGCGATCCATGCGCATCGCGGCGTTCGAGCTCGAGCAGTACCAAGCCGACCATGAGGACCATGTCGAGTTCAACCTGGCCGGGTCCGGGGCCCGATCCCGGACGCTCGGCGACCTCTACGAGCTCGGGCTCCCCGAGCTCTCCGAGAGCTCGCTCGGCTATCCGATCGCGAAGGGGTCCCCCGCACTGCTCGAGAACATCAGCTCCTGGTACCCGGGGTCCGAACCCGGCAACGTCGTGCCCACGAACGGCGGATGCGAGGCGAACTTCCTCACCCTGTGGTCATTGCTCGAGCCCGACGACGAGGTCGCCATGATGGTCCCGAACTTCCTGCAGCCGATCGGCGTGGCCGCGGCGTTCGGCCGCGTTCGTTCGTTCCGCCTCGCTCGCTCCGAGGCCCCGACTCCTCGCTGGGCGCTCGACGCCGGATCGCTGCTCGAGGCCGTGACACCCGCGACGAAGATCGTCTGGGTCTGTAATCCGAACAACCCGACCGGCTCGGTGCTGAGCCTTGATGAGATGGATCAAGTGGTCTCAGCGGCCGCATCGGTCGGGGCATGGATCGTCTCCGACGAGATCTACCGTGGGGCCGAGCTGCACGGCGCCGATACCACTCCAACGTTCTGGGGCCGGTACGACAAGGTCATCGTGACGGCCTCGCTCTCGAAGGCGTTCGGCCTCGCCGGGCTCAGGCTGGGCTGGGCGATCGGCCCCCAGGAACAGATCGCGGAGCTGCGCATGCATCGCGACTACACGAGCACCATGGTCGGCCACCTCTCCGACACCCTGGGGTCGTTCGTGCTCGACCCGGCCAACCGCGACGTGATCCTCGGCCAGACGAGATCGACGCTGACCGCCGACGTCGAGGCCGTCGACGACTGGGCCGGCCAGCACGAGACACTCGCATACGCACCACCGTCGGCGGGGGCGATCGCGTACGTCGAGCTGCCGTCGACGATCTCCGACGTGGAGTTCTGCCATCGGGTCCGAGAGGATCGCTCGGTCCTGCTCGTGCCGGGGACCTTCCTTGGAATGGCAGGCGGGGTCCGCGTCGGGTTCGGCTCTGGCGCGGAGACGACACGAGCTGGGCTGGAGCGCGTCGATTCCGTGCTCGTCGATTTCGCCTGATTG
>Ga0268386_10001445_pt1 | contig 16341 bp, 18 predicted proteins | sample RVTome_15_FD_200260 | JGI IMG/M metagenome (GOLD analysis project Ga0268386, IMG submission 200260) | Soil microbial communities from uranium-contaminated site in the Upper Colorado River Basin, Wyoming, United States - RVT150D86... ...
CTCGTGTTCCCGCGCCCGCGCGGCCCGCTCGAGCTCCCAGCGGCCGGCGAGCCGGGCTCCCGCTTCCTTCGGGGCGGTCTCCAGTTGCGCCATCCTCTCGAGCACCCCAGCCCGCCGGATCCGGGTTGACAGCGCCTCGGCGGCCTCGGTCGCCATCGTCAAGGAGGAGTTGGGCTCGCGCCTGCCGAGGCCGCGCCTGGGCCCGGCGATACAAGAGGACGGACCTCGTGGCGCGAAGACATCGCCGGCGGGTCTTCATGTGACGTTGGTGATCCTGTTCTATATCGCATCGAGCCGGGCCGCAAGCTCTTCGAGCTGACTGGCGAGACTGTCCGATAGCGCCGCCAAATCCAGAACCAGCAGCAGCTGACGCATCGTCCGGTCCTCCGACCCAGGCTTCGCCGGCGCCGCCGCGCATCCTCATCGGACTCTACCACTTCGGAGTGCGACGGTCTCTGCCTCCCCATCCGCCGGCCAGGCCGATGCCTTCACGTGGGTGTAGCATGGAGCTGTCAGACCGACCCAAAAAGGGGTGCGTCATGACGCGGAGATTTCGCTGGCAGTGGATCATTCCGGCATTCCTCACGGTCGTGGCCGTACCCCAGCCGCGCTCTTCTGGGGCGCCGCCTGGGCCTGACGGCACATCGCACTCTGGGATGGGCAACGTGCCACCCCGTCTCTGACATGTTCGCTGGGACCAGCATGGGGCTGTCCTTGCGCGAGCCCTCGCGTCGGGGCGGCTTGGAGTCCCCCGAACTGATCGCCCTCTACCCGGACGCTTCCGTTGGCGCGGAGGAAAGCGCGGTCCTGGGCACCGACTCTCCGACGGCCCACCGACCCCGATGAGATCGCCGCTCAAGATCGTCATTGGCAACGCGTCGCTCGCACAGTATCCGGAGGGCGGCGGCCTCTGGTCCTGTTTTCTCCAGCACCTCTTCGGTCTGCAGGCGCTCGGGCACGAGGTGTCGTGGCTGGAGATCCTCCGGCGCTCCGGCAATCCCACCACCGACGAAGCACGCGTCCGTCTCTTCCTGGAGCGTATGGCCGCCGGTGGTTTGGACGGACGGTGCATGGTCCTCGTGTGCGATCCCGGTGCGCCGGCACTGCCTGAACGCTGCGACCTTCGCGGCATCAGCGCCGCGGCCGCCGCGCGCCGGATCGCGGACGCAGACCTCTTGTGGAACTTCTCGTGCGCGGTCCGCGAGCCGCTGCTGGGGCGCTTCCGGCGGCGGGCGCTCATCGACGGTGATCCCGGCGAGATTCAGGTCTCCGCGCTCACGAACGATCTCGGCATCGATGGGCACGACGTGCTCTTCACCGCCGGCTTGAACGTCGGCTCCCCGAATGGTCGCACTCCCACCCTGGGCCGCGAGTGGATCCCGTTCCCGCAATTCGTCCACCTCTCCCTGTGGCCGATCACCGCGCCGCCACCAGGCGCGCCGTTCACGTCGATCACGCAATGGTTCTGGCGGGAGCTCTGGTGGAACGGCGAGGTCCTCGAGACCGGGAAGCGCGCCGCCTACCTGCACGTGCTCGATCTTCCCCGACGCACCGCCAACCCGATCGAGCTTGCCGTGAACCTACATCCCGATGACCAGACCGGCGATCGGGAGCTCCTCCTCGATCATGGCTGGCGACTCGCTTCTCCCCATGACCGGGCCGGGTCGCCCGAACAGTATCGCAGCTACATCGCCGCTTCGCGCGGGGAGCTCTGCTGCCCGAAGCCGATTCACTGCAAGCTGCGCACTGGATGGTTCAGTGACCGGAGCGCAGCGTTCCTCGCATCGGGCCGACCCGTGATCGCTCGGCGCACTGGACTCGAGGATCATCTTCCCACCGGCACCGGGATCGTGACGTTCGAGGGCGTCGAGGAAGCCGCGTGCGCCGTCGACGAAGTCGCGGGGAACTACGGGACACACGCCCGCGCGGCGAGGGCATTTGCCGAGGACCATCTCAACGCGGCGGACGTTCTCCGCGCTATGCTCGAGCGCTGCGCCTAGCACGGCCCGGCTGGCGTAGCCACCTGCGGCCTGACCAGCTAACCGGGAGATGCGGCAATGCATGCTGCTGCGGTTAAGGCCTCGTCCTCGACTCCCAGCGCCATTCCTGCTACGATCCGGCACATTCATCGATCGTTGGCTCCAGATGAAGCTCGCTACTCCGCCGTCGATCCGGAAAGGTCAATGGAGGATACGATGCCAGGTGGCCCGTCGTACTTGGATCGGGTCGCAGCTCTCGATTTCGATGGCGTAGAGTGGACGAGGGAACGGATCATCGAGGTACGGGACTTCCTCGGGCCCTGGCACCACAACATCGCCCTCCCGCACGGCGTCTATACAGCCGCCTGTGAGGACTATTACCCCGCGCACCGGGAGGTCATGCGCATCGTGCACGAGCGGCTCGGCGGTGAGTTTGCCGCGCAACGCATCGCGGACATCGGCTGCCTCGAGGGATACTTCTCAATCGAATGCGCCCTTCAGGGAGCCGAGGTCCTTGGCGTCGACGGCAAGCTCCTCAACATCCGGAAGTGCGAGTTCCTGCGATCCGTCCTGAGCGTCGACCGGGCGACGTTCGTCCAACGCGACGCCATGGAGATCACACGACAATCGGCCGGCCGATTCGACGCGGTCCTGGCGCTCGGGCTTCTCTATCACCTCGATAACCCCCATGCCTTCCTCGAGAACGTGGCTGGCCTCTGCGACGGCTTCGCGGTGATCGATACGCACATCGCGCTTGAGGATCAGCCGGAGACGATCAAGGAAGGCTGGCGGCCGGATCTCTCGGAGCTGCGGACGTTCAGATTCGGCGGCAGGCACTACGAAGGCCGTCTCTTCCGCGAGTTCCCGGTCGGGACACCGCGGGAGGTGAAGGACGTCTCTCCAACCGCATCTCTCGAAAACGAGCTGTCCGTGTGGCTCACCGAGGAGTCCCTCATCCGGATGCTCCACGACATCGGATTTTCCCGGACGGAGAAGGTCGTCTTCCCGAAAGACGCGCTGACCTGGTGGTCGGACCTGCGCAAGGACTGCCGGGTGCTCCTCGTCGCGTCATCGCCGCGCAGCCGGTTTCGCTCCAAGGTGTTCCCTGGCGTGTGAGATGTGTGGGGCCGGCGTCAAGGGCGTGCGCGAGAGCGGCGCCATCCCCGGTGCCGCCGCCATCGCGAACGCGGTGGAGGATGCCGTCGCCCACCTGGGCGTCACCGCCCGCGAGGTCCCGGTGACGCCGGCCTCCCTGCACGCGCTGCTCGCGCGGGCGCGCGCCGGGGCGCGCTGAGCGCCCGGCTCCCGGTCACCTCCCCCGGGTGACGGCCTCCCGGACCACCGGCTCGGCCGGCTCGGGTCCGGCCGGCGAGTCCTTCGCGACTTCCGTGGTGGGAGCAGGCTGGTGGTCGACGCCGAAGAGCCAGATCGACAGCCAGATGGTGAGCACGAACACGACGGTCAGACCCGCGAGCACGAGCATCTTGATCGCGAACACATCCATGAGGAGTCCTCCGCACCGCTCGATCACGGTCCGCAGCACGGGCGCGCCGGCATGGGCGTGATGCCCGCCCGCGGACGACACAGGGCGATGCGGGCTCGGCCGGGATGAGAGCGCGCCGCTCAGGACGACGGAGCGTCGGCGCGAAGCGGAGGAGCGCGGGGCGCGTCGGGGCTACAGGGCCCGGGGGCCGCCGGAGCGGCACCGTGGCACCACCCGAGCCGCCCGGTGGCGGCCGCGGCCTGGCGGAGCCGGGCCAGCGAGCTGGCAAGCGGGTCGCCCACCAGGGCGGGGAAGGCGGACAGCGCGAGGTCACAGGGCAGGAGCGCCCACGGCGTCTCGATGGTGAGAGGCGCGTCGTGGTCGTGATGCGCCTCCGCCGCGCCCCGCTGGAGCTGGAGCGCCAGGACCAGCACGACCAGCAGCAGCGTCAGGACGCGCGCCCGCCGGCCCACCCGGGCGATGGCACCATGCGCCCGCGCGCCCCTCGCGACCATTGCGGTCTCGCCGGCCACGTGTCCCATGGAACTTACGGGGGCTTGCTTCACCGCCGGCCATGTTGCCCCACTCTCCGGGCGGCGTCAATGGGGGGCCGGGCCTCCCCGTCTCCTATTCCACGTGCTCGCTGCCCGTGACGCGCGCCGGCGTCCGCAGGAACGCCGCGGCCGCGGCACAGGCGAGCGGCAGCAGGGCGAGCAGGCGCAGCGTGATCGTGGCGCTGCCGAGCAGGTCGAAGGCGAGCCCCACCGGGAGGGGGCCAAGCGAGGCCCCGGCGACGCCGATCATCTGCCCGGCGCCCTGAACGCTGCCCAGGTGGCGGCGGCCGAAGTAGCGGGGCCACATGTAACCGAACATGGTCATGCTGAAGGCATTGTTGAGCCCGAATAGCATCGCGAACAGCATCATCGTGAACACGTCGCGGACCAGCGTCACGCTGACGAGCGTACAGGCCATGACGGCCAGGCCGCCGGCGAAGACGAAGCGCGTGCGGACGCGGTCGAACATGTGGCCGACGAGGGGCATCGCCACCACCATGGTCAGCGCCGACACGGGGAACGCCCGCGACGCGATGCCGGCGGCGAGGCCCTGGCTCGTCAGGATCGAGACCTGGTAAAAGTGCAGCGTGGTGACCAGCATCGACATGGCGAACGAGCCCGCCGCGACGATGTAGAAGGTCGGCGTGCCGAGCGCCTCGCTCAGGGTGAGTCCGGTGGCCGGTGGCTGCGCCCGGTCGCCGCTCGCGTCCGGCGGCGCCCCGTCCGGGGCGAGGCCCCGCTCTTCCGGACGATCGTGCACGAGGAGCAGGGCAGGCGGCAGCATCAGCGCCCAGGTGAGGAGTCCGAGCACGAGCCAGGCCTGACGCCAACCGACCGCCCCGATCAGGTACTGGCCGAGCGGCGGATGGACCGCCATGGAGACGGCGAAGCCCAGGGCCATCAGGCTGAGGGCGAAGCCGCGGCGGCGGCTGAACCACTGCGAGACCATGTTCGAGCAGCTGAGCATCATCGAGCCCTGGCCCAGGAAGCGAAGCGCGGCGAAGCCGACCGCGAGCGAGACGAGACCCGACGCGGCACCGAAGACCAGACAGGCGGCGCCGAGGAGCGTCGCCACCACCGTCGTCATGCGCCGCGGGCCGAAGCGGTCGACGAGGCGCCCCACGGAGGGCAGGCCGAGGGCCGCGAGGAAGGTGGCCAGCCCGTACGCCGACGCGATCGAGGCATGGGAGAGGCCCAGGTCATTCCCGATCGGGCCGACGAACACGCTGAAGGTGTGCGACTGGCCGGGGCCGGCGGCGAAGATGCCGAGCCCGGCGACACCCAGGATCGTCCAGCCGTAGAACCACCACCGGCTGATGCGGGAGAAGAGGGCCTCCCGGAGCACTGTCGCGACCGCTCCCGCCTCTCGCGCCGGCACCGGGGGCTGCTCAGCCGAGATCGGTCTTCTCTCGATCGGTCGTGGAGCTCATGGCCGCGACGGACGGTCAGCCACGGGCGGCCGGCACCAGCGCGGCGTGGCGCAGGGGGGTGACGAACAGCAGGCCGGCGTAGGTGATGGCGACGACGGCGAGGCCGACGAGATCGGTGAGCAGCTCGGGCGCGGTCAGCAGAAAGCCGCTGATGATCATCAGCACCCGCACCATCCAGCCCGCGCCGTTAGGGGAGAGCGGCCCCACGCCGATCACCCAGCCCTGGAGCGCGTAGGAGAGGATCATCACGCCGAGCGCGGCGCCTGCGAAAACACCCAGGATCTGCATGAACCCGGCCTCCTGCGCGACCAGCGCCGGGTTGTAGACGAAGAAGAACGGCAGGAAGTATTTCACGGCGCCGAAGCGCACGGCCTCGGAGGCCGCGCGCATCGGACTGCAGCGGGCGATCGACGCCGCCGCGAAGGCGCCGATGGCCACCGGCGGCGTGATGAAGGACAGCATCGCCCAGTACATGATGAACAGGTGCACCGCCACCGGGTTGAACCCCGCCTGGATCAGCGCGGGCGCCATGACGACGGCCAGGAAGACGTAGGCGGCGGTCACCGTCATCCCCATGCCCAGGATGAAGCAGGCGACGGCGCCCAGCACCAGCAGCATGAAGATGTTGCCGCCCGCCAGCCGGATCATGTCGCTCGAGAACGTGCCGGCCACGCCGGTGACGGCCAGCGCGCCGATGATGAGCCCGACCGCGGCCAGGATGGTCACCAGCTCGGCCAGGATCCGCCCGAGGTCGGCCATGAAGTCGAGGATGGTGCGCAGGCCGAAGCGCGTCGCCGGCCGCAGCATGGCCAGCGCGATGAGCAGCGCGGTCGCGTAGAACGGCGCGTGCGCCTCGCGCCGGTACACCACCAGCAGGATCACGAGGGTCGCGAAGGCGATCAGGTAGAACCACCCGGTGCCCAGCGTGCGCCAGAACGAGGGCAGCTCCGCCCAGGACAGGCCGCGCAGCGTGTTGCGCCCGGCGTAGGCGTCGATCTGGAAGAACAGGCTCAGGTAGAAGAGCAGCGAGGGGATGGCCGCGGCGACGGCCACCTCGACGTACGGGATGCCCAGGATGGAGGCCATCACGAACGCGGTGGCGCCCATGATGGGCGGCATGAGCGTGCCGCCCGTGGAGGCCGTCGCCTCCACCGCCGCCGCCACCTCGGGCCGGAAGCCCGTGCGCTGCATGGTCGGGATGGTGATGACGCCGGTCGAGAGCACGTTGGACACGACGCTGCCGCTCATGGAGCCGAACAGCCCGCTGGCCACGATGGCCACCTTGGCCGGCCCGCCCCGGTAGGCGCCCAGCAACGCCATCGACAGGTCGATGAAGAAGCGGCCGCCGCCGGTCGTCTGCAGCGCGGCGCCGAAGATGATGAAGCCGATGATGAGCGTGCCGAACACGCGCATGGGGATGCCCAGGATCGCTTCCACGCTCATCGTCTGGTAGCGGATGGCGTCCGGGACCGAGAGGCTGAAGCCGGCGATGGGGCCCGGCAGGTGGCCTGCGTAGATCGGGTAGAGCGACACGATGGTGAGCAGGACGAACAGCGCGGTGCCGCCCGCCCGTCGCGCCGCCTCCAGAACCAGCAGCCACAGCACGCCGCCGGCGACCACCGCCTCCGTCGGCGCCCGGAAGTCCCACGCCTGCTCGAGGATGCGCAGACCGTTCCAGGCGAAGTAGCACGGGGCCGCCACCGCGGCCAGGAACAGCAGGACGTCGTACCAGGGCACCCGATCGCGCGGGCTGCGCCGCGTGGCGGGGAAGATGAGGAACGTGAGCGAGAAGAAGAGCGAGAGCAGCAGGTACAGGTAGCGATTCTCGAGCAGGACCACCGTGATCCCGAACCCGAGGTTGAAGAGCTGGTTGATGGCCAGCAGGGTGCCGGCCGTGCTGAAGACGATCAGCACGGCCAGCCACCCGCCGGTCAGGGTGCGGTGCCGCGGAACGAATGCCGGGGCGTCGGCCACCGCCGGTTCCGCTCTATTGCTCCCAGTACGGCTCGAGCCCGGCCTGCTTCAGCGCGGCGGTCCGAAGCGACATCCAGTGCTTGGGGAAGTCCTTCGTGCCGATCTTCTTGTCGGTGGCCTCCGCGAGCGCGCGGTCCCACGCCTGCTGGAGCACCTGCTGGCGCTTGACCAAGCCGTCGTTGTGCTGCTGCAGCTCGTTGCTCCACACGCCCTTCTCCTTGAAATAGCGGATGGAGCCCTCGTGGTACGGCATGACCCACTTCAGCACCTGGCGCTGCAGGGCGAAGCCGTTGTTGCCGGGATGGGCCTCGATGTAGTCAGGCAGCAGGTCGTAGATCATCCGCGTCTGGTGGTACACGAGGTCGGCGTTCTGATTGGCGTAGGTGGTGACGATCGGGTAGCCGTAGGTCGCGCCCTTGTGCGGCTTCTCCTTGGAGATGCCGCCCGCCCCCACCGACGCCTCGTGGTACTCGAAGTGCGGGGCCACCCGCTTCAGCCGCTGCCAGCACGCCGGGTCTTCCTTCGGGCTCGGGACGGTCGCGGCCACGTAGCCGCGCGGCGAGGCCGCCAGCTCGTAGACGAGGCCGGAGTTGGTGGAGGCGATGTAGGCGTCGGCCGTGCCCTCCACCACCGCGCGCGCCGAGGCGCCCCACGACGGGAAGTCGACCCGCTGCACGTCCTTCCACGTCAGGTTCGCGCACGCCATGAACGCTTCCATGTTGGAGTTGAGCGCCGGCGCGCCGGCCACCACGCGATGCGCTTGCCCTTGAGGTCGAAGACGGTCTTGATGCCCGCATTGCCGGCCGCGGCCACGTTGCCGGTGTTGAAGTCGCCCCACGCTGCGCCGAGGATGCGGACGGCCTGGGGGCCCCAGTCGGTGCCGGCGAAGTCGAGCACGCCCTCCTGCGACAGGAACGACGCGCCGCCCAGCGCCCCGAACTGCACGCGGCCGGCGGCCAGCGGCGCCTGGCGCGAGACGTCATTGCCGGCGGGGACCACGCGCAGCGTGAGGCCCTCGCGCTTGGACATGGCGTGGCCGATGGAGGCGGGTTTGTGAATCGTAACGTAGGGACGCTGGAGGCGCCAGAAGATCTATGTCCTGGGCCGCGGGGCCACCTTCACGTTGCCGGTGTCGTGATGGCGGCGAGCTGATCCCCATCGTCGAGGACCGGCCAGCCACTCGGGGAAACGCGCTCGGCGCCGGCCCGGGGCAGCAAGGTCATGCGAAGAGACGCGCTACGAGCAAGTTGCAGGGGGCTACTCGCTGCCGGCCGCCCGGCGCACGGGCACCTCGACCGGGATTCTCATCGCGCGGCTGATCCGGCAGCCTTCGGCTGCCTCCTGGAGCCGGGCGAGCTGGGCATCGTCGAAGGTGCCCTCCACGAGCAGCTCTCCCTGGACGCCGGTGATCTGCCCCTGGGCCTCCGTCGCGGTGAGGCGGGCCCGGAGACCGGGCAGCACCCACTGCTGGCGCTCGGCGAACCGCCGAACGTTGGAGATGCGTCAGGCGCCGATGGCGCCCAGGAGCAGTTCGGCGGGCGAGGGTGCCGCGTCCCCGCCCCCGGCCTCGGCCGGCGCGTCCATCACCAGCCGATGCGGGCCCACGGCGCCCTCGATCTTCATGCCCTTCACCCACTGCACCGTCACGGCCCTGCCCATCGTCCGCGCCTCCCGTCTCCCGTGCACCTCGCCGGGCGCCGTCGGGTCATGGCATCGCGGCCAGCGCCTTGCGGCCGACCGGGGTGTCACGCAGGTGGAAGAAGTCCAGCACGTTGCCGCTCGCGATCCGGAACGCCTCGTCCGCCGGCACATCGGCGAGCAGTCGCTCGGCGAACGGGCGCGTGTTCGGCCAGTCACACTCGATGTGCGGGAAGTCGGTGGCGAACATGATGTGGCGGGCCCCCAGGTGATGGCGAAGCTCGATTGCCACCCGCTCGACGTGCTGCACGCTGAAGAGGATGTGCCGTCGCACGTAGTCGCTGGGCCGCGCCTTGGGCGGCCGGAAGCCGAGCAACCGCTCGGACCAGTACCGGTGGCGCTCGTACCAGTAGTCGGCTTCCTCCATCCAGAATGGCACCCAGCCGAGCCGGGTCTCGGCGAAGAAGATCCGGAGATCGGGCAGGCGATCGAACACCCCCGACATCGTCAGCTGCGCCATGCTCAGCGCGGGCGCGATACCGAGGAACGGCAGCGCCACCCAGTCCACGATCTTGCGCGGGCCGACCTTCCTCAGCATCTCCGGATCGGCGCCGGGATACTCGAACGTGGGCTGGGCCGCGCGCGGACCGAGCCGGTCGAAGCCGACGTGGACCGTCAGCGGCGTCCGCATCGCGATGGCCTCCGCCCAGAACCGGTCGTCCTCCGGCGTCGGGTACGACCTGCCGCTCGGGAACACGCCGAGGTTCACGCCCCGGAGACCGAGCCTCTCGCAGTGGTGGAGCTCGGCGATGGCGTCGTCGAGGCCCGTCCACGGGATGACGCCTAACCCAATGAGCCGGTCGCGTGAGACGGGGCAGTACTCCTCGCCGAGCCACTCGTTGTAGGCGCGCACCGTCGCGCGATAGAGGTCGTCGTCGGCCATCCCGCGCCAGAGCCGCGGTCCCACCTGCATGTTGGGGAAGAGCACCTCGGCCAGCAGGCCGTCGATGTCCTGCTCCTGCAGGCGCTGCTCGGGGGGGCCGACGCCGGCCGTGTCGTCCACGGTGGCGCCGAACGGCTGCCACGTCGCGTTCGTCCGGCCGCCCCGGAGGTCGAGGAACGGCGCCGGATAGGGCGGCTGCCCCTCGACGAGGATCGCGTCGCCTCCGTCGGGGAGCTTGACGGTCCGCGGCGCCCGCTCCCGGTAGCTGGCCGGCATCCGCGGTGTCCAGCGCTCGGGTCGGACCTCGAGGTGCCCGTCGCTGGAGATCAGCGGGGGAAGCGCGGGCGCGGTCATCGGCGGAACCGCGCGATCACGTCCTTGCCGTAGCGCAGGACATCGTCGGGCGTCCTGACCTGCGCGGGCAGGCCCGCCGCGTTGCTGATGGGTACCGCCACGCGCGTGATGCCCTGCCGCGCCAGCCCCTCGATCTCCGCCGGATCGGCCGGCGCCGACACCGTGATCTCGATGGCCTTCGGATCGCGCCCCGCCGCGTCCGCGGCGCGCCGCATTTCGTCGAGCAGCTCGGCCGACGGGGTGCGGGCGGGGAAATAGCCGTCCCCGAGCCGTCCGGCGCGCCGGGCGGCCGCCACCGTGTCGCCGCCCACGACGATGGGGATGCGGCGCTCGGGCGGGAGCGGCCGGCAGAACACCTGCTCGAACGAGATGAAGCGGCCCTTGAACGTCGCGCACTCCTGGCTCCACAGCGCGCGCATCGCCCCCACGTACTCGTCGGTGCGAGGTCCGCGATCCGCGAACGGCAGTCCGAGCGCGGCGAACTCCTCGGCGAGCCAGCCCACGCCGATGCCGAGCAGCACGCGGCCGCCGCCGGCCAGGTGGTCGAGGGTCGCCACGGCCTTCGCCGTCACCACCGGGTTGCGCTGAGGCAGGATGAGGATGGCGGTGCCGAGCTTGATCGTGCGCGTGGCCGAGGCCACGTAGGCCAGCCAGATCAGCGGATCGGGAATAGGATAGTCCTCGAGCCCCGATCCCATGCGCCCCGAGGGCGAATACGGGTAGCGGGACTGATAGCCGTGGGGCACCACCACGTGCTCCACCGTCCAGATCGACTCGAAGCCGGCGGCCTCGGCGGCCTGCGCCAGCTCCACCGCGGCGGGGCCCTGGCTGTACCGCCCCAGACTCGCGTATCGGAGTCCGAACTTCATGGCTGGTCTCCTTTGCCTTCGGGCAGGCCCACCAGGAAGGCACCCACCGCGTGGTCGAACTGCGTCGGCTGCTCGTGGAAGGACCAGTGGCCGGCTCTCTCGATGACGACCAGCCGGCAGCCCGGGATGCGCTCCTCCAGGTAGCGGTGATACTTCACGGGGGTGAGCCGGTCCTCCGCGCCGCAGAGGGCGAGCGTGGGCGCGGTGATCTCCCCGACCCGCGTCATCGCGTCGAAGGTATCGTCCGCGATCCAGTCGGCATAGGTGACTCGCGGGTCGATGCCGGCGGTCAGCTTCTGGACGCGGTCGACGATCGCCTGAGGTGTGCTCGCCGCGAAGGCCCAGGAGCGGTCGGCGGCCGGGGGCTCCCCGCTCGCCGCGGCGGCGCGCGCGACGCGCAGGAGGTCGGGGGCCACCCGCAGCCGGGCGCCGGTATCGGCGAGGACGAGGCCGGCGATCCGCTCGGGATGATAGAGCGCGGTGGTGATGGCGATGCCACCCCCCATCGAGTGCCCGGCCACCACGAACCGGTTCCAGCCCAGCGCATCCGCCAGCCCCATCACGAACTCGGCATGGTCGGCCATGCCCCGGAAGCCGCGCCCCTGGGAGCGCCCGTGCCCGGGCAGGTCGATGGCCACCGGCGTGTGGGCGCCTGCGATGGCCGCCATGTGCGCGTCCCAGACCCCGGCGTTGCAGCCCGTGCCGTGCACGTACAGCACCCGCTGGCCGCGCCCGTCGCCTCCGTCGCGCGGAGCGTGATAGTGGATGCGCAGACCGAGGACCTCGGTGACCGGCATCTCGGGCTCAGGCGCAGGTGAGCGGCGCGAGCGCCGCGACGTCGGGGAGCGCGGGAAGCTGCCGCAGGGTCTCGAGCAGGCGTCCGACCTGCGGCCCCGGCAGGACGACGCAGGCGAGCCGCCGGAACTTCTCCTCCACGTCCTGCCGGGACACCGGGTGGCCCGGCGTGCCGCGCGCGGCCCGCACGACCTCGTCGAGCACGCGCCCGTCGCGGAGCCGCACGCGCATCCGCGCCTCCGGAATGCCGAGGGCGGGGTCGGCCACGGGCCGGATCCGGCCGGCCAGCCCGACGAGGTCCGGATCGGGCGCGATGAACTCCGATTCTCCGGCCTCGCCTCGCGTCAGGGCGAGCGCCGCGCAGTAGGCGGCGCTGAACTTGGCCTCGAGCCCGCTGCGGGGCTCGGGGATCGCGGCGACCTTGACCGCCAGCGGATGCACGTGACACTCCACCGCCGCGATCGCCTCGGTCGACGGCGCGGAGCGCTCCCGGATCGCGCGGCCGGCGTCGATCGTCGCGTGGAGCAGGTGGCAGGCGGCGTAGAGCTTCGTGCTGTTGTCGAGGATCTCGAAGCGCTTGCCGAGATCCTCGAGGGCGGGGGCCAGATCGGTGAGGCCGACGAACGTGCCGGGAAGCCCGGCGCGCTCGTCGAGGATCCCCGTCGGGCCCGTGAAGCCCTCGCGCGCGAGGAGCGCGGCCAGGATCCCGTTCATCGCCGCCTTGCCCGGATGCAGCGGCTTGCACATCGTGCCGAGCGACTGCTCGAGCCCCGCGGCCTGGGTGCCCGCGATCCCGAGGGCTCGCCCGAGCTGCTCGGCGGTGAGGCCCAGCAGCTTCCCCGCGGCCGCGACGGCGCCGAAGTGACCGAGGAGCGCGGTGACGTGCCAGCCGCGGTCGGCGAGCGTGGGCCCGATCACCCGCCCGATCCGCGTCTCGACCTCGAAGCCGGCGACGAACGCGGCGAGCGCCTCGGCGCCCGGCCGCCGGTGCCACTCGGCGATCGCGAGGACGGCGGGAGCCACCGGCGCCGAGCCGTGGACGATGGAGGGAAGGTGCGTGTCGTCGAAGTCGAGCGCGTGGCCCTGGGCGCCGTTGGCGAGGGCCGCCAGCAGCGCGCTGGTGCGGCGCCCCCGCCCGACGACCGTCGCCTGGGCCTCGCCGCCCGCGGCGCCGACCACCGCGTCGAGCGCGCCGGCGAGCGGCTCGGTCGAGCCGCGAATGGCGACGCCCATCCAATCGGTGAGACAGAGGCTCCCGGCCTCGGTCACCGCCCCGGGCAACGAGGCGAGCTCGAGCCCGAGCACGAAATCGACCAGGGCGGCCGCGACGGGCGTGGCTCCGCGCTCGCTCATCGGTGTCTCCTGCCGATCAGCGCGGAGCGCCCGGCCCGCGCAGCAGCAGGCCGGGCAGGCGGCCGGTCGGCTTGCCGTTCTCGAGCGTGACCTCGCCGTTGACGATGGTGGCCGCGATGCCCTCCGCCTTCTGCACGAGCCGACGCGCCCCGCCGGGCAGGTCGGCCTCGACCGTCGGCATCGCCGGCCTCACCTGCGCGGGGTCGAACAGCACGAGGTCCGCGCGATAGCCCGCCCTGAGCAGGCCCCGATCGGCGAGGCCCCAGGCGGCGGCGTTGTCGAAGGAGAGCTTGCGCACCGCCTGCTCGAGCGTGAACGCCTGCCGGGCCCGCACCCAGTAGCTCAGCATGTGGGTCTGCAGCGACGAGCCCATCTCCTGGCAGACGTGCGCGCCCGAATCCGAGAACGTGGCCAGCGTGCGAGGATGCCGGAGCATGCCGAGCACGTGATCCGGGTGCTCGTTGACCAGTGGCTGCACGAAGACCTGGTTGTCGTTCGCGAGGGCGAGGTCGATCATCACCTCGACGGGATGCTGCCCCCGCGTGGCCGCGAGCTGGGCCACCGTCGGGTCGTCCCAGTCCACGTCCTTCATGGCGTAGAGGTTGTCGTAGTCCGGCCTGCGCGGATCGGTGGTGGCCGCGCCGCCGCCCTGGAAGACGTTGTCGCGGGGCTTCATCCGCGCCTCGTCCGCGACGAGCGCCCGCCGCGTGGCCGGGTCGGCGAGCCGCTGCTTCTGCTCGGCCAGCGGGAGGCGGCGCAGCTCGCGCCACGCGGGCAGGACATCGAAGGGCAGATAGGACTTCAGCGAGAAGATCGCGTTGATCGACCGCGTGGTGGTCTGCCCCCACACGCGGGCGCCGGCCGCCGCGCATTCGTCGAGGTACTCGAGCTGGTAGGTCCACGGGTTCGGGTCCACGCCCTGGCGGCTCGAGATGGTGCCGAACATCACCGGGCGCCCGCTCTCGAGCGCCACCCGCTTGAGCCGGGCCAGGAACGCCCGCTGCGCGGGGCCGCCCGAGATGTCGGGCCCGACCTGGAAGATGCCGGCCCCGAGCGCGCCCATGGCGCCCACGAGGCGATCGACCTCCGACCACTCCGCGATGCGGCTGGCCACCGGGGTGTCGTCGGGCGTCACGTGGGTCGTGGAACGGGAGCTCGAGAAGCCCATCGCCCCGGCGCGGATCGCGTCCTTGACCGCCGCGGTCATGCGGGCGAGATCCTCCTCGGTGGCCGGCTCGGACAGCGCCCGCTTGCCCATGACGTACATGCGCAGGGCGGAATGGCCGATGTAGGCGCCGTAGTTGATGGCCTTGGGCAGCCGATCGACCGTGGCCAGGTACTCGGGGAAGGTCTCCCACGTCCAGTCGATGCCGGCCAGCATCGCCTCGGTCGGGATGTCCTCCACCGCGGTCAGGCAGCGGGCGAACCACTCGCGCTCCTCGGGCCGGCACGGGGCCAGCGCGAAGCCGCAGTTGCCCATGATCACGGTGGTGACGCCGTGCCAGCAGGAGCAGCTGCCGATCGGGTCCCACGCCACCTGGGCGTCCATGTGGGTGTGGCCGTCGACGAAGCCGGGCGCGACGACCAGGCCGTCGGCGTCGATGACCCGCTCGGCGGCCGACCGCACGCGGCCGATCTCGACGATGCGGCCGGCCTGCACGGCCACGTCACCCAGATAGCCCGCCGCCCCGGAGCCGTCGACGATGGTGCCGTTGCGAATCAAGAGATCGAGGCTCATCGTTCTGTGCTCCCTTCAGTGCGTGGGCTCGAGACGGTCTCCGCGCTAGGCGGGACGCAGGGACTCCTTGAGGACCTCGTAGACGGCGGTCTTGATATCCTCCCGCCTCGGGAGCGCGGCCCCCTCGAGGGTGGGGCTGTACGGCACGGGCACCGGGGCGGCGCACACACGGCGGACGGGCGCCTTCAGCGCCCGGAACGTGTCCGGGTCCCCGACGATCAGGGCGGCGATCTCCGACGCGGCCGAGCACGTGGCCGGAGCCTCGTCCACGATCACCACGCGGCCGGTCTTCCGCGTCGAGGCGTGCACCGTGTCCACGTCCAGGGGGACCAGCGTCCGCGGGTCGACCACCTCGACCGCGATGCCCTCGCGCGCGAGCTCCTCGGCCACCGCGAGCGCCTCGTGCACGTAGTAGGCGAGCGCCACGATGGTCACGTCGGTCCCGGCCCGCTTGACCTCCGCGACGCCGATCGGCACGAGATGGTCCCCGTCGGGCACGGGGCCGGTGAGCGCGGCCAGGCGGCTGCACTCGAAGGAGACCACCGGGTTGTTGTCGCGGATGGCGCTCTTGAGCAGGCCCTTGGCGTCGGCGGGCGTCGACGGGAGGGTGATCTTGAGGCCGGCCACATGCATCCACATCGAGTACGGGCTCTGGGAATGCTGGGCGGCGAGGCCGATGCCGCCGCCGGTGCTGCAGCGATAGGTCACCGGGAAGTCGGCCTGCCCCCCGAACATGTAGCGGATCTTGCTCGCCTGGTTGACGATCTGATCCATCGCCACGAACGAGAAGGTCACCATCCGCCAGTTCACGATGGGGCGGAAGCCGCAGCCCGCGGCGCCCAGGCCCATGCCGGTCAGCACCGCCTCCGAGATGGGGGAGAAGCGCACGCGCGACGGGCCGAACTCCGCGATCGGGTCGCCGGTGAAATCGGTGGCCATGGTGAAGACCCGCGGGTCGCGCCGCATCTCCTCGGCCATCGCCTCCTCGAGCGCCTTCTGGAAGCTGATCTCGCGCATGCCCGGCTCCTCGTCGGCTCAGTCCGCGAACATGTCGACCAGCAGGTCCTTCGGATCGGGAAACGGGCTCCGCTCGGCGAAGGCCACCGCGGCGTCGAGATCGGCGTCGACGCCCGCACGGATCACGCCGATCGCGTCGGCCGAGAGCAGCCCCCGGCCGAGCACGTGCTGCTCGAGGCGCGCGATGGGGTCGCGGGCCTTCCAGTCGAGGATC
>Ga0268386_10001447_pt1 | contig 16325 bp, 17 predicted proteins | sample RVTome_15_FD_200260 | JGI IMG/M metagenome (GOLD analysis project Ga0268386, IMG submission 200260) | Soil microbial communities from uranium-contaminated site in the Upper Colorado River Basin, Wyoming, United States - RVT150D86... ...
CCTGCCGCCGCCTGGGCCGCGACCCCCTCGCCTGCATCACCACAGCCGTCACCCACCAATTCCAAAACCAACCCGCCCCGACGCTGCTGGGGACTGCGTAGCGGGGAATCGTTGTGAACGCTTACTCGAGTCTCTCCACTTAGCTCAAGGGGAAGTGCTGATAGTCATTGTACACTGGGTGCCGCCATGTGCAAGCGGCTCGCCGTTGCCTTTCAGGTTGCCGGCTCGATGTTGGTTGCGTGCGGTCGGCCGTCGCGCGCGTTGCGGTCGAGCTGGAACGTCACGAGGCGGCCTTGGAGTTGCTCATTGAATTCGAGTTCATGCGAAAGTGCAGTGATATGAAAGAACACGTCCTTGTCGCCGAACGGTGAGATGAAACCGAAGCCGCGATCCAAGTTGAGTGCTTTGACGGTTCCTGTGTGCATTATCTTTTGTCCTTTGTGATGTTGTAAGAAAGACTGCCGCATCACCGTAACAACGGCTCGTTGACAACACCGCCGGTGTGCGGCAGCTTGGAACGGCGTATAAGCTGGCTTATAGTGCCGTCCCTACAACCGTATCAGTTATCCTCCACCAACCGGATGGAGAATTGTGGAACGATGTTGGCGACGATGCTCTTTGCTTGAACCGGCATCCGACTGTAGGAATCACTCATACTTGCCCTGGAAGTCGTCGGGACTTCGGGCCGTGACAGTTGCTTCACCAGTCCCACGGGGAACAAGTGCCGGAATCGCTTGAGTGGAGAATCCGCACGGTGGCTCAGTTTCGCCAGATCGAGCGACGTCAGCTTGGCTTTGCGTTCGAGTTCATTGGCAATGGCGAGCACCACGTCTTCATTTTGCAACACCAGCACGGACGCCCGGTCGATGATCTGCGCGGCGGAAACGGGAACGTCAGCCAGTTTGCCGGCTGCGCAGAATTGTTCCCAGTCTCCGTCAGACAAGTCGGCCAAGGCATCGTCAGCGATCCAGCGTTCAGCAGCGCCGCCGGCTGCACAACAGATAGCCTCGGCGACCGGATCATCCTGAACTTCGGACGCACACCAGCCGCCGGTATCGGTGAGGGTGATTTCCGATGGAATCGTGCCGAACATGAGAGCAGCGAGAGCGTGTCCAGCTTCGTGAACAGCGATGGGATTAGTCATTGTCGAGTCCTTCGAGTTGGAGTGTGAGTTGCCGAACGGCATCAGTGACGTCGCCGGGAACGAGAATCAGCGCCCGCAGATCGGCACGGGCTGCCATCAGTCGCTTGGTTCGCGGAACGGCACGCGAGTAGTCATCGGACATTCGCAGGTGTTCCAGTTCCGTCTCGACGCGCTGGAGTGCCTCGGTGAGCACCCGCGGCATTTCTTGTGAGACGGCCGTCTCCAACTTGCGAATGAGGAGTTCGGCCTTTTCGTTGTTGTCCAGCAGTCGCCGCCGCAGAACATCAGGACGGCTGAGAATCCGCCGGATTTCTGCGGCCGCTTTGTCGGCCACGGCGAGTTCCTCAGTGATGCTCGCCGTCGTCTCGTCCCGCTGCTGCTTGACGGTCGCAAGCGTGTCGATGAGGCGGTCGCGTTCGGTTGTGGTCTGCGTTGTCATGGTCATGGTCGTGTCCTTGTGAAAGTAGTGGAGAGTTGAAAGTCAGAGTGATGTAGAACCGCAGCCGGCCGGCTGCAACGCCGCCGCCTTGGTGAAGTCTTCAGCGGAAATGCGATTCTCATTCAGCAACAGCCGCGCGGCGGTGACATCGCGGACCCGGCGGCCAACACCGGAGCCGTGCGGTTGCCATTCCGCCCAGCATCGCGGACCTTCGCCGTGGAAAATCAGCGTGCCGGACGGTTCAGGGATTCGGGTGCGTTTGCGTTTCATCGGGACGCCTCCAACTGCGGGATCGTGTTTTTCGTGCGACCATTATTTTCTTGCTCCATTCATTCGGGGGACGCGGGACGGTTCAGGCTCTTCCGACGGCAGACACAATTCCCGCCGCAACCTGGCGAACGTCACGCGGGCTTTGTCCATCGCCGCCACTTCCGGCCGAATGCGAATCTGCCCGCCGAAGTTGTAGGTGCGACTACCAGCGGCTTCGAGTTCATCGCCCAAGCGGTGATACTCTTCGAGCGTGTCGGCCATCGCGTCCACCAGCGCAGCGTCGTGCGGCTCAATCACGAATTCGTCGAAGATGTTGTTACGCCAGCGGATGACGCAGGGACGCCACTTGACGGCCCGGTTCGGCGTCGGGGTTTTCGTTTTCTTCATGGGAATCCTTTTTCAGGCAATGGGGGAAGCGTTGAAATACGTGACAGCTAAGGGCGGTTACCATATGGTCAGGTTGGAGCTTTTCGAACCGCCCCGGTGTCGTCATCGACGGTCACCACGTCAGCCGGCAGCACCGCCGTGCACTTGAACCGCCAGTGCCGCAACAGCCCCTTCAGGACGCGCCGAAGCCGGACGACGGACGGCGTGTCGTCGGGAAGGCTTTCGATCGTGATGGTGAATCGTTCGTTGCTCACCGGAATTCCACCTTGGGACGTGTATTGGGATTCCTTCCTCTCACCTGTATCCGGCAACGACCGTGGGACGTGGTGTCCCGTCCCCTGTAAGGGACACCCCCCACGCGCGTCGCTCGTCACGTGTCTGGTGTACTGGGACACGTCGATACACGTACCGGATAGGTGGTTATTCTTCATCGTTTTGCACCAGCGAATAGACGTGGGTTTGGTTTCCGCGAATGGTGATTGGATCGCGTGTGACCGCGCCGTCGCGTAGTAGTTTGGCGAGTACGTTGCGGGTTCTCTCCCGGCCGAACGGCGACTTGTCGGCGATCCGGTTCGGCGTCGCAGGCCCGTCCGTGTCCCGGTCCCAGTTCCGGAAGACGTCCATCAGGTCGAGCATCCCCTCCCGGTCCCGGTCGTCTTGCCGTTGCTCGCCGGCCGTCTTGCGGCCCTTCAACCGCGTCGGGTCGACGTCGCCGGCGGGAACCCAGACTGGGAATTCCCATCGCAGCGTCATCGGCTCGACCGGCGGCCACGAACGGACCGCGGCGTCAAGAACGACGTGCCCCGGCTCTTCATGCGGTCGCATGACAAGATGCGCGTCGGCGGCCCGTGCCTGGCTTCCAGCCCCAGCCCCGACGTCGGTAACGGCCTTTTCCGCCTGGCTTCCCTTGCTCGAATGATGAATCGGAATCCACGCCGCTTGCGTCTTGCCCGCGTAGCGGTCGATGAGGTTGTACAGTCCGGCCACGGCCGCGTTGTCGTTTTCCGAAGTGCCGATCGGCGTCATTCGATAATGGGCATCGACAACGATCGCGCGGTACTGGCCCGCTTTGATCCGGTCGACCAGCCGCGGCCCGATGCCGTAGTAATCCGTCAGTCTGCCCCGCAGCGTCACGGTGTCGATGCGGTCGGAGTATTCGACGTCGGAAATGCTCATTGCCGCGGCGACAACCGGGATGCGATGGGCGAGCGTTTCGTCGTGTAGCTCGTTGTCGATGATGAGCACGCGGCCCGGTTCGCAGCGGAACGTGTCGAGCCAGTACCGGCCCGTCGCAATCGACAAAGCCAGCCCGTATCCCAGCCAGCTTTTGCCGACCTTGCTCGCCGCGATGATGTTGCACGTCTCACCCTGGCGGAGAATCCCTTCGATGACCGCGGGACGCATCTTCGGATGCCGCTTGACCAGTTCGCGGACCGAAACCGGAATGATCGGGGCCGGCTCTTGATCCTCATCCGGCGTCCAGATCGGCCGCGACAACGGATCATCCCGCTGGTCGATGCCGGCGTGCTGGCCGTTGTTCCCGGCGGCCAGTAGCAGGTGGTCGAATCGTCCCATCATGCGGCCCCCCTCAGCAGCGCGGCGACCGCCGCGCGGAAATCGTCGTCACCCGCCAGCGTCACGATGAACCGCTCCCGCCACGACTCCGGTAGCGGCTCCACGGGCCGGCCGAACGTGCGCGGCAGCCCCATCATCTCCAGGTCGTGCGGCCGCGGGAGATGCCGGCGCGCCCGATCCGGATGGGCGCGGTGGAGCGCGACCAGTTCCGCACGTGTCGCGGGCGGCCACTCGTCACGGCCGTGCCGCCAGTGGTACTCGCACGCGGCGACGTAGTGGTCCGCGCTGGAGAAGTGCGGTCGGAAGAGACTGCCTTGCGGCTCGGATGTTGCGTTCGTTACCATGCTGTTGAGTCCTCACGCCCGCGCGGCCTGCCAGCCGGTGATCGCGGGCATTTTTGTTGGTGGTCTCAGACTTCCACGGGCCGCACGGTGCGGCATTCGAGCCACTGGTCGAGGTCCGACTTGCGGTACTTCACGCGAGTGCCGACCTTGATGAACGGCAGCCCGTAGCGGCCGGTGGTTGCCCAGCACGCGAGCGTCTGGACTTCGACGCCCAGATACGCGGCGGCATCCTCACGGGTCATCAATTCGCTTGCGGTCGCGGTCGTCATGGCGTCTCCAGCGGTTGCGTGTGTCGGTTAGTCAAAGCCCGTCGCAATGCACGGTACGCAAAAAAACCCCGGCAACCAGACTGGTTTCCGGGGTCTTTTCAATTTGACGAGATAAGACGAGTTCGTGACGAGTTCAGTATCTCAGCTTGGCGTCGTCATAGGTTTCCGGGAGGTCGCGGAGGTCGATCTTCACCCGCCGCCTTGTCACGCGAATCGCGCGAATCTCGCCGTTGTCGATCCGACGGTTGAGTGTAGAGAGTGAACAATCCAGCAACCTGCGCCATTCCGCCGGCGGCCGTTCGCGGGACCATTGTGGGTTGGACTCCACCAGTTCCAGCCGCGCCCGGACTTGGGCGAACGTCAGTCGCGAAATGTCGGCGTTCACGTCGCAGAACAGCTTGGCGAGCAATGCCTCCATCCGCCGATTCCCCAGCACCGGGTCGAAACATTCGGGGTGGTGTTCCGCAACCCACGCCGACAGCCAGCGTTTCGCCTCGGCGTTTTCCAGCGCACGGCACAAGAGCGCGACTTGTTCGTTCGGAGAGAGTACCGTCATTTTTCGCCCCCTTCCGTGGTCGCCAGCATCGCAGCAACGGCCGTGTCGACGGCGGCTTTCACCGGGTCGAGATTCAACCTGGCATAGATCGAGGTCGCGGCCGTCCCCCGGTGCCCCAGCGACTTACCGATGACCGGCAAGCTGGCCCCGGTCGCGGCCTGCCAGCTTCCCAACGTCCGCCGCAGATCGTGCGGCCGCAGATCGTCCAGCCCGGCAGCTTCGGTGATCCGCTTCCAAGGCTTCGTAATGTCGGTGACGTGTCCCCGCTTCGTTCCGGCTCGCGACGGGAACACGAACGGCGACGGGTCGGTTTCCGCAGCGACGGCTTCGGCCTGCAATCTCTTCAGCCGCTCGCGGAGAATCGTCACGGCCAGTTCCGGAAGATGCACCCGTTGCCATTCGCCCGACTTCGTTTCCGGGATTCTCCACACTCCCTCATCGAGCAGCAGGTGCGACCACTCCGCCGCCATGAGGTTTCCCACGCGAGCGCCGGTGAGCACCGCCAGCTTGAAGAAGTCGCGGAAGTCGAGAGACTGGTCGGCTTCGACGGCGCTCCAGAATCGGGGGAATTCGTCGGCCTGCAGGAAACGGTCGCGGCTTCGTTCGCTGAACTTCTTCACCCCGACGCAGGGATTCCTTCCCGTCCAGCCGCATTCCGCCGCGAACGAGAACACCTTCGACAGCAACGCCAGCGTGCGGTTGGCTTCGTGGCGTCCGTTGTCCGTGCCGAGCTTCGCGTGCAAGGCACGAACGTCGTTCCCGGTGATACGCGACAGCTTCCGGTTGCCCCACGCCTTCAGGTGGCGGTCGTGACGTTGCTGGTCGTGCTCCCAAGATTTCTTGTGGGGCTTCGCGTGCTGGTCGAGGTAGACGGTGAACGCCTCGCCGAACGTCTCTTCCCCACGGGCGGCTTGACGGTCGGCTTGCGGGTTTCCGCCGTCGGCGATCTTCGCGTTGTTCTTGTCGATCAGGTCGCGGGCGGTCTCGACTGAGATTTGCGGAAACGCCCCCAGCTTCAACCGCACGGTGCGACCGTCGATTTTGCGAACGAGGTAGAAGGTCCGCTTGCCGGTGGACGTGACGCACAACGCCAACGACGGCTTCGAAGAATCGTAGACGTAGACGCGGCCCTCCCTCGGCGGCTCGATGTCCGCCAGCGCCCTCTTGCTGAACTTCAACCGTTGCGTGCGATTTCGGAACGGAATGACGGCTCGTTCGGCGTTCGGCATGACTTCCCCCAGACGGTGTGATCGGTGTTCGGTGCAACCCGGTGCAACCACGGTGCAACCCACGGCGTACACTGGCGTCGATTTCCGTCAATCGACGTGAACACGGAATCTACCGGGAAAGCGTATGCCCGTCAAGCGTTATCCATTTCCGTCAACCGGCGTTGTACACTACGTCGGTAGACTCTGGATCATTTAGTCTAGGTTCGAATCCTAGTCGGGCAATTTCCCCCATCAGACGGAATAGACGATCGACGTCGTCGCGTAGCGGCCTGTTTTCAACCGGTCGAGTTCCACGCCCAGGCCCGGCTTCTCGGGAATCTGCAGGTATCCTTCGCCGTCGAGCCTGAACGGCTCGCTGCACAGGTCTTCGATGTAGGCGCAGGGGGTCAGGTACTCGACGTATCTCGCGACGGGCATGGCGGCGGCGAGTTGCAGGTCGGCGGCGAGGCCGATGGCGGTGTTCCAGCCGTGCGAGACCATCACGATGTTGTGGTCGAAGGCCTGCCAGCCGATTTTGCGCGATTCGCTGAGGCCGCCGTTCTTCGTGCAGTCGGGCTGAATGATGTCGACGGCCCGGCGTTCGATCCAGGGGAGGAACGACTGCCGCCGGGTGAGCACTTCGCCGGCCGCGATCGGCACCGGCGAGATGCGGGTGAGTTCGACGTAGCCGTCGATGTCGTCGGGGGGAAGCGGTTCCTCGAACCAGACGATGTCGTAATCGGCCAGCATCTTCGCGGTCTCGCGCGCCCAATTCACGCCGTGCGGCCAGAACTGCTCGCTGCCGCCCGCGTCGACCATCAGGTGCACGTTGTCGCCAACGGCTTCGCGGGCGGTGCGGACGAGCAGCTCGTCGAACTTGCGGCTGCGTCGGCCGAACGGCCGCCAGCCCATTTTGATGGCCCGGAACCCGCGGCCGACGGTTTGCTCGAGGGTGCGTTTCAGGGCGTCGGGTTCGTCGAAGAGGATGGAGCCGTAGGGTTTGATCCGCTGCCGGTAGTTCCCGCCGAGCAGCCGCGAGACGGGCTGGCCGCAGAGTTTGCCGAACAGGTCCCACAAGGCGATGTCGATGCCGCTGATGGCGTGCTCGACGGCCCCGCCGCGCCCCTGCCAGAACGTCGACTGCCGCAGCGTTTCCGAGACCCGCTCCGGCTCGACGGCCGATTCTCCTTTGAGCAGCGGCCACAAGAGTTGCACCGCGCCGTCGACGAGCTTGCCGGACGTGAAGCAACTGCCGACGCCGGTGTTGCCGTCGTCGGAAGTGAGGACGATCAGCGCGTGCAGGTTGTCCTGGGCTTCGAGGTCCTGCGGCCAGCCGCCGTCGACGGTGCCGCCGGTGAGGGGGAGGATTTCGAGGTGAGAGATGTTGGGCATAGTAGTTCCCTGCAAATGTTCGGCGAGTCGCTGTCGCGTGGATTTCTGTGATTGCATGGCGTGTCCACAAAGTAGTGACCGCCTGCGGGATACTGCTACAATATGCTGAAACCGACGTCAAACCGGCAATTCGTCATGACGACGTCGTTTGTTTAAGGAGCGTTACCGCGATGTCTGCACAGATTTCTCAAATCTCGATCAGGAATTTCCGTTCGCTGGCAAGCGTGTCGGTCGAGTTGGATTCGATCGCCGTTCTCTTCGGTCCCAATGGTTCCGGGAAATCAACGTTTCTCGACACGATCTGGTTTGTGCGAGACTGTGCGATCCGCGGGGTCGAATTGGCCTCATCGAAGCGCGGCCATGGAATCGGGATTCTTTACGACGGAGCGGATGACGATGACCAGCGAATTGCCATCGCGCTGCAAACCGAAGAGATCGAGTATCAATTGGAATTCGATCTTTCGTCGGGGCGAATCATCAGCTCACCCGGTGAGTGCCTCGTCAATCGAACCTCAGCGCGCGTGCTTGTGAACCGGAAAGTCGGAGACGATACGGCGGAATTATACAACGCCACACTCGGCCAGCCTGTGTTGGCACAACTCCGCGAGCCCGAAAAGTTGACCCTCAATCTTTATCTGAATATCAATCCGTCGGACCGCGATGCGGGGGATCTGGATCGCCTGCTGCATTACGTCCGATCCTACCACTCGCGGTCCTTCATGCTGCACCGGCTGAAGACAAGCGGCTCCGAGTCGAGCCATGAAACTCGGCTGTTTGACCGGGGTGAGAATGCATGGTCGGTCCTCAGAAACCTGCATGATCGAAAGGAGCTCGATTCGCGTTTTCATACGATCGTCGATTTCATGAAAGAAGCATTTCCCACGTTCGACGGAATCATCCTGGAACAGACCGGGCCGAATTCCATTTATGCGAGTTTTCTGGAGCGCGACCGCAGGCAGGAAATCCGGGCATCGGGTGTTTCAGATGGACATTTACAGTTGTTGCTGCTGCTGACGGCGCTCTTCTCCGAAGGCCCCGATCGAGCGGCGTTTCTCCTGTTCGATGAACCGGAAATCTCGCTGCATCCGTGGGCTATCAGTGTGCTCGCGAAAGCGATTCATCTTGCGGCAGAGGAATGGAACAAGCAGGTGCTGATCGCAACCCACTCTCCGGTTTTGATCAGCCAGTTCGAACCGGAGTCCATCCTCGCCAGCGACGTTCGCGACGGGCAGACCCGACTCCAGCGGGTCAGCGAAATCACCGGAATTCAGGATTTGTTGAATGACTACGCGACCGGGTCGCTGTACATGGCACAAATGATCGGCGCCCAGACTTCCCCTGAATTGGAAGAGGCAACGGCGGATGACTGACCGCGGTGCGTCGGTATTCTGGCGATTCGTGCGGTTTTACCTCTTCGTCACCGGCAAAGGGGAAGAGGTTTTCATGCCCTCCTTCTTGCGATCGCTGACGGAGTCGGGCAATTGCACTTTCAAAGTCGGTCGCAGGATCGGCCAACGATCCCCGATCAGGTCGGAGAAGCGAAAGCTCCGCATGGTTGGCAAGGGGCAAACCCTCACCGATCGCGACGCGGAGATCGGTCTCGGCGCGCGGCGGCTTCTCGAGTCGAAAGACGACGCCTATGTCATTTTGATCGACGACCTCGAACGAGCCCGCACTGGGGACCATCGGGCTGTTTTCGATCGCTATCGGCAAATCTTCGACACGATTCTTCCCGAGCCGATTCGGAATCGCGCCGCGGTGCATTTCCTCGTCAACATGATCGAAGCGTATTACTTCGCTCACGCCGACGCCGTGAACGCCGTCCTCGGAACGGAACTGAGCGATTTCGACGGGGACGTCGAAACCATTCCGCATCCGAAGAATCAATTGAAATCACTCTTTCGAGGATTCGACGAGAAAGAGCACGGAACCGAAATCGTGAGACGACTCGATTTGCCACGAATCCTGTCCAATCCCGAAACGTGCGCCTCGCTGCGAACCTTGTTCGCCTGGTGTGTCCATGCAATGGGGAATGAATCCGAAGACCGCTTCCGCCTGCGCGACGGCGTGCTCAGCCCGGTTACCCGTGGGCAGATTGCCGATTGAGAACTGAGAACATCGCCGCGCAGTGACTCCGACTCGGCGCATCCTTGCCTGCTCGGCACGCATCGGATTGCCGCCGCAAGCGGGCGATCGCCGTAGCCGCTTCCGCCCTACCGCAGCACCAGAACTCGGCCGTCCCCCGCCTGCCTCACGCTCCCCACGGGCGTCAAGAAATGAAAGCCGCCGCGGCCGCAGCGGGCGTCCAACTGCGCGATGATCCTCTGTGATTTCGTGGCGGAGTCGTGGGGGCCGCAGACGTAGAACGGATTGCCGTCTTTGCCCATCGCGAACGTCTCGCGGGCCTGCGCGGGGTCGATGCCGGTGAGAATCGGCTGCACGCGGCGGAAGTCGGGGTGCGGCGCGAAGCCGAGGGACGACGCATATTCGACGGCGTCGTTGATGAGCCGGCACGCCGACGGCGGGTCGATCCGCCGCACGCCGCGCGACGCGAAGTTCTCGCGGAAATCGCGGTATTCGCCGAACGTCGTCACCTTGCCCATGCAGTCCTTGACGCCGAGGCAGTAGAGGTCGACGAGGAACATGCCGACGCCGACCTCACCCGTCGCCGCCTGTCGGCCGATGAGCAGGTTGGCGATGCCTTCCGATTCGAAGTCCTCGGTGACGAGGCAGTCCAGCACCGGGGCCGCTTGCAGCCGGCCGAGGCGCTCCGCCAGCCCGATGCTCTGCGTGCTGGCGATGTCGCGGCGTTTCTCACCCCGTTTGGCCTTTTTCTTGGCGAGCTTCTTCTGCCGTTTTGCTTCGGAACGTGCCACGGTTTCCCTCCTTGTCGTCCGGAACCTGGTGAATCCTGTCTTACCCGCGTCTCCCTCGGGCATCCGTGCGAATAGGATAGCCGTCGGATCGGCCAATTCGCCAGTCCACTTTCCGATTGCGCATGTTGGCACAACGCCGCGCGGTCGGGCAGAATGGACGCATCTCCCATCGCTCATCCCGTCGAGGCGCTCCTATCATGCTTGAGATGTTGACCAGACCGTTCGATACGTCCGGCTTCCCCGCCCGCTGGAATTGCGGGGAGGCGTGGGAGGCGGCCCCCGCGCTGGGGTGGGCGCACATCGTGGCCGACGTCGCCACCTTCTGCGCGTATTTCGCGGTGCCGTTTGTCGTGCTGTATTTCGTATTGAAGCGGCCGGGGTTGACGTTCCCGCGGGTGTTCTACGTCTTCCTGGGGCTGATCTTCTTCTCGTGCGGGTTCGTGCATCTGACCGAAGCCGTCATGTTCTGGTCCCCGGTGTACCGGTTTTCGGCGCTGGTGAAGCTGGTGACGGCGGCAGTCTCGTGCACCGGGGTCGTGCTGCTGGCGCGGGTGCTGCCGCGGGCGCTGGACCTGAAGTCCCCGGCGGAGCTGGAACGGGAGATCGCCCAGAAGAAGCGGGCGATCGAGGCCCGCGACCTGGAACGCAACCTGATGCACACGCTGATGACCAACCTGCCGGACGCGATCTACTTCAAGGACAGAAACGGCCGCTTCCTGCGGATCAGCAAGGCGCTGGCGGAAAAGTTCGGGCTGGACTCTCCCGATCGCGCGGTCGGCAAGTCGGACGCGGACTTCTTCACCGCGGAGCACGCCCAGCAGGCCAGGCACGACGAGCAGCGGATCCTCGACACGGGCGAGCCGCTGCTGGCCGTCATCGAAAAGGAAACCTGGCCCGACGGCCACGAGACATGGGTCTCGACCACGAAGGCGCCGCTGCACAGCCACACGGGGGAACTGATCGGCACGTTCGGCATCTCGCACGACGTAACCCGCATCAAGCAGACCGAGCGCGCCCTGCGGGCCAGCGAAGAGCGGTTCGAGCTGGCGGTCCGCGGGTCGAGCGACGGGCTGTGGGACTGGAACGTCCTCACCGATGAGGTCTACTACGCCCCGCGGTTCAAGCAGCTCATCGGTTACGAAGACCACGAATTCCCGAATACCTTCGAGTCGTTTGAAAGCCATCTGCATCCCGACGACCGCGGGCCAACCTTGCAGGTCCTCGACGAGCACATCCACGGCAAGGGGCCTTACGACGTCGAATACCGGCTGGGGCGGAAGACCGGCGAGTACCGCTGGTTCCGCGCCCGCGGGCAGGCCGTGTGGAATGAGCAGGGAAACGCGACCCGCATGGCGGGGTCGATCACCGACATCGACGACCAGAAGCAGGCCGCAGAGCAGCTCAAGCACGAACGCTTCCTGCTGCACACGCTGCTGGAGCATCTGCCCGACGCGATCTACTTCAAAGACGAGCAGGGCCGGTTTCTGCGGGTCAGCAACACCCTGGCGACCCAGTTCGGCGCCGCCAACCCACGCGACGTGATCGGCAAATCCGACGCCGATTTCTTTGAAGCCGACTACGCCGCGCAGGCCCGCCGTGACGAAGACGCGCTGATGCGCAGCGGCGAGCCGTTGGTCGGAAAGGAAGAAAGACCCCAGTGGGCCGGCGGTGAAACGAGCTGGGTCTCGACGACGAAGGTCCCCCTGCGGGACGAAGAGGGGCGGATCATCGGCACGTTCGGCATCTCGCACGACATCACGGCCCAGAAGCAGGCGGAAGTTCGCTTCCGCCGCGTCGTCGAGGCCGCTCCGGTCGCGATGCTCGTCATTCATCCCGACGACGGCGTGCAGCTTGCCAATCCGCAGGCGGAAACACTCTTCGGCCGCGCTCGGGACGATCTGATCGGCCTGCCCGTCGAACAACTCATGCCGCCGCGGTTCCGCGAGAGACACGAGGCGCATCGCCGGGCGTATTTCCAGGCGCCGGTCGCGCGGGACATGGGGCGGGGGCTGGAACTGATCGGCCTGCGAAACGACGGGCGCGAGTTCCCCATTGAAGTGGGACTCAGCCCCATCGAGACCGAAGCGGGGACGCTCGTGCTGTGCAACATCACCGACGTGACGTCGCGGCGGGAAGCGGAGGCGGCCCTCATCGCCGCCAAGGAGGCCGCCGAGGCCGCCAACCGCGCCAAAAGCGACTTTCTCGCCAACATGAGCCACGAAATCCGCACGCCGATGAACGCCGTCATCGGCATGACCGAGCTCGTGCTCGACACCGCGCTGGAGCCGACGCAGCGGGGCTACCTCGAAACGGCGCTGGAATCGGCGGAGTCGCTGTTGTCGATCATCAACGGGATCCTGGATTTCTCGAAGATCGAAGCGGGGAAGGTGGAGCTGGAGTCGATCCCCTTCAGCCTTCGCGAAGAGCTGGGGGACACGATGAAGTCGCTGGCGCTGCGGGCGCACCGCAAGGGGCTCGAACTTGCCTGGCACGTGGGGACCGACGTCCCCGACCGGCTGCTGGGAGACCCCGCCCGGTTGCGGCAGATCGTCGTGAACCTCGTCGGCAACGCGATCAAGTTCACCGAAACCGGCGAGGTCGTGCTTGACGTTGACAGCCCGCCGGCCAACGTGGCGGAAGCTGCCGGCTTCCGAACCGACGCTGGCAGCGTCGGCCACGGCGAGTGCGAGCTGCGGTGCGCCGTCCGCGACACCGGCATCGGCATTCCCCCCGAAAAACTGGACGCGATCTTCGGCGCGTTCGAGCAGGCCGACACGTCGACCACGCGGGAATACGGCGGGACCGGGTTGGGGCTGTCGATTTCCGCCAGCCTGTCGCGGCTGATGGGGGGCGACATCCGGGTTGAGAGCGAACTCGGCGCGGGAAGCACGTTTCACTTTACCGCGCGGTTCGGCGTCGCCTCCGACGCGGGCCCGCGCGATCTGTTCGACGACGTCGAAGTGCTCGACGGCCTCCCCGCGCTGATCGTCGACGACAACGCCACCAACCGCCGCATTCTCGAAGAGACCCTGCGAAGCTGGGGACTCGAGGTGACCGCCGTCGCCGGCGGCCGCGAAGCCCTGGCCGTGCTGCGGAACGCCGCCGATCCCCGGCAGCGGCCCAGGCTGTTGCTGACCGACGTGAACATGCCCGGCATGGACGGCTACACGCTATCGGAGCGGATCCGGCAGAGCGCCGACTTCGCGGATACCGTGATTATCGTGCTGACGTCGGGCGGGCGGCCCGGCGATGCGGCCCGCTGCGCCGAACTTGGAATCGCCGCCCATCTGTTGAAACCGGTGAAGCAGTCGGAACTGTTCGACTCGCTGATGCTGGCCGTCGCCCCGTCGATCGCGAAACGAGAGGAATCCGAGGACGACGGCACCGCCGCGGATGACGTCGCGCCGCTGCGAATCCTGCTGGCCGAGGACGGGCTGGCCAACCAGAAGCTCGCGGTGGGTCTGCTCACCCGGTGGGGCCATGCGGTCGAAGTGGCCAACGACGGCCGCGAGGCCGTCGATCGCACCGCCGCCGAAGCGTTCGACCTGGTGCTGATGGACGTGCAGATGCCGGTGATGGACGGGCTGGAAGCCACGCGGGAAATCCGCGCCCGCGAGCTTCAGACCGGCGGGCGGTTGCCGATCATCGCCATGACCGCCCACGCCATGAAGGGGGACCGCGAGCGGTGCCTGGAGGCGGGCATGGACGGCTACGTCTCGAAACCGATCCGCAAGCGGGAACTGCTCGATGAAATGACCCGGCACGTGCCGCCGGCCGCAGCGACCCGGACGCTCGTAGCGTCCGGGTCGCTTCAGGACGGCACGGGGCCATTCATCGATTGGGACAGCGTGCTGAAAACAGTCGACGGTGACGCCGGCCTGTTGCGGGAGGTGATCCACGACACTCTCGCCGAAGCGCCCGAACTGCTGCGGCAGCTCGACGCCGCCCTCGCCGCCGGCAACGCCTCCGAAGTGCGGCGACTGGGACACACGCTCAAGGGTGCCGGGCGGCTGTTTGATTTCGACGCCCTGCAGGACTCCGCCGGCGCCGTCGAATCGCACGCCGGCGCCGGCGAGCTGTCTGCCGCGGCAGCCGCCGTTCCTGCGTTGAAAGACGCCGTCGAATGGATGATCGGCGAGTTGACGGCGTATCTGGAGGAGAGTTGAGAGACGAAGGCGGAAGGCGGAGGGCGGAGGGCGGAGGTCGGAGGGCGGAGGTCGGAGGTCGGAGGTCGGAGGTCGGAAGGTCGGAGGGCGGAAGGCGGAGGGCGGAGGGCGGAGGGCGGAAGGTCGGAGGGCGGACGGTCGGAGGGCGGAGGGCGGAGGGCGGAGGTCGAGCGATTGAGATCTGGTGATACTACTCCGTACTGAGTACTTGGTACTGAGTACTGAGTACCGCGAACTGAGCATCCTTCACCCCTCATCCTTCGCTCATCCTTCATCCCTCATCCTTCATCCCTCATCCTTCATCCCTCATCCTTCATCCCTCATCCTTCATCCCTTTTCCTTCATCCCTCTTCACTCCGACTTGCTACAATCTGCGATGGGCCTGAAACGCCTTCTCACGGACCGCTGCATGGAACAGGAGAGGACCGATGGCACGCATCCTGATTGTCGACGATTCGAATCTCGACCTCCGCGTGGCCGGCGGGCTGCTCGAGAAACAGCCGGAATGGAGCGTCTGTTACGCCCGCGACGGCGTCGAGGCGATCGAGGCGATCGAAGCCGAGTTGCCGAACCTCGTCGTCACCGACATGCAGATGCCGAACATGAACGGGCTGGAACTCGTCGAGCGGATTCGCGAGGACTACCCGCTGATTCCGGTGATTCTGATGACGGCCGCCGGCAGCGAGTCGATCGCCGTCGAGGCGCTGCAGAAGGGAGCCGCCAGTTACGTGCCGAAGCGGGAGCTGGCCGCCGACCTCGTCGACACGGCCGCCCGGCTGCTGGCCGCGTCGTCCGAACGCCGCACGCGGCGGCGGCTGCTGAACTACCTGACCGAGGTGAATTACGCGCTGCGAAACGACCTGGAACTGCTCTCGGCGTTGACGGCCGAACTGCGCGAAACCGCGCAGGACCTGCGGCTGCTCGACCAGAACCATTGCCTGCGGTTCGCGACCGCCGTCGACGAAGCGCTGAGCAACGCCTATTTTCACGGCAACCTCGAGGTCAGCTCGACGGTGCGGGAGCAGGACGCCGACTCGTACCACAATCTCGCCACCGAGCGGAAGGAGCAGCCCCCCTACAGCGACCGGCTGATCCACGTGAAGGCCGCGTTCTCGCGCGACGCGGTGACCGTGCACGTTCGCGACGAAGGCCCCGGCTTCGACCTGGCGACGCTGCCCGACCCCACGTCCCCCGGCTATCTGGAACGCCCCTGCGGCCGCGGCATCCTCCTGATGCGGTCGTTCATGGACGACGTGCAGTTCAACGAGAAGGGAAACGAAGTCACGATGGTGAAGCGCGCGTCGATGTAGGTCCGGACGGCCCGTCCGGACCTTGGTGGGCCAAAGACGCCGCTTGCGGCTTAGCCCAACGCCAGACGGCTAAGCGCCGGCTAAGCCGCAAGCGGCAGGTCCGGTCGAGGCGGCCCTTTACCGAGATTGCAGTCGCGCCCACGCCGCCAGCGCGATTGCCGCCGTTTCGATCCGCAGGATGTGCGCCCCGAGACCGACGGGAATCGCCCCGGCAGCCGTCGCGGATGCGAGTTCGTCGTCGGTGAAGCCCCCTTCCGGTCCGACGACGAAACACAACGAATCGGCCGGCGAGACGTTCCCCAACGCTTCGGCCAGCGACCTTCCGCCGGGGTGGGCGACGAGTCGTAGGTCAGGCTTTCCAGCCTGACCGGGCGGGTCGCAAGTTTCGC
>Ga0268386_10001448_pt1 | contig 16301 bp, 14 predicted proteins | sample RVTome_15_FD_200260 | JGI IMG/M metagenome (GOLD analysis project Ga0268386, IMG submission 200260) | Soil microbial communities from uranium-contaminated site in the Upper Colorado River Basin, Wyoming, United States - RVT150D86... ...
TGCTGAACAAGTTGCAGGACACCAAGACCAATTCAGATTTCTTCGAGGCAATGAAGCGGTAACCGTCCCGGCTTCGACGCTAACCGGCACCTGCAGGAGCCCGACCGCCATCCATGGCGGTCGGGCTCCTACGGGCGCGGCTACCGGCCCCTCGAGTTCGGAAGAAAGCCGAACTGCACCCTACCCGGCATTCCCCCGCGCCGCGTCCACGCTCCAGATCCCCGCCCCGCGCGCCGCGATAAAAAGGAACACGAAGCAGAACAGGACCGCGAGCTCGCCGTCGTTCGTAATGGGCAACAGGGCCGAGCCCGGCAACGCCGAAAACGACCCATGCGCCATCCAGTAGGCGAAGGCGGAAAAGCCGCTGCAGATGAAGGCTGCCGGCCGGGTAAACAGGCCGATCATCACCAGCACGCCGCCGATCAGCTCGATTGGGCCCGCCAGCCAATACATGTATCCGCTTGCAGGCTCGCCACCCGGAAATCCAAATAGCTTCCGGGTACCGTGCCAGAGCAGCAGATAACCGGTGATGATGCGCATCAGCGCGTAGGTGTGTTGCTCGTACGGTTTCATGAATGACAGCATGTGCGGGTCCCCTCTTGTTCGTTGTTCACAAGGAATCGCTTCTCCGCCTGGTCACCCAGGCTGAACCGCGCTCTTGGCGGAGTCACAAGCCTACACCGTCGGGCTTGCTGCCACGAGGCATATCGTGGCGGTGCCATGGCGCCAGGAACGTGTCCGAGGAGTCTCGGCCACTACCAACTCAACCGTCCATGAACAATGCGACCTCAGGGTCGCGAACTCAGGGCGCGTCCCAGCGATGAAGCGGCACCGGGCTTCCTTGCGGAAAGTGACTCTGCGCGCGCGCCAGTTCGACGTACCCGTCGGTACCACCGAGCGCCGTGAAATCACCTGACGTGTTGGTCGGCACCGGTCGGGCCCTCAGGGTGCCGTCGACGTCGCTTTGCAGGACAACGGGCATGAAGAAGGTAAGGTCTGCCCTGAACGTAACGTCCTCGGTCAGCACGGCCCATTCCGGCCTGCGTGCGTGGCGCCCGCTCGCATCGAAAAGCGCAGGCAAAACATAGTGACGGCAACATACGAGCGTCGATACCGGATTGCCGGGTAGCGCGAACACGGACTGGGCGTCAGGGCCGATACCGAACCACATCGGCTTCCCGGGCCGCTGGCTTATCTTGTGAAAAACCGTCGTGACTCCGAGATCCGCGAGCACCTGCGGCACGAAATCGGCTTTGCCCATGGAGACGCCGCCGCTCAGTATCAGGACGCGCGCCTCGCTCAAAAGGCGACGGATGCTCGCGCGCAGCGAATCCGGATCGTCGAGAAGATGTTCATGGCAGCAATCCTCGAAGCCCTGGCGTTTCAGCATCGCCACCAACGCCGGCCCGTTCGACAGCCTGACCTGGTGCGGCAGGACAGGCTTGCCGGCTGGCACCAGCTCATTGCCGGTCGAAATCACCCGGATCGACGGCTGCCGGCTCGCCTCGACTCTTTCCAGTCCGCAGGATGCGACAATGGCGATTTCGGCAGCAGTCAGCACCGAGCCCGGCTCCAGCACCGGCGTGCCTGCCCGGTGATCGGAACCCTGAAGGTGGACGAACTGCCAGCGCGCGGCGTGATAATCCGGCTCGATCTCGGCGATCCCGTTCGAGACGGTGATGCGTTCGACGGGAACGACGCAGTCGCTGCCGACAGGCAGCACCGCGCCGGTCATGATTTCGATGCAATGCGTATCGTCGCCCAGGCTTGAAACAGGGTCGCCGGCGTGTTGCACGCCGGCAATGCGGAATGACCTCGTTCCGCGATCAAGTGCACCGTAGCTTACCGCAATGCCGTCCATCGTGACGCGATCGAACGGTGGCTGGTCGCGCTCCGCAAGCACGGCCTGGCGCAACACGCGGCCGGTTGCCGCCGTGCTGTCGACAGGTTCGCTGCCGAACGTCGGCATGGCCAGCGCGATCGCTTCCTTTGCGGCTTTCGTAGTCAACATGGTCAGTGCCGCGGCGCACACCGGGCACCGTCAATGGCCCTGTGCCCGATGTCGGTTCGATAGTAGACGTCCGGCCAGTGAATTCGCCGGACTTGCGAGTATGCCATCTGCTGTGCTTCAGCCACGGTGACTCCGAGGCCTACGACGCACAGGACACGCCCCCCTGCGGTCAGGATCTTATCGCCGCGCATCGCTGTGCCCGCGTGAAAAACCTTCACTGCACCGGTTCTCGTATCAGGCAGTCCCAATATGGCATCCCCGGTGCGATAGGAGTCCGGATAGCCGCCGGCGGCCATTACGACCCCCAGCGCCGCTCTTGGATCCCAGTCGACCGTGACCTCCCCCAGTTTTCCGGATAGCGTCGCTTCGCAGATCTCGACCAGGTCGGTGTGAAGACGCGTCATGATCGGCTGCGTCTCCGGGTCGCCGAAGCGACAATTGAACTCCAGCACCTTCGGCGTGCCGTCGGCCGTGATGATCAGGCCTGCATACAGGAAACCGAGGTAGTCGATGCCGTCGGCGCGCAAGCCGTCGAGTGTGGGCCGGATGACTTCATCGATTGTCCGGAGTTGCAGCTCAGGCGTTACAACCGGAGCCGGCGAGTAGGCCCCCATTCCCCCGGTATTCGGACCCGTATCCCCGTCGTCCCGCGCCTTGTGGTCCTGGGACGTCGCGAGCGGCAGTACATCGCGGCCATCGGTGACGACAATGAAACTCGCTTCCTCGCCTTCGAGAAACTCCTCCACGACGATTCTGCTTCCCGCATTCCCGAACGTGCCGGCCCGCAGCATGTCCGTCGCCGCGCGTTCGGCCTCGCCGACGGTCGAGGCGACGACGACTCCCTTGCCCGCGGCGAGTCCGTCCGCCTTGACCACGATCGGGGCTCCCTGCGCGCGAATATAGCGGAGCGCCGGGTCAAGTTCCGTAAAACTCCGGTATGCCGCCGTTGGAATGCCGTGACGTTCGAGAAATGCCTTGCTGAACGACTTGGACCCTTCCAGTTGCGCGGCTTCCGCGGTCGGACCGAAGCAGGGAAGGCCATGCGCGCGAAACCGATCGACTATCCCGGCTACGAGTGGCACTTCCGGACCGATAATGGTGAGGCCAACGGCCTCCGATTCGGCTACGGCCAGTAACTCGTCGATGTCATCGGCCGCCACGGCGATGTTTCGCAGCAGCGGCTCGAGCGCGGTTCCGGCGTTTCCCGGCGCGACCAGAACCTCGGTCACCTTGGGAGACTGCGCGCATTTCCATGCCAGCGCATGCTCCCGGCCGCCGCCGCCAACGATCAGAACTTTCATCGATACCGAGCCTTGATGCCGCGAGTACCAGCCAAACCAGGGCCTGTCGACTGGCCCTAATGCCGAAAGTGTCGCATTGAAGTGAAGACCATGGCTATGCCGTGTTCGTTCGCGGCGGCAATCACTTCGTCGTCACGGACCGAGCCGCCGGGCTGGATAATCGCCGCGACACCGTACTCCGCCGCAGCATCGATACCGTCGCGAAACGGGAAAAAGGCATCGGATGCCATTACCGAACCGTTGATTTCGAAACCTTCGTCGGCGGCTTTGAGCGCGGCGACCCTGGTGCTGTACACGCGGCTCATCTGGCCCGCGCCGATACCGATTGTCATAGAGTCCTTGCAGAACACGATCGCGTTCGACTTTACGTACTTCGCCACTTGCCACGCGAACAAGAGGTCGCGAACCTGATGCGCATCCGGCGCTCTATCTGTCACGGTCTTCAAGGCATCGGGCGAGATGCGGCCATCGTCGGCGCTTTGTACGAGCAGCCCGCCGGATACTTTCTTCAGATCATACCCGGCAGCACCGCCGGTCCACTCGCCGGCTTCGAGTACCCTGACATTGGGCTTCTCCCGCAGTGCGTCAAGCGCAGCCTTTTCGACCGCCGGTGCAACGATCACCTCCACAAACTGACGCTCGATGATGGTGTGCGCCGTCTCTGCGTCGAGCCCGCGATTAAAGGCAATAATGCCGCCGAACGCAGACGTCGGATCGGTGGATCTGGCGCGTTCATACGCTCGCTGGATGTTTTTGTCTGTTGCGACTCCGCACGGGTTTGCGTGCTTCACGATCACGCACGCCGGTTGATCGAACTGGCGCACGCAGGCGAGCGCCGCATCGGTGTCGGCGATGTTGTTGTAGGAAAGGGTCTTGCCGTGCAGTTGCAGCGCGCGTGCGAGCGACCCCGGCGCTGCCGACCTGTCACGATAAAATGCCCCTTCCTGGTGCGGATTTTCGCCGTAACGCAGTGTCTCGATCCGATCTCCGGAATAGAGGAAATGCTCGCCGAAGGGCCGCTGGTCGCAGACGGTGCAGAGGTACGAAGCGATCGCCGTGTCGTAACCGGCCGTATAGGCGAACGCCTTTGTCGCGAGGCGCCTGCGGTACTTCGTTGAGAACGCCGCGGAACGGAGCGCGTCCAGAATCGCCGGATAATCGTCCGGGTCGACCACGACGGCGACTCCCGTGTGGTTTTTGGCCGCCGCTCGAATCATTGCAGGACCGCCGATGTCGATGTTTTCTATCGCGTCATCCAGGGTCGCATCAGGCCGCGCGATGGTCTGTTCGAAGGGATACAGGTTGACGGCGAGCAGGTCGATAGGCTGGATGCCGTGTTTCGCCATTACAGTTTCATCGGTTCCACGGCGGCCGAGCAGCCCCCCATGGATGACCGGATGGAGCGTCTTGACGCGCCCGTCCATGATCTCGGGAAACCCGGTCCGCGAGGAAACTTCCACGACGTCGATACCTGCGACCTTGAGTTCGCGCCAGGTACCGCCGGTGGAGAGTATCTCGACCCCGAGCTCGGCCAGGCCACGGGCGAACTGAACCAGACCGCGCTTGTCCGACACGCTGAGCAACGCCCGGCGCACTTTCAACACGGTAACGGCTCCGGTTGCCTCAAAAGCGATGCGCGTGTGCCGAATTGCACCAATCGACCCGTCCCGTCGCATAACTTGCAGTCCATTGCCATTGCCGGGGCCTCTATGGGGTCTTTTATGCGGTCTTCAGGGCAGGCTCGAGACCGGTCTTCAGCGTATCAGCGCATACGTTTTTAGTTTTTTTCGAAGCGTGCCACGATTGATACCCAGGATGCACGCCGCCTGGCTCTGGTTGCCGTGCGTGTAGTCCATGACAGCCTTGAAAAGCGGTTCCTCGACTTCACCGAGCACCAGTTCGTACAGGTCTCCGGGGCGATCGCCGTTCAGATTTGCGAAGTACCTGTCCAGCGCTTCTTCGGCATGCTTACGGAGTGGTTTTTTGCCGGCGGCTCTCAACTCCGCATCTTTCTTTGTTTTTTTCTTTACCACTGTCGGACGATTCCCCTTGACTGTTCCCCAAGAGCGGAATAACTGGCAAAAAACGTTCTCTGTCGCACAACTGTTCAGGCGGCCTGACATTCGTCGCTGACTGAATTGCCAAAATACTCCCGCGTAAGACGAATTTGCTCGGAAGCACTATCGACGCGCACCACCTGGGCCCGGAACGGTTGTGTGTTTTTCAGACCGGCGCAATACCAGACAAGGTGCTTGCGAGCCACCCGAACGCCAGTTGTTTCCCCATAAAACTGGTACAGGCTGCTAAGGTGGTCGAGCATAATATCACGGACGAAGTTTTTTTCTAGCGGCATTGTTGAATCATTTTCTGAATCATTCTTTTCGCAACGATCATTCAATTCGCGAAACAGCCATGGTCGGCCTTGAGCCGCTCGCCCAATCATCAAGGCATCAGCACCGGTTACGCGGAGAACCTCAAGCGACTTCTCGAAAGTCGTGATATCTCCATTCGCAATCACCGGAATGGCTACTTCATTCTTGATCGCGGCAATTGTTTCGTATTCCGCCTCGCCCCTGAATCGGCAGGCACGCGTCCTGCCATGAACTGCAAGCGCCTGCACGCCACTGCGTTCAGCTATGCGGGCAATGGCGACGCCGTTGCGGTGCTCCGGATCCCAGCCGGTGCGAAGCTTCAGGGTGACCGGGACATCTACGGCTGCAACGACAGTTTCGAGAATTGAGGCAACCAGTGATTCATCCTGCAGCAACGATGAGCCAGCAAGCCTGTTGCATACTTTTTTGGCGGGGCAACCCATGTTGATGTCGATGATCTGCGCGCCGCGGTCCGCGCAAAGCCTGGCGGCAAGCGCCAGCTTGCCGGGTTCGCTGCCGGCGATTTGCACGACTCGCGGTTCGCAGTCGAGATCGAGGTCGAGGCGGCGGCTGGATTTCGCCGTTTGCCACAGGCCGATGTCCGCGGTAGTCATTTCGGAAGTTGTCATGCCGGCACCGAAGCGCCGGCAAAGCCGGCGAAAAGGTGCGTCGGTGATCCCGGCCATCGGGGCCAGCAGGAACGGGCTCCGCAACCGGTAAGGTCCGATGTTCGTCATCAGTCCTTGAAGTCTTCCGTGGCGCAGCGCACGCGGTTGCCGGCTTCTCGGTAGCAGACGTTGAGCTTGAAGCCGGTCGCGTCCGCCGAGGGACTTTCCACGCGTACCACGGCGGTGAAATCCTGTCCCGCGGGTACGCGGTTCGCGGGATCGGATTCCCCCATGAGATATTCCGCTGGTTCCAGCACCTTGCTGCCGATGATTTCCTCCCAGCGATCCGTCAGGGACACGTGCAGGAATGGATGCGGCAACGATTTTCCGGAGTTATTCGTGATGCGCGACGAAATAGTCAGGACCTGATCCAGTTCATCCATGCTCCCGCTGGTCGATTCGAACTGCCAATCCCTGATATCCCAGTCCGGGATTACGGTCTCGCCGAACAGGCGATACACGGACCCCACCGTCCTGTCGAACATCGACCAGGTCGCGAGCGACTCGCGGTTCGCGTGCACTACCTGCGCGGCGAGAACGAGGGCCAGTATCAGAACGCCACCGATCACCGTGTAGCTCGGCGGATCTGTCCGCCGCCGGCCGCCGCGCACTCGATCCTTGCTCTTCACGTACGTGTCGAGGATCAGGTCGTCTTCGTCTACTTTGCTATCTTTCCCATTCGTCGCGCGGGCAACCGGCGCCTGGTCCGATTGCGAATCCGGTGCACGATGCGAGGTCCTTGCATCGTCGCGTTTCGCCGCCAGCAGTTCTGCTTCCAGCGCGGTGCGTACGAAGTCGCCCTCCATGATGATCGTCTCGACATGCGGCGAATCTTCAAGCCGGTCAAGGACCGTAGCGGAGGTGAACACGTCCTGTTGTTCCGCCAGCCGCAGGAGGTCCCGGTCGATCAGCATGTTGATCGTCATTTCTTCTTCGGTCGGCGGGGGCACGAAATGCCCGCCGTCCGGATCGTCGCGTGTTTCGGACGGCGGCTCATCGTCCAGTGTTACCGAGTAAGCCGAGGCGAGTTCCTGTTCGAATGCCTGTTCCAGCAGACGCTCCTCGGCCTCTTCTTCGTCGGCTGGCGTCTCGGGATCAACGTCGTCTGCGCTTACGCTGAGCCGTTCGCCTCCGACCGGCGTATCGGCGTCGCCGGCGGCATCGAAACCTGTGCCTGCGGTCGTTTCATCGGCGAGTTCCAGAGCAAGTTCTCCGGGGATGCCGTCGGTGTCGAGATCCTGTTCGCCAATCTCGGGCGCCACCTCCAACTCCTTCGCGGACGCGCGGGATTGTGAATCTTTAAGGGGCGCCCTAGTGGGTGATGGCACATCCTCCTCGAGCTCGAGCTCCCGGTTCCCGGTGAGGTCGATACCCATTTCAATTGCCTGAAGGTCGAACTGGGTGTCGATATCGGCAGGGAAGTCTGCCCCCATTCCTTCGTCGTCGGTCAGCGACCGCAGGTCGGTATCGGCGAGCAAATCCCAGTCGGCGGAGGGCACGCTCTCGTACCTGGGGTTACCGACTTCGTCCAGCAACTCCATCCAGTCGTCCGGTTCGCCGAGCGCCAGGTCCACCTGTGCTTCGTCCGCCTCGGGCGAACGAGGTTCGATGCGATCCTCCGCCCGGCGCTGCGGAAAAGCCGGCTCGCCGTCGTTGCCCCGGTCGTCGAGAAAGTCGTCCGGCAGGGGCGTGTTGTCGTCATAACGCTGTACATCGCTATCCGCGTGTGACGGCGACAACGGCAGCGGCTCCTGCGCGCTCCCATGGTCGAGCGGTTCCTGGTTCGGCGCGGCGTCCGCGGAACCGGCCGGCTCGGCGGCGATGTCTTCGATGTACCAGCGCACCGATCCGGTATCGTCGCCAGGCGACTCGACAGTCGATCCCAGCACGATCTCGAGCCCCGGTGTGTCATCCGGGCTCGACGCCAACGGATCGATCTCAGCTTCGGAGTCATCATCCTCGATGACCCGCCACTCCACGCCGGTATCCTCGATGCGAATCTCGTGCGGACCGGTCAGTTCTTCGAGGGACTCGATGATTGATCTCGTGTCTTCGGCTTCGCGGTTCAGCTCGGGAGGATCCTCCGTGAGCCGTTCGAGGGCGTTGAAATCACGGCCACAGGCGGCACAAGGCATGCGCCCGCCGTCACGCTGCAGATCAGGAGCCGTGACCCTGAAGGCGGTGTCGCAGTGTTGGCATTGCGTATACATGCGTGTCTCAGAGTTTTCGGCCCGTGAGCCTTGCCCACGGGAACCGTACAACGGGCGCGTCGAAGTCAATCCATTCGCGGTATGCATCCACTACCGCGGACACCTGGTGCTGCAGTATTCCCGACAGCGCGATCTCTCCGCCAACTACGATCCGTTCGCAGATTGTACGCGCGTGATCGATCAACGGTGCTGCGAGTATATTGGCTACGGCGACATCGTACGCGACGTCGAGATCCCGGGCCTCGCCGGCGGTCCTGATTCCGTATGCGACACCGTTGCGTTCCGCATTCTGACGCGTTGCCGTAATGGCCTGCGAATCGATGTCCACCGCCGTCACCGAGTCGGCGCCCAGTAGCAACGCTGCAACCGACAGGATTCCCGACCCGCAGCCGAAATCGAGCACGTGCTTATGATCGAGCTGGCGACCGTCAAGCCACTCCAGGCACAGTGCGGTGGTCGGATGCGTACCCGTGCCGAATGCGAGGCCGGGATCGAGCTGAACGACAATCGCATGCGGCGCATCTACCTCGAACTCGCCCGGGCAGACCCACAGCCGGTTGCCGAACCGCATCGGACGAAAATCCTTCAGCCATTCACGTTCCCATGGCCGATCTTCCAGGATCTCGACACGATGTTCCGGCAGCCGCGTAAGCGCCAGCGAGCGCAGCAGGTCCGCGCGTAACTCGTCGAAATCAGCCGTGGGTGAGAACAGGCCGGTGATCCTGATGTCGCTCCACAGGGGAGTTTCTCCCGGGGCGGGCTCGAGAACCGGCTCATCGCCGGCGTCGGTCAAAGTAACCGCCTGGGCTCCGTGCCTTTCGAAGACTTCTTCGACCGCATCGACGGGCAGCGCACCGAGGTTCATTACGAATTGACGCCACTCCATCGGAACCTCGCCGTTCACAGGCCCAGGCGTTTCTCCAGGTAATGGATGTCGGTGCCGCCCTTCTGGAACGCCGAGTGCTGGAAGATTTCCTGGTGCAACGGGATATTTGTCTTGATCCCCTCCACAACGATTTCCGTCAGCGCATTGCGCATTCGCGCGATCGCCGTGGGACGGTCGTTGCCGTGGGTGATCAGCTTGCCGATCAGTGAGTCGTAGTAAGGAGGCACACGGTAGCCACTGTATATATGACTGTCCATGCGCACGCCGGGGCCGCCGGGCGAATGCCATAACTGGATGAGGCCGGGCGAGGGCATGAATGTCTTCGGGTCTTCAGCGTTGATGCGGCATTCGATGGCATGCCCTCGCACCACGATGTCTTCCTGCTTCAATAAGAGCGCCTCGCCTCCGGCGATGCGCAACTGTTCCTTGACGATGTCAACGCCTGTCACCATCTCCGTGACCGGATGCTCAACCTGGAGGCGCGTGTTCATTTCGATGAAGTAGAACTCGTCGTCCTGGTACAGGAACTCGAAGGTTCCGGCGCTGCGATAGCCCATATCGATGCAGGCCTCGACGCACCGTCTCCCGATCTTCTGCCGTTGTTCCTCGCTGATGCCGGGGGCAGGCGCCTCCTCGATGACCTTCTGGTGCCGCCGCTGCATGGAGCAATCGCGTTCCCCCAGGTGAACCGCATTGCCGCACCCATCCGCAAGGACCTGGAACTCGACGTGCCGCGGACGCTCGAGAAACTTTTCCATGTAGACGACTTCGTTGCCGAAAGCCGCTCGCGCTTCCGCCTGCGTTACCGTGATGGCGCCTACGAGGGAAGCTTCGGAATGCACGACCCGCATGCCCCGTCCGCCGCCGCCGCCGGCAGCCTTGATGATGATTGGATAGCCTATGTCCCGCGCAAGTCGAAGGTTCTCGTCCGGGTTATCCGAGACGGGGCCGTCTGATCCGGGCACGCAGGGCACGCCCGCGGCCTTCATCGCCCGGATTGCAGACACCTTGTCGCCCATCAGCCGGATCGCGGACGCAGGCGGACCGATAAAGATGAAACCGCTCGAATCGACCCGCTCCGCGAAGTCGGCGTTCTCGGCAAGAAAGCCGTAGCCCGGGTGTATGGCCACCGAATCGGTCACTTCGGCCGCGCTGATGATCGCAGGCATGTTGAGATAACTTTCAGTCGAGGAGGGCGGTCCGATGCAGACGGTCTCGTCGGCCAGCAATACGTGCTTCAGATTGTTGTCCGCGGTGGAATGAACGGCGACTGTCTTGATTCCCATTTCGCGACAGGCGCGCAATATGCGCAGCGCGATCTCGCCGCGGTTCGCAATGACGACCTTGTCCAGCATAAGGCGCGGTCCGGGCTAGGCCGCGTTGCGTTGATCTATGATGAACAGGACCTGTCCGTATTCGACCGGGTCGCCGTTCTGCACCCGGATAGATTTGATGGTCCCCGATACCTCAGCTTCGATCTGGTTCATCATTTTCATCGCTTCGACAATGCAAAGCGTGTCTCCCTGGTTGACCCGGTCACCCACCTGTACGAATGCTGCGGAACCCGGCGACGCTGCGCTGTAGAACGTGCCGACCATCGGTGCGGTGACCGCAAAGCCGTCGTCTTCGGCCTCCGCTTCCTCGGCAGCGGCAGCGGGCGCTGTGGCCTGCGAAGCCGCGGGCGCCGCCATTTGAGCCGGAGGTGCGTAGGCCGGAGCCTGCATCTGCGGCGCGTAATGGGTGCCGTGCCGGCTGATCCTCACCGATTCCTCGCCCTCGGTAATCTCGATTTCGGCGATGCCGGATTCATCCAGCAGCTCGATGAGTTTTTTTACTTTTCTTATATCCATGTCTACCTCGAACCCGCCGGATTCAAGCAGGTGCCGCGAGCGCACCATCGGTAAGCTTTGCGTGCGCGGCCAGCAATGCAAGCTCGTAGCCGAACGCTCCCAGTCCGAACAGGCAGCCGGCCGCGATGTCGCTCAAGTAACTGTAATGGCGAAATTCCTCCCGCGCGAAGATGTTGCTCAGGTGAATTTCGATGAACGGAATGCCGGTGCCCAACAAGGCATCGCGAATCGCAATGCTGGTGTGGCCGAAGGCGCCGGGGTTCAGCAGGATGAATTCCACCTTGTCGGCCGCCGCTTTCTGGATGCGCTCGATGATCGAGTGCTCGCCATTGCTCTGGAAGCACGCGAGTGCATGGCCCAGGGAATCGGCCTTGCTGCACAGGTCTTGCTCGATCTCGCTCAGGCTGGTGCGGCCGTAGATCCCGGGTTCCCGGCGGCCGAGCAGGTTGAGATTGGGCCCGTTGATCAAAAGAAGGCTCGCCATTTCCCAAATTTGCTGCCAGATAGCCGAAGATGGCGGCAATTCTAACCCTTTTCCGGGCAGCTTATGCAACTAAAGCGTCACGGTGTGAGGCCGCTCCTGGCGGGGTTTCAGAACCTGCCGAGCGAGTCCCGCGCATCGTCGAGGCTCATCTGCCCGCTCTGCATCCGCTCGACCACGTCCACGATCTGCTCGATGTGGCTTTCGAGTAACTCGCCCATGTGCATCTTGATGAGATCGCCGTCCGCGGAAACGAGCATGGTCACCGGCAGCCCGACGAAGTCCATACCGGAGGTTTCAGCCGCCGCCATCGCATCTTCCTGACCGATCAGGATCGGGTAATTGAACCTGGCGGTTTCCGCATAAGCGACCACGTCTTCCTGGTAGTCGATCGCAACGCCGATCACCTGCAGTCCTTTTTCGCCGTACTCCTCCTGGGTTTTCTTCAACAGCGGAATCTCGCGCCGGCACGGCGCGCACCAGGTCGCCCAGAAATTGACCAGTCTCGCCTGTCCGTCCCACTCCGAAAGGTCGCGCATGTTCCCCTCGAGGTCGGGGAGTACGAACGCGATGCGGCGATCGGGAATCGCAGCCGCGGGTCCCTCCGCCATTCTGCTCTGCAAGAGGTAACCGCCCGCCACCGCGGCCAACAGCAATGCTGCTACCAGTATCTTCTTCATCATTGCGGGCCTGTCGGTTATCGCTATCGTTTGCTACCGGTCGGGCGGGTTCTGCGCGGCAATGGCGCCTGTCGCGGTCGCACGCTGCACATGCGCGGCAAAATCCTGCGCGTCCATGAATCCGACCACCTCGAAACCGTCGCGTTCCAGTCCGTCAGGCCCGAAAAAGATGATCGTCGGGGGGCCGAAGACGCCGAACTGACGGAGAAGAGCCTGGTCTTGTGGGTCGTTCGCCGTAACGTCAGCCTGCAGCAGGAGCGTGTTCGACAGCGCTTCCTGCACACCGGGATCGGTGAAGGTGTAGTGTTCCATCTCGATGCAGGAGACACACCAGTCGGCGTAGAAATCGAGCATTGCCGACTTGCCCTGCGCGGCCGCGGCGGCCAGCGCGGCATCCAGATCCTCGACCGTCTTGATGCGCCTGAAGTCCAGACCGCGGGCCTCGATAGAGGCAGATTGCTTGCCCAAGCCGATACCCGATAGCGGTTGCAACAAGCTGTTGCCTCCCGCCAGAGATCCAAGCACCAACACGGCGCCGTAGATCACGCCGAGGAGTCCGAACCCCTTCCCGAGCTTTTGCGTCGCGGCCGACTCAGGCGTCAGGGTCGTCAGGCCGCCCAGGTATACGCCTGCCATGAAAACAAGTACGCCCCACAAGGCCAGCGTGACCGGGCCCGGCAGTATCCTCGACAACATCCAGATCGCGAGCCCCAGCATCATGAAGCCGAAGGCATTTTTAACCGCGACCATCCAAGGCCCGGCCTTTGGCATCAGTTTGCCGGCCGATGCCCCGACCGCGAGAAGCGGCGCGCCCATTCCCAGGCTGAGCGCAAAAAGTGCGGCACCTCCACGGAGCAGGTCGCCGCTCTGGCCGATTACCGTCAACGTCGCAACCAGTGGCGGCGCGACGCAGGCGGTGACGATCAGCGACGACAGCGCGCCCATCACAAATGCTCCGACTATCGTGCCTCTTTTCTGTCTGCCGCTTACTGCCGCGAGACGCGTCTGGATGGAGGATGGCATCTGCAGGTCGAACAGGCCGAACATACCGAGCGCGAGTACCACGAACAGTCCGGCAAAAAGGCTTAAGACCCAGGGCTGGTTGAATACGGCCTGAAGCTGGACGCCGACGGCGGCCGCCGCAATGCCCGCGGCGGTATAGACGACCGCCATGCCGCCCACATAGGCCAACGCCAGGGTGAAGCCCCGGGACGGGCTGACGTTGTCGCCGTCACCGGCAATGATTCCGGACAGTATCGGCACCATCGGCAGAACGCAGGGGGTAAATGCGAGCAGCAGCCCGGCACCGAAGAAGGTGGCGAGGACGACCCACATTCCTGCGCTGGAAATGAGCTGAGCCAGGCGGGCCTGTTCGGACTGCGGTGCGGCATTGCCGGGTGCAACTCCGGACAGCGCCGTTACGGCCGTCGCGGTCGGCAGGGATACCGTCAGCATACGCGTAACCGGCATGTAACAGATTCCGCCGTCGGCGCAGCCCTGGTACTTCACTTCGAGTTCGAGTTCCAGGGCCTCCGGAGTCGCGCGCGCCAGCGGCAGGGTAGCGAACACGTCATCGTGATAGACCTCCATGTCGCCGAAGTAGGGGTCGCTCTTCATCTCCCCGGTGGGCAGGTCCAGTTTGCCGAGCTGCACGCGGTCGGAGTCGGTTGCCGCGGCGATCTTGTCCCTATAAAGATAATAGCCGGGCGCGACCTGGATGGAGAATTCGACGGTATTACCATCGAGCGCGGCGAGCATGGGCCGGAAAGCCTCGTCCACCGGCAGAAACTCGCTGTTTCCGAAGCCGCCCTCGAGGTCGAATTTCGCATCGGATTGCGCCCATGACGGCACGCCGACAAGCAGCAGAGCAAACAGGGAAAGGACTCGGAATGTAGATAAGCTCTGCATGATCGTTTGTTGGACCTGGTGCCTTCGTCAGGGCTTATCGCCCCCGCGCCGCTGGTCTCTTGATAGACGCGGCAGGGCTTGAAATGTTACCGGTTATGCGCATTTCGCGCCTCATTATCCGGACTTTATGGCCAGGATAGCGGTGGCCATGGTGCCGATGCATGGAACCAGGCCGCAGTTCGGATTCCGCAGCCCGCCCCGGTGGCTCGAAAGAAACGTGCTCGGCCGGGCCTTGAAATTTACCGCGCCGTCCCTATCATTAGCACTCCCTGCGGGCGAGTGCTAACCGGCCGCGACCCCAAAGATCCATTAAGATCAAGCAAGTCTGTTAATAATCAACAGTTTAGAGGAGTACAAATCGATGAAGATTCGTCCGCTTCATGATCGAGTCATCGTAAAGCGCATGGAAGAAGAGCGCACGTCACCCGGCGGAATCGTCATTCCCGACACGGCTGCAGAAAAACCGATCAAGGGCGAAGTCATTGCTGTCGGCAATGGCAAGATTCTCGAGAACGGGGAAATACGTGCACTGGACATAAAAGCCGGCGACAAGGTGCTGTTCGGCAAGTACAGCGGCACCGAAGTCAAGGTCGACGGCGAAGAGCTGCTGGTGATGAAGGAAGACGACATCATGGCCGTCATCGAAGGCTGACAACGACGGCCACAGTCGCAAGCTTCGTTAAAGATTAAAGCTCTACGAATACGACACAACTAATTCATGAGGATAAGTTAAATGGCTGCTAAAGAAGTTCGTTTCAGCGACGACGCACGCCAGAAGATGTTTGCAGGCGTGAACATTCTGGCGAACGCGGTACGGGTGACCCTGGGTCCCAAGGGTCGCAATGTAGTGCTCGACAAGAGCTTCGGCGCACCGACCGTCACCAAAGATGGCGTGTCCGTTGCGAAGGAGATCGAGCTCGACGACAAGTTCGAAAATATGGGCGCTCAGATGGTCAAGGAAGTCGCGTCCCAGACCTCCGACATCGCCGGCGACGGCACCACCACTGCCACGGTACTGGCGCAGGCAATCCTTCGCGAAGGCCTGAAGTCCGTTGCCGCCGGCATGAATCCGATGGACCTCAAGCGCGGCATTGACAAGGCGACGATTGCTATTGTCAAAGAACTTGAGAAACTGTCGAAGCCCTGTGAAGACGACAAGGCGATCGCGCAGGTCGGCAGCATCTCCGCCAACTCCGACCCGGAGATCGGCAAGATCATCTCCGAAGCAATGCAGAAAGTCGGAAAAGAAGGCGTCATCACCGTTGAGGAAGGTTCCGGCCTCGAAAACGAGTTGGACGTCGTCGAAGGCATGCAGTTCGACCGCGGCTACCTCTCTCCTTACTTCATCAACAACCAGCAGAGCCAGAGCGTAGAACTGGAAAACCCGCTGGTGCTGCTGTTCGACAAGAAGATCTCGAACATCCGCGACATGCTGCCGGTGCTGGAAGGTGTGGCCAAGGCCGGCCGCCCGCTCCTGATCATCGCAGAGGACGTGGAAGGCGAAGCGCTTGCGACATTGGTGGTCAACAACATCCGCGGCATCGTGAAAGTAGCCGCTGTCAAGGCGCCCGGCTTCGGCGACCGCCGCAAAGCCATGTTGCAGGACATCGCGGTTTTGACCGGCGGACAGGTGATTTCGGAGGAAGTCGGGCTGTCGCTCGAGAAGACTTCTCTTGATGACCTGGGCGAAGCCAAGAAAGTGCAGATCACCAAGGAGAACACAACCCTTATCGATGGCGCCGGCCGTGCCGAAGACATCAAGGGCCGTGTGGACCAGATCAACGCCGAGATCGAGGAGTCGAGCTCCGACTACGACAAGGAGAAACTCCAGGAGCGCGTTGCCAAGCTCTCCGGCGGTGTCGCCGTGATCAAGGTCGGTGCTTCAACTGAAATCGAGATGAAAGAGAAAAAGGCGCGTGTTGAAGACGCGTTGC
>Ga0268386_10001450_pt1 | contig 16297 bp, 13 predicted proteins | sample RVTome_15_FD_200260 | JGI IMG/M metagenome (GOLD analysis project Ga0268386, IMG submission 200260) | Soil microbial communities from uranium-contaminated site in the Upper Colorado River Basin, Wyoming, United States - RVT150D86... ...
GCTGGTGAGCCTGCTGCTCGCCCTGGGCGACGAGCAGCGGCTGCGGGGCATGATTTTCTGGCTGCTGGGTGATCTCACGCGCTCGGAGCGCTGGCCGTGGCTCATCGTGCTCCTGGTCGTCGTGGCAGTTGGCGGACTCGCGATGGGCCGGCATCTCAACGTGCTGGCGCGCGGCGAAACACTGGCCGCTTCCGTAGGCCTGCCGGTGCGCCGGTTCCAGATGCTGCTCTTCGTGCTGACGGCGATGCTCACGGGTTGCGCGGTGAGCGCCGCTGGGAGCATCGGCTTCGTGGGGCTCGTGACCCCGCATCTCGTCCGTCTCGCGCTCGGCTCGGATCACCGCATCGTGTTGCCGGCATCGGCGCTCGCGGGCGGCGTGCTGCTGATGATCGCCGACCTCGTGTCGCGCGTCGCTCTCGCGCCGCGCCAGCTGCCGGTCGGCGCGCTCACCGCGCTGGTCGGGGTCCCGTTGTTCCTGTTGTTGATGCAGCGTCAGCGCAGCTGAGCGCCGAGCTCACGCGTCGGCCAGCGCGTAACGGTTACCGCCCCGGCTCTTGGCCAGGTGGAGGGCGAATTCCGCCTTTGCAAGCAGATGATTCGAAAGGGATTTATTCCCTGCTTCGGGACCCGCTGAGACCGACGCGAGACCGATGGAGACGCTCATCGGCAGGAGCAGTCCCTCTGCCGCCTGAACCGGCTCGGAGCGCACCGCGTCGAGTATCCGTTCCGCGAGCGGCACGGCGGAGTCGACGCGCGCATCGGGCAGCAGCACGACGAATTCGTCCGCATCGAGGTGTGCGGCGGCATCGCTCGCGCGCAGTTGTCCCTCGATCCTCGCGGCGATCTCGCGCAGCGCCTGGTCACCCGCGAGCTGACCGTATGCGTCGTTGACCGCCTTGAGCCCGTCGATGTCGATCAGCACGCAGCTCACGTCGCCGCCGTGACGCTCGCAGCGCGCGATCGCTTCCTTGAGTCGTGCCTCGAGAAATCGGCGCGTGTGCCAGCCGGTCAACGGATTGCTGAAGCCCCCGCGCCGCAGGCGCATCGCATCGAGCTGGCGCTCGAGCGCCGCGCTCATGACGTCGCTCACATGCGCAAGCACCCAGGGCTCGCCGTCGCCTGGCACGCGTGCGCGGCCCGTCGTGCCGACGTTCAGGCATCCGACGAGCGCGCCGCGGGCGCGCAGGGGAAACAACACCACCTGCTCGATGTCCGCCGCACCCGGAAACAGCGCTGCATGCTCGGTTGCGCGGAAGACGCCCTGCCAGGGATCGGAGAGCAGCGCGAGCTGCGGTGCGGTCGCGACGAGGCTGTCCGTGAACAGCAGACCGGCCGGCGCAGGCGTGCGTGCGCCGCCCAGGAGCAGGTGCCGCAGCTCATGGGTCGGGTCGGAAAGGAGCATCGTAGCCGTCAGTGGCGTGGACGCGAGGGGCGGAGTCGCAGCCGCCGCGAGGAGCTCGGGGAGCGTACCTGCGGCGAGGATCGCGCGCTGCCACTCGAACACCGCACGCAGCGATTCGTCGTCGCGCGTGGCGCTCGAGCCCATGCCCTGCGTGAAAGGAGCTCCGCTCATCCACCAGCCTCCTGCGCCGCGCGGCGCCCCTGCAGATACTCGTGACCGCGCCGCATCATCGCGATGAAGCCGTCCGCGTCGCCGTCGTGGACCGTGTGATAGAGCCGCTCCACCGCCGCGCGCAGGGCGACGAGTGGTTCCTCGCCAAACGCGTTGAGACTCTGGATCTCGAAATAGAGCTCCGGATTCTCGCCGGCGACCCGGCTCGCGACGTCGAGCTGCGCATCGAAGGTGGTGCTCGACATCCGGGCCAGGCGCGGTGCCGCCTCGCCGCTCTCGGCGAGCGCCGTGAAGAAGGCGATATTGAGCGCGTGCGAGAGCCCGAGCACGAAAGCGATCAGGCGATCGTGTTCCTCGAGCTCCATCACGACCAGCTCTGCCATCGTCGAGGTGAAGAGGCCGCGGGCCTGGTCGAGCGCGGCGCTCTCGCCCAGGTCGACGAAAATCACGTGGCGGCCCGACAGCAGCTCCGTGTCGGGGCCGAACATCGGGTGCACCGATGTGACCCTGCAGCCCGCCTCCCTCAGCGCGGCGAGACCGGCGCGCAGCGGTGTCTTGAGCGAGCCCAGGTCGAAGACGAGTCCTCGCGGCCGCCGCGCCGCCAGAGCAACCAGGACTTCGTTTGCGGTCCGAAGCGGCGTCGCGACCACGATCACGTCGTCATCGAGTGCCGATTCGCGCCAGTCGGCGAGCCACTCGTATCCCGGCACCGCCCCGGCGGGATCGGCGATCGTGAGGCGGAATCCCTGCGAAGCCAGGAAGTCGGCCATCCAGCGTCCCATCTTTCCGCGCCCGCCGATGACTAGCGCGCTGCGTCCGGTGCCCACGCCCTGCGCCGCGACGCGCGCCTGTTCCTGCGTCGTGAGCGAGCCGCGGATCAGCGACTCGAGCAGCGTCTCGGCGAGCGCGGGTGGCACGCCGAGCTCGCGGGCATCAGCACGCGCGCGCAGCAGCACCTCGCGCTCGCGACCGAAGTCCCGCGTGGATTGCCCGGTGGCGCGCTTCACCGCGTCGATCTGGGCGCCGAGCGCCTGGCGTTCAGCGACGATCTCCAGCAACTGCCGATCGAGTACGCCCAGGCGCGTACGCAGGTCTTCGAGTGATTTCATCGTGCCCGACAACGGATGCGACGCCGGTCTTTTACCAAACGAATCGGGGTGAGTGCCATGCCGGCGGCGAAAATACCCGACGAGTGCGCGACCGGTTTTTCCGCTGGGGGCATAATTCCTGTCCCTGCGCCTCGAGTACGCCGTTGCCCCGCCAGGACCCGCTGCCGGCCGAGCTGCCACCCGATCCGTTGCCGTTGTTCGCGCAGTGGTTCGAGGCTGCGCGGGCGCGTAAGACGCAACCCAATCCCGATGCGATGGTGCTTGCGACCGCGACCCTCGACGGCCGTCCGTCTGCGCGCGTGGTGCTGCTCAAGAGGCTGGTGGTCGATCCCGGTTATGTCGTGTTCTACACCAACTATGACAGTCGCAAGGGTCGCGAGCTCGAGGCGAATCCGCGCGCGGCGGCGGTCGTGCACTGGGACGCGCTGGGACGGCAGGTGAGGCTCGAGGGAGCCGTGAGTGTCTCGCCGTCCGAGGAGAGCGACGCCTATTTCGGCTCCCGTCCGCTCGACAGCCGTATCGGGGCCTGGGCGAGCCTGCAGAGCGAGCCACTCGACGCGCGCGCAACCCTGCTCGCGCGGGTTGCAACCGAGTCGGCGCGGCGCGGCGCGGAGGTGCCGCGCCCGCCGCACTGGGGCGGGTACCGGCTCTGGCCCGAGGCGATCGAACTCTGGACCGAAGGCGAATTCCGGATCCACGACCGCGCGCGCTGGTCGCGCAAGCTCATGCCCGAATCGCCCGGAGCGTTCCGCGTCGGACCCTGGCACGCGACACGGCTGTATCCATAGAGCGCCCGGGTGGCAAGGCGCAGCTTTCTCGGCAACCTGCGACTCGCGCTGCTCTTTGGCGTGCTGCTGTTCGTCGCGGTCGGTGCGTGGCTCGACCGCCGCCGCAGCCGCGACTGGGATGCGCCCCTGCGCGTGACCGTCTACGTACTGACGGCAGGCGCTGATGAGGGGTCGAGGTCTTACGCTGCCGGTCTCGACGACGACTCCTTCGACGACGTGGAGACTTTTCTCGCGGAGCAGGCAGCCGCGTATGGCCTGCCACTCGCCGAGCCGATGCGCGTTCGTGTATCGCGCGCGGCCCGCGCTCTGCCGCCCGACCCGGGCGCGGAGCCCGGCCTGGTGTCAGTCGTGCTCTGGAGCCTCCGGATGCGCTGGTGGGCGTGGCGTGTCGCCGCGAACGATCCCCTGCCACCGCCCGATATCCAGCTTTTCGCGATCTACCATCCCGAGGTCACGGGCCAACCGCTGCCCGATTCTCTCGGACTCAGCAAAGGCCTGGTCGCCGTCGCCCGTCTGTTCGCCGGCCCGGGCTCGGCGGATGCGAACCAGGTCGTGATCCTGCACGAGCTGCTGCACACGCTCGGCGCGAGCGACAAGTACGACCCCCGGAATGGCCGCCCCCTGGAGCCGGACGGTCTCGGCGACCCGGCGCAGGATCCGAGGTATCCGCAGACGCAGGGCGAGATCATGGCCGGCCGCATCGCCGTCAGCGGTACGCGCGCGGAGCTGCCCAACGCGCTGGCGGACATGGTGATCGGTCCCGCGACCGCGCGCGAGATCGGATGGACGCGATGAAGAGCGGCGAGTGCGCACTCGCCTGCGAGGCGCTCTGCCTGCGCGTGCCCGGCCGAAGTCTCGTCGAGGCGCTCTCGATCCACGTCCGGTCCGGAACGATCCTCGCGGTGCTGGGTCGCAATGGCGCGGGCAAGAGCTCGACGCTGCAGGCGCTCGCAGGACTCAACCCAGCAGCCTCCGGTGAAGTCCGGATCGACGGGCGGCGCCTTGCGGAGTGGCCCCGACGCGCGCTTGCACGTCGGCTCGGCCTCTTGACACAGACGCCGGAGGACCCGTTTCCCGGCACGGTGCTCGATGCCGTGCTCGTCGGGCGCCATCCTCACATCGATTTCTGGCAATGGGAAAGCCCCGGCGATCGTGACATCGCGCGGCAAGCGCTCCGCGACGTCGATCTCGCGGGGCTCGATGCGCGCGAGATCGGGAGTCTTTCCGGCGGTGAGCGGCGGCGGCTCGCGGTGGCAGCCGTGCTCGCGCAGGATCCGTCGATCTACCTGCTCGACGAGCCGCTCCAGCAGCTTGACCCGCGGCACCAGATCATGGTGCTCGAGATCTGCCGCCGGCTCGCCGACACCGGACGATCGGTCGTCATGAGCCTGCACGACGTCGGCCTCGCGGCCCGCTATGCGCACGAGGCCCTGCTGCTCTTCGGCGACGGTCGCTGGCTGCACGGGCCCGAAGGCGAGGTGCTGCGTGCCCCGAACATCGAGCAGCTCTACGGGCTGCCCGTGCGTGAGCTCACCTGGAGCAGCGGTCGAACGTTCGTGCCGGCCTGAGACCGGCCGGTTACGGGATCACCCCGCACGCGATGCGCCCGCCGCCGCCGCCGAGCGGCGCGGGATGGTCGGCGTGATTGTCACCGCCGGCATGCACCATCAGGCTGCGACCCGAGACATCCTTGCGCGTGAGTCGGGGAGCGATCACTGGATAAGTCGCTGTGCCGTCGGCGGCAACATAGAGCGCGGGCAGATCGCCCAGGTGGCCGTCGCCCCAGGGCACGCCGTGCCGCCCCGATCGCTGCGGATCGTAGTGCGCGCCGGCGGCCTGCGCCGGAACCACGGCGCCGTCCTTCTCGGCCGGAGCGCAGCTCGGGTGCTCGTGCACGTGAAAACCGTGCAGCCCGGCGGGCAATCCCTTGAGCCGCGGCGTGAGCACGAGGCCGTGACGCGAGTCGCTGAGCGTGACCTCGCCCACCGGCGCACCCTGCCCCTTGGCGTCGACCAGGGTCATGGACACGACCGTATCGCCGGTGGGCGCGATGGTCGCTGCAATCGCCGCACCACCGCCCAGGGCCAGCAGGCAGACAATGACTTTTCGCATGTATCCTCCTTGAATCTTGGTTCGTCGCTGCGACAGAGCCTACAACAGCATGCCGGGAAATTGGCCCCGCAACGGGCAGACCTTAGTGGATCGCACGCGCACCGCAAACCCGGCGGGTGGTGATGCGGCCGTGCCGGCGGTTGCTGGCGATGCAACCACCGCACGGGCCGCAGCACCTGCCAGTCCGGCAGCCACCGCCTCCACCGGCAACCTGATCCGGGGCCGGTATCGTCTCGAACAGCTCCTGGGCGCCGGCGCAATGGGTCAGGTGTGGAAGGCGAAGGACCTTCTGCTCGAGGAGGCAAGGGATCCGCGGCCGCACGTAGCGATCAAGCTCCTGAGTCACGACATGCAGCGCCGCCAGGATGCCTACGTCGCGCTGCAGCGCGAAGCCCGCAAGGCGAGCTCGCTCGCGCACCCGAACATCGCCACCGTCTACACCTTCGACGTGGATCCCGGCACCGGCCAGGCCTTTATCGCGATGGAGCTCCTCGACGGGATGCCGCTGGATGCCTTGATCCGGGCCGAGCCGGGCGGCATCGCGCGCGAGCGCGCGCTCGGGATCATCCGCGGGATCGCCGCGGGGCTCGCTTACGCGCACACGCGCGGCATCGTGCACTGCGATTTCAAGCCGGGGAACGCGTTCGCCACCCTCGACGGCCCCGCGAAGATCCTCGACTTCGGCATCGCGCGGCTTGCGAGTGTAGCCGATCGCGCGGCGGACACGTTCGACGCGGGACGTCTGTCGGCGCTCACACCGCGCTACGCGACTCGCGAGATGGCGCAGGGCGGGGAGCCGCACCCTGCGGACGACGTGTACGCGCTCGGGCTCGTGGCCTATGAGCTTCTCTCCGGGCAACATCCATACCTCGGCCTGCCGGGCGGCGATGCGGCGACCCGCGGGCTACGACCCGCGCCCATCAAGGATCTCGGACGCCGCCGCTGGCGCGCGATCGATCGCGCCCTCGAGCTCGACCGGGCCAGGCGATGGCCGCATGCGCAGGCGTTTCTCGATGCGTTCGAGGGTGCGGGCCCCTGGATACCGGCGCTGGCGGCGCTCGCAGCCGCCTTCGCAATCGCGGCCGGTTATTCGACCTGGGTCGGGTATTCGCAGTCGCAGCCCGATGTGCCGTTTGCATCGCTTCCGGCCGAGGTGCAGGCACAATTCCGCACGGCGATGGAGCTCGGCGATTACGCCTTGCAGGCCGGTACCGGATCGCTCGACGGCTCGGAGGCGCTCGCATTGCTGTATGACTCAGTGTCGCAGTTCTGCGAGGCCTACTCGCTGCACCCAAAGAACCCAGACGCCAGGACGGCGCTCGACCGCGCATTGGCCGCCTTTGGCGCACAGCTCGAAGAAGCGACACCCGAGGTCCGCGCCGATGCGCGGGCGGGTCTGCAGTCACTGCTCGAGCGTCATCCGTCTCTCGCGCAACACGCCGCGCTCGCGGACCTGTTCGAGGAACTGGGCTGACGACCGCCGCTCGCTTGTGGGGCCCTGATCTACTTCAGCCCGTGACGACACAACCCGCCGATTCGAGCTGCGCGGACACGCGTTCGGCGAGCGCGGGCCAGCGCGAGCGCCAGCAGCAGGCGTGATCCGCGCCGCTCTCGACCCAGACGAGTGCGCCTTGGCGCTGCTCCGCCGCCGAACGGATTAGCGACAGTGGCACGACGCGGTCCTTCTCCGCGGCAATATGAATCTCGCAGCCTGACGGCAGGTGTCTCGTTGCAAGCGGGTCGAGCGAGCCTTCGAGGGGCTGGTATCGATGCAGCGCCGTCCAGGCGTCGACGTCGAGGTTCGGAGCGAGCGTGACCACTGCCCGAACCGCCGGCACCCGATGCGCGATCAGGAGCGCGAGCACGCCCCCACCGCTGTAGCCCACAAGCACTACCGGTCGCCGCGGTCGCGCATCGAGCGCGCGGCCGAGCGCAGCGACCATGCTGTTCACCACCGGTTCCGAGTACCGGCCCGAGGTCCAGAGCGTGGGGCCGCAACCGGGATCGTCGGCGCGGTCGTGATAGCACGGCCTGCCGAGGACCAGCGCTCCGCCCTGCTGGACGGCGGCGAGATCGCGCGCGACCGTGCGCACGGGATCGGGGTCGATTGCGGGTTGTCTTCCGTCGTGCGACCAGGGGCGCCCGTCGCCCTCGAGGAACACGTATTGCGGGGTGCCGGAGCGGGCTTCGCCCGCGACGAACAGCTGATGTGCGAACCCGAGCCCGACCACCTCGTGCCCTTCGATCGGGGCCGCGCCAATGGAGGTTCCGCCATCCGGGCCTGCGCGGCAACCGGCGACCAGGGCTGCGAAGGCCAGGAGGCCTGCGAGCGGGCGTGCTGGGTACCTCATCTTGACAAGCCACCGCCGCGCAAATAGCGTCCCGACACGATAGCGCCAGCCGGTGGCCGGCGCATGAATCACCTCAGGGGAGGGCGTGGCGTCCCGCCGCTACCCCGGCCGCTCACGGCCGGTGCTGCATCGGCGTCGCCTGCCGTCGGCAATGCAGGACGCAACAGAGGCACTCGAAGGCCCACCGGCCTGGATTCGGCGCGATTGTTTGCCTCGCGCTCGGTGCGGTGCCATCGCTGTCGCGCTCGCCATGCTGTCGGGTGCGGCACTCGCTCCGCAGGCGCGTGCGGATCTCACCGATCCGCAAATCCTCGCGCAGCTGAACGCGCTCGAAACAGCGTCGGCGCGCGCCAACCAGGCAAGTTTCGACGCCCTCTCCGGCGCGTGCGCGTCGGGTCCGGGGCCCGCCTGCCCCGCCGACGTGTTCGGCGTCTTCGAGGAAACGCGCGAGCTCGTCCAGACCGCGAACGAGATCTTGGGCACCGGTGATACGACTTTCAGCCTCGGACTCGACATCGACGGCCTGGGATTCGCGCTGCGCTGGACCGCGGCCGAGGAACTCGCGGCCCAGGGGTCGATAACGACCGAGTTCGCGGCGAGCCAGCTCTCCGCGCTGTCGGCGCGGGTCGCCGCCCTGCGCTGGGGCATCAGCGGGCCCCGTCTCACCAGCGTGCTCGAGGCCGACGGCTCGATCCGCGTCGCGCGATCCGGCTCATTACCTCTGGGAGGTGGCGCGAGCGCGGATGGCGAGCTCGTATACAGCCGCTGGAGCTGGTTCCTGGACGGCGCCTTTGGCTACGGCGACAAGGATCCGACCGATCTCGAGGACGCATTCGACTTCGACGGGCAGGAGATCACCTTCGGCGTCGACTATCGCTTTTCGCCCCGTCTGGCGGCCGGTGCGATGGTGGGCTACTCGAGCAAAGAGGTCGATTTCGACTCCTCGCGCAGCATAGTCGACGGCCGGATCAAGACCGACGGCTACAGCGGCATCGCATACGCGCTGCTCGAAGGCGAGCGCGCCTATCTGAACGGTTCGCTCGGTTTTCAGCGGCTGTCGCACGATTCACGACGACGAATCACCTACCCCTCACAGAACCCGCTGATTCCGGCGGTCGACAGCCTCGCGACCGGGTCGACCGACAGCGACACGCTGCTCGCGAGCCTAGGCGCGGGCTACGCCTTCCGCTGGGGCGCGTTCTCGATCGAGCCTTCCCTCGGGCTCGATTACGTCGATGCGAAAGTCGATGGCTTCCGCGAGGCGAGCGTGGACAACACGGCGAACGGCAGCCCCGACGATCCCTTCGATCTGCAGATCGGCGACCAGGACATCGAGTCGCTCGATGGCAGCGCGGGGCTGCAGCTGCAGTACGTGTTTACACCGCGCTTCGGTGTGGTCGTGCCCTATCTGAGCGGGCGTTATCACCATGAGCTGCTGGACGACGTGCGGCGCGTGTCGGCGTTGTATGCCGACGCGCTCGGCCAGCTGATCCAGTCGATCGACGCCGACTTCAACGTGCCGACGGACCCGCCCGACGAGGATTACTACACCGTCGCCGCGGGTGCGACCGTCGTGCTGGCCGGCGGCCTGATGGGTTTCGTCCAGTACATGAAGGTGCTCGACCTCGACGACTATTCCGACGCGGTGATCACCGGCGGAATGCGCTACGAGTTCGGGCGGTGAGGCGCGAAGTGCGATCGCTCCTCCTCATCGGGATCACGTCGCTCCTGCTGGGCTGCAGTGGCGCGAGCGATGTCGGTCAGCAGGACCAGGAGGCCCCGATCGCGGTCGCGAAGGTGCTCAATCACGCGTTCACGGCCCAGGGGGGGGATGCGACCGTCCGGGTGCGGAGCGGCTCCGAAGTACGTCTGAGCGGCAAGGACAGCAAGGGCCAGGGCGTGCCCGTGCTGACCTGGACCTGGAGTTCGGCGAATCCGCCAGCCGAAGCGATCGCGCTCGTCAAGCGCAACGAGAACACGGTCAACTTCACGGTACCGGGCACCGCGGGCGAGCTGCAGTTCCGCCTCACCGTCGCGGACGGCAACGGCGCCACCGATGACGCGCTGGTGACGGTGATCGTCGAGGAGGCGCTCGACCCGGATGCATTCCTCACCTATGCGGGCGACAGCGGCTACACGATCGTCGCGCTGACCAGCGCCGCGTCGCCGCTCGCGTCGGACCTGCCGTTTCGGGTGACGATCGAGCATCTGCTCGACTACACGGATCTCGAGGGTACAGCGCACGTGGATTTCCCGCTGGCAACGCGGACGCAGACACTGAGCGGTCAGTGGCTGCAGGCCAACGGCACCGGTGGACCCGACTGCACGGACTTCCGCAATCCGCGGTTCGCGCTGCCCTTACCGTCGCTGATCATGGACGACGTGCTCAAGAACGTCGGTGTCGATCATCCCGAGCTTGCCGTCGACCCGGCGCGCATCGATGACGCCGTGCTCCACCTGCGGGTGACGCTGACGCCCGAGGGCGTGCTCCCCGCAGGCATACAGGCCGGCCTCTGCGTACAGGACGCCGACGGCCAGAGCGTGCTCGCGGGCGCCGCATTCGCGCCGGGCTCGTTCGCGGTCGCGGAAGATGGGGTCTCGAGCTCGGCAGACGTGCGGCTCGACGCGCTGCATGGCTCGCCCACGCGCGTGCGCGATACTCGCGCGTCGGCGCTCGCCTATTACCAGACCATCGACCATCCGGACGACGAGGCCGCGAAGCGCCTCTTCTCCGGCTGGCTGGCGCAGGCCGGCTTTGCGGGCGGCACCACCGACTGGGGAGCGATGCGCGCGGCGCTGCAGCCGTCGGCGACCGGAGCGCACGCCGTCTATCTCAATAACTTCGATCTCGGCTTCGGGCGCGACATGTACCTGCGCCTGGGCGCGTGCGACGACGGCACGCCCGCGAGCCTAGCGGAGGCGACGCAGGGGACCTGCGATGTCTATGGCGTCGTGATCAATTACGGAAGCCTGGAGGCCGCGGCGCGCAACCTGCAGCCGATCATCGCGGTGGCGATGGAATACACGCGCTCCCCGGCGAGCGGCGATCAGCGGATCACTAAGTTCTACACCTACGCGCCCAACCGGCGTGGCGACTTCGAGCGGGTGCTCAGCATCGATCTCGACGGGCGAGGCGAAAAGTTCATGCCCGGCGTCTGCACCGTCTGCCACGGCGGAACGCCGCGCGGGCTCGACGCGGGCGATCCCGCCCGATACGGCAACGGCGGCGACGTCGACGGGACGTTCCTCCCCTGGGATCTCGATTCGCTGCTCTACAGCGACACCGATCCTGCGTTCTCGCACGCCGGCGATCCGGATTTCCCGCCGTCCGAACAGGACCTTGCCGCGGCCTTTGCGCGCGCACCGCAGGAAGAAAACTTCAAGCGGCTGAACCAGCTCGCGTGGCTCACCTATGGCGACGAGGACCGTTTCGCGCTCGCCCGCGACCTCGTCGAAGGCTGGTACGGCGGCTCCGGGTTCCCGGACGCGGCGTTCGATGGGAGCTATGTGCCGGCGGGCTGGCGCGCCGAGACCGAAGGAAACCCCGCGGACGCGCCTTCGATCTACCTCGACGTGTTCGCGCGCAACTGTCGCTCCTGTCACGTGATGCACGTGCCCGGGCCGAGTGGCACCGGCCAGTTCGCGATCTCGAGCTACGCTGACCTGGCCGGGGCGATCAACCTCACGACGCAGCTCGAGAGCGGTCGGATGCCGCTCGCCCGGCTTACGATGGACCGCTTCTGGCTGCCGACCCCCGGCGCCGAAGGCGGCGTTGCCGCGGCCGAGCGGCTTTCGCAGCATTTCCGCGACGACGGAAACGACGCGACCGCGGCATTCACGCGACCGGGTCCGGTTGCACGGATCGACGGCCTGGGTGCCGCGGGTGCGACGCTGGTGCGCGGCGCGGACTATCCGCTCGACGGACGGCGCAGCACCATGCACGCGGCGAACGGCTTCGCCTGGCGGCTTGCCGCGCCATCGGGGGCTCGTGCACGCCTGAGCTTCGCGGACTCGGCCGCACCGACGCTGGTCGGCGTCGATCTCAAGGGCGACTACCGGATCAGCCTGTCGGTGTCTGGCGCCGGCCCCGTCGACTGCGACGAGGCGCTCGCCGACGGTACGGCTGCGACGACCTGCGAGACTCGCACCCGCCGTGACAGTGTCCCGATCATCGACACGGTTCGCGGGCAGCCACTCTCCATGCCCGTGGCGCTCGATGCCGGCCGTATCACGCGCCTCGAACTCGCCGTGCGCTGGGACAGCGCGGGCGACGGTTCGCTCGCGCTGCGCAGCGCAGCAGCCGCGGTGAATGTCCCGGGCATCGAAGCCGCGCCCTGCACCGGCGGCCTGGCGGTGTGCGTGTCCGTGCCGCCGGGCGCGATCACGACGGAACCGGTGCGCATCGATGCCGTGGTAGCGGATGAGGATGAGGATGCCGATTCCCTCGCCGCGAGCTTCGGCGTGTTCGTTCCGACGGAGCTCACGGTCCTCACCTGTGTTCGTGAAGTGCCGGTCAGGCCGAACAACGCGAGCGCTTATCCGGCGCAGACACTCGACATCAACGACTGCGTCGCGGGCGCTGGCGCGCGCGGCGTTCGATTTTTCGACGGTACGGGTGCCGGGATCGTCGGGGGACGGCTCACCTACGTCCCGCCCGCCGGCCGGATGAGCGTGTTCGTCTCGGCGCCGCCCGAGTCGCTGCGCCGGCCGGTCGCGCCGGAATCGGAGCTCGTGCCCTTCAGCGCGGCGTATGCGGACGCCGGCCCGACAGAGCCGTCACGGAGCGGAAACGTCGAGATACGCTTCGTGGGTGCGGAAGACTCAAACTGGTCGGACGCCGCAGCGCCCGGCGATGCTGCGTCGTTCGGCCGGCTCTATGAATCGCTTCTGCTGTCGACGGCCTGCGGGAGCTGCCACGCGCGACCCGACAGCCCCATCGGCTTTCTCGGGACCGATGCCGCGGATGGCTACGCCCGCATGCGCTGCGGCTTCGACGGGCGCGATCCGCTCGCGACCCCGTATGTGCTGACCACCACGCCCGACGCGAGCGCGCTGCATCTCAAACCGCGCGGCGAGCTGGATCACGGCGGCCGCGCGCTGGACCTGACGAGTGATCCCGTCCTGCGCGCCAACGTGCTGCCGGGCATCCTGCAGTGGATCGAACAGGGTGCCTACGACACCGAGCGCGTGGGCGCATCGGGTTGTCCATGATCGCGCACGGTCGGGATCGCCACACGAGGAACGCAACGATGCAGCAGCTGATGCCATGAACACGGTGCCTCGGGGATTCGCGGGCCTCATGCTCGCGGCGTGGATCCTGTTTCCGGCGGGCGGCGCTGCCGCCGCCGCGCAATCCATGCAGCGGCAGGACCTCGAGATCGTCGACTGCCTGCTGCCGCCTCAGGTCCGGCAGGTGGGCGGCCGCACGTTCTCGACGCCAAGACGCCCGACGCGCACTACCGAGACGGAATGCCGCGTGCGTGGTGGCGAATGGGTGAGCTACGACCGCGCCAGGCTCGAAACCGCGCTCGGCATCTGGCAGGCAGCGGCGGAATCGGGCGACGCGGAAGCCCAGACCGTGGTCGGAGAGATCTACGAGAAAGGGCTCGGCACGGCGCCCGACTATGCCCGCGCCGCGAGCTGGTACCGCAAGGCGGGCGACCAGGGCCACGCGCGTGCGCAGTTCAATCTCGGCACGCTCTACGAGCAGGGCCTCGGCGTCGAGAAGGACGCGCTGCAGGCGCTCAACCTGTACCGCTCGGCCGGCGGCCTCCAGGGCGACGTCGGCTACGAGGAAGCGTACCGGCGGGAGCTCGAGCGGCAGCGCACGGAGCTCGAGAAAACGATCGACGAACGCGACCGCCAGATAGACGCGCTCGAGCAGCAGGTCGAGGAGCTCGAGCGCAAGCTCGACGTGCAGGGCAGCGCCTCCGCGGAGCTGTCGGGTCAGATCGACTCGCTCAACGCCCTGCTCGCCCAGCTCCGCCGCGAACGCGAGGGCAGCCACGCGCGGCTGACGTCGCTCCCGCCGTCCCGCACTCGTGAGCCGTCGACGAGCCGGACTGCGGATACAGGCGTCGCGCCCGCGGACGGAGCCACACCGCGCCAGCTCGCCGGACTCGGACTCGGCCGTTACTACGCACTCGTGATTGGCAACCAGAACTACCGGCGTATCGAGCCTCTCGCGACGCCGATCAACGATGCGCGACGCGCTGCGCAAGTCCTCAAGGACAACTACGGATTCACCGTCACGGTGGTCGATGACGCCGACGACGTCGCGATGCTGCGCGCGCTCAACGATCTCAACGGCATCTTGAAACCCGAGGACAATCTCCTGATCTACTACGCGGGCCATGGCACGCGCCTGCGCACCGGTGACCGCGAGACGGGTTACTGGCTACCGGTGAATGCCGACCCGCCCCCCACCGATACGTTCTGGGTGGCAAACGAGCAGGTCACAGGGCACCTCGCGCGGCTCCCGGCCCGTCGCGTGCTGGTCGTCGCCGACTCGTGCTATGCAGGCTTGTTGTCGGACGATCCCAGTTTCCTGATGCGGCAGGATGCGTCGCGCGTTTCCCTCGACTACGTCCGTATCCGGCTGCCGAAGCGCGCGCGTCTGCTGATCTCCTCGGGCGGCGACCAGCCGGTGCTCGACCATGGCAGTCAGGGCAACTCGGTGTTCGCGCGGGCGTTTCTCGATGCGCTGGAATCGAACCGCGACGTGCTGTCGGCGCCGGCGCTGTTTGCGCGGCTCCAGAGCCGCGTCAAGGCCGCGGCGGCCCGCACGGGGTTCCGCCAGGTACCCGAGTTCAAGGCAATAAAAGGCGCCGGGCACGAGATCGGCGACTTCTTCTTCGTGCCGGTGAGCGCCCGGCCGTGACCTCAGCGGCCGCAGCTGTGATAGCGTGCGGCCCGGCGGACGGCCGCAGGCAACCTGGACGATGCGAGAACAGGCGAGGCGAATCAGGCTCCTGATCGGCGAGATCAGCCGTCGAGGGGTGTTCAAGATCCTGGTGGCCTATGCGGTCGTCGCCTGGGGCGCATCTCTAGCGGCGACGGATCTGTTGCCCGCCTTCGGCGCGCCGGACTGGACGGTGCGCGCGTTCATCATCTGCGCCTGGCTCGGCTTGCCGATCGCGGCGGTTCTGGCGTGGCTCTTCGAGCTCACGACCGGCGGCGTAGTTCGCCACCCGGGCGGTCGCGAGGATTCCGCCGTTCCCGCAGGCAGCCCGATCTCGGGCGACACGACGCTGCTCTTCGGATCGACGGACAGCGTGCGCGCCAGCTGGCAGGATTCGGACGGCAGCCACGAACGCGTTTTCTTCGACGTGTTCCGCATCGGCCGCGACGAGTCCTGCGAGGTGCGGCTCGACGACCCGCTCATCAGCCGGCGGCACGCGGAGATCCGCTTCGAACACGGTCGTTGGTGGGTCATCGATCTCGAGAGCCGCAATGGCACGCGGCTCGACGGACGGCTCGTGCAACGCGCGCCCCTGCCGCCGACCTGCACCGTGCAGCTCTACGATGCCGCGCCGGCACTCAGCCTTGAGCTGGGCGGTCCATCGGCGGCAGCCATCACGGTCGCCACGCGACCGGGCGCAAACCCCGTTGAGTGAGCTGTCCTGGCCGAGGATTCCGACCCGCTCAGATCTCCCTATGCCTGCCTGCTGCTCTCCGGATACTGCGGGAGGGTGTCGTTCAGCCGTTCCCAGCCGAGCTTGTGCGAGATCCAGATTTCGCGTGTCGGCGCGAAGTCATCAGGGCAATCGAGCGATGCCGTAGTAACGTCGATGGTCTCCGGTTCCGCGTCACGCTGATACGTCAACGAGGGTCCGCACCGGCTGCAGAATGTCCGAATTACACCGGCGGACGAACGAAAACGTGCGGCATGCCCGGCGGAAACCATGAAGTCGCTCGAACGAAAAACGGCCCACGCCACGGAAGGAGCACCCGCAGCGAGCCGGCAGGTCCTGCAGTGACAAAGCGATGTGACGATCGGTACGCCGGTGACGCGGTATCGGACTGCCCTGCACAGGCAACCGCCATCTACGACTCTACTCGTCATGTGGCCTCCTGCCGTTGGATCTGAAGGGAGAGCGCTTTCGGGCCAATTGCGAACTTGAACTGGTCTTACTCTGCGCGCTACTACGCTAGGCAAGGCGGCTATGAACGAGTTGCCGACCGACAGCTTCACGTTCGTACTTCACCCGCCTGAGTTCGGCGTACGATTCGCCGGTAAAACTGTCGCGCCGATCCCGCCGCTCCCCGCGCCCGAAAGTGAGCCTGCCATGCCAAACGTATCGCAGCCCCTTCGACGAGTCTCTTCTGCTCTCGTCGCGATTGCTGCCATTGCTAACCTAGCGG
>Ga0268386_10001451_pt1 | contig 16297 bp, 13 predicted proteins | sample RVTome_15_FD_200260 | JGI IMG/M metagenome (GOLD analysis project Ga0268386, IMG submission 200260) | Soil microbial communities from uranium-contaminated site in the Upper Colorado River Basin, Wyoming, United States - RVT150D86... ...
CTTACAACTCTTTAGTCAATCCATGGCAAAGAAGTATGCTCCAAAAAAACTTCATGAGGATTATAGTATGTTTTGTTCGGTGCTGGAATCTGTACACACCGGCCTGTACGATTATATTAGCCAGGATGATTGGAACCAGCTGAAAGACAGTATTTATCAGCATATCAACAAATCAATGACTGAAAGGGCATTTTCAAATTTACTGGCCTATCAGGTGGGCCTGATCCGCAACACCCATACCAGGCTTGGCGTTACCAACTCATGGTATGAAAAGAAATCGAATATCTTTCCTTTCACAGTAAAATATATTGATGGCAGACTTTATATTAATAAATCCACGGGCGGTGATTTGGTGCTTCCAAAAGGAACCGAAATTCTTGCTATAAATGATAAAACTCCTACACAGATCAAGGAGTCAATCTGGCCCTATATATCCACCGACGGGTTCATACAGACTTACAAATGGGCCACATTAAGCGAGTTTTTTTCCTGGTTTTATGCCCTGATGATAGGGGAACCCGATTTTTTCCAGATCAAGTACCTAGCGCCCGGTGTGAATATCAGGACCTCCACCACTCCTGCCTTGAGAAAATCGTTCCAACAAGTGACCAGGGAATGGAGGTACCAGAACGATGAAAAGGTTACCCCTTTCAATCTTGAAATTGATCCAGCGCTTAATACCGCCTATTTAAAAATCCATCGCTCCGAATCAATTGAAGATTCCTTAAACACTTATTTCGAAAGTATGTTACAGACAGGAGTTACCAACCTGATCATCGACCTGAGGGGCATGTGGGGACTAACTGAAGAGATTCACGCCACTCAATTGTACTCATACCTGGTAGATCAGCCCTTTCAATTTTATGAAAGGATAGAGGTAAAATCAAATGATTATAAGTTGTTTGATAAGCATTTCACTTACAAACCTTATGCTAATTCGCTGGAAGAAATAAAGACCGAGTTTTTCGATAAACTGTTAGATTCGGGCCAGGGGTATTTCATCTGGGAATGTGAACCCTATATGGGAGTGCTCCAACCTGCTGGAGTTCATTACAAAGGAAAAATTTATATTCTGGTGGATGGACTGAATTATTCAGCCAGTACAGATTTTACTTCCAAAGCCTCCACCTTGGAAAACGTCTACGTTGTGGGAGAGGAAACAGGGGGTGAGTACAGGACTTATGTTAGTGGGGCTATGTTTGGCCTTACATTGCCTCACTCTAACCTTATACTCCGCATTGCCACCTGGAAATCTGTACTTAATGTTGAGGAAATTCCGGGCCAAAAAGGTCGCGGAGTGGTGCCGGATTTTCCTATCAGGCAATCGTTATCGGATTTTATAGAAAATCGTGATACGGTTAAAGAATTTGTGTATGAACTTATAGGAAATAGTGAATAAGACACGCAGCGCCTGGATACCAAGGGTGAGAAAAATATCCCAAAAGGGAAAGGTTTATCCAAGGCCATAGCCGTGAAAACTGTACGGCTATCACCAGGAACTAGGGTTGAAAAGCAGTTTGTACTTTCCGGTGAATGAAAGCAACATGGACTCCAGGGGCTTTGCGGAATCAATAGGCGGAAAAGGCCGGTTGATGTACCAGGTTTATGACAAAGTTTTTTAAATTAAACCCTGGCGGTAATCATTTCTAAGCTTCTGATAGCATGAAAACCACACCCTAACATGATGCACGAATAGCGAAAATGATATTTGCATCGGTATATCCGCACTATATCACAAAAGTTGAAAGCAAAGGCAGAACCCTGGCTACTACCCTATTTAGAATTTTTGTATTTTAAATTGGTAAACGATTTCAAATAATAGGGGTTTTGCTCTCAAAAGGAGGCTGAGGAACTAAAAAATGGCTGGAAAGCAAGTAAACTGGACGGAGACCTATCAACAGCTTTTGAAAACCGGTCAGGAACGAGCTCTTGAACCCAAAGAACTGGAAACACAAGCTCTGGCCTCTTATCTGACCGGCAGGGATGCCGAAAGCTTTCAGATGCTGGAACGGGCCCACCAGGGCTATTTGCAGCGGGAGAAAACCGAACAGGCGGTACGCTGTGTTTTCTGGCTGGGACTGATGCTGATGATTGCCGGGGAAAGGGCCAGGGGCAGCGGATGGTTCGCCAGAGGGGAAAGGCTTCTTGGTGATCAGCAAGCGCCAGACTGTACAGAGAAAGGATTGCTGCTCATACCTGCGGCATTGGCAGCGCTATCCGCAGGCGAGGCTGCCAGGGCCTGGAAACTTTTTGAACAAGCCGAAACGATCGGAGAGCAATTTGGGGACGCTGATCTGATCGTACTTGGACGACTGGGGCATGGGCAGGCCCTGATCCAACTAGGGGAAGTAGCCAGGGGAATAAAACTACTGGACGAAACCATGATTACTGTAGAAACCCAAGATGTCTTTCCCTTGATAACCGGCATTGTATATTGTGCAGTTATTGAAACCTGTCGCAAGATTTGGGATTTGGGAAGGGCACAGGAGTGGACCACAGCTTTGACCCGCTGGTGCGATGCGCAGCCGGACATCGTTCCCTTCAGAGGGCAGTGCCTGGTGCGCAGGGCTGAGATCATGCAATTTCATGGCGAATGGCACCAGGCCCTCAATGAAATCAACTATGCCTGTGAGCTGTTGACACGACGACCGGGTGAACCGGCCGCCGGAGAGGCCTATTACCGCAAAGCTGAGTTGCTCCGCTTACTGGGAGATTTGGAAGAGGCGGAAGACTGCTATGGCGAAGCTGCTAAACGGGGCAGAAAACCACAACCCGGTCTGGCATTACTTCGCCTGGCACAAGGACAGGATGATGCGGCGGAAACTTCTATAAGAAATACCTTACAGGAGACAAAAGACAAAAAAAGACGTGCGGAACTTCTCCCTGAGGTTGTGCGTATCATGATCGCGGTGAAGCAAGCCGAAGAAGCCCTGGAAGCCACCAAAGAATTATGTGATATTGCCATTGAATTTGATACACCCTATCTCTATGCCATGTCCTCTCACTGCCAGGGCGTTGTTGCTCTGGCAGAAGGGAGTGTTCAACTTGCCCTGGAGCATTTGCAAAACGCATTGAAATTTTGGCATACACTCCACCTGCCTTACGAATCCGCACATACCAGAGAACTGAAAGGGCTGGTTTACCGGGAATTGAATGATAAAGACAATTCAGAGGTAGAGTTGGCGGCTGCCCAATGGATTTTTGAGCAGCTCAAGGCTAAACCCGATCTGCAACGGATCAATCGGTTGTTGAACAGGAAACGGCATCACGAATCCCATGGTCTGACACTACGTGAACTTCAGGTATTGCGCCGGGTGGCATCCGGAAAAACCAATAAATTCGTTGCCGGTGAATTGTTTATCAGTGAGCGGACGGTGGACCGTCATGTGAGTAATATTTTCAATAAGCTCGGTGTGTCGTCAAGGGTAGAGGCCAGTGCTTTCGCTCTCAGGAATAAAATACTGGATAATGGGTAGAATTACCCATTATCATCTTCCATAAATATTGGGTAATCACACCGATGCGGTACAGCCTGTTCCGGTATAGTTTTGTATTGTGTTTTATTTCTAAAAAATAAAATCGATATGATTACTATAGAAGCATCAAAGATCCGTAAAGCCTGGGACGGTATTGCTGTCAATTTCGACAGGTATGTCACGCCTACCGCCAACTGGGTTTTAGCCAAAACTGCCCTTCGCCTGTCAGGTCTGAAGCCGGGCATGCATTTTTTGGATGTAGCCTCTGGAAGCGGGGCCCTCAGCCTGCCCGCTGCCCGCCTTGGTGCAAAAGTCCTGGCAGTGGACATCTCCCCGGTGATGATAGAGCGGTTAAAAGCGCGTGCCGATGAAGAAGGGCTATCCCATCTCAAAGGCCGGGTTATGGATGGTCACCACCTCGATCTGAACGACCATACTTTCGATATAGCCGGATCGCAGTTTGGGGTGATGCTCTTTCCCGACTTCCGGCGGGGGCTCAGGGAGCTGGTAAGAGTAACCCGACCCGGTGGAACCGTATTTCTGGTGACTTTCGGCCCCATACAAAAGGTCGAATTTATTGGCATGTTTACACGGGCTGTACAAGAAGTTGTGCCTGGTTTTACCGGTTTGTCAACTGACACACCACCGCTGCTGTTCCAGGTATCGGATGAAAGTGTTCTTCGGGTGAAAATGGAAGAAGCCGGGCTCAGCAATGTAGAGGTGAAAACTGTGCTCCACAAGCTCTCTTTTCATTCCGGAAAAGACATGTGGAACTGGGTGACGAGCAGCAATCCGATTGCGACACAGATGATTTCCGGTTTGGATGACGAACAGAGAAATCAGGTTGTCCAAATGCTGGAGGAAAGGATACGGGAACGCTCCGGTGGGCAGGAACCGGCCATGCTGGAATCTGCGGTGAATATCGGCATTGGAGAGAAGGTAAAATGAGTAAGATCAGGGGTATGAAAAAAATTAAAAATATAATACCATGAAAAATCTACTAACTATTTTTTTTATCATCTTAATGGGCCTGAACGGTTATTCACAGGCAGATCCCGAAGCTCAGCCACGGCCTCCCATTATCGATATGCACGTGCACACAGGGCTTCCTCACCATGTACCTGTGGGAACTCCGGCTTTTTGTCGTCCTGAACCATGCACGGGTGATGGCCAGGCCACGGTAAACCCCACCGAGCTGATGGAGAAAACCTTAGAAGCCATGGACCATTACAACATAGTCAGAGGTTTTCTCAGCGGAGTAGATTTTTCAGCGGTCCGGGAATGGACCAGGACCGCTCCGGGACGTTTCATCCCCTCACCTTTCATTCTGAAAGCCGGATCCTCCGAGCTGGAGCAGCTCAAAGCGGAGTACGCGGCTGGGCATTTTAGCGGCATGGGTGAGATTGGAACGCAACTCCACGGAGTACCTCCCAACCATCCATCGCTGGAACCCTATTTCAAGCTGGCTGAAGAGCTCGATCTCCCGGTGCTCATCCACACCTTGGGAATCGGACCTTATATGTCTCATTTCAGTTCCGCCGCCGGCAACCCCTTGCTGTTGGAGGAGGTGTTGGTGAGCCATCCCAAGCTTCGGCTTTTTGTGGAGAATGCCGGGTATCCCTATCGGGATGAAATGATCGCCATGATGTACCAGTATCCTCAGCTTTACGCTGATGTATCTACCATAACCTGGGTGATTCCACGGACAGCCTTCTATGACTATCTGCAGGCACTTGTGCGGGCCGGCCTGGGAAAACGGCTGATGTTCGGTTCTGACCAAATGGTATGGCCCGAAAAGATCGGCGCTGCAGTTGAAGCCATTGAACAAGCGCCATTTTTAACCGATGAGCAAAAGCGAGATATCTTTTATAATAATGCCGTGCGTTTTCTTGGTCTGGAGGATGGTGAAAAGATCCGATGAAACACAAAAACGATACACCATGATTACCTTTCCCACTCAGTTTCGTATAAAGATTTAGCGTTATAACCGTTTGCAGAAGCTGCTTTTGATTCTACTCCATGTTAATATAATTTGTACATTAGCAATCGGCGGGTCCTGGCGAACCCAGGTCGTTATAGGCAACCAGCAGTAAAAATGAATTGGGTAATATTAACCATTGGCATTCCTACCTTACAGAAGATGAGAGCAATTTGCTGCACCTGGGGTTGGCTGTGCGATACTCCGAAGCCAAACTGCCGCTGGTGGGAAGAACGGAATCCGAGTTTTACCTCTCTCCTGTTTTTGTGGAAACTCCTGAAATACAGGCTGATCACCTGGTGGGTGGAGAATATATTGGCAACCAGATGAAGGCGCCCACTGTAAATGATCGGCTTTTTTTGGCTTTAATATAGTGGGAAACTGCTCGGGGATGAATTTCAGGATTATGCTGATACTGGATTGATGAAAACCGGAGTTTTTGCTTTTTCCGTTTTTTTGTTTATCACCTGTTCACCGCAGGAGACCGTAGAGACACAAATTGCCTGGGACAGTTGGGGAGTGCCTCATATTACCGCCAATAGTATTGAAGAATTGTTTTATGCTCAGGGCTGGGCCCAAATGCACAATCATGCTAATCTTATCCTTGATCTTTATGGCAGTTCAAGGGGAAAGGGTGCTGAGTATTGGGGAAAGGACAAGCTTCAAAATGATCTGCTTATTAATACCCTGGGTTTTAGTCAACTGGCTGATGAATGGGAGGACCAACAGGATCCTGAGACCAGGACCATTTATGCCGGTTTTGTGAAAGGCATGAATGCCTATGCCCGGGAGTTTCCTGAAAGCATTGAAGAAAAGTACCAGGACGTCCTGCCTTTGACCACCAAAGACCTTAACATGCACAGCATGTACATTGTCTTTACCCTGTTTATCGGCGGAAATGACCTGGGCCGGATACAGCGGTGGCCGGATATGGGATCAAACACCTATGCCGTGGGTCCTGACCGTTCTGCCTCAGGGGATGCCATGCTGGTACAAAATCCCCATCTTCCCTGGTGGCGGGAATTTCTTTTCTTTGAATCCCATTTGAATTTCCAGGGAAAAAGTATGTATGGCGCCACACTGGTAGGTTTTCCGGGCATCGCTATTGGTTTTAACAATGATCTCGGATGGAGTCATACCGATAATACTATTGACAATGCAGATACTTATGAATTGGAATTGAAGGACGGCCACTACCTGTTGGATGGTGAGCCCAGACCATTTGAAGAGGAATCTAAAACCATATTGGTGAAGCAGGAAGACGGCAGTCTGGGTGATACCACCTTTACCATGCGCAGGACCATTCATGGACCGGTGGTCAAAGCCGATCAAGACAAGGTACTGGCACTGCGCATGGTGGGTATGGATCGGCCAAACATGATGCTGCAATGGTGGAGGATGATCAACAGCACCAGTTTTGATGAGTTTGAGTCTGCCCTTAGGATGGCACAAATCCCGTTTTGGAATGTGATGTATGCTGACAAACAGGGGAATATTTTCTATTTGTTCAATGGCCTGGTTCCAAAAAGAAGCTCAGGAGACTGGGATTATTGGAATCGAATTATACCCGGCGGGCGCTCAGCAGATGTCTGGACGGAAGTGCATACCTATGCAGACTTGCCCAAATTAAAAAACCCTTCCACCGGCTGGCTGCAAAATTCCAACGATCCGCCCTGGACCAGCACCATACCCATAGCACTGGACCCAAATGGATTTCCTTATTATATGGCTCCACGGCATATGACTTTCAGGCCTCAACGATCCGCCAGAATACTGATGGATGATGAGTCAATTACTTTCCAGGAACTGGTCGACTATAAATTGTCCACTCACCTGGAATTCGCTGACCGCATACTGGATGATCTGTTCAAAGCAGTGGAAGAATCCGGCTCGAAAAAAGCCAAAGAGGCCAAAGCAGTACTTGAAAAATGGGACCGGAAAGCAGATGCAAACAGTAAAGGAACGGTATTATTCTACAATTGGGCCCGCAAGTTCAATTTATGGCAGGGCGCCAACTATACTACAGGTTGGGATATTAAGGACCCCGTCAATACGCCTGATGGCATTTCAGATCCTGCCCGGGCAGTCCAACTCCTGGAAGCTTCTGGAGATGAAATCCAAAAGAAATTCGGAAAACTGGACCTGGCATGGGGTGATTATTACCGGATCAGATACAATGACAAAGACCTGCCTGCCAATGGCAGTGACGGCTCCCTTGGTGTAGTCAGGGTGGCCTGGCCGGGGAATGCCGATGATATGCATATGTATGTGGGTGGTGGCGATTCCTGGGTAGGCGTAATCGAATTTGGAGACCAGGTGAATGCCAAAGTATTACTAAGCTATGGAAATGCAACTCAAAAAGACTCCCCTCATAATGGAGACCAGCTGGAATTGTTTTCAAAAAAAGAATTACGGGATGCCTGGTTTACCAAAGCTGAGGTCGAAGCAAATACCGTAAGAATTGAGAAAATTAATTCACCCGATCTATGAACATGAACAACAAACCACGTTCGGAACTGGAATCGGACCTTTCCCGCAGAATTGCCCTTAAAAATATCGGGCTGGGAATTGCCGCAAGTGCATGGGCTACACCATTTATATCTGGTTGTAAAGATGTAATTGACGTCCCTGCCTCCGGACCAGAACTCGCCGATCCCATCTATTTTTCCTCGGCCACAGCTCTGGCAAGAGCTATTAAAGAAAAAAAAGTTTCTTCGGAAGAGGTGGTCACAGCCTTTCTCGATCGTATAAACGAAGTTAATCCAAAACTCAACGCTGTAGTTCAACTGGTGGCCGGGGAGGCTCTGGAGGAAGCAAAAGAGGCAGACAGAATCCTGGAAAAGGGAACAGACACTGGTCCATTACACGGGGTTCCTATGACCATCAAGGATTCCTTTGATACCGCCGGTATCATCAGTACAGGCGGGACCCTGGGAAGAAAAAATTATATCCCTGAAAAAGATGCTACCATTGTGGCCCGGCTGAAACAAGCCGGAGCCATACTTTTGGGAAAAACCAATACCCCTGAATTAACCCTGTTTGGCGATACCTATAACCTGGTGTATGGCCAAACCAACAATCCATATGATCTTGAACGCAGCGCAGGTGGGAGCAGCGGCGGGGCCGTGGCCATAATAGCCTCAGGAGGTTCTCCGTTCGATATTGGTACTGATACCGGAGGCAGTATCCGGGGACCTGCCCATTGCTGCGGATTGTGTGGAATAAAACCTACTTCCGGACGAGTGCCCCGTACCGGTCATATTATTTCCTACAGTGACTATACACAGTCCCTGACCACTGTTGGGCCATTGGCAAGAACTGTCGATGATTTAATCTACCTGTTTCCTATAATTGCGGGAAGCGATCATATCGATCCCTATGTCTACGATTTGCCCATCGGTAATCCCGGTCAAATTGATTGCTCCAGGCTGAAATACGTTTACTACACAGACAACGGTATTCAAACACCGACTCCTGACATAATTCAGGCGGTCACAAAAGTATCTGAAGAACTGGCCAATTCAGGAAGTACTGTGCAGGAATCTAGACCGCCGGAGGTGGAACAAACCCTGGAATTGTTTTTTGAAGTTATTATGGCGGATAAAGCCTTCAGGGTTAATGAAGTTTTAAAGAATGCCGGCACAGAGCAAATAGCACCCTATTTACAATGGGTTAAGGAAACTACGGATTTTGATGCAAAAACCATCTCTCCCAGGGAATTCGCCACGGTTTTTGAAAAATGGAGTCAGTTCAGGAGCAATATGATCTCATTTTTTAGCGCCTATGATATCATTATCTGTCCGGTATATTCAATTCCAGCGCCTAAACAGGGCATTACCTTTGAAGAGCTGAACCTGCATTTTCTGTCTTATACCTCTACCTATAACCTGACCGGCTGGCCGGCAGCAGTGGTCCGGGTTGGAACTTCCTCTGAAGGATTGCCTGTGGGCGTGCAGATCGTAGGCAAGCCCTGGGAAGAACATAAAGTGCTGGCGGTAGCGAAATTTCTGGAATATACATTCGGTGGGTTTGAACCCCCTGAAATCTGATGGGGTATTGAGTGTGGGTATTGAGTGTGGGTATTGAGTGTGAGTGTGGGTGTGAGTGTGGGTGTGAGTGTGAGTTAGGGATGGGAGGAGAGCCATCAGATTATTCACTATTTAGATTGGGATCATAAACCTCACCGGCAGCTACCTGTACCATCATGATCCGCACTTTGGTGGGAAAGAAATTTTCGTGGTCGGCCCGCTTGTGGGCGTGGCCCTGTCCCCCGCTGTCGTCCTTGATAACCAGGTCCATTTGTTTAATACCTTTGGTCCAGATGATGGATTCGTTTTCCCAAAAGGAGGTCATGGCTACATCTGACTGGTAAATACCTTCCCTGGTGTACAGGCCGGTAGTAGTACAACCGTAGCCATTGCCCTGTCCTTCGTTGGGGATATAACAAAGAGTCCAGGTGGTAGGCAAATTCCCAGGCGGCTTCTCCAATACTTCCAACCGGATGTGCACCGAACCATTGCGGTAGTCTACCGGTGAAGTCCAATCAATGGGACGCTGTGGATTCAGCATATCACCGGTGACATAGTAGTGTGATTTACTGGGTTTGGAATTATCGGCATCTTCCTTGGAATAAGTGAATTCCACATCAAACAGCACAAACTGCCTGGGGTGCTGTGCCCAAAGGAATTGCGGGAGTAGCAGAATAAATAACAAAGTAATTTTTTTCATTTGAGTGAGGATTACGTGATCAATATGAATTTGAACTCAAGTTAGAATTGATTGGCGATATGATTCAAATGGCCAGAAAAGAACGTAATTTAACACAACAACAGCTTGGGGAGATGATTGGCGTTAAAAAAGCACAGATATCCAGACTTGAAAACAATACTGGCAACGTGACCATAGAAACAATTTTGAAAGTGTTCAATGCTTTGGGAGCTAAAGTAAATTTCAATATTCAAATGCCCGATAAAGAAATAAGGGAACTTTGACATGACTTTATTACTCGTTTACTTATTCCTTGCATTAATTACATCATTCCTGTGCTCCGTAGTGGAAGCGGTTTTGCTCTCAACTCCTATTTCGTACTTAAAATCAAAATTTGAAAATGGAGATAAGGATGCAGAAATTATGTTAAAGCAAAAAGAAAATATTGATAAGCCGCTTTCAGCAATTCTATCTCTCAATACTATTGCCCATACGGTGGGTGCAGCTGGTGTTGGATCACAGGCAACTATTGTCTTTGGCGAAGCTTATTTTGGTATAGTTTCAGCAATATTAACATTATTAATACTAGTAGTAACCGAAATAATTCCTAAAACAATTGGAGCCAATTACAACAAAGAGCTTTCAGTAATATCTGCCAGGATCATCAATGGAATGATTTTTATTACCTACCCCCTGGTAGCAGTTTCTTCATCCCTGGCAATATTATTATCAAGAAATAAGAGTGAATTGACCACAAGTAGGGAAGAAATATCTGCACTTGCCAGTATAGGGACCCAGGAAGGAATATTTGCAGACAAAGAAAACAGGATTATACAAAATTTAATCAAGTTAAAGAGCATAAGAATTTCCAGTATAATGACACCAAGGGTGGTGCTGGTAACAGCTAACCAGGAAATGACTTTACAGGAATTTCTGACCAATAAGGAGTTTTTACACTTTTCAAGAATTCCGGTTTACCGGGTTAATAGGGACGATATTACAGGCTATGTTATCAGGTCATTTGTGTTTGAAAAACTCGCAGAAGACCAATTTGACCTCAAATTGAAAGATATAAAAAGGGAAATTATAACTTTCCACGAATCCAAAACTGTATTTAACGCCTGGGACGAAATGTTAGCAAAACGCGAACACATTTCATTGATTATTGATGAGTATGGCGGAACGGAGGGAATCACCACTTTAGAGGATATCATTGAATCATTACTCGGATTTGAGATTATTGACGAAACAGATAAAGTAGAAGACATGCAGCACTTTGCTTTGGAAAGGTGGAAAAATAGACAGAAAAAATACGATTTGCTAAAGAGTGAAAAGTAAACAGGGCATGACTACCTGGATCTGTTTAGTATCGAAAGATCTTTGTAAAAGTCAGTTCCGGAGACATGCAGGAGACTCTAGCATTCTGGAGGATACTATGGCCGGGTTTCACCTGACTATCCGTTAGAATATTACTTCCTGGATGACGTCTATGATCAAATGTACCAAACTGAAACCCGCTTGGGAAGTATAGTAGGTTATTTTACGGCACTGGCAATTTTTATTTCGTGCCTGGGATTATTGGGATTGGCGACTTTTATGGCGCAGCAGCGTACTAAGGAAAATTGTTTACCTGGTTAACCGTGAGCTACCAGTCGTTAAGGGCGGCCTTACCTGTATGCTGTTGCTCTTGCTATCATAATTAGTTTTTACTAATTTTGATAGTATGAACCGCTCCATCCTTCATATCGACCTGGATACCTTTTTCGTTTCCTGCGAAAGACTGCTCAACCCGGTGCTGGTGGGGAAACCGGTACTGATTGGTGGCACTACTTCCCGGGGGGTGGTAGCATCATGCAGCTACGAGGCCCGCCGTTTTGGTATCAAGTCCGCCATGCCCATGCGGCTGGCTATGCAGCTGTGCCCCCAGGCCATAGTGATCCGGGGCGACAGCGGCCTGTACAGCAAATACTCCCACCTGGTGACCGAGATCATCAGGGAAAGTGCGCCCATGTACGAAAAGTCTTCCATCGATGAGTTCTACCTGGACCTTACCGGGATGGACCATTTTTTTGGCTGTTACAAATGGGCCATTGAGTTAAGAGACCGCATCTGCAAGGAGTCCGGGCTGCCATTGTCCATGGGCCTGTCGGTAAATAAGACCGTTTCCAAGGTGGGCACCAACGAAGCCAAACCCAATGGTCACCTGCAGGTGATTGCCGGGCAGGAGAAGAATTTTTTGTCCCCCCTGTCCTTAATGAAGATCCCATCGGTAGGTGAAAAAACCTTTGCTATTCTCAGGGAAATGGGCCTGGAAAAGGTCCGCACCGTGCAACAGATGCCCAAAGACCTGATGTTGTCCCTGCTGGGGGTCAATGGTGGCACTATCTGGGATAAATGCCAGGGAATCGACCTGACCCCTATCATCCCCTATACCGAGCGGAAATCAATTTCCATCGAGCGCACTTTCGAGCGGGACACCATTGATATTCATAAGATGAACAGCATTGTGCTGGCCATGGCGGAAAACCTGGCCTTTCAATTGAGAAATGGGCTGAAACTGACCTCATGTGTAACGGTTAAGATCAGGTATGCCGACATGAACACCTATTCCAAACAAAAACGAATACCCTATACTGCCTGTGACCGCTCACTTATCAACCTCAGCAAGGAACTGTTCCATACCCTTTATGACCGCAGGTTAAGGGTGCGTTTGGTAGGGGTCCGGTACAGCCACCTGGTGCACGGGGGGCATCAGATCAATTTTCTGGATGATACTGAGCAGCAATGGCAGTTGTACCAGGCCATGGATATGCTGCGCAAGCGCTATGGCCAGGATGCGGTTAAAAGGGCCGCCGCCCTGGGATCAAAAGCTATTGGCAGGGTCAATCCTTTCAACGGCGAACCCCCGATCATTCCGGCTCACCGCAGAGCGTAATCGACTGGTTGCGGGGTGTTGGGTTTTTTTGTTTTGGATTTTGGAATATGCTCCACCACTGTATGCTCCACCCCTGTATGCTGTTGCTGTTATGCTGTTGCTGTTATGCTGTTGCTGTTATGCTGTTGCTGTTATGCTGTTGCTCAAAAAAAGGCCACGCTTTTGCGCTGGCCTTTTTTTTTGAGTTACTGGTGTTTGACTATGTTAAGTGGGGACCCAAAGTAAAGCATTAATGCTAAAATTGCAAATTAAAATATTAAAGATAACCTATTGTTAATCAATATTTTATATAGAAAACGATTGCGATAAAATTGGGTTCATGCCGGAATTTTCAATAAACCGCTGACAGTCAAAAACATAACTTTAAGATTTAAAAATAGGATTTAATTAATACCAGGTTTGATGATAAGCTTATAATCTTCAATACTTTTCTGTATGATACTCCGGGCCATGTTAGCATCCTGAAATTCCTCCACTTCCACCGTTTTGTGTTCCAGTTTTTTATAGTCTTCGAAAAAGGCCCTTAACTCACGCAGAAAATGATTTGGCAAAACTGAAATATCGTCATAGTGCGTAACACTCATATCATTTTCCGCTACCGCTATGATTTTATCATCCAGTTCACCCCCGTCCAGCATACGCATTACCCCTATTACTTTGGCTGACACGATGCATAAAGGCACTATCGCAATTTGGGAGAGCACCAGTATATCCAAAGGATCATGATCATCACAGTAGGTCTGAGGAATAAAGCCATAGTTTGCAGGATAATACATGGAGGAATAAATCACCCGGTCCAACTTGAGCAGCCCGGACTCTTTGTCCAGTTCGTATTTAGCCCTGGTATTTTTAGGTATTTCTATAATCCCGTTCACGATATCAGGAGCCTTAGCACCAATATTAACACTGTGCCAGGGATTGGTCAGAGACGATTTCATAGCTACAACTTAGGTAATGACCGGGTCTATTTGATTGCCCGTTAGAACATTCATATTAACTTAAGCAATTAAACGATATTTATCTCAAGCCCGACCTTGGTTTCCAAAATTACAGATTTCAAACCCTTTTGGATTGATTTGATCAAATCCACCTGGGTACTGGGTATTATTTTGATTCTATTATGGGGTTTTCCCCGTTTCATCATGGTACTTCAGGCCAACCAAACAGGAAACTACCAGTGGATTTCCGTGATATTTATGTCCATGTGGCTTGTTCCATGGATTTTCCTTACTAAATCAGGAAGGCTTAACATAGGCATTAAATCACCCCGGAACTCAATGTGGCTGGTTTATGGCCTGGTATTGGGTGCCTTGGGGTGCCTGATCATGTACGTAACTGCAGTGTACTTATACGGGGATTCCATCAGCAACTGGTTTGTTTACGTAGCCAATTCTTATTCAAATGTACCTTCAGAGCTCACCCGGCAGGACAGGTTGATTTATTTTATAGTCTATGCAGTCATCAGTATGGTTTTCAGCCCTATTGGGGAAGAATTGTTCTATCGTGGAGTAGTTCATCACTGCTTCAGTTTAAAGTGGGATCATAGGATTGCTTCGATAATTGACAGCGCTGCATTTTCCATTACCCACCTGGCGCATTTCGGAATAGTGTTCAATCATGGTCATTGGGAATTCCTGTTAATTCCAGCAACAGTCTGGATGGCCCTGTTGTTTATGATATGCCAGCTTTTTACCTATGCCAGAATAAAGAGCGGTTCAATCCTGGGAGCTATTATTGCTCACGCTGGCTTTAACCTGGCTATGATATACTTCATATTTTACCATATACTTTAGCCATTTACTATTACTGTTCTACCCCCTATTCTATTGCTCCTGGTATAACAGTCCTGCCACATACCTTCCATATTAGGTGCAGCAATGCGATTTCGTTCTTTTTTATAAAGTACTTTATATTATAAACTATTTTATGTTTATTTGCGTATAAATACCTGTAAACAAATTATAAAAATGGAAAAACAATTATCGCATCAGGAAAGCCTGCAGATCATCACGGAGATGATTGGTAATGCTAAAAGAAATTTAGCTAAAGGTGGCTCATTCTATTTTCTGCTTTGGGGAACTGTGGTGGCACTGGCAAATTTCATTATTTACTATCTGGTTAACTTCACAACGGTACGTAGCTGGTACTGGGTGTGGCTGGTAACCATACCTGCCATAATAATTACCATAGTACATGCCCGGCAAAAGGTTTCTAAAGCTAAAATCACCGGACCCATTGACCAACTCTATAGTCAAACCTGGATTGGCATTTTCATAGCTATGGTGATCACCCTGGTTTTCATGTCAGAAATTAACTATGCTGTGAATCCTATTATGTTAATATACTCAGGAATAGGAACTTATATCACCGGAAGGCTATCCAGGTTTCAACCATTGATTATAGGTGCCCTGGTATTATGGGCATGTGCTATTGGTGTCTTTTTAACTCCTGAAAACCATCAGTTCCTGGTGTCCGGACTGGGTTTTCTTGCAGGATACGTGGTTCCCGGACTTATGCTTAGGAAAGCAGAGTAATGAGCAGGTTCCAGCAACTTGATCCCCTGCTCCATTCCCAGTTAAGACTAGCGGTAATGTCCTCCCTGATCAGTCTGGAATCTGCGGAATTTGTATACCTGCAGGAAGCCACAGGCGCTACTTCCGGCAATCTCAGCGTACAACTGGATAAGTTGGAAAAAGCCGGATACCTGAAAATCACTAAAAAGTTTAAAGGTAAAAAACCGGTGACCAGTTGTAAAATTACCAAACAGGGCATTGAAGCTTTTGAAACTTATGTCAATACACTAAAAAAATACATCACTTAAATCAACTAAAGATTATGAAAACCTTATTAAAACTTTGTCTGACGCTGGTATTCATTCTACAGGGCATCCAGGCAAATGCCCAGCATCTTCCGGAACCAAAGAAACTAACTGATTTTTCATTTATGACCGGCGACTGGGAAGGCACCGGAACCTCTTACACCAGACAGGGTCCGGTGGAATTCAATGTGACGGAAACCATTGCCTATGCTGCAGACAGTACCACATTGCTAATTAAGGGTCATGGATTTGATGACCAGGGTATTAACCACCACGATGCAGTCGGTGTACTTTACTTTGACAATGGGGCATATCACATGCATGCTTTTACCAAACAGGGCCAGAATGTCATTGCCTATGTGACCAAAACCGGTGATCATTCG
>Ga0268386_10001453_pt1 | contig 16289 bp, 21 predicted proteins | sample RVTome_15_FD_200260 | JGI IMG/M metagenome (GOLD analysis project Ga0268386, IMG submission 200260) | Soil microbial communities from uranium-contaminated site in the Upper Colorado River Basin, Wyoming, United States - RVT150D86... ...
GTCCGACGCCTGGAGGCGGCGATGCCCCTCGGTGTCGTCGTCGTCCGACGCCTGGAGGCGGCGATGCCCCTCGGTGTCGTCGTCGTCCGACGCCTGGAGGCGGCGATGCCCCTCGGTGTCGTCGTCGCCGTCCGCCTGGAAGCGGTGACCCTCGACGTCCTGGTCCTGCTTGAGATCGTCCATGATGTGACCCTCCACGATATCGTCGTCCTGCGTTGCTTCCCCGCCGAGCGATCCCGGCCGCGAGAAGCCTTCCATCGGCGTTCGCCGCCGGAAGTCGTCCACGGGTACCTCCTTGCCCTAGCAAGCGGCGTGATCCGCGTTCTCGCCATCCTACGGTGGACGCGACCGCCGTCCGATCGCCCGGATGACACGCTGTGTGTCGTCTGCGCGACAGCTCATCGGCCACCTCGCAGCTCGAGGCGCGCGAGGTCGTTGATGGTCAGCGTCTCTCGCTCGATCGTCAGGATCCCGTCCTCCACCAACCCGCTGAGCAGCTTGTTCACGCTCTGGCGCGTGCCGCCGATCATGGCGGCAAGGTCCGACTGCGTGAAGGGCCAATCGAGCTCGACGCGTCCGGAGGCGGACGGATCGGCCTCGCGGGCAAGCCTGACGAGCCGCATTGAAAGCCGGCCCGAGAGGTCCAGGAAATGCAGCTCCTCGACGTGGCCGGTGAGCCGACGAAGCTCCTCGGCAAGCGTCTGGAGCAGGGCGCGCATGATCCGGGGATCGCTCTCCAACAGGGCAAGGAACGGCTCACGAGGAAGAGCCAGCGTCTCCGTCGGCTCGACCGCTGCGGCCGTGGTCGATCGCGGCGCGCCGTCGAGGAGCGCGAGCTCGCCGAAGAACTCGCCCGGGTGGAGGCTGGCGATGATCGCCTCTTCGCCCTCCTGTGACGGGAGCACGATCTTCACGCTCCCCGAGACGACCACCTGGAGCGAGTCGCCCATGTCGTCCTGGTGAAAGATGACCTCCCCGCGACGGAACCGCCGCCGCCGCATCTGGCCGGCGATGGCGCGCAGCCCCTCCTCGTCGACGTGCGCGAAGAGGGCGCAGCGACGAAGGCTTGCCACCGCCAGGGACGGATCGAGCACGGGATCCCCATGAGCGTGTTTGCGGAGCGACCAGCGCTCACCACTCTGGCCCGTCACGCGCCCCGACGTCAAGGCCATGGCGCCGTGTCGGCCGGCCGACTGCGGGCATGTCGAGCGATCGACCCGTGCACGGTCGGCGAGCTGATCACCACCCCCCACCCGCCGGGCCGATGATCCTGCCCTCAGCCGCCACGACGCTCGAAGGAGAACCCGATGTTCGGCCCCAGCCTCAACACCACCCACCTGGCGAACCACCGTCACCACGAGCGACTCGAGCACTCCGCCCGCATCCAGATGGTTGCCAACCATCGCCGCGACACGCAGCGGCCGGTCAACCACGAGGGAGCCCGCCACCTCACCGCCGCCCGACTGATGGCCACCGCCGCCGGGGCCGCGAGGAGCGTCGCTTCGGCGCTGACCGGCAGCTCGCACGCCAACGCCGGGCGCTGATCGGCCCACGCCGAATCGAGTTCATCCACGCACAGCGACGCCGGGAGCCATCCCGGCGTCGCTCGCTGTCCGGCGCACCGCATCGCGATGAGGGACGTTCCGGGAGCGCGGTGCGCGGGATCGGCTTGGCTCTGGATCCGGCGAACAGGGCGCCTAGCCGTGCCCGAGCGCCTGGGCTAGAATCGCGATCCGATCCCGGGCGGGAGTAGCTCAGCTGGCAGAGCGCGACCTTCCCAAGGTTGAGGCCGCGGGTTCGATCCCCGTCTCCCGCTCCATCTTCGCTCCGAGAACGACGAACGGCCCGGCATCGAGCCGGGCCATTGCGCAGCTCTGGCCGATCGTCACGCCAAGCGGATGTTCTGGTTGCGATGGAAGACGTTGGCCGGGTCGTAGCGACGCTTCACCGCCCGCAGTCGCTCGAGGGTCGCGGCAGGGTACGCGGCCCTGATGCGGTCCTCACCCTCATCCTCGAGGAAGTTGACGTAGGCGCCGGTCGCCTTCGGCTCGAGGACGCCGAACAGTGCCCGGTTCCACGCGATGGCCTCCTCCGCACCCGCCGGATCATCTAGCCAGTTGATGATCGTCACCTGTACGGGGGAGGTGCGGTGTGCGAAAGCGGTGGCGTCCACCGGCACGCTGGCCACGGCCCCGCCGAGGACGCGGAAGTCGATCATCCAGCCGTCCGGCGCGGTCTCGATCGCCTCCAGCACCGCGTCGACGGCGGCATCGTCGAGCGTGTGCAGGAAGAGCGACCTGCCGGTGCTCACCGATGGCTCACCGGCCTCATTCGTGAGCTCATCTCGCCGTAGGGGGTCGCGACGGCGCGATTGCCGCGATGGCGGCGTCCATTGGTCGGGCGAGCTCCTGGCTGAACGGGATGGGAGGTCAGGTACGACGCCATCGTCGACGGCCGGGCCGCGGGAGCCATCGGACCAACGCCGCGCCGGCGCGCGGCGCATCGGTCCTGCCGGAGGTGCGTCGTCCGGCCGACGGCCCCTATCCTGTGGCTCGTGAGCAGCTCCACCGAGCGGATCGACCCCTGGCGGTACACGGCCCGTTTCCCGGTGCGGCAGTACGAGCTCGACGTGCTGGGCCATGTGAACAACGCGGTGTATCTCAACTGGGTCGAGCAGGTGGCCATCGACCACGTCGAGGCGCTCGGCTTCGGCCGCGCCTGGGCCGTCGCGAACGGCGGCGCGTGGGTCGTGCGTGAGCACCGCGTGACCTACCACCGGGCGGTCGAGTACGAGGACGTCGTATTGGTGACGACCCTTCCGCAGCAGATCGGCGGCGTGCGGGGCCTGCGCCGCACCGAGATCCACCGCGAGGCGGACGGCACGCTGATGACCGAGGTCGACACGCAGTGGATCTGGATCAGGACCAGCGATGGGCGACCGACACGGGTCCCCGCCGACCTGCTCGCGCTCTTCAGCCGGAGATAGCGGAGCCGATCAGGGCTCGGGCGCCATGCCGCCGAGGAGCGCGATCCATAGGATGAGCGCGACGATGAGGGAGATCAGCTCGGGAGTTGCCATGCCCCTCTGACGCCCTGCAGCGCTCGATGGATCCGCGATGGATCCGGGCACGTGTCGACACCGGGACGTGACAAGCGTCGTATGAGAAGAGCGGCAAGGACGTCCGCCGGACACACCGAACGAGGAGCATCCGATGCAGCACGGCGACTTCACCCACATCGAGATCCCCGCCGACGATCCGGCGCGCGCGCGGGCGTTCTACGCCGGCCTCCTCGGCTGGACGTTCCAGGAGGTGCCCGGATTCGAGGGGTACCACATGTTCACCACGCCGGCCGGGGAGGAGGGGGTCGGCGGAGCCATCGGCAAGCGCGGGGAGATGGCGCCGGAGCAGCTGCGGACCTACGTGTGGGTCGACTCCATTGACGAGACGCTCCCGCGTGTCGCGGAGCTCGGCGGATCGGTCGTCGGGGCCAAGCGCGAGGTGCCCGGCATGGGGTGGTACGCCGTCCTCAACGACAGCGAGGGCAACGAGATCGCCATCTGGGAGACCGCCCGCAGCTAGCGTTCAGTCGTCCGAGCCGCTGCCGCTCCCCGAGCTGTCATCGTCCGACTCGCTCGGCTCGGGGGTCTCGGTCTCGTCGTCGTCGCTGGCGGTCGGAACCGGCGTGGCTGGTCGCACCGTCGGCAGCGGGGTGGAGGTAGCCGGGGCCGTCGTCGGTGACGGCGTCGCCGAGGGGATCGGGGTTATCGGCGACTCGCTGGGCGAGGGTGACGGCGAGGGCGATGGGCTGGGCGACACCGAAGGGCTCACGCTGAGCGACGGAATCGGCGAGGCTCCCACGTCAGGCTGCGCCTGCCCGAGGAGTCCACCGAGCGCCAGTCCGCTGACGACAGCGGCGGCGAGGACCACCGCCGCAGCCAGCGATCGGGCCGGCCACGCCCATCCGGCGATGAGGGCCGCCAGACCCGACCGCGGCGCGGGCTCCCGGTCGATCGCGCGCAGGATGTTGCTCGCCAGGCCGGCCGAGGGCTCGCCGCTCGTGTCGGCGGAATAGCGTTCCAACTCGGCTGCGATGCGATCCAGCTCCGGATCGATGCGATCGATCTCGCTCGGGTCGTAATGATGGCGCGTCATCGGTCCATCCCCTCCGCGAGGATCGGGCGCAGCCGCTCGAGCCCGCGCCGCAGGTGCGTCTTCACGGTGTTGAGCGGACGGCCGGTAGCCTCCGCGACCTCCATCAGCGACAGGTCGGCGAAGAAGCGGAGGGCCACCACTTCCCGATACGGCTCGGCCAGGGCGGCGACCGCGTCGCGGATCGCGCGCTGACCCTCTGCCGCCAGGAGCATGCCCGCGGGTTCGGCAGTGGCATCGGCAAGCCGCGGCTCCGGGATCGCCTCGAGCTCGGCGGTGGGACGGCGCTGGGCCAGGCGCCGGAACGCCTGTCGGGTCGCGATCCGCATGAGCCACGCGCGGAGCGACCCCTCGCCCCGGTAGGTGGCCATGGCGCGGTAGGCAGCCACGAAGCTCTCCTGCGTCACGTCTTCGGCGTCGTGCGGTCGACCCAGGACCCGGAGGCAGGCTCGGTAGACCGCGCCCGTCTCACGCTCGACGAGCACGTCGAAGGCTCGCCGGTCACCGGCCCGCAGCGCACTGACGAGAGCGTGGTCATCCACGCTCCCATCGTGCCACGTTGCTGGCCACATCCCGATCGACATTGAGCTCGATCAGTCGTCGTCCTGGTCGTCGTCGCCAGGTCCCGAGTTGTCGTCATCGTCGTCATCGTCGTCACCGTCGTCGTCGGCCGAGGCCGATGGGCTCGAGCCTGCGTCGTCATCGGTGTCGTCATCGTCGTCCGGCGAAGCCGATGGGCTCGAACTGGCGTCATCATCGTCATCATCGGCGGTCGAGCCCGATGCGCTCAGGCTGGCCTCGTCTTCGCGGGCCGATGCGCTGGGCTCGGCACGTGCGGCCGAATCGTCGCCATCGTCGTCCGGTGACTGCGAGGGAGACGGGCTGGCGTCGTCGTCGCCCGCGCGGTCGTCGTCGAACGACGGGCTCGGCTCCGCGGACCCGGTCGCTGTCGCGGTCGCGGACGCCGACGCGGACGCCGCGACCAGGTCGGAATCGTCGTCGGTGGACGGACTCGAGCCGCCGGTGGCGAACGTTACGCCGGCGAGGACGAGCAGGGCGCCGATCGCGAGCGCTGCGATGCGGGCGGATTGGATGGAATGGCTCGGCTGCATCGATGGGACTCCCGTGAGGCGGTGGCGCATTCATTGCGCCTTCATCCGATACGAGCCACATCGGTCGCGAAAGGTTTCAGCCGAGCGGGCAACGAATCCGATCTGGCGCGCCGTATGCTGGTGACGAGCCCATGACCACCCTCACCTCGGACGACGCGATCGACGCGCCCGCATGGACGATCCGGCCGGAGCAGCCGATCGATCTCGACCAGATCCACGACCTGCATCGGGCGGCCTTCGCCGGTCCCGCCGAGGCGGAGCTCGTCGACACCATCCGCACCGGTGCGCACTTCATCCCGGAGCTGGCTCTCGTCGCCGTCACCGGCGATGGCAGCGTGCTCGGCCACGTCCTGATGAGCCGGGTCGAGCTGCAGCCGAGCGCCGAGGATGCCGCGCGGATCTCCGTCCTGGCCCTCGCCCCGATCGCCGTGCTGCCGCCGCACCAGGGGCGTGGGATCGGGTCCGCGCTGATGCGCGAGGCGATGGAGCGGGCCGACATGCTGGAGGAGCCGTTCAGCGTGGTGCTCGGCTCACCGCCGTTCTACGCGCGCTTCGGCTTCGTCCCCGCACTCCCGCTGGGCGTCACCGGGCCGTACGACGTCGCCGGCGACGCGTTCCGCGTCCGGCCACGTCCGGCTGCCGCCGTCACGCCGGGTCGGATCGTCTACCCGCCGGCGTTCAGCGGCGTTTGAGCCGCCTCGCCATCCCGGGCGAGTCAGTCGTGCTCGCCCTCGAGCGTGGCGCTGACAGACAGCTCGACGTTACCGGCCAGCGCGCGCGAGATCGGGCAGCCGTCCTTCGCGGCTTGGGCCGCCGCGTCGAAGCCCGCCTCGTCGAGGCCCGGGACGACGCCGACCACGTCGAGCTCCGAGCGCGTCACCGTCCAGGCGTCGCCGACCTTGTCGAACGTGACCGTCGCCGACACGTGCACGTGATCCGGGGGCGTGCCGCCCTTGGCGAGGCCGCCCGAGAGCGCCATGGCGAAGCAGGAGGAATGTGCGGCGGCGAGCAGTTCCTCGGGCGACGTCCGCCCGTTCGATGCCTCGGTGCGAGAGGCCCAGGAGACGGGCAGGTCGGTGAAGAGCTCGCTCGTCCCGGCGGAGACGGTGCCAGATCCCTCGGCAAGCGCGCCGCTCCAGGTGACGGTCGCGGTTCGCGTGGTTCCCATCGGTTCGCAATTCTCCTTCGCTAGACTCGGAGGCTGATGGACAGCGTACCCGAACCTCAGCCGATCATCCGCGGCGAGCGGGTGTTCCTGCGAGCGTCGGAGCGGAGCGACCTGCCGGCCTTCGTGCGCTGGTTCAACGACGCCGACGTGCTGCGCAACCTCGCCATGCGCGCGCCGATGAGCGAGGCCGCCGAGGCCCAGTGGTATGACCGCATGCTCGCGGCACAGGGCACGACCGACTACCACTTCGTCATCTGCCTTCGGGATGACGGCCGCCCGATCGGCACCGTCGGGCTCCACGGGCTGGACCTCGTCAACGGCAGCGCCGAGTTCGGGCTCGCGATCGGCGAGAAGGCGGAGTGGGGCAGGGGCTACGGGACCGATGCGACCCGTGCCATCTGCGACTTCGGATTCGGGGAGCTCCGCCTCGAGCGGATCAGCCTCCACTACTACGACGGCAACGATCGCGGACGGCGGACGTACGAGAAGGCCGGCTTCGTCCACGAGGGGACGCTGCGGCGCGCCCACTACGCCGGCGGCGACCACCATGACGTGCACATCATGTCCATCCTGCGCGAGGAGTGGCTGCGGCTGCCGCGGCGCGGGCCGGAGCCGGACTGACGAGCATCCTCGAGCTGCCCGAGCGCATCGCACGCCTGTCCGGGGTAGCGCGCGAGCGCACCGATAGGCTGTTCGAGGCCATCCTCACCGAGGGGAGCACGGTTCCACCGCCGACGCTCGAGCCCTGGCTGCGTGACACGTTCGGCTCGGTCGACGCGGTGCGCCATCAGCGCCTGGCGCGCGTCACGAACCTCGTCACCCTCGACTCCACCGTGTTTGCCACCTTGCGCTCCCGGCGGCCGGTGGATGGCGGCGAGAACCCACGGATGCTCGCGGGCGAGATCGCCGCCACGGCCGGCGACCCGTTCTGCGATCCCGAGCACCGGACGCCCGCCGATACCTTCGGCCGCGTGCGGGGCACCCGCATGGTGACGGCGGCGAACGCCGCCCTGGCCGATGCGCACCACGCCGTCCTGGTCTTCGACCACCACGATCCGCTGGTGCTCGATGCCGGCCTGGTGCGGGACCTCTTCGACACCGGGCGCGCCTGGGCCGAGCGGGCGCGCGCGGACGACGCGGCCGCCGACCGGTACCTGTTGATCTGGAACTGCCTGTGGCGCGCCGGAGGCTCGATCATCCACGGCCACGCCCAGGCGTTCCTGGGCCGCGGCCGCCCCCATGCCGCGCTCGACCGGTTCCTCCGCGACGCGACGGCCTACCGGAAGGCCCACGGTGGCGACCTCGTTGCCGACCTCGTGGCGGCGCATCGTGATCTCGGGCTGGCGCGTGACCTCGGCGGCGGGGTGACGGGGATCGCCCACCTCACGCCGGTCAAGGAACGCGAGCTGCTCGTCGTCGGTCGTCCCGGGATGGACGAGCGAGATCCCGCCTTCGCCGATGCGGCCTGGCGTGCGCTCTCGGTCTATCGCGATCGCCTGGGGGTCCGATCGTTCAACCTCGCCCTCTGGCGCTCGCCGCTGGCCGATGGCGCGGACGAGATCCCGCCGATGGTGCGGATCGTCGACCGCGGCGATCCGATGACCCGGGCATCCGACATCGGCGCCATGGAGCTCTACGGCACCCCGATCGTCGGCAGCGACCCGTACGACGTCATCGCCGCCTTCGACTGACTCCCCGACCCCATCGAGTACGATGCGGCCGTGTTCGAGCTGCGCCGCGACCCGGTCACCGGCTGGTGGTCCGCGATCGTCGCCGACCGGGCGTTCGCGCGCGAGGCATTCCAGGTCCAGGCCCAGCCGGTCGAGGGGACGCACTGCCGCCACTGCGACGAGGCGCCCGACGTGGAGCCACCCCACCTCGTGCGGAGGATCGCGCTCCGATCCGACGCCTTCCACCAGATCGACCCGACCAAGGCGCAGGCCGCCCAGTTGTCGCTGAGCGAGGTCGAGCGAGCCACGGGGGCGTGGGAGATCCTGGTTGGCCCGCGCGGCCACCACGAGCGGCTCGCCGACGCGAGCCCGCAGCTCGCCAACGCCCTGCTGCGCGCGGCGCGTGACGCGATGCGCGCCCTGGGCTCCGAGACGCGGCCGACCACCGACGACGGGCGGCCGGAGCCCCTCTACATCCAGGTCGTCCAGAGCTACGGGATGCAGGCCGGCTCCCGCAGCCAGCACCTCAACCTCGAGCTCTACGCCATCCCGCAGGTCCCGCACTGGGTCGCCGAGGAGATCGGCGGCGGCGCGCGACAGGTGATCAAGCACCGGCGCTGCGTGTGGTGCGCCCTGGCGACCGCCGAGGAGGAGAGCGGCGAACGCCTCGTCTTCTCCGACCACCACGCCGTCGTCTTCGCCCCGGCCGCCAGCCGATCCGCCTTCGAGATGGTGGTCGTCCCGCGCGAGCATGCCGCGGACTTCACCACGCTCGACGACGACGCGATCGCCGACGTGACCGCCACGCTCCAGCGCGCGCTGCACGCGCTCGATGCGCTCGGCGACCCGCCATATAACCTGTTCCTCCACACGTCCCCTGCCGGCGAGCGGCTCGACCAGACCTTTCACTGGCACTGGGAGATCCATCCGCGCCTGCGGGTGATCGCCGGCCTGGAACGGGCGACCGCGCTGGCCGTCAACCCGGCCGCGCCCGAGCACGCGGCCGAGGTCCTGCGCGATCATCTGCGTCGGTAACAGATCGGGGGTGGTCGTGCGTCAGGGGCGGACAGGCGGGGGCCCATGCAGCTGGAGGACGAGGTGCAGTCGATGGCGCTGCCCGGCGGGGCCTCGTGGAGCGCGGCGATGACCCATCGTGTCGCCGACCTCCGAGACGACGCCTTCGCCCGGCTCTTCGACGAGTTCTCCGCTCCGATCTACAACTACGTCCTCCGCATGGTGTCCGATGCCGATCGGGCCGCCGACATCACCCAGGACACCTTCATCAAGGCCTACCGCAAGCTGGACACGGTGACCGATGCGGCGGCGACCCGCTCGTGGCTCTACCGGATCGCGACGAACACCGCCATCGACGACATGCGCCGCCGCCGCATGACCATCTCGATGCCCGATGACGCCCCGGCGATCGCCAACCGCGCCGACCACCGACCCGGCCCGGAGGCCGAGGCCATGTCCCGAACCCTCGACGAGCGCGTTCAGCGCGCCCTGATGACCCTCCGCCCGAACCACCGCCAGTGCCTGCTGCTCAGCGACCTCGAGGACATGAGCGCCCACCAGATCGGCGAGGTGATGGAGCTCTCGTACGCCGCGGTGCGCACCCTGCTCTGTCGCGCCCGGGGCGAGATGCGCAAGGCGCTCGCCGCCGAGGGGTTCGCGCGATGAGCATGGATCGCGGGCGTCACGAGCCGTTCGAGGAGCTCATCAGCGCCTCGCTACACGACGATCTCACCGGCGAGGAGCGCCGCTCGCTCGACGCGCACCTCGACGGCTGCGAGCGATGCCGGGAGACCCTCGCCGCCTTCAGTGACCAGCGCCGCATCGTGGCCGGCCTGCACTACCTGGCGCCGCCCCGCGACCTCGAGGCACGCGTGCGGACCGGGGTCGAGGCGGCCGAGACCTCCCGACCCTGGTGGCGACGACCCCCCGCCATCTTCGCCGGGGTCGGCGGAGGCCTGGCCGTGGTGGCCGGTGCCCTCCTTGCCCTCGTCATCCTCAACGGCTCGCCCGATGAGCCGCCGGTCGGGCAAACGTCGCCCAGCCCGTCGGTCATGGTCAGCCAGGCGCCGATCGCCAGCGAGCCGATCATCGAATCACCCGACCCGAACGCCTCACCGGCCGAGTCGCCGAGCGCCGAGCCGGAGCCCTCGGTCCGGCCGACGCCCCCGGGATCGATCGGCTGGGGCGCGATCAACTACCTGCGCTGGGAGGGCACGCTCGCTGACCAGCGACTCGCCCTGTACGGCTTCGATCCGGCCACCGAGACGACAGCGCCGCTGCTCGACCTCGAGGTCGTCGGGCGGCCGGTTGCGCCGGTCTTCTCGCCCGACTCGGCCTGGCTCGCCTATCAGGTGGCGCTCGAGGGCCGCGGGACCAACCGGATCATCGTCGTCCACCTGCCGACCGGCGAGTCGTACGAGATCGGGGAGACGCCGGACGCATCGGTCTTCAGCGAGCGCATGACCTGGTCACCGGAGAGCCGCTATCTCGCCTACACCGCTGCGGAGATCGACGCGGAGGTGGGTCCGGACGCCTGGGTCTTCGACACGCTCGACGCGACCTGGGCCCAGGTGACTGATTCGCAGTCGACGTACGCGGCCTCGTTCGTCCCGTTCGGAGTCGACGCGGGTGCGCTCTGGGTCAGCGAGGCCGACTCCACTCCCAGCACCCACCTCGTGGTGCCGGAGGACCTCGCGGACGGAGAGCCCGGAACCGTGCCGGACCGCAGCATGGACTTCGTCTTCCAGCCGCTCCTCTCCCCGAGCGGCGATCACGCGATCTTCTGGCGCGGATCGATGCGTCAAGAGGGCGAGGGCTGGGCCATCGACACCGGTGGCATGCTCTACCTGACCGGCGAGCCGGTCGACGGCGGACCGAGCTGGTCGGGCGAGGAGCTCTTCCCCACGCTGGTCGTGGACCAGGACGCCCTCGGCTCGGCACGCGTGCGGTGGTCGTACGACGCAGACTGGTTCGCCGTCTTCGACGTGCAGTGGCGCGGTACGCAGACGGACGCCGGCGGCAGCCCCTTCCCGCGCACGGACGCGGTGTACTTCGGCCGCGCCGTCCAGCGCATGCTCATCGAGGACGACGGGACATGGATCAACGTCACCACCGACGCGGAGATGGAACGTCCGGTTGATGTCGCGTTCGTGCCGTACGACTTCGGCGCCGACGTGCCGAGCGTGGCGGTCACCGTGTTCGAGTCGGCCCCCGGAGAATCCGGCGACTCACCGGTCGGTCGCGCGCGGCTCCTGCTGGCGCCTGCCGCCGGATTCGGCGGCGGGGTCCCGGAGATCGACGCCGAGGCCGATTGGGTCGGACCGGCGCTCTACGTGCCACAGGGCGACGAGATTCGCTGACCGATCTCCTATACTCGGATGCGAGCCCTTTAACGCGGTCCGGCGAGGCCGCCAAGGAGAGACGCCATCTTGAGCGAACGCCGCATCCTCGGCGCCGATGAGCTGCGCCGGGCCCTCACCCGCATCGCCCACGAGATCGTGGAGCGCAACGGCGGCGCCGACGACCTCGTCCTCGTCGGCATCCGCAGCCGCGGCGTCCCGATCGCCCAGCGCCTGGCGGCCCTCATCGAGCGGCACGAGGGCATGCCGATCCCGGTGGGCTCCCTGGACATCACGTACTACCGCGACGATCTGACGCGCATCGCGCACGCCCCCATCGTCCAGCGATCCGACCTCGAGGCCGATGTCGCCGGGCGCACGGTCGTCCTCGTCGACGACGTTCTGTACACCGGTCGAACGGTGCGTGCCGCGCTCGACGCCCTCACCGACCACGGCAGGCCGCGGGCCGTGCGCCTCGCGGTGCTCGTGGACCGCGGCCACCGCGAGCTGCCGATCCGCGCCGACTTCGTCGGCAAGAACCTCCCGACCAGCCCCACCGAGCTCGTCCACGTCCGCCTTGTCGAGACCGATGAGGCCGACGAGGTCGTCATCGACCAGCCCGAGAGCGCGGGATGACGGTCGGCACGCCGACGCCGGCGTGGACGCATCGGCACCTGCTCGACGTCGATCTCCTGACGCGGCCGGAGATCGAGCGTGTCCTCGACCTCGCCGACCAGATGCGCACCGCTCGCGAGACGCGCGAGTTCCGGTCGCTGCTCGACCTCGAGACGGTGGCCCTCGCCTTCTACGAGCCCTCCACCCGCACCCGGGTGAGCTTCGAGCTCGCCGCCAAGGCGCTCGGGGCGACGGTCGTGGACCTGGCGGTCGAGCGCAGCAGCGCCGGGAAGGGCGAGTCCCTGGTCGACACGCTGCGAACCCTCCGGCGGTGCGGCGCCACGATCGTCGTGCTGCGGCACGCGTCGTCGGGAGCGCCGTACCTCGCGGCACGTGAGACGGACCTCAGCATCGTCAACGGCGGCGACGGGGCCCACGCCCACCCGACCCAGGCACTGCTCGACGCACTCACGTTGCGCGAGGCCCTCGGCAATCTGACCGGGCGCGTCGTCGCGATCGTCGGCGACGTCGCTCACTCCCGGGTGGCGCGATCCAACATCCACGCGCTCACGGCACTCGGCGCCCGCGTCCGGGTCGGCGGACCGACGGCATGGGTCGAGGGGTTCGGGGACCGGCGCGGAGTCGAGGTGGCCACGACGTTGGAGGCCGCCCTCGACGGCGCGGACGCCGTCATGACGCTCCGCGTGCAGACCGAGCGCGGCGCCGTGGCCGGCGTGGGATCCCTCGCGGAGTACGTTGACGGCTGGCGCCTCGACGACGAGCGGATGCTCCTCGCCGCGCCCGGCGCACCGATCCTGCACCCGGGACCGACGAACGAGGGCGTCGAGCTCACCGCGGCCCTCGCCAACGGCCCACGCAGCCTCATCGGCCGGCAGGTCGAGCACGGCGTGTCGGTCCGCATGGCGGTCCTGGCGCTCGTCGCCGGCTACGCATGAGCGACGCTGGCTTCGGCCGGCTGAGTGACGCCCCGGCCACGTTCCTGGTCGCCGGCGCCCGGGTCGTCGACCCGTCGCGCGACCTCGACGAGGTGGCCGACCTCGGGGTCCGGGACGGGGTCATCGTCGCGCCGGGGGACGTGCCGGCAGGCGCCGAGCGCTTCGACGGCGGTGGACTGGTCCTGGCCCCGGGCTTCTGCGACCTCCACGTCCACCTGCGCGATCCCGGCGACCCGGCAGCGGAGTCCCTCGAGAGCGGGGCTCGCGCGGCCGCGCACGGCGGCTTCACCACCGTGTGCGCGATGCCCAACACCGAGCCGCCGATCGACGATGCCGCCGCCGTCACCGACCTGATCGAGCGCGCGCGCGACGCCGCCTGCCGCGTGCGGGTCATCGGCGCCGTGACGTCGGGCCGGGGTGGCGAGGCGCTGGCCGACCTCGGCGGCATGACGGCCGCCGGCGCCATCGGCTTCTCCGACGACGGTTCGGCCGTGCCGGGCCCGGGCCCGGTCAGCGAGGCACTGGCCGCGCTGGCCGCCCTGGGGCGCCCATTGATCGAGCACGCCGAGGATCCGGCGCTGGCGAACGGCGGCGTCATGCGCGCCGGGCCGATCGCCGTCGCGCTCGGCCTGCGCGGCTGGCCCGCCGCGGCCGAGGGGGCCATCGTCGAGCGAGACCTGGCCCTCGCCGAGGAGACCGGGACGCGAATCCACCTCACCCACCTGTCGACCGGTGGCGCGCTGGCGGCCGTGCGGGCGGCGAAGACGCGCGGGGTGGCGGTGACCTGCGACGTGACCCCGCACCACCTCGCCCTCACCGAGTCATGGGTCGGCGGAGATCGGCGCTTCGCCTGGGAGGAGCCCGGACCGATCGGCGCCGGGGCGAGCCGGGCCTTCGACGGCGCCTGCCGCGTGAATCCGCCGCTCCCAGCCCGCGACGATGCGCTGGCGCTGCTCGAGGGCGTTGCGGACGGCACGGTCGACGCCATCGCCACCGATCACGCCCCGCACCCGGCGAACCGCAAGCTCGTACCGTTCGACGAGGCGGCCCCGGGGCTCATCGGCCTCGAGACCGCGCTCTCGCTCGGCCTGGCCGCGGTCGCCGCAGGGCAGCTGACCCTCACGGCGCTCGTGGCGGCGCTGGCCACGCGACCCGCAGCGATCATCGGGGAACAACGAGGGCTCGCGACGGGCGCCACGGCCGATCTCGTGCTCTTCGACCCGGACGCGCGATGGCACGTCGAGGCGGCGACGCTCGCATCGGTCTCGTCGAACACGCCGCTGCTGGACATGGAGCTCCCCGGCGTCGTGCGCTTCACGGTCAGCGAGGGACGGGCGACGTACCGATCCCGGGGGTGAGCGTGGCGGCACGCGATGTGGGACCATGCGGGACGCCACTCGCCGCCCAGACCGATCGAGGAATGGCTTGTCGATCCGCTACAACGAGGAGTTGGACCCGAACGAGGGTCCCGGCTTCGGATGCTTTGTCACCCAGGCGATCCTGTTCGCCCTGCTCCTGCTGCTCATCCCGGTCGGCCTGTTCGTCTTCAACTGGCCGGTCTGGCTCCTCGCGACCCTGCTGTTCATCGACCTCATCCTGCTCTTCTTCGTGAGCATGACGAGCGTCTTCCTCCTCCGCGTGTTCTTCGCCGATCGGCGGAAGGGCCGAGGTCGGACGACCGGCGTCGCCCGACCGGCGACGCGGGTGATCACCACCGACCCAGATCCCGACGTCCCCGTGGACGAGGAAGCCACCGATGAAATCCGCTCGGAGTAACGCCTCGTGCCCCTGATGGTCACCTTCTTCAACGTTCGCAAGGGTCGCGACGCGATCTTCAAGCGCGGCATGCGGCACATCTTCCCGCGCCAGGCACGCAAGACCGAGGAGCAGTACGGGATCCGGTTCATCGGCTGGTTCAACGTGACCGAGGGGTCCGCCTGGAACAACGTCCTCATCTTCGACCTGCCGAGCTACGCCGTGCTCGACCAGCTCTACGCCGACCCGGGCATGCGCGGCTTCGGCCATCGCGTGGCGGAGTCGATATTCGACTCGAAGCACACGATCTTTCTGCGGGAGCGCATGGGGCCGGACTTCGTGTTCAAGCCGTGAGCAAAGGCATGGGCAAGGGCTCGCCCCGCCTGACGGCCCTGCGGGAGCTCGCTGCCGAGTCCGAGCTCGAGCGCCGCGACTTCCTCTACGAGGCAACGGAGCAGCTGCGCCGGTTCCTGGACACCAATCGTGAGCGCCTGCGCGAGGTCGGCCCGATCAAGCTCGTCGACGACGAGCAGGACTACCTTCTCTACCACCCGGTCGACGAGACGTGGACGACCCGGCTCACCTACCAGGACCCCGCGGACGGCGAGTGGTACGACCAGGAACAGCTGGTCGACACGATCGCCGAGGTCGTCGAGCTCTACAACCCGGCCGACATCTTCGCCTGGATCATCGAGGCCTCCCGCGACGCCCCCGGCCACCTCCTCTCGGCCGATGAGCTGGCGAAGGAGGAGGAGCCCGCGGAGGTCGCCGACGACTGGGAGGCCGGCCTGCCCCCGCCCCAGCAGGAGACGCTCGCCGCGCAGCGGCTCTGGCAGCTCGCCGACGCATACCGGGGCCAGCTCGCCACAGCCCAGTCCCAGCTGCTGCGCGAGTTCAGCTCGAACGCGGAGGAGGTCCTGCTGCGCACCGGCGACCTCACCCTCCTCGACGAGCCGGACGACATCCTCACCCTGCGGGCAGACGGTCGCTTCGAGACCTCGCTCGACCTGTCGGACCGGCCCCAGGAGGTGCTCGGCGACGTCGAGCCGCGCCGCTCGGGCCTGATGGTCACCACCGCGCGGACGATCTCCGAGTTCTACGACCCCGCCGACGTCCTCCACTGGGTCACCGAGGCGCTCGCCGAACGCTATCCGGCGGTCGACTTCACCGCGGTCTACGAATGACCGATGCCGATGCGTCCCTCCGCGACGCCTCGGTCGAGTCGCTCTTGAGCGCTCCGGCGCGCTCCTCGACTGCCACTTCCTCCTGAAGTCCGGGCGGCATGCGGGCCGCTACCTCGAGAAGTTCCTCGTGCTCCAGCACCCGTCCATCGGCGTCGAGCTCTGCCGCCGGTTCGCGTCCGTCCTCGCGCCGTTCGCGCCGACGCTCGTGGTCGGGCCGACCACGGGTGGAGTCCTGCTCTCCTTCGAGACCGCGCGCCAGCTCGGGGGATCGGCGCGCGCGGCCTTCGCCGAGCCCGCCTCCGGCGGCGGACGGTCGCTGCGTCGC
>Ga0268386_10001454_pt1 | contig 16285 bp, 12 predicted proteins | sample RVTome_15_FD_200260 | JGI IMG/M metagenome (GOLD analysis project Ga0268386, IMG submission 200260) | Soil microbial communities from uranium-contaminated site in the Upper Colorado River Basin, Wyoming, United States - RVT150D86... ...
CGTCAGCCTCGGCCGAGTCGCCGCTGCGGTCCCTGCCTGCGCAGCCGACCAGCGTCCATGCCGCCATGAGAGCGGCGGCGTGCCCGAGCGCGGCGCGGCGGCGCCCCGGCGCCCGGGCCGCCTTTCCCCGGGTCTCCAAGCCCATCCTGGGAGCGGAGTCTACACTTCTGAAGAGCATCTCAGGAAGTCTTGCCTGGGGGGCGGGATGCGGCTACCCTACCGGCCCAGCATGGCAGCCCCCGGATCCACGAGAGGTCCCTCCCGATGCGACAGCGTCTCCTCTGCCTCGTCGTGACCGCTTCGTCGGCTCTCGGCGCCCCCCTCGAGGCCCACGCCGGCCGCCAGTCCCTCGAATCGGACTGGTCCCTCCAGTCCTCCGCGAAGGTCGAAGCCAAGGGTGAGGCCCTCTCGATCCCCGGCTTCGACACGAAGGGCTGGCACGCGATCACCGTGCCGAACACCGTGGTGGGGGCGCTCGTCGAGAACGGGCACTACCCCGACCCCTACTTCGGGATGAACCTCCGCTCGATCCCGGGGACCACCTACCCCATCGGGGAGCGCTTCACGCTCCTCCCGACCCCCGACGACAGCCCGTTCAAGGCGCCGTGGTGGTACCGGACCGAGTTCGCGGTCCCCCGCGGCAAGGCGGGACGGAGCTTCGCGCTCCACTTCGACGGGATCAACTACCGGGCGAGCATCTGGCTCAACGGGGTCCGGCTGGCCGGGCCCGACGAGGTGGCGGGGGCCTTCCGCCGGTACGAGCTCGACGTGACCCGGCACGTCCGCCCGGGGGAGAGGAACGCGATCGCCATCGAGGTGGTGATCCCGGAGCCCCACGACCTCGCCTTCATGTGGGTGGACTGGAACCCCACGCCTCCCGACAAGAACATGGGCCTGTGGGGGGCGGTGTACCTGACCGACAGCGGCCCCCTCGCCCTCCGCCATCCCCACGTGGTCTCGAAGCTGGACCTCCCCTCCCTCGAGACGGCCCGCCTCACCGTCACCACCGAGGTCCGCAACCCGACCGACCGGGCCGTCCAGGGGGTCGTGCGGGGGGCGATCGAGGCCGTCCAGTTCGCGAAGACGGTGTCCCTCGGTCCCCGCGAGCGGGCGGTGGTGCGCTTCACTCCCGAAGAGGTGAAGGGGCTCACCGTCGCGAAGCCCCGGCTGTGGTGGCCCTACCGCTACGGTCCCCAGAACCTCCACACCCTGGTCCTCGACGCCGAGGTGGCCGGCGAGGTCTCCGACCGCGCGGAGGTCCGCTTCGGCATCCAGCAGATGGAGTCGGAGCTGACCCCCGAGGGGCACCGGCGGTTCAAGGTCAACGGCCTGCCCATCCTGATCCGCGGCGGGGGGTGGGCCTCCGACATGCTGCTGCGCCCCGCGTCCACCGAGCGCCTCGAGGCCGAGCTGCGCTACACCCGGGAGATGGGCCTCAACACGATCCGGCTCGAGGGCAAGCTCGAGACCGACGAGTTCTACGACCTCGCCGACCGCTACGGCATCCTCCTCATGCCGGGGTGGTGCTGCTGCGACCAGTGGGAGATGTGGGACAAGTGGGACGCCGAGGACCACCGGGTGGCCCCCGCGTCCCTGCGCGACCAGGTCCTCCGCCTCCGCAACCACCCGAGCGTCCTCGTCTGGCTCAACGGGAGCGACTTCCCGCCGCCCGCGGAGGTCGAGCGCCGCTACCTCGACGTGCTCGCGGAGGTGGAGTGGTCGAAGCCGGTGCTCTCCAACGCCACCGACGCCCCCGGGCCGGTGAGCGGGCCGAGCGGGGTCAAGATGCGCGGCCCCTACGACTACGTCCCTCCCTCGTACTGGCTGACCGACGGGAAGCACGGAGGGGCGTTCGGCTTCGCCACCGAGGTCGGCCCGGGGGCGGCCGTCCCCCCGATCGAGAGCCTCCGCCGCATGCTCCCCCCCGACAAGCTCTGGCCGATGAACGAGCACTGGACCTTCCACGCCGGGGGGGACGAGTTCAAGGACCTCAAGCTGTTCACCGAGGCGCTGGAGGGCCGGTACGGGAAGGCGACGAGCGCCGAGGACTACGCCCGCAAGGCGCAGGCCCTCGCCTACGACAACCAGCGGGCCATGTTCGAAGCCTGGGGCCGGAACAAGTACCGGGCGACCGGGGTCATCCAGTGGATGCTCAACAACGCCTGGCCGTCGATGATCTGGCACCTCTACGACTACTACCTCCGGCCGGGAGGAGGCTACTACGGGAGCAAGAAGGCCTGCGAGCCCGTGCACGTCCAGTTCTCGTGGGACGACCGGTCGGTGGCGGTGGTGAACGACCGGCCGGCGCCGTTGACCGGGCTCAAGGTGAAGGCGCAGCTCCTGAACCTCGACCTCACCCCCCGCTTCTCCGGGGAGGCGGTGGTCGACGTCCCCGCCGACGGGGTGGTCCGTCCCCTCGTCGTCCCCCGGCCCCGCGGCCTCAGCGCCACCCACTTCCTGCGCCTCCGCCTCGAGGACGCCTCGGGGGATCTCGTCAGCTCGAACTTCTACTGGCTCTCGACCCGGGAGGACGTCCTCGACTGGAAGAACACCAAGTGGTACTACACCCCCACCCGCCGGCACGCCGACCTCCGGGCCCTCGGCGAGCTTCCCCCGACCACCCTCGCCCTCCAGGCGCGCCTCGAGGAAGGGGAGGAGCCCGGCGGGGTGGTGAGGGTGGAGAACACCGGCCGGGCCCTCGCCTTCCTCGTCCACCTGAAGCTCGTCGATCCCGGGAGCGGGGAGGAGGTGCTCCCCGTGTTCTGGGAGGACAACTACTTCGAGCTCTTTCCCGGCGAGGCCCGCGAGATCAGGGTCGCCCACTCCCCCCGGCGCGGGGCCGCCCTCCCCCGGGTGGAGGCCGACGCCTGGAACGCCGCCCTCACCCGGCCTTGAAGGAGCCCGACGTCCCGTGCGGGCCGCCCCAGAAAGGAGCCGTGCCATGACGACTCGTGCGGACCGGGAGCGCCCGCGTGGCCTCCGCTAGCCCGGGATCGGCCGCGGAGGCCCCCCACCTCCGGCGCGCCCTCACCCTGTGGGACCTCGTCTTCTACGGGATCGTCCTGATCCAGCCCACCGCCCCCATGGGCATCTTCGGGGTGGTGAGCGTGGAGGCCCGGGGGCACGTGGTCACCACGATCCTCATCGGGATGGGCGCCATGCTCCTCACCGCGATGAGCTACGGGCGCATGGCCCGCGCCTACCCCGCCGCGGGCTCGGCCTTCACCTACGTGGGGCGGGAGCTGCATCCCGCCCTCGGCTACGTGACCGGCTGGAGCATGGTCATGGACTACATGCTGAACCCGATGATCTGCACGATCTGGTGCAGCAAGGCGGCCATGAACTTCCTCCCCGGCGTGCCCTACGGGGCGTGGGTGGTCTTCTTCGCCCTCCTCTTCACCACGATGAACCTCCGGGGGATCAAGGCGAGCGCCCGCACCAACACCATCGTCGGGGTCGCCCTCTCGGCGGTGGTGCTCCTCTTCCTCGTCTCGGCGGTCCGTTACCTGCTCGGGGTCCCCCTGACCGCGGCCGACCTCTCCCGGCCCTTCTACGACCCGGAGACCTTCTCGATGCCGGTGGTCCTGACCGGCGCCTCCATCGCCTGCCTGACCTACATCGGCTTCGACGGCATATCCACCCTGTCCGAGGAGGTGGAGAACCCCCGGCGGAACGTGCTCCTCGCGACCGTCCTCACCTGCCTCGTGACCGGCATCCTCGCCTCGCTCCAGGTCTACGCCGCCCAGCTCGTCTGGGGGACCTGGACGGGCTTTCCCGACGTCGACACCGCGTTCGTCCACGTGGCCGGGAAGGCGGGGGGGACGGTGCTGTTCTTCGTCCTGAACGCCGCCCTCCTCGTGGCCAACATCGGCTCGGGCTCGAGCGCCCACCTGGGGGCGGCCCGGCTCCTCTACGGGATGGGACGGGACAACGCGCTGCCCCGGTCCTTCTTCGGGGCGATCGACCCCCGGACCCAGATCCCCCGGAACAACGTGATCCTCGTGGGGGCCTTCGTCCTCGCCGGAGGGTTCGCCCTGACCTACCAGCTCGGGGCGGAGATGCTCAACTTCGGCGCCTTCATCGCCTTCATGGGGGTGAACCTCGCCGCCTTCTCCCGCTACTGGGTGAAGGCGGAGAAGCGCCGGGTCACCGACTTCGTCCTCCCCCTCCTCGGCTTCGCGATCTGCGGCTACCTCTGGCTCAGCCTGCGCTGGCCGGCCAAGCTCGCGGGGGGCGCCTGGCTGGCCGCGGGGGTGCTCTACGGCGCCTGGAAGACCCGGGGCTTCCGCCGCAACCTCGTCTCGTTCGAGCTGCCCCGCGAATGATCGGACGAGCATGAGGAGAGCCCTCCTGACCACGCTCCTCGCGGCGGTCCTCCTGGCCGAGAACGTGTCCCGGGAGGCGCGCTCGGACGCCCCGGGGAGGGCGGCGGCCGACGACGTCTTCGAGGCGGTCTTCCGCCAGCACGTGGAGGAGCTGCTCGACCCCGAGGCGCGGTCCCGGGGCACCAGCCTCTGCCTGGGGGTGGACCCCGGAGGGGCGCCCCAGAGCGTGAGCCGGGAGTTCCTCGACCGCTTCCGGGACGAGCCCGCGGTGCGCCGCTCCGCCGAGTGCGAGGCGCGGCCGGCGGGCGCGGTGACCCTCGGGGTGGCCGGCCCGGCGGTCATCGTGACCGCGGGCCCCATCGAGTGGGTGGCCGCGGACGAGGCTTGGGTGACGGTCTCGTGCTTCTGGAGCCGCGCGCGCACCCGCCGCTGGCAGTACCGCGTGGTCCGCGAGCCCACCGGCTGGGTCTCCCTGGGCCCGATCATCCGGCAGGCCCCGGCCTGACGGCCTGACGGGGGCTCCGTTGGGCCACGGCCCCGGATGAGCTAGGCTCAACCCGATGCTCGGCACCCTCTGGCGCGACCGGGTCGTGCCCCTCGCGCTCGTCTGGGTGCTCGTCCTCGCGGTTCCCTACGCGCTGCCCCTCCTCCCTCCCCGCGTCCTCGAGTACTACGGGCTGTACGTCCCCACCGCCGCCCTCATCGTCGCGGCCGTCGTCGCGATGCAGCGGGGACGCCGGGAGATCGTGTCGCCGGCCGAGCGCCGCTTCTGGGACCTGTGGTCGCTCGCCTTCGGCTTCTGGCTGCTCCAGACGATCGTGGGTCTGGCCACCTCCGACCACCCGACGGCCGTATCCACCCTCGCGCAGGACGCGCTCCTCCTGGGCTTCTACCTCCCGCTCCTGCTCGCGCTCCGTCTCGCCCCCGACCGGGGCCCCGAGGTGCCCCCGGCGAGCCGGCTGCGCGCCCTCGAGGTCGCGGGGACGACGGTGTTCGTGTTCGGGTTCTTCGGCTACTTCTCCCTCGTCCCCTTCCTCTACGACCGACCCCTCCTCGTCACCGACGTCCCGTCGCTCGTCCTGTACGACGTCCTCGACGCGGTGGTGGTGGTGCGCCTGGCCGGGGTCCGCCGCGCGACCAGGTCGGCCCGCTGGCGGACCATCTACGGGTGGCTCCTCGCCGCCGCCTGCTCCTGGCTCGTGACCGACGTCCTCGAGACCCTGAGCTACGTCGAGATCCTCCCCTGGCGGCCCCCGGGCCATCCCAGCGACCTCCTCTGGTGGGTGCCTTTCGTCCCCCTGCTCGTGGGGGCCCGCCTCCGCGGGCACCCTTTCCCCCCGGACCCCCCGCCCGACGAGCCCTCCTCCGCTTCCGAGAACTGGGGCGAGCCGCTCGTCGCCTACGCGGCGGCCTTCCCGCTCGCGCACTTCGTGCTGAAGAGCCTGGACGCCATCGAGCCGACGACCCGGGGCGCCCGCGAGACGTTCGCCCTCGGGATCCTCCTCGTCCTCGCGGGCCTCGCGGTCGCCTACCAGCGGCTGCTCCTCGTGGAGAAGCGCCGCCTCGACGAGCTGCGTCCCCGCACCGCCCGGGCCGAGCACCGCGCCTACCACGACGTGCTGACCGGGCTCCCCAACCGCTACCTCCTCCAGGACCGCCTGCAGGGCGCCCTGCCGAGGGCGCGCCGGGCGGGGACCAGGGCGGCGGTCCTCTTCCTGGACCTCGACCGGTTCAAGGTCGTCAACGACAGCCTCGGCCACTCGACGGGAGACCGCCTGCTCGGCGAGGTCGCCCAGCGGCTCGGCCGCCAGGTGCGCGACGGCGACACCCTGGCCCGGTTCGGGGGCGACGAGTTCGCGATCCTCGTGGAGGCGATCCACCACGTCGAGGACATGGCCAAGATCGCCCACAAGCTGCGGGAAGCCCTGCGGGAGCCCTTCGTGCTCGACGGGCGCGAGCTCTTCGTCACCGCGAGCATCGGCATCAGCGTCTTCCCCGACGACGGCCTCGACGCGGAGACCCTCCTCAAGAACTCCGACATCGCGATGTACCGGGCCAAGGACCAGGGGCGCGACGGCTTCCAGCTCTACCGCACGGAGATGAACGCGCGGGCCGAGGAGCGGCTCGCCCTCGAGAGCAGCCTGCGCCGGGCCCTGTCCCTCGACCAGTTCACCGTCCAGTACCAGCCGATCGTCGAGGTCGCGGGGGGCCGGCTCCTCGCCTGCGAGGCCCTCCTCCGCTGGCAGCACCCCGAGAGGGGCCTCCTCCTGCCCGTCGCCTTCATCGAGCTCGCGGAGATGACCGGGGTGATCCGCGGGGTGGGGCCGTGGGTGCTCGGGGAGGCCTGCCGCCAGGCCATTGCCTGGCTCGGGAAGGGAGCCCGGCTCGGGGTCGCGGTGAACCTCTCCCCCCGCGAGTTCCTCGACAAGGAGCTCGCCCGGAACGTGGGCGGAGTGCTCGCGGAGTCGGGGCTCGAGCCGTCCCTCCTCGAGCTGGAGATCACCGAGAGCCTGGCCATGCAGAACGCGGAGCTCACCCGCTCCACCCTCCGGGACCTCCGGGGGCTGGGAGTGCGGCTCGCGATCGACGATTTCGGCACCGGCTACTCGTCGCTCGCCTTCCTCAAGGAGTTCCCGATCGACACCTTGAAGGTGGACCGCTCGTTCGTGAAGGACCTCGATCGCGATCCCGGGGCGGCCACCATCGTCGCCGCGGTCATCGCGATGGCCCGGACCCTGGGCCTGCAGGTCGTGGCCGAGGGAGTGGAGCGCCCCGAGCAGCTCCGGGTGCTCCGGGAGCTGGGCTGCGACCGGGCCCAGGGGTACCTGTTCAGCCCCGCCCTCTGGCCGGAGGCGGTGCTCGACCTCGCGCGCGCCGAGGCGTGACCGGCGCCGGCTACGTCAGCCCGGTGTGGACGAAGCCCAGCACCTTGCTCGCGAGGAGGGCGGTGGTGCCGGTGAAGCGCAGGCCGGCCACCCAGGTGCCGTCGGCCGCCTGGCGGGCCCAGCGGACCTCGGCCCCGAGCGCCATGTGGGTGGAGTCCTCGGCGCCGTGGAGGATCACCCGCACGAGGTCGCCCCCGTCCAGCGGCTCGGTCAGCTCCACCCGGCAGCCCCCGCCGCTGACGTCGACGATCTGGCCGGGCACCCGGACCTTGCGGGCCCGGAGGTCCACGTCGACCTTCATGAGGAGCGGGCGGCGGAGGCGGCGCCGCTTCTCGGTGCGGTCGTTGGAGCGAAGCCAGCCCGAGAGCTTGTGGGCCACCGCCACCAGCTCCTCCGCGCTCACCGGCTTGACGAGGTAGGCGGCCGCGCCCCTGCTGACGGCCTGGGAGAAGCTCTCGATGTCGGCGTCGTAGGCGAGGACGACCACCGGCACTCCCGCGAGGGCGGGATGGCTGCGCAGCCCGCGGAAATCGGCCATGCGCCCCTCGCGGTCCGAGGAGTCGTCGAGCACCGCGAGGTGGGGGGGGACGATGTCCGGCATCGCGTCGAGGGCCTCGTGGGTGGAGGCGGCCACCTCGAGGCCGCCCCGCATGAGCGTCCCCTCGATCCAGGCCCGGTCGGGGGTGTCCGGGCCCACCACGAGGGTGTACTGGTATCCCGCTTCCTCGTCCGGGTCCCCGGTCACTCCGCGCGCGACGCCACGAGGCGCCCTCCGGCGGGGGAGGACCGGCCGAGGGTCAGCAGGTAGGCTCGCACCGCCTCGATCTGCCTGGCCTGGTCGCCTCCCAGGATCTCCGGGAAGGCGTTCTCGTTCGGGTCGGCGGGGAAGTTCGCGGGCATCCGGGTGCCGGGGGCGATCCGCCCCGGGTCGGCGAGCCACTCGGAGAGCCAATCGGCCCGGAGGCGCTCGGGGACGATCGCGAGGTCGGGGGCCATGTTGGCCGGCTCCTGGTTCGGGAGCTTCCCCGCGACCACGTGGCACTTCACGCACTGCCACCTCTCGAAGAGGTCGCGGCCCGCCGCCACCGTGGCCGGCTCGACGACGGGCTCCGGCTCGTAGGGGTAGGGCACCCCGTCCTGGGCGGCGAAGTAGTGGGTGATCGTGTTCAGCTCCTCCTCGGCGAAGTCGAAGGTGGGCATGCGCACGTCCAGCCAGGGCCGGACCTCCGCCGAGGGGTCCTTGAGGAAACCGTGGAGCCAGGGGGTGCGGGCGCGCGCCCCTTCGCCGATGCCGGACTTCTCGTTGTAGAGGAGGGGCGGAGACAGGGCCTGGGCCTGGAGGACGTCCCCGCCGGAGCTCTCGAGCCGGTCCTCGATCACCGCCCGGATGCTCCCCCCGGCCGCGCCGATCTGGTGGCAGCCCTGGCAGTTGTGCTCCCGGACGAGACGGCGTCCCTTCTCGACCGCCCGCTCCCCCGGGCCGAGCTGGCGCTGGGCCGCGAGGGGGATCCGCTCCTTGGTGAACGAGAGCACCGCGGTGACGATCGCGTCGGCCTCCTCGGGGTCGAAGTGGAACTTCGGCATCCGGAGGAGCTCCTCCGGCCGCTTCGCCTTGTCCTTGTCGAAGACCCGGGGCTCCATGAGCTTGCGGTGGAGCCAGGCGGGCAGGGTATGGGGGATCTTCCCGTGCTCGTAGCCGAAGTCGAGGCGCTCGGCGAGCTTCGAGCCCTCCTCGGTGAGCTCGACCCCGATCGGCGAGGTCTGCTCGAAGCCGGGGATGTTGTGGCAGCCGAAGCAGCCGTAGCGGCCGATCGTCTTCTCCCCCAGGAAGAAGGTCCGCTGGCGGTCGTCCATGGCCTCGAGACGCCGTCTCGCCTCCGCCACCGGGTAGAGCGTCTCCAGGTACTGCTTCAGGATGATGTCGTCCCGAAGCGCCGCGTCGAGCGGGGGCCGCGGCCGGGCCCGGAAGTCGTCGTTCTTCAGGCTCATGAGGTAGGCGGTGACGTCGGCCGCCTCCTGCTCGGTGAGCCGGAGGCGGGGCATCCGGGTGTCGTGCCAGTACCCCTTGGGGTCCCGCACCCACGCGAAGAGCCAGCCGGCGGCGACCTTGCTCCCGGTCCCGTCGAGGCGAGGGCCGTGCGCCCGGAAGTTGGCCGCGTCGAGGCCGGAGACCCCTCGCTTGTCGTCGCCCAACCGGTGGCAGCCCAGGCACCCCACGGTCTCGAAGAGCCGGCGCCCGGCCGCGAGGTCCCCGGGGGGCGGCTCGGGATAGTCCTCGCCGCCGGACTTCGCCATCACGTAGGCGACCACCGCGTTCGCCTCGGCGTCGTTCCGGGCCCGCTGCTCGTCGGTCTCGTCGACGCGGACGCCCCAGATCTGGGGCATCCGGGTGGCCCGGAACGCCTGGGGCTCGGCGATCCAGCGGTAGATCCACTCCTCGTCGGTCTTGCTCGCGATGCGGGCGAGGTCGGGCCCGACCTTGCGCAGGCCCTCCCACCCCTTGATCTTGTGGCAGCCGTGACAGCCGTACCTCTCCACGAGGAGCATCCCCGCGTTGAGGCGGTCCGCCCGGGGCACCTCCACCACGCCCTGGTGGCACTTCTGGCACTGGGACTCCGTGGTGCCGCGGGCGGTCATGGGGAGGTCCCAGTAGTGCCAGCGCTCGTAGCTCTTCGTCTTCGAGTACTTCCCCCAGGCCTTCTCCTGCTCGGTGGTCGAGGGGGTGTGGACCGCGCTCACGAAGGCGGTGGCCCGGCCCCGCCCCTGGTGGCAGACCGTGCAGCCCACCCTCTCGACGGGATGCGGCCCCTGGAGGTACAGCTCCATCTCCGGGTGGGTGCGGAACGGCTGGGCAGCCTCCTCGAAGCCCTTCTTGTCGATCCCGAGGTGGCAGGTCGTGCAGCGGTCCACCTTGGGGGTGCCGGTGAACACCACGTCGTCCTGGAGGTCGGCGGTGATGATCTGGTTGATCTTGAGCGAGGGGTTCGCGAGGTCGAGCACGGGCAGGTTGCGGAGGAAGGACACGACGCCGGGCTGGATCTTCCGGAGCCGCTCCTCGAGCCGCGTCCTCTCCGCGAACAGCTCCTCACGGAGCTGCTCGGCCCGCCCGCGGGTCTCCTCGAGGGCGGCGAGCTTCCCCCGGGCGGCGTCCCGCTCGGCGGTCACGTCCTCCAGCTCGAGGCGGTAGGTGCGCCACTGCTCCTCGAGCTCCTGCAGCTCCGCGAGCCGGGCGGGCGCCCTCCGCTCCTTCCGGTGGGCGGCCTCCTCGTACTCGTAGCGGGCCACGTCGATCCGGGCCTTGGTGAAGCGGAAGTTCTGGTCCACCGCGTACCAGCGGCCGTCCAGCCGCTCCACCTCGGCGCGAGCCCGGGCGATCTCCCCCGAGCGGCTCCGCGCCTCCTCGGCGCCCTTGCGGAGGAGCTCCTCCAGCTCCTGTCGGCGGGCCGCGTCCACCTTCCCGAGGGCCTCGTCGATCTGGGTCCGGGTGAGCCGGACCTCCAGGCGGTTGAAGGCCTCCTGGTACCTCTTCCACTCCCGGTCGTAGTCCGCCCACACCATGAGCGAGAAGGCGAGGAGGAGCCCGATGGAGGACAGGGCGAAGACGAGGTTCAGCTTCTGCGTCCGCCGGACCATCTCCGGGTCGCGTCCGGGTTCGACCTTGGCAGGGGGCATAGTTATATGTTGAAGAAGATCTCCGGGAGGGCCACGATGTACTTCAGGTTGACCGTCCAGCGGAGGATCATCTTGATGGGCAGGGCGACCATGCCCAGGAGGAGCATCACGAACACCGAGTACCGCCAGGGCCCCATCTTCTCGAGGTACTTCCTGAGCAGGGTGCGGGTGAGCAGCCCGGGCAGGACGAGCAGGTAGAAGAGGACGAGGACGATGCCCGGGAGCTCCCGCACGAGCATGTTCCCGGGGAGGCCGGTCCCGAGCATCTTGACCCAGACGTACTCCGAGAGGTTCACGTTCACGAGGGCCTCCAGCTTGTGGAGGTCCCAGTACTCGTAGGGGCCGAAGAAGTTCCAGTTGGGGCCCCGGAGGAACGTCCCGAGGATCACGAGGAGCACCCACAGGATGAGGAAGCCGAACAGGAACAATCCGATCTCGGTCTTGCGCTCGGCGAGGGTGTAGTAGCCGTTCCCCTTGGGGTTGGTGTCGATGTAGGGGATGGCCATGAGGCCGACGATGATCAGGCTCGGGAAGACGACCCCGGCGAGCCAGGGGTCGTAGTAGACGAGCATCTCCTGGAGGCCGAGGAAGTACCAGGGGGCCTTGCTCGGGTTGGGAGTGCGGGCGGGGTTCGCGGGCTCCTCGATCGGGGCGTGGAAGACGAGCCCCCAGGCCACGAGCACGATCATGCCGATGACCATGCAGAGGAGCTCGGTGTAGACGAGGTCCGGCCACACCCAGGTCTTCTCGTTCTCCCCGTTGCTGGCCTCGTTGGGCTTCAGCCCCTGGGCGGCCCGCTCGTCGTTCCTGATCCCCTGGTGGATGGACAGCCAGACGAAGAAGCCCACGAGGAAGAGCATGGCCACGATCGGGATGTTGTCGGGCTTCTTGACGATGAGGGCGAAGTCCGGATCGAGCATCGAGACCGCGAGGAAGAGCGACCCCAGGATCCCCAGGGCGAGGGCGACCTTCGGCTTCCAGAACGACGTGTACCGGAGGGAAGCGAGGAAGAGGATGCTCGCGAGGGTGATGAAGATCCGGGGGTCGGTCAGGAAGTTGACGAAGTCCTTGATCGCCTCGACCGCCGCCATGTTCCTACCGCCTCCTCACAAGGGTCCGGAGATGCCGCCGTCCTTGCGGACCCGCCAGAAGTGCACCGCCATGAGGATCCCGGCCACGAGGGGGATCCCCACGCAGTGGAGGACGTAGAAGCGGAGAAGGGCCCCCTCGCCCACGAAGCGCCCCCCGAGGAGGGCGAAGCGGGCGTCGGACCCCGCGTGGACCATGGGCACGTCGCCGAGGGCGAGGAGCTGCGCCCCCGGCCCCTCGTGGCCGAGGAGGGGGGTGGCCCGGGCCATGTTGGAGCCCACCGTGATCGCCCAGATCGCGAGCTGGTCCCAGGGGAGCAGGTACCCGGTGAAGGAGAGGAGCAGGGTGAGCACGAGGAGGATCACCCCCACGTTCCAGTTGAACTCCCGGGGGGGCTTGTAGGACCCGGTCATGAAGACCCGCAGCATGTGGAGCCAGACGCTGATCACCATCGCGTGGGCCCCCCACCGGTGCAGCTCCCTCATGATCCCGAGGGGGACCTGCTCGGCGAGGTCGATGATGTCCATGTAGGCGAAGGCCACGGTGGGCCGGTAGTAGAACATCAGGAGGAGCCCGGTGAAGGTCTCGACGAGGAAGAGGAAGAAGGTGAGCCCGCCCATGCACCAGGTGAACTTCAGGCGGATCCCGCTCTTGCGGATCTTCACCGGGTGCAGGTGGAGGAAGACGTTGGTCATCACCGCGAGGGCCCGGTTGCGGCTGGTGCTGGGCATCCCGTGGCGGAAGACGGACCGCCAGATCTGGGTGTCGGTGATGTAGTCCCAGGTGCGGGTGAGGAACGGCTCGGGGGGCTTGGTGCTCATCTCCTCCCTCTGTCCCTGCCGATCATCAGGGGGTTGCTCCGCCGGGATTCCCGCGGCCGGGGAACCCTAGGCCTTGAGGAACGCCTCCGCCTTCTCCCACTCGCCCTTCTCCTGCTGGAACTTCACCGACTTGTCCACCAGGATCTGGCCGTCGTCGGCGAGGACGATGCGGGCCCGCTCGAGCGGCCGGGGGGCCGGCCCCTCGAAGTTGACCCCGCTCATGTAGAAGCCGCTGCCGTGGCAGGGGCACTTGAACTTGTTCTCGGCGGCCAGCCAGTTCGGGGAGCAGCCGAGGTGGGTGCACACCGCGATGAGGGCGTAGAAGCCCTCGGCGCTGCGCACGATCCAGACTCCGAAGGCGTCCTTCCAGCGCACGTCGACCTCGCCCGCGTTGTACTCGCCGGGGAACCCGGCCTTGAAGGACTGGGGCGGCTCGAAGAGGACGTTCGGGAAGAGGAAGCGGGCGGTCGCGATCAGGCTCGAGGCGCAGGCGGCGGAGAACGCGGTCCAGCCCACGGGGAGGGACCAGAGGAACAGGCGCCGCGAGAAGCCCCCCGGCTCGCCCCTGCCCTCCGCGACCACGGGCGCGGGGGCGGTCGCCGGGCTCGCCGCGACCGGGGAAGCCGAGATGCCCTTGCCTTCCGACATGAACGACTTCTCCTGAGGAGCTGGTCTTAAGGTTCGAGGAACACTGAGGTAACGGCATTCTAAAGGACGAGGCTCCGATGTCAAGCCACGGCGGAATGCCCGAGCCGTCCCCGACGCCCGCGGACGCCCGTCGCCGAGGGGAGATCGCGCGTCGGCCCGGCGCGGAGGCCCGGCCCGCGCCGCGGTCAGCGCGCGCCGGGCGGGGGAACCGAGGCGGGGCCCTCGCCGGCCAGCGCCCGGCGGGCGGCCTCGCGCACCTTGAGGCTCGGATCGCTCTCGCGGAGCCGGGCGAGGGCGGCCCGCAGCTCGGGGGAGGGGAGGGCGGCCGCCGCGGCCAGCGCCTCCAGCATGGCCCGGTCGCGCTGCTCGGCGGTGAGCTCGGGGACCGCGTCGAGGTGGGCGCGATCGATCATCTGGAGGATGACCGGGACGGCCGCCTCCTCGCCCCGCCGGGCGAGGGCGATCGCCGCGTTCCACCGGACGTCCTCCGCGGGGTCGAGGAGGGCGGTCCCCAGCGCGGCCGCCGCCTCGTCTCCCGGGAAGGCCCCGAGGGCGTGGACCGCGGTCTTCCGCAGTCCCGCGTCCTCGTCCCTCGCGCGGGCGAGGATCTCGGGGAGGGCGGCGGGGTCGCCGATCGCTCCCAGGGCCCAGAGGGCGTAGATGCGCGTCTCCGGGTCGGGGGCCCGCCGGTCCCCGCCCTCGTCGCGCACCGCCTCGAGGAGCGCGGGCACCGCCTCGCGGTCGCCGAGGCGTCCGAGGGCGAGGGCCAGGTAGCGGCGGACCCGCGGGTCGTCGCGGGCGGCGTCCTCGAAGAGGCCGAGGACCTCCGACCGGAACCGCGGGTCGGCGAGGGCGGGGTCCTTGCCGGCCTGGAGCACCTTCGACAGCTCGAAGGCCGCCTGCCACCGCCGGTTGGCCCCGCCGCTGCGCACCTCTCCCAGGTACTCGCGGGCCCCCTTGGACTCCCCGGCGATGAGGCCGAAGACCACGAAGACCGCCACGCAGACCGCGACGATCGTGAGGGGGAAGATGAAGAACTGCAGGACGAGGAAGGGGACGGTCTGCCGCGGCCCCTCGCCGAGGGCGGGGATGTCCACCGGGGGAGGCTCGGAATGCGAGGCCGCCGCGGACGCGGACGGCTCCCCGCCCTCTCTGGGCGTGGACGCGCTCATCTCTCTCCTTCTCGCTCCCGGGGAGTCGGTCTCCGTCCCGGCCGTGGCCGGTCCTACCCGTTCCGCGAGCGGTCGCGCAGGCGGCGGAGCGTCTGCTCGACGTCGAGGATCAGGGCCTCGGTCGTGTTCTCGAGCTGGTCGAGGCCGCGGTGGAACTGGTTGTAGTCCGCGCGGTCGGGCTCGTCGGCATCGGCCAGGTTCTCGAGGCGGGCCGCCCATTCCATGAGGCTCTGGAGGCTCGCCTCCCCGTGGGAGTCCATGTGCGAGGTCTCGGTGTGCCCGAGGTCGAGGCCGCGCAGGAAGGCGCCGATCTCCCGCCGGCGGTGCTTGGCCCGCTCGACCACCCCCGAGAAGTTGCGGCGGATGGCGGCCCGGGTCGGGAGCAGGGGCTCGATGCTCCCTCCCTCGAAGCGCAGGCGCATGGTCTCGACCGTCCGCTCGAGGTCGGGGCGGTCCGCGGTCGCGTCGGGGTTCCCCCCGCGCTTCGCGATCACCTCGAGGACCCCTTCATCGAAGACGGGCCGCTCGGCGGCCACGCAGCCGCGGAACAGGTACTGGACCTCCTCGGTCCGCTGCGCCCCTCCGGGGAGCAGGAGGTCTCCCGGGGCGAGCAGCTCGCCGTTGGGGCCTCGCCGCTGGGCGAGCGAGCTGCGCCGGGACCGCCGAGCGCTCGACCGCGGGGCCGGTCCGCCGGGACGGCTCCCTCCCGGGGCGGGCGTGGGGGGGGTGGCGGACCCGGGCCGGGGAGGCTTGCCCGGCGAGGCCGGGGGCGCCGGCCGGGCGGGGGCGGTCCGGGCGGGCTTTGCCGCCGGCTTCGCCTTCGTCCGGGCCTTGACGGCCCGAGTCCTCTTCTCGTGCTTCACCCGCTCGTCCTTCCTTCCCTTCTGCTTCTTGTGTTTTGCCTTCTGGTGTTTCGCCTTGTGGCTCTTCTTGCCGGCCATGGCGGTTGCTCCTAAGGCAGGGACCTCTCCGGGTGCCTGAGTCTGAGCTTCTCGGGCCGAGAGGTGTCCCCCGAGCCGGCCCTGAGGGCGCGATGGACCGAACTGACGATGGCCCTGACTCCGGGCAAGAGAACGAACCTCCCCGCGGGATCGGACCGAAATCCCGGGGAGTGTATCACATAGAGGCGACGGCGCGGGCGCGCTAGTCGTTCGCGGCGCGGCCGAGAAGGTCGCGGCCCTCTTCGAGGACGTCCGACACTCCCTCGAAGGCGAGCTGGCCCCGCCGCACGAGGGCTTCCTTCTCCTCGGCCATCCTCTGACCCAGCCGCCGCCGGGTGGTCCGGCCGGCCGCAGGGGCCAGGAGCAACCCCGCCACCGCACCGGCCACGATCCCGAGAAGTCCCATCCCCACGTAGGTGCTCGTCCGCCGCCCGCTCGCCATGATCGTGATCGACCTCCTGAATGGACAAACGAGAGCAAGCGGCGTGCCGTTCCCTCGCCGACGGGAAAGCCATGAAAACACGAGGGTGCTGGAGGGGGGTGTGGCTGGCTTGTCCGGTTGGCTGAAGTCCGGTGTGGCGGACCGGCATCGACCCGGTCAACGGACGGGCGGTTCGGCGCGGTTTCCCCCGGGCCGCCGGGCTGCCGGACCGGGCTGGAGGATGTCGGCCAGCCGGCGCGCCAGGTCGAGGAGCGGGGGCTGGACGCGCTCGAGGTTGGAGAGCAGCGCCA
>Ga0268386_10001455_pt1 | contig 16283 bp, 11 predicted proteins | sample RVTome_15_FD_200260 | JGI IMG/M metagenome (GOLD analysis project Ga0268386, IMG submission 200260) | Soil microbial communities from uranium-contaminated site in the Upper Colorado River Basin, Wyoming, United States - RVT150D86... ...
CGCACACGTATTCGACGGGTGGGACCCCATAGGCAACGTTCGCGTGTTCTACGGCAGCGGAGTGACCAAGACGGCCCGCATCGAACCCCGTACACCGGAAGGCGAGGTGTACGTCACCCACGCCTTTTGCCGCCCTGGCGGTGTGGCGGCAGAGCGGAGCCTCGAGTGCAGCTACGTGGGGACGATTCAGGCGGCCAAAGGGTACGGACCGGTGAAGCTCTACAGCCTGCGCAGACGGCGAGGCGTTGGTCGAAGCTCACACCCGGCCCTTCGGTTATGGACTCGCTCGGCCATCGTGTTGAGCTGAGTGACGGTCGGCCGCTCGATCCGCCCTTGGACTGGAGTATTGCGGACTTTTTCCGGGCCTCCAACCGGACCTTCACTGTTAGAGGTTTGAAAGGTACGTCCCCCACACTGATGATGGATGTGCCGCCGGTGTGGCGGCATCGATGACATGGGAGAGGCAAATGAGACGCAAGATGACCCTGTTGGTGATGGTGACTGCCATGATCGTGGCCTCGGCGGCACCGGCTTGGGCCCAGTCACGGGGTTTCGTGGAGGATGAGTTCCAGTATGGGTTCTTCTATGCCAACTTCGACGCTGGGGTGTCGGTGTTCGTCGGGGGGCCGGTCGAATCATTCTGCGAAGGCGAACCCGGTTCAGCTCCGTTACGGGTGTTTGAGCGCAAGGACGGTTCGGTCGACCTGAAGGTCGATGCCAAGAACGAGCCCATCTGGGTCTACCAAAGCGACGTCGAGCCGCCGGTCCTGCTCGAACAGGTGTGTACCGGACAGATCGCACCCCCGGAGGCATTCGCCACTGGCACCGCCAACCTGAAAGTCCGAATCAGCATCCTGACGGACGGGACAGAAGAGATCTTCAACAGTCTCAACGGGAAAGCAACCGCCGTAGACGGCACCCAGTGGAAGATCCGTACCTGGGCCGACTTCAGTGTCATCGACGGTGTACTCCAGGGTGACCCGGCCGAGTTTCAGGGCGTCAGGATCCAGCAGATCGGTCCTCGATAGACCCGACACGATCGTGGGGGAGGGAAAGTGGGGCTTCGGCGAGAACCCGGAGCCCCGCTTCCGTTGGTCACCCCCAAAGCCCGACAACAACCCATCAATGGCTCAGGCTGCGCTGCCTTCCGTCGCCCTCAGCGCAACCCTGTGCAGCGGAGACGTGTCTCCCTGGCCGCGCACCCCCTTATAGGAGTACTGCCGCGTGAGTCACGAAGCCGGACAAATCGGCGTCAGACCTTGGCCCACGTAGTCGTCAGCCGACTTGAAGCAGCCAGCTTCTCGGCATCTTCGAACCCGGGACCGTTGAACGACAGCAGTGTCCGGCCGCGGGATCCCGCTCGAGACAGTGAAAGTGCTGTTCAGCACTCGTTCAACAAATCTCCGCGAAGAGGCGAGATTGGCCGCGTTGTTCCTGGTCACAGTGTTGTGGCTGGGATTGAGTGTTGGTCTGAAAAACCGGAGGTCGACGGATCGACGCCGTCCCTGACCACCAATCCCCTGACCTGGGGCGACTGCTCTACTCGATTACGTGCCTGCGCTGTGCTGGTCGTGACGTGGGCGCCATCCTTGCGTTTGGTGACCATCAGATGACCAACCGATGAATCCGAGGTCCCATAGATTGTAGAGCGTCGGCTAGTGGGATCGGAGGGCGACGATCGACACCGCTCCTGACCATCTGGCTACGACATCGGCTCGGATAACTGCCCTAAATGATCAATGTTCCCAACCCGGTCGGTGCGTCTCTCGTTCCCGCAGACCCGAACGATCAACCTGGTGAGGCCCATACAGTGGCGGGGTTGATTAAGGCACTATCAGACCTCGCCACTGCCCTCGCTCGTAGGGTTGAGACTGCGCCCGACCCAGCCCGGGCGGAGCGAGCGGAACAACTGCGCCGTCATGTCGCCGAGTTTCTCGCTCCTAGGGCCGCCGATCTCTCTGCCCCGCTTGTGGTCGTGTTGTTGGGATCGACCGGCGTGGGCAAGTCGAGCCTATTCAACGCAATCGCCGGCGGACCGCTGTCCGAGTCGGGTTTGATCCGTCCCACCACCCGACGCCCTGTGGCGCTGGTCCACCCGGCCGACAGCCCCAATGTGCGCCAGGACGGCTCGCTCGCCGGTATCTCCGCTCGCGACCAGCTCGATGTCCGCGTCGACCCTGCCATCACCCCAGGGTTGATTGTCGTCGACGCCCCCGACTTCGACAGCGTGGAACGCTCCAACCGGAACCTGGCGGTGGAACTGCTCGAGGCCGCCGATCTGGTGATCTTCGTCACCACCGTCATCCGCTACGCCGACCAGGTCCCATGGGACATTCTGGCCCGGGCTCGCCAGAGGGGCGTGCCGCTGCTGGCGGTGATCAACCGCATGCCCACCGATACCGCCGACGAGGCGGCGGTGATGGCCGATTATCGGGCGCTGATCGAACGGGGCGAGCTCGACCGCCAGGGGGCCTTCGGTGATCTGGAGGTCGTCTCGGTCCCGGAGGGTGCGATCGACCCCGCCAGCGATGGTGTGCGGAGGGAAGATGTCGGACCGATCCTCGAGGCGATCGAACGGCTCCGCCACGACGACGTTGAGAGACGTTCGGTGGCCCGGCGCAGCCTCGACAGTGCACTGGCCGGTCTCCCCGAGGCCGTAGAGAGGATCGCCGCCGAAGTGGAACGCGAACAGGAGGCCGCTGCCTCGCTACGCAAAGCCCTGGAATCGAGCTACCGGGCAGCACGAAAGGAGCTCAACCGGGAGATCGAGACCGGAACGTTCCTCCGCACCGAGGTGCTCCGCCAGTGGCTCGACTTCGTCAACGCAGGGCCGGTGGCTCGCTACATCTCGGAGGGGGTGGGCCGGTTGGCCGCCGCCATGCGCAACCTGATCCGCCCGACGCCGCCGCCACCGGCTCCCGAGGTAAGAGAGGCGGCCTTCGCCGACCTGGTGACCTCGGTGGTGCGTCATACCGACACCTCGGCCTCGAAGACGGCTGCGATCTGGGTCGACGATGCCCACGGAGCCATGGCCCTTTCGAAGGAGGCTGCCTTGTGGGGCTCCTCGCCGGACTTGGTGTCAGAGCTGACTGCCCAGTTGGAGGAATGGATGGAGGTGATCGGCGATGAGATCCAGGTCATGGGCGCCCAGCGCAAAGGGAGAGCACAGGCGGCCAGCATCGGTCTCAACGTGCTCGGGACCAGCGCCATACTTGCCGTCTTCATCCACACCGGCGGGCTCACGGGAGCCGAATTGGGCATCGGTGCCACCACCGCGGTCCTCAACCAGAAGCTCTTGGAGGCGATCTTCGGTGAGCGCAATGTCGCCGCCTTCGTCAACCGAGCCCGGGCCCGCCTCGATCTCATCCTCGATTCTGTGTTCAACTCCGAAGAGCATCGGTTCATCGCCGCCCTGGGCCCCATGGCGGAGACGAACGATCTTGCCTTCGATTTGCGCCGGGCGGCCCACGCCGCCTCCCGGGCGGCGCCGCAATGACCCCGCTCGAGCGGCTGGAGGAGGCTGCTTCCGCGGCGGCCGACCTCGGTCTGGTTGATCAAGCAGTTTCAGCCCGGGCGTTGGTCGACCGGATCCGACAGCGGCTCGGCTTCCCCGGCGATGTGTATGTGATGGCCCTGGTGGGTGGCACAGGGGTGGGCAAGTCTTCGGTGCTCAACACCCTCGCCGATGCGGAGGTAAGCCCGGCCCGGGCGCTGCGACCCACCACGGATAAGCCGTTGGCCTGGGTGGGCAACGAGGCTCGGGAGGAGATCCGTCCTCTGCTCGATTGGCTCGGTGTCGAGCGGGTTGTCGGTCATGACCGGGCCGACTTGTCGGGGGTGGCCATTCTCGACCTGCCCGACGTCGACAGTGTTCGTCTCGAGCATCGAGCCACGGTCGACGCCCTTCTGCCCCGTATCGACGCGGTGGCTTGGGTGGTCGACCCCGAGAAGTACGACGATGAGCGTCTGCACCAGTATCTCCGCCGTCTGGCGCCCCACGCCGAGCGGATGCGGTTCGTCTTCAACAAGGCCGACCGTCTCGATCACAACCAACGACAGATGCTCATCGACGACTTCCGGCGCCGATTGTCGGCTGATGGGGTCGATGGGGCCAGCATCGACATGGTCTCGGCTCTCGATGGCAGCGGGTTCGAAGAGCTGCGGTCCGCGCTGAACCGGGCCGCAGAGGGCAAGGCGATCGTGACGGCAAAACTCGCCACCGACGCGGACGCCGAGGTCGGTGCCATTGCTCGAGCGGCCGGACTGGAGCCGGGCAGGTCGCACAGCCCGTTGCTCCCGGCCAAGGAGAGAGAGGTGGCAATTGCCGCCGCGGTGGAGGGGGCGATATCGCTGGTCGATCCGAGCGGGGTTTCCCGCCAGATGGAAGAGGCAGTGTTGCATCGCGCCCGCCGTCAAGGCGGGTCACTCCTGGCTCGAATCCTCACAATCTTGTCGCTGGTCACCGGACGAAAACGGCGCAAGGCAGATCCTGGGGCCTACCTGCTCGAGTGGCGACGGCGGGGGAGTCTAGGCCACATCCTCAATCCCGTCCGCTCTTCCCTGGTCAAGGCGGCGGGGGCGGTTCCAGCCGCCACCCGGCCGGCGGTCCTGAACACCCTCGGGGCGAACAACGCCGAGACCGAGGTCACCAGGGCTCTTGACCGTTCGTCTCGTCAAGTCGCCGGAGAACTGACCGTTCCCCGCTCCATCCTCTGGCCGATGATCGGCTTCCTGCAATTGCTGGCGGGGGCGGTGCTTCTGTTTGGCATCGCCTGGTATCTCATCGTCATCTTCGGACCGGGTCAACTGCCGGTGGCCACCATGGACGTTCCCTATCTGGGCCCGGTTCCGACGCCCCTACTTCTCGTCGCCGGTTCGCTCGCCCTCAGTCTTCTTCTCGGGTTCGTGCTGACCGTCCATGCCAAATGGATCGGCCGGCGGGCAGGGCACGAGGTGGCGAGCCGGGTGGGAGAGGCGGTCTCCCAGTCGATAACGACCGTCGGCTTCGGTGGTCTCGATTCGGTCGAAGCGACCCGTCGCAAACTTGCCTCATTGGCCGGTTAGGCGAGATCGGTCAGGCCACACTCGGCCGGCTAGTTGCGTTTGCCGTATCGATCGGTGGGTCGGCTGTGGGGTGGGGTTTCGGGATGATGTGAGCCGGCTTCAATGGCGGCGTCGATTGCAGCGATTTCGGCGAGGGTTGTCGCGGCCAGCTCTTGGACAAGTGCGTCTTGGGTGCGGGCCCAGGTGTCGTGAAACGAGGCAACGCCCAGCAGGCCACCATTGGCATCCACAGCAGCCGCCAGCATGCGCTCTGAGGCGGGCCCGGTGCCGAGCCGGAACGCCGAGGTCAGCGCCGCTGCCATAAGCCAGTATGAAACAGGGGAAGCGACACCGTGCCCCGAAACTCTCAGCTCACTTGCAGTCGAGCTCGGTTGGGCGAGTTCAGGCTTCGCCCATCCGACATCAGGGGAGGACTTGCCCGCGTTCTTCAGGAGCCTAAGAGCGGCACCGGCCGTATCGTGCTGGGGGTCAGCCGCTGTCTTCGCAATAGTGCTGGGGATTGCTGCAGTCCCAGCACCCCTTACGGATGGGCAATCGACGCGTTGCCGTGGTTGCTCGTGCCGACTCTGACTATTTGGATCTTCGCGTTACTGCCCTTCCCATTGTGGGCCACGCGTGTTCTAGAGGGATCGAATCGGCGCTCGCATGACCGGGGCATGGCTGACCAATCTCGTTATGGACCCGCCAAGCTCAACAGTCTCGCAAAACCGATCGCAGTTTGCGTCTACCTGGGGTTTCGTCTTCTCCAGCGGCTACAGAATTCCTGCCGCGGTGTTGACTCTTCAGTGCCATATTGAGCGGGGGGAGGGGCATCTCCCTGGGAGGTTGGGAACCGACGCGGCGCGGATCCTATCGGATCAGGGTCGTCCCGGTCCCTTCGAAAGAGACACTGCGTCCGTCGGCGGGAGCCACTACGAGGGCCGAGTTGCCCACGGCGGAGAGCTTGTCTGCGATCCATTGCGCCTTGGTATTTTGCTGGCTGCTGCCTCCCCTGTACTCGGCAGTGGCCCGCGGCATGAAGAACACACCCTCCATCTCGAGACCGGCCTGCCCGGCCCAGGTGTGAGCCTCTCCGCCGACGCCGGAGTCCGACCAAAGCGCCAGGTCGTCGAATGGTCCACCGTCTGGAGCGATCCACTTGATGACACCGTTCGAACCCGTCAGGTTGATTGAGGACGTCTCTGCCATGTACACCATTGTGTAGTTCAGCGTGAGACTGCCAGTGCTCGTATTCTTGAGCTCGCCACCACGGAAGAAGGCCCATCCTTGTTTGGTAGAGGCATTGTCGACCTTCAGGTGTCCTCCGTTGAGATCAACACCGCCTCCGAAGACGACATTGCCGCCGCTTATGGTCACGTTGCCTTGGACCTTGAGATTGCAGTTGATGACCCAGTTCCCTGACACCGAAATGGTCACACCGTTACCCACGTTGCAGTTGCTAGCGGGCCAGGTGCTCCATGTGCCCAAGTTTGATGGTGTGCCGGTCTGCTTGACGTTGGTGATCAAGTTGTAGATGTGTGCCGGGTCGCCGCTCGTGCAACCCTTGATGTCCTGCCAGTTCGCTGACGTCAGCGGGTCGGTGGCCCAGCCGATGGCACCCGGGTTCATGGTGGTCCAGGTGTAGTCGCCGTAGCAGTTGAACCGGTGATCCACTCTCTCCCTCGTAAATGGCTTGTTGAGCCGGGTCGGGTCCGGTTTCGGCTTGTTGGAGCTACCACCCGGGGTGCAAGCTGGGAAGTTGGCGGGATAAGGATCACAACCCGGTGTGCCCGCTGCATAGACTTGTATCTTCCCGCATCCGTCACCGGCGGTGTACGAGCCGACCATGTGGGTGCCGGTTTGTCCGGGACAGGTGGGGCCGTGAGCGAGCAACCTTGCGCTGGTCGAGGCTATGTGGAGCACGCCCCTGTTGTTACATCCCACCGTCCCGTCCGAGTCGGCGGCGATCATCCCCTCAACGAGCCCAAGCTCGGCACCGGTGTCGGGGTCGATGTCGATGATCGCTTCGACGATGATCCCTCCGGAACCGGAGACACTGATGGTCTCGCAATGATGACGATTGAGAACGAGGAGGTTGATCGGAGGCTTGTCGTCGCCGTTGGAAGCGTTGGCCACGGTGTGGACCGTGGTGCTCGCTTGACTGAACCCGAGCAGTTGAGCGAACAGGCTCTTTCGGGTCGCGGCCATTTCCACCGCCACGCGGGTACACGGCTTCCCATCGGCCGGATCCAGTAGCTGAGGCGTAGCACCGACTATTCCTGATGTCATCAACTGGTGGCCATCGGCGACGGGGTGAATGACAGTGATGTCATAGCGGCCCGCTGTGACGGTGAGCTTCTGCTCTATGGTGGGATCGCACTTGGCATTTGAGAATTGCGGGTTGCAGCCGGCGTCGTTGATGGAGCTGATCTCCTTAGCGTTGGTGGCGACGTAGGCGAGAGCTACCTTACAGGCTGAACGGGGAGTGCCACCGTCGACGGCCTCGAGAGCCCCGGCCGCGGCGGCGCTGTCGGTGATCTTCTGATCAGCACTACGGTCGGCCCATATCGCGCCAATGTCGACGGCGAGAGCCGCCGAGCCGATCAGCAAGAACAAAGTGATCGCCACCATGACCAATGAGGCGCCCCGTTCCGATCTGGGAATTCTCAACTTAACCACGCTCCCATCGGGCGGCGGCTCGCCCTCTTAGATCGAGATCGGCCGAGAAGAACACCGCCTGGATTTCGGAGTCACGCCCGGTCACGACCTGCACCCTCGACTCGCTCGACCCCAATCCGTCCGAATAGCATTCGGTGTTTGACTGGGTTGGCGTACCTCCCGCCGACTGGCGCAGAGCAGCGACCGACCCATTGTCTGCGACGTAAGCCACACAGATGAGTTGCCCGGGCACTGTGGTGTTGAGGTCTCCCACACCTGCCGCGCGGGTCACGTCCAGGACATTCTGCAGCCATGCCGTGGTGGTCGGGTCGCCAGGCAGGGTCGCGCCGAACCGGCTGCCTTCCCTGGCCGCGTTCTCGATCGAATTCTGTTGGCTGAAGGCGATAGCCGCGGTGACGGTTCCGACCAGCACCATGACGAGCAGACCGAGAACAAAGGCCATCTCCACCATCGCCGCCCCAGAGTCGCGTCGTGATCTGGGCGGCAAAGGAAGCGATTTGAGCCGGTCTTTGCTACGAATGATCGACACCGGTTTCAACATGCCCCTCCTGGCCGCAACTACGTCAACAGCTGCCCCATGGAGTAAGCCTTTCCAGCGCCTGGCGGCAGCTTAGGTGTCATATCGTCGGATTCAAGATGGAACTTGATAGGAGAATCCCGTTTGGGATGAGCGGGATTACCCGATCGAACGCCTCACGACCTGGCGAGGGGTTGCAGTCTGTTGAAGTGCTTACGTCTTGAATGTGCCACGGGCACAGCGGCCCAGGGGTGCGGATTGACTGGATCTGTCACGGACGTGGCACAGAAGCCCGGAAAATCCATAGATGGCCACTGGTAGATAACCTGCCAGGCGGACTTCTAATCCGCAGATTGCGGGTTCGAGTCCTCCCGGGGGCGCCGCTTCTCAATGGAGAAGCGCGGAGACCCGTTCGCCACATGGTGGCCTTAGCTCAGGCTGGTAGAGCACCTGGTTGTGGTCCAGGATGTCGCGGGTTCAAGTCCCGTGGTCACCCCATTTGGACCGCCCGGCACGATGCCGGGCGGTCATCAATTCCGAGCCACGGGACAACACTGACTACCCACCGTCACCGACCCGGGACGATGCTCATCCGCTGACGAGTCCGAAGACGAGAGTCTGAATGGTCTTCAACCGGCAGGGCGCTGGGGGTTCTCACGCCCGGGGCGCTCGTCTCCGTCGCTGCCGCCGCGCCACCGTCACCCCGAGGATCGGCCCGGCCGCCAGGACGGCCACGACCAGGATCCCGACGATCGGGCTGTGCTCGAAGATCTCCCCCAGATTCGCTTCGTAGCCACTCTCAGGCCCGGCAAAGATCGCGATGTTCCAAGCCACGATGAGCCCGACAACGAAGCCAACGACGCCACCGGCGACGATGTCGATGAGCCATGACAGCCAGCGGGGGCTGGCCACTCCCGGCGTCATCCCTGGCCCTTGACGACGAGGACGTCACACTCCGCCAGCTGGATTGCCCGGTGGCTGGTGCTACCCAAGATCAGAGAGGCGAGGTCTCCTCTTCCCCGCGTTCCAACGACGAGGAGAGCAGCGTCCACGTCGTTGGCGTACTCCACGAGGGTGTCGGGGGGATAGCCATCCAGATCGACTCGTTCGATCGCCACATCCGACTCGTCAATAACCTGCTCGAGCCCTGACCAAACCGACGCACGTTGTGCTTCGGCCACCACGTCCCAGTTGATAGCGAAAGCTGCAGCGGCGCCGATCAGAAGCGTGATCGCCAGCTCCAGCGAGTCGAAGAAGCTCTCCGATGGGATGTCACGCGTCAGCGCCAGGGCAAAGAACAGCAGCATCGCGACGACATGAGCCGCCAGGAGACCAACGGTCCACGCCCCGATTCGGGTGTGGGGAATCCACCCATCGAGTCGGGTCAGGACTGGTGTGGTCACGATCCTCCTTGGTCTTTCCTCGCGGAGATTGCATCCCGACTCGGCGGTCCCACCAGGGCCCTATGTCCTTAGTTCATCGGGACTTGCCGATGTGCGCTCACCTCGGCCAAAACCCGCGAGTCGCTGAGCTCCAGGTTCACCGACATGGACGAGCGACCGATTGGCCAATCGTGAACCCCGGGTTCGCAATCATCAAATTGCTGGTACGAGCGCCGGTCTCCCGGGTCGGCGGCCAAGCTCCCACCAGAGCATCCTCCGCACCAAGTAGCCGATTCGGGCCATAATCAGGTGGTGAGTTGGCGTGGTCAGGCGACTATTGGCCTGATCGCCGGATTCGTGCTCAGCGCCACGATCTCGGTGCAGGCCACGGCCCAAGGTGCCGGGGCATTGGTCGCCGAGGTAGACGGTCCGATCACCCCGGTGATCGCGGATCACCTGGCGGCGGCGGTCGAGGCCGCCGCAGAGCAGGACGCCGTCCTGGTAGTGACGATGGACACTCCAGGCGGCCTCGATACCTCGATGCGTGAGATCGTGCAGAGCTTTCTCAACGCCCCGGTCCCGGTCATCGTCTATGTCCAGCCTGAGGGGGCCCGGGCCGCCTCGGCGGGAACCTTCATCACCATGGCGGCCCACATCGCCGCCATGGCACCGGCGACCTCGATCGGTGCCGCCACTCCGATCGACCTCCAGTCGGGTGAGTCGGGAAGCGAGAAGGTGATCAACGACGCCGCAGCGTTTGCGGTGTCGGTGGCGGAGCGACGGGGCCGCAACACTGAGTTCGCCGAGGCTGCGGTCCGCGAGGGTACGTCACTCACCGCCACCCAAGCGCTCGAGCAGGACGTCGTCGACCTGACTGCCGACAACATCGAGGAGCTCCTGGTCGCCATGGACGGCCTCACCGTCGACGTACTGGGAGAGGAGGTCACCCTGGAGACCGCAGGGGTCGCGCTCGAGGCCTACGAGATGTCGACCTTTCGTCGGGTGCTGGCCAGGATCGCCGACCCCAACCTGGCCATCCTCTTTCTCTCCATCGGCACACTCGCGGTGGTCTACGAGGCGGCCAATCCGGGGCTCGGCTTCGCCGGGATCGCCGGAGTGATCCTCTTGCTGCTCGGATTCTTCGCCCTGAGCGTGCTCCCGGTCCAGGCGGCGGGTCTCGCTTTGCTGGTCCTGGCCATCGCGCTCTTCATCGGGGAGATCTTCGTCCCTGGCGTCGGTGTGCTCGCCGCCGGTGGGACCATCGCTCTGATACTCGCCGGGATCTTCATCTTCGAGGGCGAAGTCGGGGTCAGCCCACCGGTCTTGTGGCCCACCGCCCTCGTGATGGGTGTCTTGACTGCCTTCGCTGGGCGAGCTGCGCTCAAGGCGAGGCTGAGCCCATCCACGACCGGCACCGCCACCCTCGTCGGCAAACCGGTGACCGTCGTCGGAGATAGGGTGGAAGGGTGGTCCGCCTTCGTCGATGGGTCATGGTGGACCATTCGGCCCTCGCGGTCAGACCTGGAGGCTGGTCAGCCGGCGGAGATCGTCGCCGTCGAGGGTCTGGAACTGGTCGTGGAACCGAGAGGAGAAGACGATGAGCACTGAAACCGCGATCGGGTGGGTCATCGCCGGCCTGCTTCTCCTGACCGTCCTGCGCGCGGCCATCAAGATCCTCCCCGAGTACGAACGTGGTGTCCTCTTCCGACTGGGACGGGTCACCGGGGTCCCCCGGGGACCGGGTCTGATCTTCATCATCCCCATCGTGGACAGGCTGGTCAGGGTGAGCCTGCGCACCGTCACTCTCGACATACCTCCCCAGGACATCATCACCAGGGACAACGTGACCGTGCGGGTCAATGCCGTCGCCTACTTCCGGGTGGTGGATGCCAACAAGGCGATCCTGGAGATCGAGGACTTCAACTTCGGGACCTCACAGATCGCCCAGACCACCTTGCGTAGCATCATCGGCCAGGCCGAGCTCGATGAGCTGCTCATCAACCGGGACGAGATCAATCGAAGACTCCAGCAGATCATCGACACTCTCACCGACCCCTGGGGGGTCAAGGTCTCCCTTGTCGAGGTGAAGGATGTCGAGCTACCGGATGCGATGAGGCGGGCAATGGCCCGCCAGGCGGAGTCGGAGCGTGATCGGCGGGCCAAGGTCATCCATGCGCTCGGTGAACAGGAGGCAGCCGCGAATCTCGCCGAAGCGGCGCGGCTCCTCGAAGGCCGCCCGGCGGCCCTTCAGCTTCGAGTGCTGCAGGCGATGACAGAGATCTCAGCCGAGCACAGCTCGACACTCATCTTCCCGCTGCCGATGGAGTTCCTCCGGGTGCTCGACACCATGAGGCCACCCGACAAGTCCGAATGACTCACGGCATGCTCTTGGGCCGCTACCCCTCAGCTGTTGTGCCAGCTCGTTGCTCGATCTGGTCGAGGTAGAGCCCGGCTCCACACCCGGCCGCAATGGCACGGGCTTCCTCCAGGGTCGCGGTCGGATCCTCACCTGCCTCCTGCAGGGCGTCGGCGAGGTCGATCAGCACCCGGATCTGGGCGATCCGCAGCTCCAGTCGTTCGAAGACGGAAGCCGCTTTCCTCAGGTGACCCACCCTCTCGGCGACCGTTGAGGCGAGGAGACCGTCAGCGGCCATCCGGTAGGCATCGGGGGCCCGGGGTGGGTCGAATTCGGCCTTCATCATGTTCCGCACCTCGGCCGCATCATCATGAAGCCCTGCTGCGACCATGGCGCGAACCGTTTCCAGGGCAAACTCATTGGCTTCACTGAGGGGGCCGATGCCGCCGAGCAAATCGAGGGCTTGCCGAGCTCCCTCGAGGCCCTCGTCGAGGCGGCCCTCAACCCGGCTCAGCTCGATGAATAGCCGCCCTAGCTCGGAGATGCTCTGCTGCTCCTCATCTTCGAAACGAATCCCCGCCGATTCCCAGATTCGTCTCGCCTCCGAGATGTCACCTTGCCACAAGCTGATCTCAGCGAGCCCTGCAAGTGACCAGCCCCGCAGCAGGGGCACTTTGATGGCTTCGGCGGCTCGCAACGCGATCTGCTCGTACTCGGCTGCCTCATCGAGGTCGCCCAGACGTCGGAGGACTCCAGCGAGATTGTTCGCTGCCCAGGTGACATAACCGTGGCTTCCTGCGCGTCGACCTTCTTCAAGGGCGACCCGGGTGACGTCCGCCGCCCGCCTGAAGTCTGACCCGTGCGAAGCGAGGGTCGCGCCCCAGTTGTTGGCACTGCGCAGCTTGAGATAGAGATCGGAGGTCCGCTGGGCCGCCTCGAAGGAGGCCTCAATGAGGGGCATCGCCTCCTCGTTCCGGCCTTGAAAGTTCAGGGCTATACCCAGATCGTGTCTGGCTGCGATCTCCGTTGTCTCGGCAGCAGTTTCTTCGGCAAGCTCGATCGCAGCCCGCAAGTCCTCCTCGGCTTCTTTGCCCTGGTCATGACGCCACGCGAATTGCCCCCGCACCTGGAGGGCGTTGGCGAGCTCCCTGCTCACTTCGAGGCCACTGAGTCTGGCCACCGACTTGTCCAGCCATGCCCTACCTGATGCGTCATCGCCTGCCTGCCAAACATTGAAGCCAAGTTGGGTCTCGATGCGACCGGCATCGAGATCCATCTGTAGCGATTCGTAGGTGTTGAGTGCGGTCTCGAGGGCGGCTATGACCTGGTCTACCGGCTCGGTACTAACCCCGACCTGGGCGTAGGCCTCCCAAAGCCGGGCCATCTCCAGGGTTTCGATTTCCGCCGATGCCGCCTCGATTGCGGCCCGGTACCAGTGGGCGGCTCGTTCCAGCTGCCACAGCGACTCGGCGCGTCTCCCCGCCTTCCCGGCCCAAACATGGAGACTGGAGCCAACCTCCGATGTCTCGCCAGCCTCGGCACCCAGCTCGGTCAGGTATCCCATCGCCTGCTCGTAGTGAGTGGCGATCAGCTCGGCCTGCTCATCGGAGCGCTCGCCGGATCGTTGCTCGGCCCATTCGGCAGCAGCCCGATGTTTGATGGCCCGGTCTCGCTTCGCTATCGACTCATAGGCGATGTCCTTGATCAGGACGTGCCGAAACCAGAATTCCTGCTCACCGGAGAATGCGGACGGCTCGTTGGGCACCAAGAGGTCGCGAACTCTCAACGCCCCCATCAGTCGTCGGGCCTCCTCAGGCGCTAGGCCACTCAGAGCGGATACCGCTCCGGTCCATGCGGTTCGTCCGATCACCGCCGCGTTCTGGAGAGTGGCCTTCTCTTCGATCCCCAACCCATCGATGCGCCCCGCGATCAGCGACTGCACCGATCGGGGAACATCCACCGATTCGATCTCCTCGGCGAGATACAGGACACCGCCAGACCGCTGCAATGTGCCCCGGTCGATGAGCATCTGCACGATCTCCTCCGTGTAGAGAGGGTTGCCCTCGGCGTGCTCCACGATCTGATCGGCGAGTGCCTCGGGTAGTGCGCCGCCCGCCAGGTCGTTCAACAGGTTGCGATTCTCTGCCGCAGTGAGCGGGTCGAGATAGATCGCGGTGTGGTTACGTTTGCCCCCGCCCCAGGTCGGACGTAGCTCCAGCAACTCGGGGCGAGCCAGGGTCAGCATCACCACCGGGCCCTGCGCCCAGTCGGCGGCATGCTCGATGAAGTCCAGCAGACCGGTATCCGCCCAGTGGATGTCCTCCCAGACCAGGACCAGTGGGCGACGCTGGCTCATCCTCTCCAGAAAACGTCGCCAGCCATCGAACAGCTGCTCGCGGATTAGCTCCGTACCGACCGAGCCTCCCACGAGAGCCAGGATCTCATCGAGGGGCCCTTCGTCACCGAACAGATCCCCCACCGCCCGCTCAACTTTCGCTCTCAACTCGTCCGAGGAGTCGTCCTCCAACAGCTCGCAATGAGCCTTGATCGAGTCGGCCAGAGCCGAGTACGAGGTGTTCCCATAGGCAAGACAGCGCCCCTCACGCCAATAGACCACGTCGTCGAGCGAGTCCAGATAGGCGGCGAACTCCCTGACCAGACGGGACTTGCCCGTACCCGCCGGAGCCAGGATCGTCACCAGCGCCGGACGCCCCTCCCGCACCACGCGCTGATACACCTGTCGGAGCATTGCCGACTCCTCTTCGCGACCCACCAGTTCCGCCCTGAGGTCGGTCGAACCGCGCTCGCCGCGGATGCGGGCCTTCACTCTCACCGCCCGCCAGGCCGGGACCAGCTCCGCCTTGCCCTTCAACTCCAGAGCCGGGAGGCCCACGTAGTCGATCACCCGCCGCGTCGAAGCGTGCACGGCAGGCCCAGCCACTACATCACCGGGGCTGGCCGTGGTCTGGAGACGGGCCGCCACATTGACGGTGTCCCCGGTGATCCGACGATCCGGGCGGGCCGGATCCACCAAGACCTCTCCGGCCTCGAGGCCGATCCGCATCAGCAGCTGCGGCCGCCCTTCGGTGGCAAAGGAGTGATTGAGCTCGGCGAGGACGTCCTGCATCTCCAGGCAGGCGCGCACTGCCCGCTCCGGGTCGTCCTCGTGCACATGAGGGACCCCGAAGATGGCCAGGATCGCATCGCCCATGTAATTATCGACAACGCCCCCGTAACGCTCGATGACGGGCACCAGACGGTCGAAGACCCGGCCGACCAGTTCCTGGACCACCTCGGGGTCCTCTTGCTCACCGAGGCTGGTGGAGCCGACCACATCGGCGAAGAGAGCGGTGGCGAACTTGCGTTCCCGGCCCGACATCGGTGTCAGAGCCGCACCGCACGAAGGGCAAAAACGAGCTGTGTCTGGCGCCTCTTCGCCACACGAGGGACAGGGGATCGGCATACATGGAGTCTACGAAGCAGGCCCATCCACGTTTGGCCGACAGCGGCTCGATGTAGTCTCATCACCTTGGAGAGGGTCGCATCGTGATCGAATGCCCGGGCTGCGGCTCCGCCAACCCAGAGCATCAGAAATTCTGCGGGGAGTGCGGAGAGGCGCTGACTGCGGTGTGTCCCAATGGACATGCCAACTCGCCGGGTCAGAAATTCTGCGGGGAGTGTGGGGCCACGCTGCGCGTACAGATACCTGCCCCGACCACCACGCCGACGTCGGCCACCCCTGCATCGGATTCCGGCCAGCGACGGCTGGTCTCAGCGCTGTTCGCCGACCTGGTGGGATTCACCACTCTCGGTGAGCTACGGGATCCGGAAGAGGTCAGATCGATGCTGACCCGGTACTTCGATCGGGCTCGTGAGGTGATCGAACGGTTCGGTGGTGAGGTCGACAAGTTCATCGGAGACGCCATTACTGCGTTCTGGGGCGTCCGCCAGGCCCATGAGGACGACTCCGAGCGGGCAGTCCGGGCCGCGCTCGAGCTAGTCGACCTGGTCGAGGCCCTCGGCGTTGAGATGGACCTGCCCGAGTTGAAGGTGCGCGCTGGTGTGCTCTCCGGTGAGACCTCGGTGGGGAGTGGTGGAAATGAGAAGGGGCTGGTCGTCGGTGACATCGTCAACACCGCCTCACGACTCCAGTCGGCGGCCGATCCCGGCACCGTCCTGGTGGGAGACTCCACCAAACGTCTCACCGAAGCGGCCATCCGATATGAGCCGGCCGGTGAGCACGTGCTCAAGGGGAAGTCCGATCCCGTCAACGCATGGCGCGCAATCGGGGTCCTCGCCGAGCGTG
>Ga0268386_10001456_pt1 | contig 16271 bp, 12 predicted proteins | sample RVTome_15_FD_200260 | JGI IMG/M metagenome (GOLD analysis project Ga0268386, IMG submission 200260) | Soil microbial communities from uranium-contaminated site in the Upper Colorado River Basin, Wyoming, United States - RVT150D86... ...
CCGGCTCGGGTCGGCGTTACGGGCGAGCAGCGCCTCGGCCTTCATGACGATCCCCGGCGAGCAGTAGCCGCACTGCGATGCCCCGGCGCCGACGAACGCATCGGCCCAGCCGGCGCGCACGTCGGGAGGCAGGCCCTCGAGCGTGCGCACCTCGCGGTCCTCGAAGCGCCCCGCCGGTTGCGCGCAGGAGACGACGGCTCGCCCGTCGACGATCACCGTGCAGGCGCCGCACGAGCCCTCCGGGGCGCAGCCGTCTTTCATCGATCGCAGGCCGCACTCGTCACGGAGGAGGTCGAGCAGGCTGGCGCCCGGTCTCGCCGGGACCTCGGTATGCCGTCCGTTGATCGTCAGCCGCATTCGGTCGCCTGTTCCCGGTCCGAGGGGCCATGTGGCCCTGTCGGGACCGCCTCTCCGATCCCGACTCTGGCCATGGGCGCGCAGTCGAGCGCGTGCCGTTGGTCCCGACCTCGTGGGGCCTTCGGACCCGACGGAGGGCGACATATGCAACGACCCGGCCTGACCACCGAGGTGGTGGACACATCGGTCTACGAGCGGGCCGTGCAGCGCTTCCGCGAACAGCGGATCGTGATGCCGACCTTTGCGCAGCTGGCGGATCCGATGGATCTCGCGCCGGAGGTCGCCGCCGACGTCGCGGCTGCTGATCCGGACGCCCCCGACCCGCGCAACCTGTTCCGCGTCCACTGGCACAACGCCGCCGACCGCCGTGGGTTCGCGGCGGTGCCCGACCACCTCGTGCTCCCGCGCGAGCTCACCGGCGTCGAGGCGCCGATCGTCGTTGCCCTCGCCGACCGGTTCCCGATGATCGCCTCGCACAAGGTGCTCGCCGCGTACGCCTGCCTGGCGCCGCGGATCGTGACCGGCCAGTTCGACCCGAGCTCGCAGCGGGCGGTCTGGCCCTCGACCGGCAACTACTGCCGCGGTGGCGTGGCGATCAGCCGGATCATGGGCTGCCGCGGCGTGGCGGTCCTGCCGGAGGGCATGAGCGCGGAGCGATTCGCCTGGCTCGAGGCGTGGGTCGCCGATCCCTCCGACGTCATCCGCACGCCGGGGACCGAGAGCAACGTCAAGGAGATTTACGACCGCTGCGCGGAGCTCGACCGCGAGCCGGACACGGTGATCTTCAACCAGTTCAGCGAGTTCCCGAACCACCTCGCCCACTACCTCGTCACCGGGCGCGCCCTGGAACGGGTGCTCCGGCACGTCGGTCGCGGCCGGCCGTCCCTGCGTCCCTTCGCCTTCGTCTCGGCCTCCGGCTCGGCCGGCACGCTGGGGGCGGGCGACTATCTGAAGGAGCAGCTCGGCATGCGGACGGTGGCGGTGGAGGCGCTCGAGTGCCCGACCATGCTCGAGAACGGCTTCGGCGAGCACAACATCCAGGGCATCGGCGACAAGCACATCCCGCTGATCCACAACGTGATGGCCACCGACTACGTGGTGGCGGTGAGCGACCGCGTCACCGACCGGCTGAACGTGCTGCTCAACACCGGCCCCGGACGCGCGCACCTGGCGCGACGCGGTGTCCCGCTCCGGCTGCTCGAGCAGCTCGGGTCGCTGGGTCTGTCGAGCATCTGCAACGTCGTGGCGGCCATCAAGCTGGCGAAGCACGCCCGCCTCGGGCCGGATGACGCGATCGTCACCGTGGCCACCGACGGCGCGCCGATGTACCACTCCGAGCGCGACCGCACGCTGGCGCGCGACTTCGGCGGCATCTTCGGCCCGACCGAGGCGGCGGCCACCGTTGGCGAGGCGATCGAGGGCGCCGGGACCGACGACATGCTCGAGCTGACCGATGCCGATCGGCGGCGGATCTTCAACCTGGGCTACTACACCTGGGTCGAACAGCAGGGCATCGGGTTCGACGAGTTCGTCGAGCGACGCGACCAGGCGACCTGGACCCGGATGCGCGACCTCCTGCCGGCCTGGGACGAGATGATCGTCGAGTTCAACGCTCGCGCCGCGGTCCCCGACCGATGACGGCCCGGGCGCCGCTGGCCGCGATGACGCTGGCGACAGGGCTGACCTGCGCCGGCTGCGGGTACCGCGTCCCGGATGACACGCTCGCCCTGCGCTGCCCGCAGGCCCGGCCCGACGACGACATCGACCACGTCCTGCGCCGGGTCCTCGACCCGGGGCGGGTCGCCTTCCCCACCGGAGCGGAGCCGAACCCGTTCGTCCGCTACCGGACCCTGTGGCACGGCTACCACCGTGCGCGCGCCGCCGGCCGCACCGACGCGGAGGTCGTGGAGGTGATCGAGCGCCTCGACCGCGCGGTCGCCGCCGTCGACGGCCACGGCTTCCGGATCACGCCCTTCGAACGCAACACGGACCTGGGAAGCCTCCTCGAACCCAGCGGCCGTGGCGGCCTGCTGGTCAAGGACGAGACGGGCAATGTCAGCGGCTCGCACAAGGCCCGCCACCTGTTCGGGACGATGCTCGAGCTGGTGCTCGCCGGCGTCGACCGCGGTCGGCCGCTGGCGATCGCGAGCTGCGGCAACGCGGCGCTGGCGGCGGCGGTCGTGGCCCGCGCTGCCGGCTGGCCGCTCCTCGTCTTCGTCCCCGAGGAGGCGGATCCCTCGGTCCTCGCCCGGCTCACCGAGCTCGGCGCGGCCGTCACCACGTGCGCGCGACACCCCGACGAGGCGGGCGATCCGCCGTACCTGCGCCTGCGCGAGGCGATCGCCGACGGCGCCATCCCGTTCACCTGCCAGGGCAACGAGAACGGCCTGGCGATCGAGGGTGGGCTCACCATCGGCTACGAGATCGCGCACGTGCTCCGCGCGACGGGGCAGCGCCTCGACCGCCTGTTCGTGCAGGTCGGCGGGGGCGCGCTCGCGTCATCGGTCATCCAGGGGCTCACCGAGGCGAGGACGCTGGGCGTCATCGATCACACGCCGCGCGTGCATGCCGTCCAGACCCGCAACGCGCATCCGCTGATGCGGGCCTACGACCTTGTCGTCCTGCGCCTGCTGGAGCGGGGCCGCGAGCCGTATGGGAGCGAGATCGAGACCCTGCGCGACGCGGTGGCCTCCGGCAGCGCCGACGAGGAGCTGGCCTGGATCGCGCGTCATCGGTCGCAGTTCATGTGGCCGTGGACCCCGGCGCCGCACAGCGTGGCGGGCGGCATCCTCGACGACGAGACCTACGACTGGCTGGCCGTGGTGCGCGGCATGCTCGTCACCGGCGGCTCCCCGGTCGTCGTCGGCGAGGAGCTGCTGCTCGACGCGACCGAGCTCGCCCGCACGACCACCGGCATCGATCTCGACCCGACCAGTGCGGCCGGCCTGGCCGGCCTGCTCCGCCTGCGCCAGGACGGCGCGATCCACCTCGACGAGACGAGCGCGGTGCTGTTCACCGGCATCCGCCGCAATGGAGAACGACCATGAGAAGCTTCATCGGACGCGACATCCTCAGCCTGAAGGACTTCAGCCGCGAGGACTTCTTCCGCGTCTTCGAGGTGGCCAACGAGCTGCGTCCGTACGCCCGCGACCGTCGCAACGGCGACCTGCTCAAGCACAAGACCCTGCTGACCGCCTTCTACCAGCCTTCGACCCGCACGCGCCTCTCGACCGAGGCGGCCATGCATCGGCTCGGTGGCGCCGTCCTCGGATTCAGCGACGCCAAGATGACGCGCGCCGGTGACTTCTACCAGGAGTCGCTGAAGGACACGTTCCGCATGCTCGAGTCGTACGGCGACGTCATCGCCATTCGGCACTTCACCGAGGGCGCGCCGGCCGAGGCGGCCAAGTGGTCGAGCGTCCCGATCATCAACTGCGGCGACGGCTGGGGCCAGCATCCGACCCAGGTGCTCACCGATCTCTACACGATCCTCCTGGAGCGCGGAACGCTGGACGGCCTGACCTACCTGCTCGTCGGCGACATGCGGATGCGCACGATGCACTCGATCCTCCACGCGCTCTCGCAGTTCGACGCCGAGGCGATCGTCGTCTCGCCGCCGGAGATGGCCCTCAAGCCGGAGTTCATGGCCGAGCTGGACGAGATGAGCGTCGCCTACCGCGTCGCCGAGGCCGTCCCGGAGGTCATCGGCGAGGCGGACATCATCTACATGGAGCCGGTCGTCCAGGCCGACTACACCCAGTCGCGCGTGGAGCGCGGCGACGACGTCGGCCATACGCCGGCCGCGTACCAGGTGACCGCGAAGCTCATGCGCGACAAGGCGAAGCGCAGCTCGATGATCCTGCACTCCCTGCCGCGCATGGACGAGCTCACCCCCGACGTCGACGAGACGCGCCACCAGCGCTACTGGGTCGAGGCGGCGAACGGGGTCGTGCTGCGCATGGCGCTCCTCGCCCTCGTCCTCGGCGCGGCCGAGTAGCACGGAAGGAACGGACCGATGCAGACCGGATTGCGCGGGCGGGACCTGATCAGCCTGTCCGAGTGGACGACCGAGGAGATCGACACCGTCCTCGAGGTCGCCGCGCACCTGAAGCGCGAGCGGGCGCTGGGCATTCCCCACCCGCTGCTGCGCGACCGGGTGCTGGCGATGCTCTTCTTCTTCAGTTCCACGCGGACCCGCGCCAGCTTCGAGGCGGGCATGGCCCAGCTCGGCGGGCACGCGCAGTTCATCGAGAGCCGGACGACGCAGATCGCGCACGGCGACACGCCGAAGGAGATCGGCGAGATCCTCGGCCGCTACAACGACGGGATCGCCATCCGCCACGTCGACTGGGGCGCCGGCAACGCCTACCTCCGCGCAGTGGCCGAAGCGTCTCGGGTGCCCGTGCTGAACATGCAGTGCGACCTCTACCACCCGCACCAGATCCTGGCCGACCTGCTGACGATGCGCGAGAAGCTCGGCGTGCTGCGCGGACGCACGCTGACGATCAGCTGGGCATACGCCGCCAGCTATCAGAAGCCGATCAGCGTGCCGCAGGACCTCGTGACCGCGGCGACGCGCTTCGGGATGAATGTCCGCCTGGTGCATCCCCCGGAGTTCCGCCTCATGCCCGAGGTGGTCGACGAGGCGACCGCCAACGCGACCCGCTCCGGCGGCTCGCTCGAGCTGATGGGCGATTTCGACCTGGGCTTCCGCGGCACCGATGTCGTGTACGCCAAGAGCTGGGGCGCGCTGCTCACCGCGAAGGACGAGGCGGATGGCGCGGAGATCGCGACCCGCTACACCGACTGGATCACCGACGAGCGGCGCATGGCGCTGGCCGCCGACGGCGCGATCTTCATGCATCCCCTGCCGGCCGACCGCAACGTCGAGGTGACCGATGCGGTCATCGACTCGCCGGCCTCGGTCGTCTACGACGAGGCCGAGAACCGGCTCCACGCCCAGAAGGCGGTCATGGCCCTGACGATGGGCTGAAAGGGACGAACCGATGGCGAAGAGCGTGCTCGTCGTGGCGATCGGCGGGAACAGCCTCATCAAGGACGCGCAGCACATGAGCGTGCCGGACCAGTACGCGGCCCTCGGCACGACGAGCGGCCACATCGCGCGGATCATCAAGGATGGATGGCAGGTGGCCATCGGGCACGGCAACGGGCCGCAGGTCGGCTTCATCCTGCGCCGATCCGAGCTCGCCGCCCACGAGCTCCACGAGGTGCCGCTCGACGTCTGCGACGCCGACACGCAGGGCGCGATCGGTTACGAGCTCCAGCAGAACCTGGGGCACGACTTCCGTCGCCTGAAGATCGACCGCCAGGCGGTCACGGTCGTCACCCAGGTCGAGGTCGACCCCGCCGATCCCGCCTTCGAGCATCCGACGAAGCCGATCGGCACCTTCATGGACGAGGCGCAGGCCCGGATCCGCGAGGAGCGGGATGGCTGGGTGATCCGCGAGGACGCGGGCCGCGGCTGGCGGCGCGTGGTCGCCTCGCCCCGGCCGATCCGGATCGTGGAGGAGCGCGCGGTGAAGTCACTCCTGCGCGACGACTTCGTGGTGATCACCGTCGGCGGCGGAGGCATCCCGGTGGTGACCGACGAGCACGGCGACCTGCGCGGCGTGGCCGCGGTCATCGACAAGGATTTCGCCTCGGCGCTCCTCGCCATCACGCTGCGCGCGGACATCTTCATGATCACCACCGCCGTCGACCAGGTGGCGCTCGACTTCGGGCGGCCCGAGCAGCGCTGGGTGGACCGCATGACCCTGGCCGAGGCGAAGGCATACCTCGCCGAGGGCACGCACTTCGCGGCCGGGAGCATGGCGCCGAAGATCGAGGCCTGCATCGAGTTCCTCGAGCACGGCGGCGGCGAGGCGATCATCACCAGCCCCGAGCGGATGGAGGACGCGCTCGCCGGGACGGCGGGGACCCGGATCGGCGGCTGAGGGCCCTACGCGGCGCCGCGGTGCGCGTCCGCGCGCGCTCGCGCCGCGAGCGCCTGGGCCAACGGGACCGCCGGCGACCACAGGAAGCCCTGCGCGCGGCAGAAGCCGAGACCCAGCAGCACGTCGCGCTGCTCCACGCGCTCGATCCCCTCGACGATCGTCTCCACGCCGAGCTTGTGGGCGATCTGGCCGATGGCCCGCAGGACCTCCTGCCGCTGCGGCTCGTCGTCGACGTGCTCCACCAGGGCGCGGTCGATCTTCAGGATGTCGATCGGCAGCCGGCCGAGGTACTCGAGGGACGAGTAACCGGAGCCGAAGTCGTCGAGCGCGATCCGCACGCCAAGGGCCTGGACCTCCTCCAGCTCGGCCTCGGAGCCGGCTCCGGCGGTCGCCAGCGTCGTCTCGGTGAGCTCCAGCTGCAGCCGGGACGGCTCGAGTCCGGTCTCGGCCAGCACGTTTGCGACGATGCCCGGCAGCGTGCCGTGCCCGAGCTGATGGGCGGAGACGTTGACCGAGACCATGACGGCGCTGTCCGCGGTGTCGGACGCGGCACGGCGCAGGACCCACTCGCCGAGACGTCCGATGAGGCCGGCGTCCTCGGCGAGACCGATGAAGTCGACCGGCATGAGCCGTCCCAGCTGTGGGTGGTTCCAGCGCACGAGCGCCTCCACGCCGAGGAGCGCACCGTCGCACATGTCGACGATCGGCTGGTATTCGACCAGCAGCTCATCGGCATCGAGCGCTCGCTCCAGGGCGCTCCGCAGCTCGCGGCGTCGCTTCACCGGCTCGTCCATGCCGCGCTCGAAGTGCTGGACGCGCCCCTTGCCCATCGTCTTGGCGGCGTACATGGCCGTGTCCGCGTCGCGAAGGATCTCGTCGGCGGCCTCGTCACCGGTCACATCGGTAACGCCGGGTGTGCCGAAGGCGACGCCGACGCTGGCCGTCAGCGTGACGGTCTTGCCGGCGAGATCGAACGGATCGGCCAGCGCGTCGAGGATGCGGCCCGCGACCGCGTCGATCCGCTCACGTGGGGCGCCCTCGAGGAGGAACGCGAACTCGTCGCCGCCCATCCGGCAGGCGGTGTCCTCGGCACGGAGGACCCCGAGCAGGCGCTCAGCCACGAGCCGTAGCAGCTCGTCGCCGGCCGCGTGCCCCAGCGAGTCGTTGACCACCTTGAAGTCGTCGAGGTCGAGGAACAGGACGGCGACCGAGTCGTTGCCCGTGCGACGGACCAGGGCGTGGGCGAGCCGGTCGACGAACAGCACCCGGTTCGGCAGGCCGGTCAGCGGATCGTGGAGCGCCTGGTGGCGAAGCTGCTCCTCGAGCGCCTTGCGGTCGCTGATGTCGACGAGGATGCCCTGGACAATGGTCGCTCGGCCGTCGGCGTCGCGCGAGATGACGGCCTCGTCGTCGATCACCCACACCGCGTGGCCGTCCTTGGCCAACAGGCGGTATTCCCAGCGGCCCTTCTCCCCGCTGCGCTCGTGCTCGCCTGCCTCGGCCATCATCATTCGGTCGCGATCACCCGGATGCATGCGGCTCATCCAGAGCATGGGGTCCGCGGTCCACTCGTCCGAGGTGTAGCCCAGCAGCTCCTCGATCTTCGCGCTCACGAAGTGCCAGCGGCCGTGCTGCCCCGCTTCCGCCACGTAGACGACACCCGGGACGCGCTCGACGACGGAGCGGTACTGCATCTCCGCCACGGTCAGCTCGTCGGTGAGCTGGCGCTCGCGAGAGATCACCCGCTCTCGGTCCGCGAGGAGCACGGTCTGCCGGACGATCGCGCCGGCCGCGACGAGGCCTAGGGCGAGGCCGGTGAAGATCCGCAGCCAGCCGTCGACGAGCATCGGCTGCGAGATGAGGGTGATCACCAGGACCCCGGCGAGCAGCGCGCTGGCCAGGGGTAGCAGGCCGCGCAGCCACGCCGCGACGGCCGCATACCTCGGTCGGGTGTCCTCCTCCGCGGTCCAATGGGCCCCACCGTGGCCGACCAGCACCGCGCCGGCCGCCACCAGCGCGTGCAGGCCCCAGCCCATCATGTCCACGGCCGCCGGGACGAGCAGGCCGGTGAGACCGGCGGCGGCCAGCCCGATCCCGAGCAGCATCTCCCACGGGCCGACGAGCCGGATCGGCACGCGGACCGTGAGGTCGAGCAGCAGGGTGGCGCACAGCGCGGCGCTGAAGAACGAGGCCTGCACGAGCACCGCCATCCCGGTCGCGTCGAGCCTGAGCCCGGCGCCCACGATGAGCGCCGCGCCGGTGATCGCGAGGACCATGGAGGCGGCGTCGAGGTAGAGCGCCAGCTCGTCGGCGGATCGCATCCGCCCGCGGGCGGCGGAGCCGAAGGTTCCCGCGATGGCGAGGCTGAGGCCGCCGATGGTGAGCGCCGCGAGGATCGGGGCATCGGTGTCATGCACCCCGGCCAGCCGGGCGAGCTCCGACGCCAACCAGACCACCATCCCGAAGCCGATCCAGCCGCGCACGCGGCGCTCGCGCTGCGTGGCCGCCCGCGAGAAGCCGCGCCAGGCCAGCGTGGCTCCGGCGGCGGCGACGAGCACCCGTCCGAGGTGTCCGTCGACGATCCCGGCGGCGAGCAGCACGATCGCGGCCACGGTCGCGCCTCCGAGAAGCGGGAGCGCGGTGCCGCGACGGGGGTGCGAGGCGCGAACGAGGGTTCCCTGGGTGAGGGCCATGGGTGGTCGGAGGGACCGCCGAGCGTGGATTCCAGCCAGGTCAGGGTACGGGGGCGCGCCCGAAGGGAGGATGGGCCGATAGTACCCACGCGCCGGCGCGGTCGAGGGCGGGGTAGCCTGTCGCGGTGCATCCCTTCCGCTTCGCGGTCCACACCGGCGGCGGCGAGCTCCCCGACTGGACCGGATTCGTGCGGCGCGCCGAGTCGCTCGGCTACGCGGCGGTGTACCTCACCGACCACCTGGGGCGCGGGCTCTCGCCGATCGCCGCGATGGCGGCCGCCGCGGCGGCCACCACAACGATCCGCATCGGCTCCTACGTCTTCGCCAATGACTTCCGGCACCCGCTGATCCTGGCGCGGGAGGCGGCGACGCTCGACCGCCTGAGCGGCGGCCGCCTCGAGCTCGGCCTGGGAGCCGGATGGATGCGCTCGGACTACCGGCAGCTCGGGATCCCCTACGACCGGCCGGGGCTGCGCATCGACCGGCTCCAGGAGTCGTTTCGGCTCATCCGCCGCCTCCTCAGCGGCGAGGAGGTGACGCACGCCGGTCGCTTCTACCGGCTCGATCGTGCCCGCGTCTGGCCCGACCCGGTCCAGCGGCCCCATCCGCCGATCATGCTCGCCGGCGGCGGGCCACGCCTGCTGCGCTTTGCCGCGCGGGAGGCCCAGATCGTCGGGCTCGCCCCGCAGATGACCCCCACCGGGCGGCCGATGCTCCGCCTCGCCAGTGAGGACGCCCTGGCCGGGCGCGTGGAGCTCATCCGCGCGGCCGCACCGGAGCGCTTCGACCAGCTGGAGCTGAACGTGTTCGTCGCCGATGCCGGGATCGTGGGCTCCGGCCAGCCGGTGGGCGCGAGCGTCGCGGCGCTGGCCAAGTCCGCCGGCACGGCGGCCATCGGCGGATCGCCGTACCTGCTGTACGGCACGATCAACCAGCTGCGCGAGGGAATGCTCCGTCGCCGCGAGCGCTCGGGGATCAGCTCCTACGGCATCCCGGCGCGTGCCATGGAAGCCCTCGCCCCGCTCGTGGCCGAGCTCGCGCGGCGCTGACTCAGCGCTCGGTGACCGGCTGACGGAGCACGGTCCTGGCGCGGTCCTCGCCGACCCGGTGCGGATCGTTGAGGTAGATCTCGTGGTGCGGGCCGTGCGGCCGCAGCCCGGCCGCCGCGATGGCGGCGTGCAGCTTCCGGATCGTCGGGCCCTCGTCACCGTACGGGCCGACGTGCAGGATCTGGGCGCTGGGACCCTCCGCCCATTCGTCGAGCACGATCCGCTCCTCCCACGGGCTCCCCTCGCCGGATTGCGCGGCTACGGCGACCTCGTCGCGCGTCGTGGCGCCGGGGACCGCGATCAGCAGCCGCCAGCGCCAATCGCGCGGTCCGCCGGAGTCGACGTCGGTCGTCTCGCTGCCCAGCAGCTCCTCGGGCGTGAACCAATAGTGCGCCTCGAGCCGGCCCACCGGCTCGCTCACCCCTCGGCTCTTGAGCAGGAAGTGAAGACGATAGGCCGTGGCGAACAGGGCGCCGATCGCCTCGAGGTACTCGGGGCTGCCGGGCACATCCGTGCCGTCGATCGCCAGGAACCGGGCCGGCGGCAGCGTGACGAAGCGCACGCGGTCGCGGCGCGCGGAGGCGAGGCGGCGCAGGTCATCGCCATGCTCGAAGGTGACGTCGGTGGCCATCACTGCCGGCATCTCGATTGACCTCCGCTGCGGGACGGTGGCAGATGACATGCGAGCCGACGACGCTGCCGAGACCCGACGGAGCCACCGATGGCAGAGTGGGCCTCGGCGCTCCTCTCCTCCAGTGCCGGGTCGCCCGGAACCGGGGGCCCTTCGGACCGGGCCGATCGGTCCCTCAGCGGGCGTAGCGGATGCCGCCCCCGCGTCGCTCCTTGTTGAGCCGCCGGTTGAGATGCAGACCCTCGAGCACGAACTCGACGGCGGAGGCGATGCCGGCCGGCGACTCGCCCGCGTCCAGCCGGGCGATCGCCTCGCCCAGCTCCGAAACAGCGGCCGCCAGCTCGCCGTGCGACCGCGACGGAACGGCCTCGCCGACCTCCGCCTCGAGCCCCTCCTCCTCGAAACGCTCGATGAGCGGGACGAGCTCGGAGATCGCGAAGTGGCGGTTGAAGACATTCACCACGGCCCGAGCCACGAGCTTCTCGACCACGCGATCCTCGCGCGTCTCGTCGCCGAGCGTCTCCAGCTCGATCTTGCCGGCCGTCGAGGCCACCACCGCCGGCAGGTCGCTGATCCGCGGAGCCGCCGACGGCTCACCGAGCCGCACGGCCCGCTTCAGGGCAGCGGCTCCCAGCGTCTCGCGGTTCGCGATCGTGACCCGCACGCTCACGCCGGAGCGCTGGCTGACCTCCGAGGACCGCCGGGCCAGCTGGGACAGCTCCGCCACGACCTCCTTCATGAAGCCGGGCACCTCGACCGGGACCGATGCGCCGCCGGCATCGGCCTCGAAGACCACCGCCTCGGCCTCCATGATCGCGATCTCGGTGGCCGCCTCCTCCGGGTAGTGCGTCCGGATCTGCGCGCCGAATCGGTCCTTCAGCGGGGTGATGATCCGGCCGCGGCTCGTGTAATCCTCCGGGTTGGCGCTGGCGATGACGAACAGGTCGAGGTCGAGCCGGACGCGATAGCCGCGCACCTGGACGTCGCGCTCCTCCATCACGTTGAGCAGCCCGACCTGGATCCGCTCCGCGAGGTCCGGCAGCTCGTTGAGGCTGAAGATGCCACGATGCGTCCGCGGCAGCAGCCCGTAGTGGATCGTCAGCTCGTCGGAAAGGTAGCGGCCCTCCGCCACCTTCACTGGATCCACCTCGCCGATGAGGTCGGCGATGCTGATGTCCGGCGTGGCGAGCTTCTCGCTGTACCGATCCGCGGCGGCCCACCAGGCGATCGGGGTGTCATCGCCACGCTCGGCCTCGATGGTCCGCCCCAGCGGCGAGATCGGGTGCATCGGGTCGTCGTGGAGCTCGGCGCCGGCCACGTACGGCAGCCACGGGTCCAGGAGGCCGATGAGGGCCCGTGCGATACGGGTCTTCGCCTGGCCGCGCTCGCCGAGCAGGATCACGTCCTGGCCGGCGAGGATCGCGTTCTCGAGCTGCGGGAGAACCGTCTCGTCATAGCCGAGGATGCCGGGCAGGAACGCCTCCCCGGCCGCGATACGCGCCAGCAGGTTCGCGCGCAGCTCCTCCTTCACGCTCCGCGATCGCCAGCCGGCAGCGCGGAGCTCCCCGAGGGTCGTGTCGGCAGGTCGCGGGACGGTCGTCATCGCTGTACTCGAGCCTACCACCATCTCGTCACTCGTCGGTCCGGGGCACGAGGATGCGCCCGATCGCCTCCGCGCGCGAGTGCACCCTCAGGGCTGGGTACGCGTGCTCCAGGTGCTTGCTCACGGTGGCCGTTGCGATCCCGAGCCGCTCGGCGCAGCCTGTGCAGCGGCACCGGGGTGTACCGCTGGACGATCACGGACGGCACGCTCTCGTTCTTCCCGATCGAGACGGAGCCATGTACCGGCCGCGCGGAGGCGCTCCTCGTCCGGTACCCCGACTACTCGCCGCCGAGCGGGGGCTGATCGGACCCGAACTTCCGGGCCGCCACGGCCACCGAAGGGGGATCGCAGATGCCCCGGTCGGCCAGCGCCTCGAGGAAGGCGCGGCGCTCGTCGATTTCCGCCTCCAGCTGAGCCGCGGCCATGCCCAGGCTCGCCGCCAGCACGGCGTAGGCGACGGGATCGTGCAGGAACGGCCGGTCGGTTCGCCCCCCGTCGTTGGGAAGCATCGGCGGCGCGGGCAGCCGCTGCGCGCCGGTCAGGCTCGGTGACCGATCGCCCTCGATCGCGCCCAGGCGCACCGGGGCAAGCTCGCCAGCCGAATCGAGCCGCAGGTGCCACGCCTCCTCGATGCGCCGATACATGCCGGCCGGCGTCGCGTAGGCCGAGTACTGGAGGTAGATCGTCAGGCCGGCGAGGTCCGCATCGGTCACGTGCAGCTGGGTCCGGAACGCCGCGAGCGCCTCGGGCAACGAATCGGCGTGCATCGTGGCGCCCATCCCCCATCCGCGGCCGGCGAGCTCGAGCGCGCCGCGGGCGGCTCGGCCCCAGACGTAGATCGGCAGGTGGTCGCTCATCTCGTTGATGAGCAGGTAGCCGGTGCCCGGCTCGATCTCCTCGATCCAGTCGTACTCCTCCCACCAGCCGCGCACGAAGATGCCGGTCGTGTCGTCGGGCAGGAAGTCGACGAGCGCGGAGAGCGTCGTCGTCTTGCCGGCCTGCGGCGCCTCCGAGCTGAGCATCACGCTCTTCCGACGGCTCACCACCGCCCACAGCGTCGCCATGAGGCGGGCGTCGATCGTGGGGGTGCCGATCAGCTCGACCGCGCTCATCGGCGCCGGCGGCTCCCAGTGGTAGCCCCACCAGCCTTCGGGGAAGCGGTTGTACCAGGCCTGCAGCGCCGCGGACATCGTCCGGCCACGGTACGCGGGGCCGTTGGACCGCGCAACCGATGCCGCGGTGCCGCTACCGTCCCCTCGTGCATCAGCTGCTTGCGTCCCGGCGTGCGTGGATCGAAGCCTTCGGATGGGCGCTGGCCCTCATCGGCTTCGCGAGCTTCGCCGCCTTCCTCTGGCAGGCGGTCCTCCGTGACGGAGGGTTCGCCTACGACCTGAACGCCTACCTGCTGGCAGGGCGCAACCTCCTCGATGGCGCGCCGCTCTATGCGCCGATGGAGATCAATGACCCCGGCGCCTACCGCTACCCGCCGACTTTCGCCCTGCTGACCGCTCCGATGGCACCGCTTCCGGAGCCCGTCGTGACCTGGGGGGTTCGGCTCGCGTGCATCGGGTGCGTGCGCTACCTGGTCGGATCGTGGCGCGCCGTCGGCTGGGCGCTGCTGTTCGTTCCCCTCCAGATCGAGCTGGTTGCGCTCAATGTGACGCTTCCGATCGCCGCCGCGGTACGTGCCGCCCTCCGCGGCCCTCGTCCCGGTCTTGCTGCAGCCCTCATCCCGGCGACGGCGGCGGTGAAATACGGCACCCTGCTGCTGGTGCCGTACCTGTGGGTCACCCGCCCGGGGCTGCGTCGCCCGATGGTCATCGGTGCGGCCGCTTCAGCGGGTGCGTTCGCGATCCACGCGGTGCTCGACCCGGGCATCTGGTCAGCGTACGTGGCGTCCCTCGGTCAGCAGGCCGGATCGGCCAACGACGCGCCGTACGTCGGCGACCAGCTGCTGTTCCTGGTGCCGGCGACGCTCAGTGATTTCCTCCTGCGCCTGGCCATCAGCGTCGTGCTCGTCGCGGTGGCGATCCGCGCCCGCGCCGATTGGCTCGCCTTCACCGCGGCGGCGATCGCCGTGCCGACACTGTGGGTCGCGCGGCTGGCGGCACTCGTCGGCGTGCCGAGGTTGTTCCTCGAGGAGCGGATCAGCCCCGCAGGACCTGCCGCTGGCGAGCGTGGCGCCACACGAAGGTGAGGCGCATCACGATCCCCGCGACCGCGTCCAACGCCGCGCCCAGCGGTCCATCGGGTCCGACGTGGAAGTCGATGCGGTCCTCGATCCAGGTCCCGCGGCGCCCCGGCGTGAAGGTGTGCGAGTGGTTGAACCGAGCCATCGGCCCGGAGATGGTCTCGTCCACGAACCGCTCACCGGGCACGCGGTCCACCAGCCGGACCGTCCACGAATGCTGCACCGGCCCCAGTCCATAGCGGAACTCGAAGACCGATCCGGGACGCGGCGGGGCGGGCTCGATGCGCACGAGCCGGATCGCGACGGGCGGCGGCATCAGCTTCGCGAGGTTGCCCGGATCGTCGAAGAAGGCGAAGACCTCGTCGATCGGCGCGGGGACCCAGCCTCGGGAGCGGATGATCGGCATCGGCCAAGAGTACGGCTCGGAGCGGTTCGTCGATCACTCGTGCCAGCCAGGTTGGCGCAACGACAAGGGGAGGCGCCCGATCGGCGCGGTCAGGCTGCTCCGGTGCTCAGGCTGCCAACCCATGTGGCAGGTTGGCCAGTTTGAGGGGGGCCACCCCCGACCGGACCCTGATCGGTGGTTGTTGCGCCCACCAGATTGGCACCTGGTTGCCCGCGGCCCGGGGGTGACGCGCGTCGATCACGCGTGCCAGCCAGGTTGGCGCAACGACGAGGGAGCTCGCCCGATCGGCCATTGGCTTCCGACGGGCGTGCGTCAGATGCCCAGCGGGTTCACCGGCTTGGCAGAGGTGTTCTGGAGCACCGCCTTCGTCTCGGTGTAGAGGTCGAGCGCCTCGAGCGACTGTTCGCGCCCGTACCCGGAATCCTTGAACCCGCCGAACGGCACGCCCGGGAAGGCCACGAAGGGGGTGTTGATGCCGATGGCGCCGGACCGAATGCGCTGCGCCAGCCGATGGCCACGGCCGCCGTCGCCCGTCCAGACCGTGGCCGCCAGGCCGTACCGCACGTCGTTGGCGATGCGCACGGCCTCGGCCTCGTCGGCGAAGCGGGTGAGGGTGACGACAGGGCCGAAGACCTCCTCCTGGCAGATCCGCGCATCGTTGGCCACGCCGCCGATGACGGTCGGCGCCACGAACGCCTCGGCATCCAGGCCATCGGCCAGTGACAGGTCGCCCCCCGCCAGCAGCTCGCCACCGCCCTCGAGGCCGATGTCGATGAACCCGCGCACCTTCCTCGCATGCTCGCGGCTGATCAGCGATCCGACCTTGGTCTCGGCGGCCAGCGGATCGCCGACCTGCAGGCTCTTCGTCTTCTCCGCGAAGGCCGATGCGAACGCGTCGTATGCGGTGTCCTGCACCAGGATCCGGGATCGTGCCTCGCACGATTGCCCGGCCGCGTAGTAGATGGCCCAGACCGATCCCAGCACGGCCGCATCGAGATCCGCGTCGGCAAAGACGATGTTCGGCGACTTCCCCCCGAGCTCGAGCGAGACGCGCTTCAGGGTCGTCGCGGCGGCCTGCGCGATGGCGCGCCCGGTGCCGGTCTCGCCGGTGAACGCCACCTTGTCGATCCCCGGGTGCGTGGCGATCGCCTCCCCCACCTCGCCGCCGGGGCCGGGGACGACGTTGAGGACGCCGGCCGGGATCCCGCCCTCCAGCGCCAACTCACCGAGGCGGATGGCGCTGAGCGGGGTGGCGGACGCCGGCTTGAGGATCATCGTGTTGCCCGCGGCCAGCGCCGGCGCGACCTTCCAGGCGGCCATCATCAGCGGGTAATTCCACGGGATGATCGCCCCGACCACGCCGACCGGCTCACGAAGCGTATAGCTC
>Ga0268386_10001457_pt1 | contig 16262 bp, 12 predicted proteins | sample RVTome_15_FD_200260 | JGI IMG/M metagenome (GOLD analysis project Ga0268386, IMG submission 200260) | Soil microbial communities from uranium-contaminated site in the Upper Colorado River Basin, Wyoming, United States - RVT150D86... ...
GGCTGGCGACCGGATTTCGACATCGAATCGGGTTTCAAGGATTATATCGAGGAACTAAAAGCGCTCGGCTGATTTGACAAAGCGCCCAGTCCGCTATGCCGCGACCAAATTAGGAACAGAGATTTCACCGCGAAGTCTGAGGGTATGAATATCCGAACCCTTCGTGACTTCGTCGTGAGTCGGTATTGTATTATGAATCCGGCCACCGACCCTTAGAACTTTATCACGCCCCGTTTGCCGCTTTTAAATCCCTCGTAGCGCAGCTCGTTACCGTCGCTCAGAATCGTAATGGCACCGTCTCGATCGGTGCGCAATACTTCTGCGCCGCTCTCGCTGTAGCGCCCGCTCACTTCATCGCGCTGCGCCTCGAAGCGGCCGCGGGCGCCGGCCGAAATTATCGCGACCCGAGGTCGCACCGACGCGATGAAATCCGGGCTGCTCGCCGCCGTGCTTCCATGGCGGGGAACTTTCAAGACAGCGCTGTGCAGCTTGGCAGTTTGCTGCAGCAAGACCGCTTCACCGCGCTTGTCGATGTCGCCGGCGAACAGATAGCGGAGCTTGTCGAATTCCAGAAAAAGTACCACGGACCCGTCGTCGCCACGGTCGGCGGGTGAATAAATCATGCAAATGTTTACTCCGTCGACGGCCCGGCACCGCTCGCCCGCGCCGATAGACCAACGGGGAACTCTCGACCGCTCCAGCACTTCTTCCAGATCGTCAAAACGCCCGGTTTTGCCGCGCCCCTGGCCGGACCAAAATTCAGTGGGCGCGAATTCGGCGGCAATTGCCCGGATACCGCCGTAGTGGTCGACGCGCGGACGGGAGACCATCAGATAATCAACCTTGAGGATTTTCCGGGAGCGCAAAAATGGCGCGACGATGGACTCGCCGGGGTCGAAGTCGCCGAACGGCGAACCCCCGGCATCGAGCAACAAGACCTTCGAGCCAGGCAGCTCCACCACCGCGGCGTCGCCCTGCCCAACGTTGAGATGAGTGACGCGCAACTCGACGCGTCTCCGGCGCTCGCGCCACCAGTAGTAGCCGTCAGCGCAGAGCCCGATGGTGACTAGGATTAGAGCCACCGCCACAAAGCGACTGCGCTTGAGCATAAAAAGCAAGACTATCAAGGAGTACAGGCCGATGAGTTCCAAGACATTGGGCGCGGGCACGCTGATATTGGCCAGGGGCAATCGGGCGAGCCAATGTACCAGCCAAAGCGTCAATGAGAGCGAGTTTTCCGCGAGCCAAAGGAGAGATGGCGCCGCTTGCGGCGCGACCACCGCCAAAAGACCAACCATCAAACCGATGGGGACCACGATAAACCCAATCAGTGGAACGACTACCGGGTTGGCAACGAAGCCGGCGAGGGAGAGATGGCCGAAGTAGTGCGCTATCAAGGGGCCGGTGCCGATGGTGGCAAGCAACGGCACCAAAAAATGCGGCGCTGCCTGGCGCAATTTTTCCCGCAGCCATCTTCGCTCCTGCGGCAATTCATCGCGTCGCTTCGGCGCCCGCCGCCCCTGCATCTTGCGCGCGCCCCAGACGATAAAAAAAACCGCCAAGAACGAAAGTTGAAACGAGATGTCCGCAACCACTCCCGGCCAGATGAGCGCGATCAGAAGCGCCGCCAGCGCGAGACTGGTGAATACCTCTTCTTCGCGGTCAAGCAACACCGCCAGTTGGTAGACGCCGATCATGATCGCCGACCGAACCGTGGGCACCATCGCCCCGGCCAGCGCCGTATAGAATGCGACCGCGATAAACGAACAAAGGGCGGCTACTTTGAGCAAGTTCCAACGCAGCAAAACATAGCTGCTCCAGGCACAGCCAAAGCGGATCAGGGCAAAGACCACCAAACCCAGCATCGCTACGTGCAATCCCGAGATCGACAGCACATGGTTCACGCCGGCGGCAGTGAATGCGGCTCGGGTTTCTCTGCTGACTTCACCCATGTCGCCGATGACCAGGGCCTTGAGCAAGGAGCCATTCGACGGGGAGAGATTCTCCTGGATATGGCGGCGAATCACCCGCCGCAATGCTTCGATGAAACCGCGCGCCGCGCCGGGTTCGCGCGCCACCAGCTCGACCTCTTGATCGTTGTCAAGAAATCCGGCGGCGTAGATTTCCCGCCGAGCTAAATAGGTCGCGTAATTGAATCCGCCGGGGTTGCCGCTATCACGGGGCAACGACGGCCGCAGCCTGAAGCGCACGCGGTCGCCGTAGCGCCACTCGCGCCGTAGGACTCGCACGGTGACGATCAAGTCGCCGGTGATCTCTTCCGCGCCTGTGGGATGCCAAATACGGCGGGCGCGGACGATCCAGCGGCTGCGGTTTGGCAAAGTTTCAGGCTCTTGCAGGAGGGAGCCTTCGATGTGGAGGAGCTGGGCATTGTTCATCGCCGAGCGCAAATGATTCGGCGGAAACACCGGCTCGAGGAGCTGACGATGCCTGAAATGACCCGCGCAAAAGGCAGCCAACCCAACAAACAGCAACGTCCCCCAGCGCCGTGTATTCGGCTTCAGGCAAAGGAACAACGGCGCCACGACAAAGAATCCCGCGACAGGGAAAGCAATAGGCGCGAACGGCGCCAGTGCCTGGCCGAATAGAAGCATCCCGGTCGGCGCAATCAGCCAAACCGCCGGATGGTGAATTAATAAATTCAAACTTGTGGATTTATTGGCCGCCGCCATGCGCGTTCACTGCGCCGTCCCGCGCAGGCCGGCGAGAATTTCGCGCGCGAGCTTCTCGTTGATGAAGGGAACCTTGAGCAGATCCTCCAAGGTCGCCGTTTCGATTCGCCTGATGCTGCCGAAGGCGCGCAGGAGCGCGCGCTTGCGCGTCCCGCCGATGCCCGGTATGCGGTCCAGCGCAGAGAACAGCGTCTGCCGGGAACGCAGCTTTCGGTGGTGCGTGATCGCGAAGCGGTGCGCTTCGTCGCGCACCCGCTGCAGCAAAAACAGCGCGTTGGAATTCCGCTTCAGAATCACCGGGTTGCTCTGGCCCGGCAAAAAGATCCGCTCCTCGGAGCGCTCGATTGCCACGCTCCGCGGCGCCGCCAGCACCCGCATCTTCGCCAGTCCTGCCACGTCCACCCCAGTGACGCCCACTTCGGCCATCGCGGCCAAAGCCATGGACAGCTGGCCTCTGCCGCCGTCGACGACGATCAAATCTGGCAGGGTCGCCTCTTCTTTGCCGCGCCCGAAGCGGCGCTTGAGAACTTCCAGCATCATGCCGAAATCGTCGCCGCCAGAGGCGGGGTCGATGGTGCGAATCCGGTAGTGGCGGTACAGCGATTTATCGGGCTCGCCGTTGATGAAGGTGACCTGGGAACCGACGGCGTGAGCGCCGTGAATCATCGAGATGTCAAAACACTCGATGCGCCAGGGATACTGCTGCAAGCGCAGCTGCGCTTGCAGGTCGCCAAGCATCTTCTCCCGGGCTTTCTCTTGATCATGTCGTTCGGCAAAGCTCTGGCCGGCGTTCTGAATCGCCATCTCCACGAGCTGGCGCCGGTCACCGCGCTGCGGGGTCAAGACGCCGACTTTCTTGCCCTTGCGCTCGCCGAGGTACTCTTCCCGCGCTGCAACGTCTTCCAGCGCAACCGGCGACAAGATTTCGTCGGGAATAAACCGATGGCCTTGGTAGAATTGGGTCAGCAGCGAACCCATGATTTCCTGGTCCGGAAACTCAAGATCCTGAAGCGAATAAGACTGGTTGCCGGTCAGTTTTCCCTGCCGGACGAACAGCACCTGGACTTCGATGAATCCGCCTTCGCGATAGAGTCCAAAAACATCTTGATCCAGACCCCAGTGTGAAACCATGCGCTGCTTCTCGAGGGTCTTTTCAACCGCTTGGATCTGGTCGCGAATCCGGGCCGCAGCTTCGAACTCGAGGGCGTCGGATCTTTCCTGCATGCGCTGTTTCAGTTCGCGGACCAGCTCCTGCTGGCGGCCCTCGATGAACAGCGTCGCCTGGCGCACCTGCTCACGGTAAACGCCGGCGTCGACCGGCAAGACGCAGGGGGCCATGCAGCGCTTTATCTGGTACTGCAAACAAGGACGACTGCGGTTGTTGAAATTGTGATCCGTGCAGTTGCGCAGCAAAAAGTGCTTCTCGATAATGTCGATGGTTTCCCTTGCGGCCAGCGCGGAAGAAAACGGACCGAAGTAGCGGTTGCCGTCCTTGACGATCTTGCGGGTGGCAAAAATTCTCGGCCAGAGATGTTGGGTGGTGACTTTGATGCTGAGATAGCTTTTGTCGTCTTTAAGCCGGATGTTATAGCGCGGTTTGTACTGCTTGATTAAGTTATTTTCCAGGATCAGCGCTTCCTTGTCGTTGGCGGTAACCAGGACCTCGATGTCTTCAATGCGCCGGACTAGAAATTCGATTTGGGAGCGCTCATCGGAGCGGTTAAAATAGGCGCGCACACGGGCGCGCAGGTCCTTGGCCTTGCCGACGTAAATCACCTTGCCGGCTTTGTCGCGCATCAAATAGATGCCGGGACGGGACGGCAGGTTGCTCAGCTTTTCCGTTATTTCAGGCATGAATTGGCACCTTCGGTGCGGTTCAGCGTTCAAGGTTCAATGGTTCGGACATGAGCTCGCAGCGTTGAACGTAATCTCAATCGTCCGCCGGTTCCCGGAGCGCCAGCTCCAGTTGTTCGAGATCGTGAATGCGGTCGCGCAGCGAAGCCGCGGTTTCGAATTCGAGCCGCTCTGCGGCCTGCTTCATCTCCTTCTTGAGCTGGCGGATCATCTTTGGCACCTCCGCCGATCCATACTTGGCGCCCTTTTCCGCCGCCACCGGCAGGTCGTGATAGTCCGCCTCGTAAATTTTCACCAGCGGCGAGCCCAGGGACTTCACCACGGTTTGCGGCGTGATGCCGTGTTTTTTATTGAACGCCGCTTGCAGTCTGCGCCGCCGATTGGTTTCGTCGATGGCCCGGTTCATGGAATCGGTCATTCCGTCCGCGTATAGAATGACCATGCCGCGCACGTTGCGCGCCGCGCGGCCGATGGTTTGAATCAACGAACGGTCCGAGCGCAGAAACCCCTCTTTGTCCGCGTCGAGAATGGCCACCAACGAGACCTCCGGCAAATCGAGTCCTTCGCGCAACAGGTTGATGCCCACTAGCACGTCGAATACTCCAGTGCGCAGCTGGCGGATGATCTCCACGCGCTCGAGGGTTTCAATGTCCGAATGCAGGTAGCGCACCTTGACGTTCAGGTCTTGATAATAATCGGTCAAGTCTTCGGCCATGCGCTTGGTAAGGGTCGTCACGAGCACGCGCTCCTTTACCTCCACCCGTCGGCGGATCTCTTCAAGCAAATCATCCACTTGATTGCGCGCTGGCCGAACCGCGACTTCCGGGTCCATGAGGCCGGTGGGCCGGATCACTTGCTCGACGACGGCGCCGCGGCACCGCTCAATTTCATATTGCGCGGGAGTAGCGGATATATAAATGGTCTGGTCTACGCTCGCTTCGAATTCTTCAAAATTAAGCGGCCGGTTATCGAGCGCGGACGGCAGGCGGAACCCATACTCCACCAGCGTTTCCTTGCGCGAACGATCACCCCGGTACATGCCGCCGATTTGCGGCACGGTCACATGGCTCTCATCGATGACCAGGAGAAAATCGCCGGGGAAATAGCTCAAGAGGGTCGGCGGCGGTTCTCCAGGCTTACGGCCGGTCAGGTGCCGCGAGTAGTTCTCGATGCCGGGGCAAAAACCCATTTCTTCGAGTAACTCGAGATCGTATAAGGTGCGCTGTTCCAGCCGTTGAGCTTCCAGCAGCTTTGCTTCGGCGCGCAGCTCTCGCAGCCGTTCACCCAGCTCTTTACGAATATCTCGCACCGCCTGTTTCATGCGCTCCTCGCCGGTGACGTAATGACTGGCCGGATAGATGCAAGCCTTATCCACGCGGCGCATGACTTTTCCGCGGATTGGATCGATTTCGCGAATCGCTTCAACGGTATCGTCGAAGAATTCGACCCGCAGCGCCGAGCTGTCTTCATAGGCAGGAAAAATTTCGACCACGTCGCCCCTCACGCGGAAGGTGCCGCGATGAAAGTCGTAGTCGCTGCGCTGGTATTGGATATCCACCAGCTTCCGCAGCATCTGGTCGCGATTGATCACCGTCCCCTCTTCCAGATACACCATCATTTCGAAGTAAGCCTCGGGGGAGCCAAGGCCATAAATGCAGGAGACGCTAGCGACGATCAGGGTGTCGCGCCGTTCGAGCAACGCCTTGGTGGCCGAATGGCGCAGCTTGTCAATTTCGTCGTTGATCGACGCGTCTTTCTCGATATAGGTATCCGTCGAAGGGACATAGGCTTCGGGCTGGTAGTAATCGTAGTAGCTGACGAAGTAGCGGACCGCGTTTTCCGGAAACAGCTCGCGGAATTCGTTATAAAGCTGCGCCGCCAGCGTCTTGTTCGGCGCGATGACCAGGGTCGGTTTGTTTGCCTGGGCGACGGCGTTCGCCGTTGTGAAAGTCTTGCCGGAACCGGTTACACCCAACAAGACTTGGTGGCGGCGGCCGCTTTCTAGGCCGCGGACCAGCTTTTCGATTGCCTGCGGCTGATCGCCCTGGGGTTTGAACCCGGTGGTAAGGCGAAACTGTCCGCTATCTCGGTCACGGATCATCAAAGGAAAAGATAGCAGCGCCGCTCCAGCGGAACAAGGCGCTGATCGTCTGGCGCCGGTGTACAGCCGGGCGACATTCAGGCGCGTTTTCTCTGGATTCTGGCCAAGCCTTCAGGGCTAACCGTTACCAGGCGGCCGGGTTGGCTGAGCATCAATTTGGCCGCGGCGGTGGAAATTGCCTTGCCAAACAGACAATGCGAGTAACCGTTGCGTCCGTGGCCGTTGGCCCACGCGGCGAATTCATCCGGGGTCGGCGTATGCCCCAAATCCGCCGCGCACCGGCGCACGATGAATCCGAGCATCATCTTGTTGGGTGGTTGAAACTTCGCGGCCTCCGCGTCCTTCATGACTATCTTTTTAGGCAAACTTCATCTCGCTTGCAAGAAACGTTGCCCGCCGCTTATCAAATTTAACAATTGCTGCTATCCTCCCGGCAAATGAGCGGTTCAGACTGGCGCCGCTACTTGAAATTTCGCTGCACCGGCTGCGGCAATTGCTGCCGCAATACTTTGGTCTGCATTACCGACGGCGACATTCGCCGCATCGTCGAAGGCACCGGCCAATCACCCCGCGATTTCGTCCGTTTCTACAGCCATGATGAAGTCGCGGTGCCGCGCGACGACCAGCTCTGGGTCAGTTTCGATATCGGCAGGGCGGTAATGGGGTTGCGGGCGGTGCATGAGCGCTGCATTTTTTTGGATAACGAGACCAATCGCTGCACGATATACGAACACCGGCCGCTGACCTGCAGGGACCATCCTTTCAGGATCACGTTTTCGGACAGCAGCGCCGTCGAAAAGATTTCCTTAAGCCGCATCGTCAAGTGCCCCCACGCATGGGACGGTGATAACTCGCGCCGAGAGCTAAAGAGGATTGCGTCGTGGAACGAGCGCGAGGAAGAAAGTTACGTCAAGAAGGTCAAAACCTGGAACCAGAAACGACAGGGGTCGAAAGCCAGACCTGAATTTTTGCGCTTCCTGGGCTTTGACGTATAAGGCGCCCGGGAAAGGCGGGAAGCTTTTTCAGCCAGCCGCTTTCTTGCCCTATCCCAAAACTTTGATTGTTTCTTTCGTTTTCCCGTCGCCCTCGCGCCCGGTGCCTTCCGCCTAATCGATCATATGGCTCGTCGCCTTCAAGTGTTTATCAACCGTCGTGTATCCTTTCCACTGATCGACGAACCAGTAGCGGACGCCGAATTCGAAGCGAAGTTCCTTCATATCGCGATCGAAAGGGTTGAAGTGCTGATGATGCAGCATTCCGGGAGGCACGTGGATGGCGTCGCCCTGGTTCCAATCGTAGCGTTGGCCGCCGATCTCGGAATAGCCGTCGCCTTCCAAAGCATAGAGATAGGCTTCCGGGTGGGCGTGGCTGTGGCTCTTGGTGTGCGGCAGATCGACGAAGATCGAGCTAATGGCGACCCCGGTAGCCTTGAAACCGTTGTCTTTGCCGCTGCGGCCCATCAAAAAGTAGGTCGCGCCATGCTTCGACTCGCCGGATTTCACTTGCTGGCTTTGGTGCATCGAGATTCGCCGGCCATCTTCGGACCAGTACTGTGACTCTTCCTTTGGGACGGCCGCGAGGGATTTGGCGTCATTCTCCCGGCATTCTTCCAGTTGTTCCATCTTGCCCATATAAACATCGGCCTCGAGATGCCACGCGAGACCGGAAATATAGCCCACCGGCACTTTACCTGTATTGAACAGCTGATGGACGGAGCGATACGGGATGTGCAGGATCGTTCCAGGAAAAAAATCGTAGCGTTGATCGTCGAGAATCATGAAGCCTTCGCCGCTCTCGACGTAAATCGCTTCTTCGCCGTGCAGATGCTTGCCGCTGTGCCAGCCGGCGGGAATCTCGGCCCGCATCATGCAGCTGCCGCCGGTGGTAAAACCCAATTCGGGGGCAATCATCAAGGCGGCTCTGTGGTCCTGCGGAGTTCTTACCCATTTGAGCTCCTTCGCCCTTGATACCCGCGGTGATTCGGCGACCTTTTTTTCATTGGCCCTGGAACGCTCTAACCATGCCGTATAAAAATCACTCATGCTTCCTCCCATTCGCGCTCGAACGCTGGTAATATGCAATCTCCTAACGAAGCGTGGCCCGGTTGTCAATTCGCCGCCTGGTTTTGCCTTAAGCAATTTCCACGGTACGCCCTGCCGTGAAACGATGCGTCCCGACGAAGCGCTCAGTTCGTCGGGATGGCGCCGGCGAGAATATTTTTCTTGACCAGAAACGCGCGCGCGACCAGCCTCGCCTGCCGCTTCTCACCGTCCACGGCGTAATTGAGCTCGCGCATTTCGTCGACGCTGAGAATGCCGCCAAGCTGCTTCAGTGCTTGGCGAAGGGTCGGATTCTTTTCTAGCATCGATTGCCGAACCACCGGCACGGCGTCATAAGGAGGGAAAAAATGCCGGTCGTCCGCCAATTGATAGAGCCCGTAACGCGAGATCAGACCGTCCGTCGAATTTCCGGCAATCAAGTCAACTTGCTTTTCGGCCAGCGCGCGGTAGGTAAGCGAAAGATCCATCTCTCGAATTTCCTGAAAATGGAAACCATAGGTTTGGGCGAAGCCAGGATAACCGTCGGCGCGCGACATAAAATCCTGGCCGAAGCCCGCGCGCCATTGACGCGATACTTTGGCTGCGTCGCTTACGGTCTTTAACCCCAATTTCCTGGCGTCCTCGCCGCGCACCAAAATTGCGAACGTGTTATTGAAGCCCAGCGGCTCCGTCCACTCGAGATTGAAACGCCTGGCGTATTCGTCCTTGACGCGTCGGTAGACTTCCCGGGCATCCTTCAATGGCTTGTGTTTGAGAATCGCCAACAGGCCAGTGCCGCTGTACTCGACGTAGACGTCGATCTCGCCGGCGACGAGGGCCTCGTGCGCGAGATTGCCTCCCAAATCGAAACGGCGCACGACCCGGGAACCCATCCTGGCTTCGATGGTTTGCGCAAGAATCTCTCCGAGGATGACTTGCTCGGTGAAATCCTTGGATCCGACCGCGATGCGGCCGGAAGTCTCGCCCATGAAAAAGTACGGCGCGCCCACGCAAAAAAGAATAACGGCGGCGCCCGACCAAAGAAGCCTTTTCGTTTTTGCCTTGACCCCGCCGCCGAACCGAATGATTCGCTCGAGGGCGCCCAAGAGTAGATCGGCCGTCAGCGCAATCAACGCGGCGGGCACCGCGCCGGCGAGAATCAAAACGTTATCGTTGGCGCGCAGGCCGCGAAATATATAGCGGCCCAATCCACCGGCGTCGATGGCCGCGGCGATGGTCGCCGTGCCGACGCAGATGACGGTGGCAACGCGCACCCCGGCGATGATGACGCCGAGGGCCAGCGGTAATTCCACCTGAAAGAGCAACTGGCGGTCGGTCATGCCCATGCCGCGCCCGGCCTCGCGGATGGCCGGGTCTACGCCGTTAATGCCGGTGAAGGTGTTGCGGATGATCGGCAGCAGAGAATACAAAACCAGGGCGACAATGGCGGTGCGCGGGCCAATGCCGCCGAGGATTTTCAACTCAAAGAGATAGAGATTGAGCGGAATAAGAAATCCGAACAGCGCCAGGCTCGGCACGGTCTGCATGATATTGGCGAAGCCGAGCACGGGCTTGCCGAGCGCGGGCTTGCGCGTGAGCAGAATGCCCAGGGGCACGCCGATCAAAACGGCCATGCCGGTGGAAACCGCCACTAGAAACAAATGCTCGGCGACCAACCCCAGGATCTCCTCGTGGTTGCGCAGCAGAAACTCGATGAAAGTCACGCGGCGTTCTCCGGAGAGCGGGCTTCGTGAAAACATCGCGCGAAGGCGCGCGCTTCAGGATCATTGGATTCCAGAAGCAACTCCGGGGGCCCGAGGAAGATCATCCTGCCGTCTTTGACCAATCCGATGCGCGTGCCGAGCACAAAGGCCTCGCGCACATCGTGAGTAACGAAGACCATGGTTTTCTTGAGACGCGCCTGGAGATCCTTAAATTCATACTGAATTTCTCGGCGCGTGATCGGGTCCAACGCGCCGAAGGGCTCATCGAGCAAAATCACCGGCGGGTCTGCCGCCAGAGCACGCGCCACGCCCACCCGCTGGCGCTGCCCGCCGGACAACTCCCGCGGGTAGCGCGCGCGGAACCGGTCCGGTTCCAGTCCAAGCATGCTCAGTAGCTCGCGGGCGCGCGCTTTGATGCGCTCGCCGTCCCAGCCTTCGAGGCGCGGCACCACGCCGATATTTTCTTCCACGGTGAGATGGGGGAAAAGACCGACCTCCTGGATCACGTAACCGACGCGGCGGCGCAGCCGGATCGGATCCCATTCGAAAGTAGACCGGCCTTCGACTCTCACCTCGCCGCCCGTCGGATCGAGCAGGCGATTGATCAGCTTCATGGTCGTCGTCTTGCCGGAACCGCTGCGCCCGAGCAAAACCAGGGTCTCGCCGCGGCCGATTTCGAGGTTCAAATCGGCGAGTAACGTCTTGCCGTCCGGCAAACGAAACCCGACGTTATGAAACTCGATGCTCTTCCCTGCATCCATCACATCACGATTAGCATGGCCACGGCTAGACATTCCACTGATTTTCTTGTACTCACCCTGTTCATGTCCTTGGCGTCAAATGCATCATTGATCGCGCCGGCAGATAGACGTCGCTGGCGGCAAGTTCAACCCTACGTTTGGTCACTCGCCGATGATACGATGCGCGAAGATCCGGCACGCTCTGTGCTGCGAACCCTTTTCGACCAGCCGCGCTGGCTCGAAGCGTACCATCTCTATGATGAAAGAGGCTCGGAATTGTTCGAGCGCATCTGCGACTTGCCCGAGTATTATTTGACCCGCACCGAGAACTCAATTCTCGAGATCAACGCGGGCCGCATCATCTCGGCCGCGCCCGTGCAGGCATTGGTGGAATTGGGAGCCGGGTATTCGAAGAAGACTGTCCATTTGCTGAGAGAACAGGTTCGGCAGCGTCGTTCAGGAATCTTCGCGCCCATCGACGTCAGTCTGCCCGGCCTGATCACAGCGCGCGACCACACCACCGCGGATTTCCCAGAGCTAAGTTTCCACGGCTTGCATGCGCTGTATGAGGATGGATTTTCCAGCGTCGCCAAGGAAGTGCCGACATTGTTTGTCTTTCTCGGCAGCACCATCGGCAACTTCAGACCGCCGTCGTTTGTCCGTTTCTTTACCCAGCTCGCTGAAGCAATGGGTCCTAAGGATTACCTGCTGCTCGGGGCCGACCGGATCAAGCCCGCCAATCTTCTTAAGCGCGCCTACGCCGATTCGCAGGGGATTACCGCGGCGTTTATTCTGAACGTCTTCAACAACATCAACCGTCTCACCGGCGGAAACTTCGACACCGCCAAGATGCGTTACCATTGCCGATACGATCCTGAATGGGCGCAAGTCCAGATGTATGCCATTGCGACGGCATCACAGCAAATTCACTTTCCTCCTTTCGATGTGTCGTTCAACTGGCTCGAACACGAACGCATTCTGGTCGAAATCAGCCGCAAGTTCGAGCCCGCCCGACTGCAACAGCAGCTCAAGTTCTTCGGCCTGTCACCTGTGGCTCATTATACGGATGCCAACGATTGGTTTTCGCTGCTGCTCTTTAAGAAATCGTCTTAGCTTTTATGCTCGCGCCAAGTCTGTCCTGAGCCGGTCGAGGAAACGCCAATCATACGGACTTATCATCGGGGGCGCGCCAGACACGACGTTCAAAAAAGGTCGAACTGCTTAAGTTGGTCAAAACGCGCGCCGGTTTTTTGCGCCAGCTTGAACGATTTGAACCCGGCGCAATCAGTACTCCGGCAGGCTTGTGGCTGCTTTTTTCTTTTTTTTGCGTTGACAAGTCGCTGCCTTCGATGAAAAAGTAGCGGCGGCGGTTAGCCCTATGCAAGGAAAAGGAGGATTGGCGGCCGCTCTAATTGCGCTGCTGCCAGCAACGACCATGGCGGAAGACCTGATCAAGATCGGACTTTTCAACAAGGACGCGGTGATTATCGCCGCCGAGGCCAGGGGGTTTCTGAAGTCAGAGAACCTTCGGGTCGAGATCGACACCGTGACTGACTCCCCCACCCTGCTGCGAAATCTGATCAAGGGCAATTATGACTTGATCTTGAACAACGCCGATAACGTCATCGCCTGGGCGGAAGGCCAGGGCGAGGACCCGCAAAAAAACGACTTCGTCATCTTTCTTGGCGGCAGCCGGGGCGTCGATCAAAAGCTGATCGTCGCGCCCGGGATCAACGATTTCGCCGATCTAAAAGGAAAGATCTTCGCCGTCGATGCGCCCACTACCGGCTACGCCATCGTCGGAGTTTACATCATGAAAAAGCACCGCCTGGAGTGGAACCGCGACTACGCGTTCAAGTCGTTCGGCAATACCGCCGCGCGGGCCAACGCCATGAGCCAGGGCGAAGCGTCGGGAGCGATGATGAACTTACGCGACGACGAGATCCAGAAGCGCGGCTTCAAAGTGCTGGCCGAGGCAAAGGACTACGTCAAGCAATACGCCCGCGGCCTCGGCGCCACACGCCGGGCGTGGGCCAACTCCAACGAAGATCTAGTGGTACGCTTTACCAGCGCGATGATCCGGTCCACCGACTGGGTCTTGGACCAGAATAACAGACAAGCGGGGGTTCAACTCTTGCTCGCTGAAACCAAAAATAATAAAGCCCGAGCGGAATCGATGTATGAACAGGCCATAAGTCCGACCATGGGCTTCATGCCGCGCAGCCGAATCGACTATGAAGGCATTCGCCAGGTGATCGAGCTGCGCGAGATCGCGGGCTTGATGAAACCCGGCGAGACCAAGGCGGAAAAGTACGTGGACGAGCGCTTTTACAATAAGGCGCTTGCAAGCATCAAGTAACCGATCGACATTGTCAGGAGAGAGGCAATTATGGCCAAGATCAAACATATCGCCATACGCACTCACGACGTGGAAAAGACCGCAGCCTTTTACCGGGAGGCATTCGACCTTGCGCAAATCGGCATTGGCCAGAACGGAGTTTACCTCACCGACGGTCATCTCAACATTGCGGTGTTAAAACTGCGGCCGGGCGTCGAGGGGGAATCGCTGAGGCTCGGCGTCGACCACGTCGGCTTCCAGGTCGATGATATCGAGGCTACGGTTACGCGCATTCAATCCTTGGGCGGCCGATCGTTGGCCGATCGTCCGGACGCGCCCGTGGCAAATGCGGCCCAGGCGCAATCCTACTACGAAGTTAAGTGCCTGGGGCCAGACGAGCAGGTGATCGACGTTTCCGCCGCCGGGTGGGTTGGTGCTCGGTAATCCGTTGGGGGCACTGGACCTTTCTAAGAAGTCCATTGCTTAATCGGCACACAAGAACTGGGGGACGGTTCCCTCCGAGCGCGGGCCACGGGCTTATCGGTTCAAGGTTCAACGTATTCTGACTTTTTATGAAACGCTGAGCGCAACCCCTGACTTTGAACGTTGAACTTTGAACGGCACAGGGAGGAGCAAATGATACGGCGTGCTTGGCGGGCGACGGTGTTGGCTTTAGTCTTTGCTTTGTGGAGCGGCGCGGAGCAGCGAGCGGCGCTCGGGCAGGAGCAGTCTTTCAAAGGCAAAACCATTCGCCTCATAGTCGGATTGGCGCCGGGGGGTGGTTTCGATACGTATTCCCGCCTCATCAGCCGCCATATGGGCCGGCACATTCCCGGCAATCCAGCCATCATCGTCGATAACATGCCCGGCGCGGCCAGCGTTATCTCGGCCAATTACCTCTTTAAAGTCGCCAAGCCGGACGGTCTCACGATCGGAAATTTCGTCGGCGGTATCGCCATGCACGAGCTTTTCGGCAAACCGGGGATCGAATTTCAAGCCACCCGGTTTGAATATCTCGGGGTGCCCGCTCAGGACAATTTCATGCTCGGTGTCGCCAAATCGACAGGCATCAAGAGCATCGAGCAGTGGAAGGCTTCCGGCACCATACTTAAATTTGGCGGCGTGTCACCGGGCGGAGGCACCGACGATTTGCCCAAGGTCGTCAAAGCGGTGCTCGGTCTGCCTCTTCAACTGGTAACGGGTTACAAAGGCACCGGGCCCATCCGGCTCGCGTTCAATTCCGGAGAGGTGCAGGGTGTCTCTAATTCCATCGAATCTTTTAACGCCACCTGGACCAGCGAGATGGAAAGAGGCGACGTGGTCATCATTCTGCAGGAGACGGTGAAAGCGCATCCTTCGCTTTCCAACGTTCCCGTGGCATTCGACTTGGCCAAGACCGAAGAAGGAAAAAAATTGATTCGCACCCAGGCCACCATCAACGGTGTGACGAACCGTTTGTATGCCCTCCCGCCCGGCACGCCGAAAGCCCTTGTGCAAACTTTGCGCAAGGCATTCACGGCGACCCTTAAGGATGCGAAATTCCTGGCCGACGCCAAAAAGGCCAGACTCAACATCGATCCCATCGACGGGGAAGCCATTGCCAATGACGTCAAAGGGTTATTCGGTCTCGAACGGTCGTTGGTGGAAAAGCTAAAGGAAATTTTGAAGTAGCTTCAACGGCTGCCATTGCCTGTCCGCTTGAAACGGCGGCCGCGGGACCGAAGCATGAAGCGGTTTCCGCACTCGCCACAGCGATAAGGCAGGGTGCCGAAAAGGCTCAGAAGGCGTTCAAAACAATTTCTTCGGTGCGAACGGCGAATTCTGCTGCTATCCCGGCAATAGGGGCACTTAATTATTCTCCGCTCACCGTTAATCGTTGCGTTCATCTGGCCACCGCTAAGACCAGCCTGATTATTTTCTCGCAGCCAACCGATAGATGCGCTCGGCGGTACCGTGAAAGAGCGCGGCTCGTTCGCTCTCGGAACAGTTTGCCGTAATCCGCTTGAAGGCATTCCATAGCACGAGGTAGGAATTGGACCTCTTTTCCACTGGGAAATTGCTCTCGAACATGCAGCGGCCGGCGCCGAAGCTTGCGATGCAGAACTCAACGTAGGGCCTGAGCGCCGCCGCGAGCGCAACAGATGATGGTTTTATAGCCCGCTCATGCCAATCGAAACCAGACCGCTCGGAGCCAAGCCCGCCTAGCTTCACTGCGACGTTAGGACAAGCGGCCACCCGCTGGATGCCGTCTCTCCAGGCCTGAAAGACTTCGGCCGGTTTGCCAGTATAAGGGCCGACCCCGAGGGGGGCTCCGATGTGGTTCAGGATGATACTAACGTCCGGAAAGGCGCCGGCCAATTCAGCTAGCTCGGCAAGCTGGGGATGGTATAGCCAGGCATCGTAACTCAAGTTGTAGCGCGCGAGGGAAGCGACGCCGCGGCGAAACGAGCTTGCCGACATGAGGCCGGGCGCCGCCTCGTTGCGCAGCGCGCCGCTCCCATCCCAGGTCGTCGAGTGGCGAATGCCTCGGAATCGGCCAGGACTCGCACCCATATGCGCTTCCAGTACCGCTGCCACTCCATCGCCCAGACCAAGATCGGCGAAACCAACGATGGCGCACGCTACAGCGGTTGCGATGCCGGGGTCCTCTGCAACCCGTTTTGCCACCGACTCGAGAAATTCCGTCTCGCCGACCGGTTTCAGCGCCTCCGGCCCAACCTTGCGATACATTGCCTTGCATTCGACGGCCACCGTGGCAACGACGTTGTGGCCGGTC
>Ga0268386_10001458_pt1 | contig 16261 bp, 13 predicted proteins | sample RVTome_15_FD_200260 | JGI IMG/M metagenome (GOLD analysis project Ga0268386, IMG submission 200260) | Soil microbial communities from uranium-contaminated site in the Upper Colorado River Basin, Wyoming, United States - RVT150D86... ...
GTGCACTGAGAATTCAAATAAAGCGACCACCCACTAGTTAAAGGATCTTACGCTCGAGACGTCCCCGGCTCTCACCAGCTTCAATTCACCACTCGCCGTTTTGAGACGTAGCGCGCCATCGCGTTCAACGCCGCAAGTAGTTCCCTGCCACACCTCGTCGCCATTGCTTACCTGAACTAACCTTCCAGTCGCGTATGAAGACCTTCTGGACCATGCCGCAACAATCTCTTCACGACCACTCGGCTCGTTGAGCAATGGATACCAGCGGGACAGCGCGCGCAACAAAGCAGCAAGTATCGTCTCGCGATCGGGCTGTTGGCCAGTCGCTTCCGACACAGACGTAGCCACGTTTGTTAGCTCGCCAGGAAACGCGTCTTGAGTCAGGTTAATTCCAATCCCTGCCACGACGGCACGTCCATTCGGGGTCTCAGTTGCTTCGGCGAGTATGCCGCAGATTTTTCGTTCACCTGAAAGAAGATCGTTGGGCCACTTGATGTCCGTCTGAAGTCCGCTCGCTTCTTTCAAAGCGTCTCCAACCGCCAGGGCTGCCATGAAAGTAATAAGAGCCCAATGACAGGTCGGAATTGTGGGCCTGAAGAGAATGCTGAAATAGAGGCCCGCGCGCTTGGGCGATGACCAGGCGCGTCGCAGACGACCCCGGCCCGCGGTTTGCTCGTCCGCAACAATCGAAAGGCCCTCCTCCGCGCCTTCGGAAGCCAGGCGGGCCAGTTCGGTATTGGTGGAAGGCAACGACTCGAATCGCAGGATCTTTGGTTTGAGGAGCGTCATATGGGCAAGCCGATTGTAAGCTTCAACGTCAAGACACGAAAGCGAAGCTGGATTTATTAGGGAAGATCGAGATACCTGTGGGACGAGATCTTTTTCGGCGGCCGGCGGATCTGGGGACCTTACGACACTGCCACGGATCTACAGTGGGACCTTTGCGGGATAATAGTAGGAACACTGTTTTCTTGTATCATGTCGCGGACGATTCAGACTGTTCATAGGCCTGCGTTAGAGCAATCGTAGGCTGGCTCACGAGACTCCCGTGATCGATTGGTTCCCCATCAGGCTTTCATTCTTTGTGGCCACGGCAGCGACGCTGATTGCGTTGATAGCCGGCTCAGGGCTCGCCTGGCTCCTGGCTAGAAAGCGCTTTCCCGGACGAAACCTTGTTGATGCACTCGTAACGCTGCCGCTGGTTCTCCCCCCAACGGTTTTGGGTTACTACCTTCTGGTATTACTCGGCACTCGTTCGCCTCTGGGAGGTTTTCTCTATCGCACGTTTGGCATTCGTCTGACCTTCACAGTGACTGCTGCAATAATTGCTGCCTCTATTCATGCGCTTCCGCTGGTGACGAAGAGCCTGCGCGCTGCCTTCGAAGGAGTGAACACTGATCTGGAGGCTGCTGCACGTACGTTGGGCCTGAACAACCGATTGATCTTCTTTCGTGTAACCTTGCCGCTTGCTGCCAGGGGTGTGTTGGCCGCAACGGCCCTTGCCTTTGCACGTGCACTCGGTGACTTTGGCGTCACAATAATGATTGCCGGAAACATTCCCGGCAAAACTCAAACTGCTTCGGTTGCGATTTATGATGCAGTGCAGGCGGGACGTGATAACGAAGCGTTCACATTGGCTGTGACGGTATCGGTGATTGCCGGCTTAATGTTGTACCTCATCAACCGCTTCGGGCGCGTGGGTTGGTAGTTTTGAGATTCTCATGTTCAGACTTTTGTGACTTTTCCGTGGCCTACATGGAGGTGCGAACGGCCGGCTGCGTCCTGGTCTGCGGCCGCGGATAGGTTACCGGGCTTCGGTTTCCGTCTCGGTCAATTGCTCTAACGCCGAAGAAGAAATTGTCTTTCGACATTCCTTTCATGGAGAAGGTGGTCACATTGCCGACTGGCTTCGAATTGGTCCAAACCGGCGATGTTGTGTCGCGCCACACTATCTCGTAGCCCGCCAGATCGGGCTCCTTGTTCGGCTCCCATCTCAAATCAGTATCATGTGATAAACGCGCCGCGAGAATCGTGACCCCCTTTGGTCTTGCAGGGGCCAATGCCAGCGCAGCTAACGAAGCCGCGTTCACTCGCGCAACGTTAGCGACGTATGGGAAATCAACAAACTCCGGCAAGTCGCCAAACTGAAATCCATTCTCGACGCGCACGTTTTGATGCTGATGCCGGAAGTCTTCGTTCACCTCCGTAAATCGGACTGCCGGGTAACCGCGTTCAAGAAATGGAATGTGATCGCCACCGCGTCCATATCGATCGCGGCGGTAGACGAGCATCACTTTCATTTGCGGCACAAACCCTTCGCTCATCTCTTTGATGAAACGCGCCAGTTGTCTTGAGGCAGAGTCGTTCTCTCCTCCAACACTTCGCCGCGTGTTGGCTTCTGCCTGCGTTTCGTTCGACGGCACGCCTTCCGAAAAGACTCGAACTGTGCGGCGGTCTCTCACGCCATTGCCACCCAACGTGTTGCCGACGATGTCGTTGGTGAGCATTGCGTCTATGTTCCAGTTTTTCTGCTTGGCTTGTTCGGCAAAATATGTCGAACCGAGGAGGCCCTGCTCTTCACCCGCAACGGCCATGAATACAATCGTCGCCTCGAACTCATACTTCGCCATCACTCGGGCCATCTCGAGCACCGCGGCAGTTCCGGATGCATCATCGTTAGCTCCGGGAGCGTCGCACTTCGCATCGGTAGTACTGTTGCACATCGAGTCGTAGTGACCACTCACGACATAAATACGATCGGTCGACTCAGGTTGCGAACCTTTCAACGTGGCAACGACGTTGGTAATAATCGTTGGCTCAGGTATGCGTGGCGCTTTTTGTTGTTCGTACGATTGTTTCTCAACCGTCATGCGACCTTTGGAGAGTTCAGCCGCTTTTAAAAACTCAGCATAGAGCCAGTCGCGGGCCGCGCCGATTCCTCGCTTCGGATCGTTCTGTTCAGACAAGGTGTTGCGCGTGCCAAATGAAACGAGCTTGCGAATCGAGGCTTCAATATTCCGCGCGTCGATTTCGCGCACGATGTTTGCGATTGTGCGATTGCGAGGGGCTGCAGATCTCCCTGCGGGAGTTTGAGCCGCAACAACGCTCAAGTTCGCTGCGAGTAAGATAATCGTCAGGCTTCGAAGCATGGTCTAAATGTAACACCTAAGACCACAAAAAGGCACAAAAAGCACAATAATTAAGACAACCCATTTGTGTTTTTGTGGTTCCTTGGGCTACCGGATTCGGTATGCGCGGCCTTTCAAAACGACGATGACCTGACCGTCGAGTTGTTCCGCAATCGTTTTAATGGTGGGCTCGTCCGCGACTAAAGCTCGGTATTGTTCAGAGCCCCGCGTGACATTCACAGTTGGGCTCGCAGAATTATAGGCAGTATCAACCCAAATACCGCGTTGCTTACGAAAACGGCGACCGGCTACTGAACGAGTTTCCAGATCGTCCCTGTCCTTCTCTTCATCATTATCTCTCCGTAGACGTGAAGTAGCTCCGCCGCCTTGAGTGGCCTTACTCTTTGCTGGAGCAGAACGTGCGGCAGCCACCTCGTCGGCAGCGCGATCTTCTCGCCTCGCCGGCTCAAGGGTCCTTGGATTCTGCTCTTCAGAGGCTGCTGCTGCGCGAGCCTGTGTCTCTTGTTTGTGCGCTTCGGTACCCATCACCTGCTGCCTATCGGCCAACTGCGTGGGCGCAGGCTGCGGGGCCGCGTTCGCGGCTGGTTGTTCCGCCTCTCTCGTTGGTGGTGCATCTTTCTTTAGATCGACTACAGCGCCGACAGGGGCGGCAGCAGCAGGCTCCGCCTCTTCTTTCACTCGTCGGGATTTAGCAGCACGACTCTCCGGATTCGAAGCGGCTTTTCTGTCGCCGTCAAGGGGCGTTTGACCAGGTGACAGCGCGACTGTCTCATCACGCGCGGTGATAACTCCGTCTCTAGTTTCTTGTGATTGTAGTTGCGCAACAGAATCAATGCCGGCGGCAGGCTCTCTCGAAAGCAAGACAACAAGTCCAATCACCGCTACAACCACCAATCCCAAAGCCGGAGCGGCGTAACGTAAAACCATTGGCGAGAATAGACCGGCCAGAAACTTTCTGAGTGCCGAAGGTTCCGAAACCCTGGAAGCCTCCTCAAAACCAACGAGACCAGCCGATGAGCTGAGCTGAACCACCAGTGTTCTACAACTCGAGCACTCGGCCAGGTGTTCCGTGTAATGCGCGCGCGCCGCGGCAGGTAAGGCATTATCAGCATACGAGCTGAGTTCATCCGCATCGAGATGATCACCGTCGTCAGACAAATGGCCGTCAGGCAGGGAACGATCCTGACGCCGGCTCAGCCGCCGCAACAACAGATCCATCTCGTTGTTTGTTTCCTGTCTCATTTCAATCACTAAGCTGCCTATTAGAGAACGTATACATCTTCATACCTTGCAGTAGCTTTGCACGAAAAGTGGGCAGAACCTTCTTCTCTGTGCGCCCTCCGTGTTCTCTGTGTCTCTGTGGTGGTTCGATTCCGAGGCAAATATCACCACGGAGACACAGAGAACACAGAGGGAGCACAGAGAAATCCGCGGACGACACTTTTTACGAAACTCCTTCTTTACTCAAGATCGCCTCCAAATCTGTATCCAAATGCCGCGCCACTTCGGCAAAAGACCTTTCAGTTTCAGCCTGTGTCCAACCGCGTTCATCGATCAGGATCTTAGTCACCCGTTTTCGCAAATCGGTTTGAATCCTGGTCAAACGGCGGCTCGCAGTTGCTTCATGAACACCCAAAACTGCGCCCGCTTCACGCAGGCGCAGGTTGTCGAAGTAATAGAGTTTCACCAACAAGCGATCCTCGGCGGCTAGTTCCTGAACCGATTTGTTCAACGCCTGCTGCATGTCAGTTTGCGCAAATCGATTCGACAACGACTCCTCTGGATTTGGCATTCCGGCAAGCATCGCCTGGCCCTCGACAATGTGCGTGTCACGTGCGAGCCTGTCGAGATCCGTGTCCTCTTCTGTTTGGACCAGTCTGGATTGCTTGCGGAACATATCCACCGCGAGTTGGGCCACGACTGCGCGAAGCCAACCGGCAAGCGAGCCACGACCGGAGTAATACGCCAGCTTACTTGCAGGCATTCCATCCTTGCGGACCCGAAGTCCATAGAGTTCCGCCCAGATCGATTGCGCCAGATCTTCAGCCGCGTCCTCGTTTGCACTGGCGGATCGAGCCGCGGAGCGCACCGTCGCTGTAAATCGTTCGACGAGATCGGTCCAGGCTTTTTCATCGCCGCGCTCACAGGCAATAATCAAACAGAGATCGTCAGCCTGCATCTCGTCGATAAATTTGGAAATCTCGTCGCGCGGCGTGCTGGGATCAATCCTTAAGAGATATTTTTCCACCGCGGCGGAGATCCGAGGCACCAGAAACTCTCGGCTGAGCGAACGGCTATCGCTTGCCCGGGCAAGCAACCGGCCGGCGCCTTCATTCAGTAACGTTTGGATCTCGGACTTTACGGATTCCACAGAAGTCTCAACAATTGGGCTAATCCTATCACTCCCGACGATTGTTTGATGCACAAATTCTCTGTGCAATCTCTGTGTCCTCTGTGTCTCTGTGGTAGTTTTTTCGAAGGCTAGCTCACCTAAGAAAACACAGAGGACACAGAGGGTGCACAGAGAAAAGTGAAACTGATCGCTACCCACAAATTCCAGCTTTTGACACGTAACTGGCACTGAGCTAGATTCAAGAATTCTCCGACCACAACAACCAGATGCTGCGCGTCACAGAAATCTTTCGTTCCATCCAGGGCGAATCGACCCACGCGGGTCGCCCCTGCACCTTTGTGCGCTTAACTGGCTGTCCGATGCGTTGTGTTTGGTGTGATAGTGAGTACACCTTTACCGGCGGTGAACACTTCTCAATCGACAGCATTATGGACCAGGTCGTTTCCTTTGGCTGCAAGCTTGTGGAAGTGACCGGAGGTGAGCCGCTCGCACAAAAAGAGGCCTTCGAATTGATCGAACGTTTGTGTAATGACGGCTTCGAAGTGTTGGTTGAAACCGGAAATTATGTTTCAACTGAAGGGTTAGATCCACGCGCAAAGGTTATTCTCGATATCAAATGTCCGGCTTCGGGAGAAGAGCCGAGGAACGACTGGTCAAATCTCGAGCGTCTTCGATCCGACGAGGATGAGGTGAAATTTGTGATTGCAGATGAAGGTGATTGGGAATATGCGAAGAGAGTAATAAAGGAGCAGGATCTCGAAACCCGAGCAAAAGCGATCCTGATCTCCCCGGTCTGGGGACAAGTGAATCTTGAAAAGATGGCCGATTGGATCGCCGGCAGCGGATTGAAAGTGCGCATGCAGTTGCAACTGCACAAATACATCTGGGGTCCGGAGGTTCGAGGAGTGTGATGGGCGGCTCCGAAGAACTGGCAACTGAAGTAATCGAGTCATTCGAAGGGGATGGACCTCAACTCGCCATCTGCCTGGTCTCCGGTGGTATGGACTCGTGCGTCACTGCTGCGATAGCGCGCCGCGAGAACGACGAGCTTGCGTTTCTGCACGTTTCGTATGGCCAGCGCACTGAGAAACGTGAGCGAGAATCCTTTGAAGCCATAGCAGATCACTTCGAGGTTAAGCACCGCCTTGTGATCTCGCTTCAACACCTGGCGAGAATCGGCGGCTCATCCCTAACGGACGATGCTATTCCGGTTACTACTCCCAATCTTACTTCGTCTGCAGTTCCCTCCAGCTACGTTCCCTTTAGGAACGCGCATTTGCTGGCTGCGGCCGTGAGTTGGGGTGAAGTAACTAAAGCAACCGCAATCTATATCGGCGCAGTCGCAGAAGACTCCTCCGGCTATCCCGACTGCCGTCCTGAGTTTTATGCAGCGTTTCAAGACGTCGTCGATCTCGGCACAAAGCCAGAGACCCGCATCACGATCAGAACTCCAGTCATCGATATGAGAAAGTCGGAGATTGTAAAAAAAGGTGTTGATTTGGGCGCGCCTTTGCACCTGACGTGGTCTTGTTACCAGGAGTCGGAATTGGCGTGTGGAAACTGCGATTCGTGTGCGCTTCGTCTGCGCGCATTTCGTGAGGCCGGGGCTCCCGATCCCATTCCTTACGTGCTTGACAGTAGTCGTTTTGCTTATTAAGTTTAAGGCACTTCAAAGTTGCTTATTACAACCAGAAAATAGTGTCGTCGCATCGTACGAATCTCTTCGGCATTACAGCGCGACACACGATGGAGGAATCTTTAGATGATTGGCAGATACTTTTACGGAACGCTTGCGGTTGTCATTCTTATGGCGTGTACGTCAATGACCACTTTCGCGCAGGTCGCCGAACTCCGTGGTCGCGTTTGGATGCAGCAGGCGGAAGGTGAAAAGGTTCCCCTTGCTGAGGCCCAAATCGACGTCTTCAGAACGGATATCGGCGGAAAATACAACACGAAGACAAACAAGAAGGGTGAGTTTGTATTTGCGGGACTACCATTTGTCGGGACTTACACCGTAGCCGCCAGCCATCCAACGGCACGACCAAACTGGGTACCCGGCGTGAAAGTAGGACGCGACATTCCCTGTGAAATAACTGTGACGCCCGGCGACGGAAAGAGACTCACGTTCGAAGAGATTAAGGCCGCGGGCGGCGGTACACCCAGTTCAAGTGCTGGCGGCGCCGGTGGTTCAGGTGGCGAGAGCGCGTCCGACAAAGCCAAGCGCGAGGAACTGGCGAAGAAGAATGCTGAGATCGAAGCCGGCAACAAAAAGATCGCGGAAACCAACGAGATAATCGCTCGTACTTTCAAGGCCGGAAACGAAGCTCTGAACGCAGCGGGTCTTGCCGGTAAAAGCAATGCCTCTGATGACGCGATTCAGAAATATACGTTGGCTGTAGCTCAGTACGATGAGGGTCTTGTTGCCGATCCCGAGCAGCCCGCCATTCTTACAAACAAAGCCGTGGCTTTGAAGGGACGTGGTGTCGAACGCTTTAACGCAGCCATCAGATCCACTACACTCGACGATGCCGGCCGAAATGCAGCACTCCAAACTGCGAAAGATGATTTTAAGGCCGCGGCAGGGACTGCGGGTAAAGCCGTCACACTGATCAAAGCTCAACCTGCTCCGGCGGATGTCGGAGAACTTGCAAGACATAACGCGAACAAGTATGCGGCGATGCTCACCCACGCCGAGGCAATGCGGCTGTTTGTCAGCAAAGTCGACCAAACTCAATCGGAGGCTGGATTGTCAGCGTTCAAGGAATACATTGCGGTAGAACTTGATCCGGCGAAGAAGGCAAAAGCCCAACTTGATATGGCTCAAATGCTGCTGGATTCTGGAGCAGCTGATAAGGCGCTAGCGGAGTTTCAGTCAATCCTTACCGCTCAGCCGGACAGCCCGGAAGCAAACTTGGGCGCCGGATTGGCGGTCTACGCCGGCGGTGACAAAGAGAAATACCAAGAAGCAGCTAATTACCTCCAGCGCTTTGTAGATGTCGCACCCGATTCAAATCCGATGAAAGCCGACGCCAAGGCTATCCTTGCGGAGTTGAAAAACACCGAGAACGTAACTCCGGAAAAGACCACCAAACCGGCGCCACGCCGTCGTCCGTAAGAGACCGAAGCCACAGCTTCCACCGATGACACAGATTGATCCGTGTACCGGTGGAATCTGTGGCGCTTTTGTAAGATTCTCCACGGATTTTGCTGGAATTCCTCGCTTGACACTCTCTCCGTTCAAACTGTACTATGAACGCACAACGGTGTTAGTCACATCGTTGGCTTGAGAAAACATCGGTCATGCCTCGCGCCAGACGGCGCCTCCAATCACCCAATCTCGGGGATCTACCCGCTCCCGAAAGTCTTAGAGCGCACAAATGTCAGCCAAACTAGGCGAAATTCTCGTACGCGAAAATCTTATTAGCCCTCAACACCTGCGAGAGGCCCTCGACTACCAACGCGAGCATGGTGGTCGACTCGGTTTCAATCTCGTCAAGCTCGGCCTCATAAGCGACGACATGATTACTGCCGTCCTTTCCAGACAGTACGGCATCCCTTCCGTCAACTTGGATCTCTTCAATATTGATCCATCCGTCCTGAGTCTCATCCCCCAAGAGGTCGCGCAAAAACATTACGTTTTGCCCCTCTCGCGCGTTGGCGCAACACTCACCCTGGCGATGGTCGATCCCACCAACGTGTTCGCCATGGACGACGTCAAGTTCATGACCGGCTTGAACGTCGAACCCGTAGTCGTAGCCGAAGGCAGTGTTCAATCTGCGATTGCAAAGTATTACGGAACTTCTCGCGAGATCGAACTCGCATCAACTCCGGAAGAGGAAGTCTCCTTGGAAGGCGCCTCCAAGGGCTCGAATGGATCAGGAGCAATTACCCACGCCGACCTTGTTTCGCTGGACAGTATCGACTTCGAAACAGGACAAACCGAGGACATCGAGGTAGTTGAAGACAACGAGGAGATCGATCTCTCAACTCTCTCACGCATGAGTGAAGACGCACCTGTTGTGCGTCTGGTTAACGTGCTTCTCGTCGATGCTCTGCGTCGTGGCGCTTCTGACATCCACGTCGAACCTTACGAAAAAGAGTTGCGCATCAGGTTCCGCATTGACGGCGTGCTCTATGACGTGATGCATCCGCCCTTGAAAATGCGCGATGCTTTGATTTCACGCGTCAAAATCATGTCCAAGCTCGATATTTCAGAAAAGCGTCTGCCTCAGGACGGCCGCATTAAAATCAAAGTCAAAGTCGATTCTCGTTCGCGAGAGCTCGACTTCCGCGTCTCAACCCTTCCCACTCTGTTTGGCGAAAAAGTAGTGCTCCGCTTATTAGACAAACAGAACCTCATGCTCGACATGACCAAGCTCGGTTTCGAGCCTGAGTCGCTGACGAAGTTCAAGAGAAACATTTCAAAGCCGTACGGAATGGTGCTCGTAACTGGACCAACTGGAAGTGGTAAAACAAACACGCTCTATTCTGCTCTGCAGTCGTTGAACACGATCCAGACAAATATCATGACAGCGGAAGACCCGGTTGAGTTCAACCTTCCAGGCATCAATCAGGTGCAGATGAAAGAGCAGATCGGATTGAACTTCGCCGCCGCTCTAAGGTCTTTTCTTCGCCAGGATCCAAACATCGTTCTAGTCGGTGAGATTCGCGACTTTGAAACGGCTGAGATCGCCATCAAGGCCGCTCTTACCGGTCACCTCGTGCTCTCTACGCTCCACACCAACGATGCTCCCTCAACCATTTCCCGCCTTATGAACATGGGCATCGAACCCTTCCTTGTCGCCACTAGCGTAAACCTCATCCAGGCACAACGACTGATTCGCCGGATCTGTAAAGAATGCAAACAGGAACATCAAACGCCGCCCGAGGCCCTGATGGAAGTGGGTTTCTCCGCGGATGAAGCCAAGACTATCAAGACCTACAAAGGCAAGGGATGTCCGACGTGCAATAACACCGGTTACAAAGGGCGAATCGGACTTTACGAAGTGATGGAAATCACCGACGAGATTCGCGAGTTGATCTTGATCGGGGCTTCCGCACTTGAATTGAGGAAGAAGGCGATCGACGACGGCATGATCACGTTGCGTGAATCGGGACTGCACAAGATTCGCGCAGGCGTGACTACACCTGAGGAAGTTGTTCGCGAAACGGTCGCCTAATCGAGGAGAACCCGAAGATGCTAAGAACAATTGCAATATCGCTGATGCTTGTGCTGGCTGTGGGCGTAATGTTGCCCTTTACAAATTCAGCACATGGCGTGAGGCAGAGTGTACAAGTTGGATCAAAGCGTCAGTATCGCCAGCGCTCACGCGCATGGTGGAGACGCTACCGCGCGCGCATGCGAAAGAAGAGAGCAGCCGCGGCGCTGGCGCATCGAAACGCTTTGCTGGCGTTACCTAAGAACATCTCTATCGGCGACTTGTCCGGAGTGTCTTCTCCGGCATTGCCATCTCTGCCTTCAAATTCCGCTGAAACCACAACATTACCGCCGCCGGTGATAATGACTGCAGGTGTTTCGAATGCTTCGCACGGCGCAACACGGCCAAGAGTTGTTAATCCGGCCCATCCGGCGTTCAAAGCGTCGGCTCCGAAGCTGCCCGGACAAATGAAACTATCCGTCGTTGCACTGAGCCGGCCAAATCCAGCATTTCTAACCTCTCGTGAAGAGAGCAAGATGCTGGCCGGAGTTGCTGTTTCCGATCTGCGCAGAATCGTGATCGAAAAGATGGTTGTCGCAGGTGGCTGGGTAGTCAACGACTTCGTAGGCGAAGTAAAAGGCAATCGAGTTTTCGTGGTCATGGCGCGGACACCGAAAGATGCCAATTCACCGGAAAAAGCATGGGCGTTTTATTTCACGGAAGCAGGTGGTCGCATTTATGGACTTACCACCGATTCACCCGTTGAGTTTGCGGATCGAATGACGATTGAGGCGGAGCGCTTGATCGAGTCGCTGCGCGCGAGAGCTGAATCAAGCAACCGTTAATTCGGTGGTGGCCTAAGTTGAAAACTCTTCTCTGTGCAACCTCTGTGTTCTCTGTGTCTCTGTGGTGATTTTTCACAGACGTTCTAACCACAGAGACACAGAGAACACAGAGGTGCACAGAGGAATACAAAAATTCGACCAGGAGAAACGACTTAGATGCGACTGAACGAAACCGTTCCACAAATCTCACTCTCCGAACTGCTGAGAAAGCTTTCTGAACTCGGCGGTTCGGATCTTCACATCACCACAGGCTCACCGCCGCAGGTTAGAGTCGACGGACATCTTCGTCCGCTCGAGACGTATCGCGTTCTCACGTCAGCGGATACAAAACAACTCGCTTATTCAGTCTTAACCGACGCCCAAAAACACCGTTTCGAAGAGAACCTGGAACTCGACTTCTCGTTCGGCGTCAAGGGCCTGTCGCGCTTTCGCGCCAACTTGTTCAACCAGCGTGGGGCGGTGGGCGCAGTTTTTCGCGCCATTCCGTATGAGATCAAAGCCTTCGAGGATTTGGGTCTGCCGGCGGTTGTAAAACAACTCTGCGACAAGCCTCGTGGTCTGATTCTCGTCACCGGACCAACCGGATCGGGAAAGTCGACTACACTGGCGGCGATGATCGACAAGATCAATCGCGATCGGCACGAACACATTCTGACTATCGAAGATCCGATCGAGTTTCTTCACAACCACAAAGGCTGTTTGATCAACCAACGCGAAGTCAACGCCGACACACACGGTTTCGCGGCGGCGCTACGCACTGCATTACGCCAGGATCCGGACGTGGTCCTGGTCGGCGAGATGCGCGACCTGGAGACGATTGAGTCGGCCCTGCGCATTGCGGAAACCGGACACCTTACACTCGCGACGCTGCACACAAACTCAGCCTCTTCCACCATCAACCGCATCATCGACGTGTTCCCCTCCGATCAACAGGCACAAATTCGCGCGCAGCTCTCGCTGGTGCTCGAAGGAATTCTGTGTCAAGCGCTTCTGCCGCGTGCTGAAGGAAGCGGACGCGCGATGGCACTCGAGATCCTTGTACCCAACGGCGCTATTCGAAACCTGATCCGCGAAGACAAGGTCCATCAGATTTACTCGATGATGCAGACGGGCCAGGACAAGTATGGGATGCAGACCTTCAATCAGGCACTGGCGACTCTCTATCACAAACGCCAGATAAGTCTGGATACAGCACTGCAACGTTCGTCGAACGTAGACGAGCTGCGCGAGCTGATCGATCGCGGTTCTGGTGTCAACCCGGGCAACGCATCGAAGCAACACGCGAGCCCCTATGCTCAGCCTCGACCGATCGGTAACAGACCAAACGTCAGATAAGCCACTCCGGAGCCCACAGCTATGCCTACGTACGTTTTCAAAGGTCGCAACAGACTCAACGAGATCGTTGTCGGTGAACGCGTTGCCGATAATCGCGAAGCCCTGCGTCAGATTTTGCGGCGCGAGCAAGTCACGCTGACTTCGGTCAAGGAGAAAGGCCGCGAAATCGGCATCCCGAAAATCGGTGGTCGAAAGAAAGTAAAGTCAAAAGATCTATCAGTCTTTACGCGCCAGTTCTCGGTGATGATCGACGCCGGTCTGCCTCTTGTGCAGTGTCTCGAAATATTGGCCCAGCAGCAGGACAACAAATACTTTCAACAGATCCTTCTGCAGGTGCGTCAGGATGTTGAAGAGGGCTCAACTCTCGCGGCAGCGATGGCGCGCCACACGCGCGTATTTGATCAGCTTTACTCGAACATGGTTGAGGCCGGAGAGACAGGCGGTATTCTCGACTTGATTCTGCAGCGACTTTCGACCTTCATCGAGAAGATTGTGAAGTTAAAGCGCGACATCATTTCCGCGATGATCTATCCGACGGCTGTGATCCTGCTGGCTGTTGTGGCTGTCGCGGTCATCATGATCGTGGTCATCCCACAGTTTCAAAACATATTCCTGGGCCTGCTTGGACCAGGCGAACAGTTGCCATTGCCGACACGGATCGTCGTCGGCTTCAGTAACTTTCTCGCCGGCTGGGGAGGGTTGGTGATACTGGCTTCGGTGATCGGTATCGGAGTGGCAGTCAAGTTTTATTACCAGACGCCGAGCGGAAGAAAGATCATCGATCGTCTGCTTCTCAAGGTACCGATTCTCGGCGACATCTTCCGCAAGATTGCAGTCGCACGGTTTTCGCGAACTCTTTCTACATTGCTCTCTTCGGGTGTGCCTATCTTGCAGTCGTTGGACATTACAGCAAAGACCTCGGGCAACGTGATCATTGAGGAAGCGATTACGAAGGTGAGAACCGGCGTGGAGCGCGGTGAAAGTTTCGTCGATCCGTTGAAGGCCACGGAAGTGTTCCCACACATGGTGGCGCAAATGATAGGGATCGGCGAACAGACCGGCGCCCTCGACGCCATGCTCGGCAAGATTGCCGACTTCTATGAGGCTGAAGTCGATTCCGCGATTGCAAACCTTTTAACGCTGATCGAACCCCTGCTCATCGGCTTCCTCGGGGTCACGATCGGCTCGATCGTAATCGCGATGTACCTGCCACTGTTCACCCTGATCGGCAAACTCTCGCAGGGGAATTAAGACACTTTACCCGCCACAAGAAGGCACACTATTCACAAAAACCTAACCTTTGCTGGTTTTTGTCTAGTGTGCCTTTTGTGTTTCTTTGTGGTTTAGATCTGTGTGGATGCTCGATTTCGCACATCCTTTGCTATAATTCCTCAACCCCCCGAACCCCTTAACCACTCTCCTCTAACACGCACGAGAGTTTTGCGCACGATTATGTCCAGAAAGCGCCCTGACGATAAACCGCCCAACCGTATTTCGACCAATACTCAGATCACTGACCTAAACAGCCCGGAGCTGGCGCCATACTGGCTTGCAGCTCTAATCGAATCTGCCGATGACGCAATCATCAGCAAGACGCTCGACGGCATTATCACGAGTTGGAACATGGGTGCGGAACGTATTTTTGGTTACACCGCCGAAGAAGTAATCGGCAAACCCGTCACCATACTGATCCCCGAAGGTCATCTCGATGAAGAACCCGCCATACTCGCGCGACTCCGAGCGGGCAATCGCATCGAGCACTACGAAACCGTCCGTATCCGGAAAGACGGTAAACTCATCGATATCTCGCTGACCGTCTCGCCTATCAAAGGCCCTCACGGACAAATCATCGGGGCTTCAAAAATCGCCCGCGACATCACGGACCAACGCCAGGCACGCCGGGAGTTAGACAGTGCTTCGGAACGTTTGAAACTCGCTTTGTCTGCCTCGCGACGGGCCGCCGCTGAAAATGAACGCCTTTATCGTCAAGCGGAAGAATCGAGCCGGCTCAAGGAGGAGTTTCTCGCCACCATCTCGCACGAACTGCGAACTCCTTTGAGCGCGATTCTCGGATGGGCCAGAATGTTGCGATTGGGCCAATTGTCGGAGGACAACACCACCAAAGCTATCGAGACAATCGAACGAAACGCGAGAGCCCTGACACAACTGGTGGATGATCTGCTCGACGTTTCGCGGATCATAACCGGCAAGTTGCGCATGGATGTGCGGCCGGCGGATCCGAATTCATTCGTTGATGCCGCGGTTGACGCTGTAAAACCGGCAGCCGAAGCGAAGGGGGTGCGCGTTCAAAAGGTAATGGACACCGGAGCGATTTCGATTCCCGGCGATCCAGTCAGACTTCAGCAGGTGGTCTGGAACTTACTGTCAAACGCGATCAAGTTCACGCCACGTGGTGGTCGTGTCCAGATTCGATCTGAGCGAGTGAATTCACATCTCGAGATCGTTGTCAGCGACACTGGTCAGGGTATTTCACCCGACTTTCTGCCCCATGTATTCGATCGGTTCCGCCAGGCGGACCAGAAAACCAGCCGCCGGCACGGCGGCATGGGATTGGGTTTGGCAATCGTGCGCCATCTCGTTGAGCTTCACGGCGGAACGGTAAGCGCAACTAGTGATGGCGAGGGACAAGGAGCGACTTTTACTGTGATGCTGCCGATCACTCCCGTTTATCAGGTTGACTCATCAGGAGGCCGTGTGCACCCGGGGGCGAGAGATCTGCTGCCGGTGGATGATTTCACTGACCGGTTGGACGGTTTGAGAATTCTGGTGGTCGACGATGAGGCGGATACTCGTGAGCTACTTAGGCAAGGACTCGAGTACTGTGGAGCGAAGGTAAGAGTAGCCGGCTCCGCTGAAGAAGCTGTTGATGCACTTGTAAGGATGGTCCCGGATATTCTGATCAGTGACATAGGAATGCCCGGTATCGACGGATACGATCTAATTCGCCAGGTTCGTGGTCTACCGTCGAATAAGGGCGGCAGAGTACCGGCAATTGCTTTGACAGCCTACACACGTATCGAAGATCGTTTGCAGTCGTTGCGCGCCGGATACGACATGCACGTGCCGAAGCCGGTTGAGCTCGCGGAACTGGTAGCTGTTGCGGCGAGCCTCACGCGACGGAAGAGTTAGAGTGGCTTGCACGAAAAAGCAATAAGAACCGGCTTCTCTGTGCATCTCTGCGTCCTCTGTGTCTCTGTGGTGGCTTATTTCCCAGCAAAAACTCACCACCGAGACACAGAGGACACAGAGATAGCACGGAGAAATCAGTGCGCAAAGGCTCTTTTGGTGCAAAGCCAGTTAGAGTTAAGAAGGGCCGGCGCTCGTTCTAAGCCGCTGATCATGATTCAGCTTGCAAATCCCATCTCATTGAAAAGAGCGGATTTCGCCTCATCGATAGCG